>Ga0070683_100000548_pt1 | contig 26608 bp, 24 predicted proteins | sample KBSC713LmetaG_FD_64662 | JGI IMG/M metagenome (GOLD analysis project Ga0070683, IMG submission 64662) | Corn rhizosphere microbial communities from Kellogg Biological Station, Michigan, USA - KBS C7.1-3L metaG | ecosystem: Host-associated > Plants > Roots > Rhizosphere ... | reverse complement strand
TGGTTCTTCTCCGCGACGATCCGGTGCGCCTCCGCCGTCGACACGCCGAAGTTCGTGATGACGTAGCTCGCGAGCACCTCCGCGGGCGCATAGCAGAATACGTGCAGCGCGTCCGCGCGCGCGGCCAGCATGCACTGCGCCCCGCGTCCCACGAGGACGGCCGGTCCGGCCTGCACCGCTTCCTCGATCACGCGCTTCGTCACCTCGACGATGCGCTCCTCGCTCGGCTCCGTGGCGAGGTCCGCGACCGTCGGCATCACCTCGGGGACGCCGAGCGCCATCGCCGTCGCGATCCGCTCGGGGAGCGACGGCACGCGCTCCTCGCGCGCGGAGACTTCCTCCGTGCTCATCCCGAGCCGGCGCGCGACCTCGTCCACCATCGCGTTGTCGTACAGGTGCCAGCCCAGCGCATTCGCCACACGCTCCGCGACCTCCGAACCCCCGGAGCCGTACTGTCGGGAGATCGTGACGATCGGCATCAGCGCTCCGGCGTCAGCGAGCGAAGTCGCACCTGCTCGACGACCGCGAAGCCCAGTGCCTCCCAGGCGCGTTCCGCCTCGACGCTCCCAGCCACGTTGTGCAGCCGCATCTGCTCGAGCCCTCGCGCGCGGCTCCAGCGCTCCGCCTCGCGTACGAGCGCGCGCAGCACGCCGCGCCGTCGCGCCTCGGGGCGCACGTAGACGGAGGAGACGTAGGCGTACCGCGCCGGCTCGAGCAGCGGCGAGCCGATCGACTCGACGCAACGCAGGATGCCGACGACCTCACCCGCGAGCTCCGCGAGGAGGATCGTCTCCGTGCGCGCGCGGAGCTGCGCGGAGAAGAGATCGCGCGCCCGTCGATCGATCTCGGTGCGGAGCCGGCCGTAGATCGGGTGATCCGGATGCTCGCGCAGCAGCGCGAGCCGGAGCGCGACCACGGCATCGAGATCGCGCGGCGTCGCCGGCCGAACGCGCGTCGCCGCGGCGGGCTTCACCGCGGACAGCGCGCGCTCGACGAGGCGGCCAGCGGTCATCGCGTCAGGCGGAGAGGCCGTCGCCGAAGAAGTCCTGCTTCGGCCGGCGCCGCCGATCCGGCTCGGCGCGTCCGTAGATCCCGCCGTCCGAGCGCGAGATTTTCTTCCGCGCGACGAGCGCCTCGAGCACGAGCTCGCACGCCGCCACCGTCTGCGGCGCATCGCTCTTCTGCGCCAGGCCGACCCGATGCACCAGGTCGAGCAGGCCGGGGACCGCCTCGAAACCGGTGGCCACTGCGTCGGAACGCTCGTCGTCCGTCACCTGCAGCGCGCCCCCTTCGTCGAACCAGATCACCACGTCGTCCGTGTTGGCACCCCCCGCGCGCTCCTGGAAGGTGGCGTCGGCCGCGCGCCGGATCAGCTCGCGCGCGATCGCATGGCCGCCGACGAGCTCACCCTCGTACTCGAGCTCGATCTTCCCGGTGATCGCCGGCTGGGCGGCGTAGACGTCGGAGATGCGCGGCACGATCTCCTGCTCGCCGGTGACGATCGTGCGACGCTCGGCGTTGGAGACCACGTTCTCCATCACCGTGATCGGCATGCGCTGCGAGACGCCGGAGCGCTTGTCGATGCGCTTGTCGACGCGCGCCTCGAACGCCACCCGCTCCACGACCTCGGAGATGAAATCGGGAACGCGCACGGGCTTCGCGTCGCGTTGCGTCCACGCTTCCTGCTCGGTGATCGCCATCCCGAGCTCGACGGTCTCGGGATAGTGCGTGATGATCTCGCTCCCGATGCGGTCCTTGAGCGGCGTGATGATCTTGCCGCGCGCCGTGTAATCCTCGGGGTTCGCGGTGAAGCAGAGCTGGACGTCGAGCGCGAGGCGGATCGGGTAGCCCTTGATCTGGACGTCGCCTTCCTGCATGACGTTGAACAGGCCGACCTGCACCTTGCCGGCGAGGTCGGGCAGCTCGTTCAGGGCGAAGATCCCGCGGTTCGCGCGCGGCAGCATCCCGTAGTGGATCGTCAGCTCGTCGGAGAGGATGTGTCCGCCCCGCGCCGCCTTGATCGGATCGAGGTCGCCGATCATGTCGGCGATCGTCACGTCGGGGGTCGCGAGCTTCTCGATGAAGCGCGCGTCGCGGCCGACCCACGCGATCGGCGTGTCGTCGCCCGCCTCGTGAATGAGATTGCGCGCGTAGCGCGAGATCGGCGCGAACGGGTTGTCGTTCACTTCACTCCCGGCGACGATCGGCATCGTCTCGTCGAGCAGGCCGACGAGCGCGCGCAGGATGCGCGACTTCGCCTGACCGCGCAGGCCGAGCAGGATGAAGTTGTGCCGCGAGAGGATCGCGTTGACGATCTGCGGCATGACCGTCTCCTCGTACCCGATCACGCCGGCGAAGAGGGGGCCGCCGCCGGCGAGGCGCGCGAGCAGGTTCTGGCGCATCTCGTCCTTGACGGACCGCGTGGCGCGGTCGGGAGCGCCGAATGGCGAGCGCTTGAGAGCGCCCAGGGTTTCCGGATACGACGGCACTGAGCCTCCACGACGAAAGTCGGGGCGTCACCTCAGCCCCACGAGTGTATAGAGCGGCCCGACACGCAGCGCCGCAAGAGTCAGCGCGCGAAGAAACGAACGCACAGGCGCGTGATCCAGTTCACGCCGCTTGCTCGGCGCGCCGCATGGTTTTCCCGAGCATCGCTGCGCGGGTCGGTCGCGGGAGGGTATTCCGCCGGCGCCGCGGGCTTACACGCTGCGAGCCTCGCGCAAACAGCGCGCGAGTCTCTTGCTACGCCCGGTGGCGCCGCCTCCACACCCTCCCGCTCCCTCCCACACAGTCTGCCCCGCTGCTGCACGCGGCGCGCCCGCGCGCGCGCGGATGGTCGGCGCGCGCCCGTGCGTCGACGATCGCGCGCTCGGTCCGGGAAGCGCTACGAGACCGGGCCGCCAGCGGACGCCGCGAGCGCTCGCGCGCCAAAGCCTCGGCGCCCCCCCGTCTCGTCCTCGTGCGATGGCAAGGGAGCGGGCGTTCCTGTAGGAGGAGCCTCGCGCGTAGCAAGAGACTCGCGCGCCGTTTGCGCGAGGCTCGCAGCGTGTAAGCGCGGAGCGACGACGAAAGGATGCCCGCGACCGGCCGGCGCGACGAACCAGAGGGACGGCCGGGCGAAGAGCGCTACGACGCGTCGACTTCGACCTGGTTGTCGTAGAACACCGGACCGTGGCCGAGATCCGTCTCTCGCTGCGACGTGGTCTGATTCGCGTTCGCGTCGTCGCTCGTGAGCTTGGCCCACCAGATGCTCGGCGCCCACACCACCCCCTCGCGGATCGACGGCTCCACGCGCGCCTGCGCCGCGAAGGCCCCGCGATCGTTGTGCACCGTCACCCGCATCCCCGTCGTGATCCCGCGCCGCTCCGCGTCGGCCGGGTGCAGCAGCACCTCCGGCTCCTGCGCCTGCCGGCGCAACGAGGTGACGTTCACGAACGTCGAGTTCAGGAAGGTGTGCGCCGGCGACGAGATGAGCGTGAGCGGATAGCGCGCGACGAGCGCCGGATCGCGCTCCGGCGACTCGTACGGCGGGATGTAGGTCGGCACCGGGTCCAGCCCCATGTCCGCCAGACGCTGCGAGTAGAACTCGCACTTCCCGCTCGGCGTGGAAAAGGCCCCTTCCGCGTAGGGGAGGTACGGCGTCGGCACGTTCAGGCGCACCCATCCGCGCTCGAGCAAGGTGTCGAAGGTCACGCCCTGCAGCTTCGGCGACTTCGTGTCCAGCGCCTGCCTGATCAGCGTCAGGTCGTCGTCCCACGTCCACGATGCGGTCATGCCGATCCGTTCGGCCAGCCGGCGGAAGATCTCCGTGTTCGGCAGCGCCTCACCCAGCGGGGCAATCGAGGGGCGATTGAGCGACGCGTAGTGGTGCCCGTAGGCGAGGTGGACGTCCCAGTGCTCGAGCTGCGTCGTTGCCGGAAGGACGATGTCCGCCCAGTCGCAGGTGTCCGTCTGGAAATGCTCGAGCACGACCGTGAACAGGTCGTCGCGCGCCAGACCGCGCAGCACCGTGTTCCGATCGGGCGCGACCGCCGCCGGATTGCTGTTGTAGACCACCAGCGCCTTCACCGGCGGGCCGCCCACACCAGCGTCCGGCTCCGTGAGCGCCTCACCGAGCCGGATCATGTTGATCGTGCGCGCCGGCGGTCCGAGGTCCGGCCGCTCGAGCACCGCTCGGTTGAAGGTGAAGTTTGCCGACGTGGAGAGCTGCACGCCGCCGCCAGCGCGCCGCCAGTGCCCGGTGATCGCCGGCAGGCAGGCGATGTTGCGCACCGCCATCCCGCCGCCGGCATGACGCTGCAAGCCGTAGTTCACGCGAATGAACGCCGCGTTCGCGCTGCCGTAGCGCACCCCGAGCGACACGATGGTCTCTTCCCGCAGCCCGGTGACGGAGGCCGTGCGCTCCGGCGTCCACTCGGCGGCCCGCTCCCGCAGCGCCTCGTGCCCCAGCGTGTACTGCTCGAGGTAGTCGCGATCCTCGAAGCCGCCGGCGAACAACACGTGCATCATCCCGAGCGCCAGCGCGCCATCCGTCCCGGGGCGGATCGGGATCCACTCGTCGCACTGCGCCGCGGTGCGCGTGCGGATCGGATCGATGCAGATGATCGACGCGCCGCGCTCGCGCGCCGCGAGGACGAACGGCCACAGATGCGGGTTCGCCGTCAGCGTGTTCGTCCCCCACAGCAGCACGAGATCGCTCTGCGGAATCCCCTCCGCGTCGGCGCCGATGTTCGCGCCGACCGTCATCCGCATGCCGACCGTTCCCGCCATCGAGCAGATCGTACGATCGAGGCGCGAGGCTCCGAGCTCGTGGAAGAAGCGTCGATCCATCGACGAGCCCTGGAGCAGGCCCATCGTGCCCGCGTACGAGTACGGCAGGATCGCCTGCGGCCCATCGCTCGACTCGGCGATGGCGTGCAACCGGTCGGCGATCTCGCCCAGCGCATCGCTCCAGGAGATCGGCTCGAAGCGCCCGCTGCCCTTGGGACCGGTGCGGCGCAATGGCGTACGCAGCCGGTCGTGATGGTACGTCCGCTCGACGTATCGATTCACCTTCGCGCACAGGAAGCCGCGTGTGAAGGGATGCTCGGGGTCGCCGGCGACCCGGGTCGCTCGCCCATCCTCGACGGTGACGAGCATCGCACAGGTGTCCGGGCAATCGTGCGGACACGCGCCACGCACGACGCCGTTCAGCGGAGTCGCGGGCTGTGCATCGGGGCCGATCGGGGAGGTCATCGTCGCAGGGAGTGTGGTTCCAACCTAATCATGCGCCGGCGGCGTGGCCGTCCGCGCTCGACCCGATTCCTTCAGCGGCGCCCTGACGCGCGAGCAGCCGGTCTGGTAACTCATTGCTCGCGTGGGCGTTACGGCAATACTGAAAACAACCGAATCGCTTCGTGCGCGGAATCGGGCGGACGAGCCGATCCGGAATTGTCGCGGCTGGCGTCGAAACCCCTTGACACGCATTCACTTGGGCGCGAAAGTCCGCTCTTGACACCCGGTGTCGGAAATCTAATTTTCACGCCGCCAACCGGGCACCCGATGCGTGCGCGGACCAACGCGTCATCTTCCCCCAAGACCTACCTCAGGAGATTCACATGAAGCGCCTGGCCCTTGTCGCCGCTGTGCTCGTCGTCGCGGCCTGCAGCACGAAGGAGACCCCGAAGGCCGATACCGCCGCTCCGGCGATGGCCCCGGCTCCCGCCGCTGCCCCGGCTGACACCGGTATGAAGATGGATTCGGCGTCCATGAAGATGGACTCCGCCGCCGCCAAGATGGACACGGCCGCGAAGAAGGCTGACACGGCTGCGAAGAAGGCCGCCGAGTCGACCAAGAAGCCGTAATCTTCAGGAACGACTGCAGGGCGGGGCGGCTCACTTCAGTGAGCCGCCCCGCTTCGCTTTTGCGCGGACCAGGTGCAGATCCCTCGACTCGCTACGCTCGCTCGGGATGACAGAGGCGGTCTCGCATCGCCTCATCTCCCCTCATTCCCTCATCCCCGCATCAATGGTGCGCCGCCCACCAGCGGAATGCTTCCACCACACCTTCCTCCGGATGCACGGGCGGGTCCCAACCCAGCTCTCGTCGCGCCAGCTCCGAGCTGAAGGGATTGTCCCGCGCGAGAAAGTTCAGTGAGGCGTTCGCCGCCACGTTGAGTCGGTCGCCGACGATCATCGGCGCGAGCATCCGGAACGCACCGAACGCGGCGCGCGCGACGACGAATGGGACCGACACGATGCGCAGTCGCGTGCCCATCCCTTCGGCCGCGCGCTCGAAGAACTCCCGCGCCGTGATGTCGTAGTCGTTCGCCAGATTGAACGCGCGCCCATTCGCCGCGTCGTACTGTGCGGCGCGCACCATCCCGTCGGCGACGTTGGCCGCGTGCACGATCGCCAGTGTGTTGTGCCCACCGGCGATGACGGGGGCGAATCCTCGGCGCAGCGTGCGAGCGAGACGCGGAATGAACTGCCGGTCGAATGGCCCGTAGAGTACACACGGGCGCACCGCCGTGGCCCACAGCGCCCCCGTCCGCTGCGCCTGGAACACGAGATCTTCCGACTCGCGCTTCGACCGTGCGTAGAACGATGTCTCGGGAATGTGCCCGAGTGGAGCACTCTCATCGGTCTTTCGCCCGTCGGCCGAGTAGCGATCGTTGTCGCCGTAGACGGCGACGCTGCTGACGTGGACCAGACGCGCCTTCGCGCTCGTGGCGGCGGCGATGGCGTTTCGCGTCCCCTCCACGTTCGGCCGGCGATACGCTTCCCAGCCACCGCGCGGCGTGATCACCGCGGCGGCGTGGAAGACGACGTCGCAGCCCCGCGCCGCGCGCTCGAAGCCCGTCGCCTCCAGCACGTCGCCCGTGGCGAGGGTGACGTCGGCGCGGCTGAGCAGGCCGGCGCGCGCCGCGTCGCGAACGAGGGCGCGCACGCGCCACCCCTCGCGCTGCAATCGCGGCACGAGGTGCATTCCTACGAGGCCCGTCGCACCGGTCACGAGGGCCGTCGGCATCGGCTATAGGGGAAAGGGAAGCACGGCGACGTCGACGCGCCGCTCCGCCGAGCGGGTCTCGCCCTCCGATCCAGCGTCATCCGTCCAGCGAGCCACGAGCGTGGCGCCGGCCTCCACCTCGCGACGGATCATCGCCAGCGCGATGGCGCCGAGTCGCGGCGAGCGCACCGCACTGCGTACGTCGCCCACCTGGTTGCCCGTCTCGTCGTGCAGCGTCGCGCCGGTGCGCAGCGGATCCAGCCCCGCTGCCCGCACGCCGCGCAGGTGCTTGTTCACGTGGCCACGGAAGTGCACGCGCGCCACCGTCTCCTGGCCGACGTAGCATCCCTTCGTGTAGGAGATCGCGTGCAGCGCGTCGAAGTTGGCTTCCTGCGGGATGGTATTGTCGTCGATGTCGATCCCCCACTCCGGACGCCCCGCCTCGACGCGTGCGATGTCCCACGCCTCCAGACCCGCCGGCGCCGCGCCCGCCGCGACGGCGCGCGTCCAGAGATCGGTGAATGCATCGGCCGGCACGATGAGCTCGAAGCCCTCTATCTCGAGATCGGGGACCTTTGCGACGAGCAGGGTCGCGCCGTCGAGCTGCACGCTGACGTGCGCGTATGGCGCGAGCGCCGTGAGCGCGGGCGCCTGGATGCCGGTCAGGTCACTGACCACGTGGCGCGCGTTGACCCCGAAGATCCCGAGATCGCGCAGCGTGAGGCTCTCGTCGCTGTGCGCGGCGATCCGCGGATTCACGAACTTCTTCACCATCGCGGCCCAGGCCTCGGCAGCGCGCGGTGGCGCGTCGACGAGCACGCCGTCCTCCTCGACGAACACGCGTACGTCGGCGACGATCTTTCCCTTGGCCGTCAGCGCCGCGGCGTAGCACCCCTGGCCGGGCGCGAGCGCGGAGACGTCGTTCGTCACGAGCCCGGTCACCATCTCGGCGGCGCGCGGTCCCTTCACGCGAAGCCGTCCGCGATGGCTCCGGTCGAACACGGCCGCGCGCGTGTGCAGCGCCTCGTACTCCGCCGCCACGCTGCCGTACGCCAGCACGACGCTTCGCCCGCCGACGTCGCCGAGCGTGGGATGCATGTCGGGCGCCGGTCGCGTGCTCATGCGAGTCGGTTCGTCGGGATGCCGACGAGCGCGTCCAGCGTTTCGAGCGTTGCGCCGTCGAGTGAGGCGACGGCGCCGTCCGCCTCGAGGGCGACGTGCGCGGGAGCGCCGACGGCGATCGTCCTGATGCCGGCCTCGCGTGCCGCGAGGATCGCCGGCCGCGTGGTCGCCAGCGCGATCACACGCTCGCGCGAGAGCGGGCTCGCGCGCCGCCGCTCGAGATGCGCCATCGCGGCGTCGAACTGGGTGCGCGACGGCGCGTCGCCGGCAGCGTCGTCAGCCGATACGATGGCCGAGAAGGAGTCGCGAAGACTCGCCAGCCGGAGCGCCGCGTCGGTCTCGTCCCGCCCCGCCGCCGTCACGATCGCGACCGGCGCGCGGAGCTGGGCATGCTCCACGAAGCGCATGACCTCCGGCGCGACGACGAATCCCTGCGCCAGACGCGTCGCGAGCTCGCGCTGCGCACGAAGCGTCACGAGCTCGACGAGCGTGTCGTCGCCGGCGCGCCACTCCAGCGCGGACGCGACGATGTTGCGCAGCGAGCGACCGGCGAATCGATCGTCGTACGCGTCCTCGTCGAGGGTCACGCCCTCCGCGGCGAGCGCGAGCACGAGGGCGGCACGCCGGCTCGCCGTCGTGTCCGTGAGCAACCCTTCCCAGTCCAGCAGCACGGCATCGGCCATGACCGTAAATAATGGACGGCCGTGGCGAGGCGCCACTGTTCCTAGGGAAGACGCCCTGGCTCGTCCGTCGATGTGTCGCGCGGACCCGATGCGCCCGCCGCCGCGTACGACGCATCGAGCAGGTCGACGGGATGCACGACGCGCACGGCACTCCCCGCCTGCCTCAGCCCCGCGCCGATCTGCATCAGGCAACCGGGATTCCCCGTCGCGACGAGCGACGCGTGCGTGTCGGCGATGTTCGCCAGCTTGGGTGCCAATACGGTCGCGCTGACGTCGGGCTCGATGAGGTTGTAGATCCCGGCGCTGCCGCAGCAGTGTTCGCTTCCCTCGAGTGGTACGAGCGCGAGGCCCGGCACGGCGCCGAGCACACGCAGCGGCGGCGTCGCGACGCGCTGCGCGTGCAGCAGGTGGCAGGGCGCGTCGTACGTCACCGTCCGCTCGACGGGTCCGCCCGAACGGGGGCCCGCCTGCGCGAGCAGCTCGCTCACGTCGCGAACGTGCTCGGAGAACTTCGCCGCACGATCGCGCCACGCCGGATCGCGCTCGAGCAGGTGCTCGTACTCCTTCATCATCGCGCCGCACCCCGCCGCGTTGGCGACGACGTACTCCGCCCCCGATGCCTCGAACGCCGCGATGTTCCGGCGCGCGAGTCGGCGCGCGGTCTCGAGATCACCCGCGTGGGCGTGCAGCGCGCCGCAACACGCCTGGCCCTCCGTCCGCACCATCGCGTAGTCGTTCGCGGCGAGCGTGCGCTCGGTCGCGCGATTGGTCTCGGTGAAGAGCCCTTCCATCACGCATCCGGTGAGCAGCGTCGCGGTGCCGCGGCTCCCATCGCCGCGCGGCGCGTACTCACGCCGTCGCAGCGGCGCCCGCGTCGACTCGAGCATTGCCATCGCGAAGCCGAATCGGCCCGGCAGTCGAGACAGCAGCGCCGAGATGCGGAGCGCGCGCGCGATGCGGCCGCCGAGCATGGCGAGCGAGAGCAGGGCGGGGCGCGCGAACGCGAACAGGATCGCGCGCGCGATGGGCGCGTTCCGCTCGTTCGTCGTCAGCGTGGCGCGCGTCGCCTCGAGCATCTGGCCGTACGGCACGCCGGAAGGGCACACGGTCTCGCAGGCGCGGCAGCCGAGGCAGCGGTCGATGTGCGTGCGGACGTCGGGATCGCCGACGGGAAGCGTGCCTTCGACCAGCGCCCGCATCAACACGATGCGCCCGCGCGGACTGTCGTTCTCGTCGGCGAGGGTGAGATAGGTCGGGCACGATTGCAGGCAGAAGCCGCAGTGCACGCACGCGTCGATTCCCGCGATCTCGTTCGCGAGTGGAAGATCGGGGATCGCGCAGGGTGTCGCGCTTCGGGTCGGAGCAGTCACGAGAGCGGGGCCAGAATCCCGGGGTTGAGCACGCCGTCCGGATCGAAGGTGCGGCGAACGGCCGACGAGAGAGGGTCGCCCGCCGACGAGGCGATCGAGGCCCACAGCGGCGCGGGCAGACGCTCGACGATCCGCGATCCCGGAGCGTCCAGCTGGTCGATGATACCCCGGACGCGCTCGGATGCCTCCGCGCCATCGCTCGTCGGCACGACGCAGCGCACCACACCGCGCTCGAGCGTCGCATGGGCCCAACCGCCGCCGCGCTCGACGACGGTCGACGCCGCGGACCAGACGGAGCCGAGCTCGGAGGGAAGCGCGCCGAGGCGGATCACCGCCGAGCCACGCGGCTCCAGCGTGCGGAGGCGGGTCCACACATCGGTCTCGACGTTCAGCGTCGTGCCCAGCGTGGCCACCGACTCTTCCGCGGCGCGGACGAACGCCTCGTTGCCCCCCAGGCGCACGAGCAGGAGCGTCCGCCCCTCGAGACCGAGGCGCGTGGCGAGCGACGCGGTGCACAGCTCGGCGGCGAGGGGCGCGTACGGGCTGGCGCGCAGCCACCGCCAGGCAGCGGCGCAGAATGCATCCGCTCCGCCTTCCGCGACGATCGCGAGGGTGCGATCGACCTCGGGGCGCGCACGAAGGCGCATGGTGACCTCGGTGATCGCGCCGAGCGTGCCCCATGCGCCCGTCATCAACCGCGAGAGATCGAACCCGGCGACGTTCTTCACGACGCGCCCGCCGGCGCGCACGACCTCGCCCACTCCCGTCACCACCTCGCAGCCGAGCAGCTGGTCGCGCGGCGTGCCGTAGGCGGAGGCGAGCGGTCCCCACGACGCGGTGGCGATCGTCGCGCCGATCGTCCCGTCTGTACTTCCGAATGGTTGCAGCGCGAGCCACTGGCCTTCGCGCGCGGTCACCGCGTCGATCTCGGCGAGCGGCGTCGCGGCGCGCACGGTGATGGTGAAGTCGCCGCGCTCGTACTCGGTGACGCCGCGCAGCGCGGCGAGTGAGAGCTCGTCCACCGCGTCACAGGGACGGCCGGCGTCGAGCCACTGCCGTGCGCCGGTGATGCGAAGCGACGCCCGGTTGGCTCGCGCGTCGCGCACGCGGGCGGCGACCGCCTCCGCGCTGTCGGGCAGCGACGCGACCGTCACGCCGAACGCCGGCGCGCCGACGGTGCGCCGTGCCACTCGCGGCAGCTGTGGACCGGCACGACCTTGCCCGGATTCGAACGCCGGTCCGGATCGAAGACGGTGCGCAACGCGCACATCGCGCCGAGCGTCTCGTCGGAGAACAGCCGCTCCATGTACGGCAGCTTGTCCAACCCGATCCCGTGCTCGCCGGTGATCGTCCCGCCGGCGTCGATGCACGCCTGCATGATCTCCTTCATCGCGTGGTGGACGTGCGCCGACTGCACGGGATCGCTGCCGTCGTAGGGAAGGTTGGGATGCAGGTTGCCGTCGCCGGCGTGGAAGACGTTGCAGACCTGCACGCCGTGCTTGCGGCCGATGGCCGCGATCTCGGCGAGCACCTGCGGCAGGCGCGTGCGCGGCACCACCGCGTCCTGAATCGCGAGATGCGGAGCGAGCCTTCCCATGGCGCCGAACGCTTTCTTGCGGCCCTGCCAGAGCCGAGCGCGATCGGCCGGATCGGTCGCCGCGCGGACGGCACGGGCGCCGGCTTCGGTGCAGAAGCGGGCGACGCGTGCAGCGTCCTCGCCGAGCCCTGCCGCCGCTCCATCGATCTCGATGAGGAGGATCGCCGCCGCATCGGTCGGATATCCCGCGGCGTAGATCGACGCCTCCACCGCCTGGATCGTCGCCGCGTCCATCATCTCCAACGCGGCCGGTACGATCCCCGACGCGATGATCGCGGACACTGCTTCGGCCGCCGCCGTCACGCTGGAGAAGTCCGCGAGCAGGGTGTGCACCGCCTGAGGCGTGCGCACGAGCCGCACCGTGACGTCGAGTGCGATCCCGAAGCAGCCCTCCGATCCGATGAAGGCACCGAGCAGGTCGTAGCCCTCCGCTTCTCCCGCCGCGTTTCCCAGCTCGACGATCTCTCCGCTCGGCAGAAGGGCGGTCACGGCGAGGACGTGGTTGAGCGTGACGCCGTACTTCAGGCAGTGTGGCCCGCCCGCATTCTCCGCCACGTTGCCGCCGATCGTGCACGCCGTCTGGCTCGACGGGTCCGGCGCGTACTGCAGGCCGAAGGGCGCCGTCGCGCGCGACAGCGTGGAGTTCACGACGCCCGGCTCGACCACGGCGCGGGCGTTGTCCGCGTCGATCGAGATGATGCGGGTGAGCCGGTGCAGGCCGAGCAGCACGACGTCGTCGGCGAGCGCGCCGCCCGACAATCCCGTGCCCGCCCCACGCGGCACGTAGCGCACGCCACGCTCGGCGAGCAGGCGCACGACGGCGACGGTCTCCTCGCGCGTGCCGGGAAAGACGGCGAGCGATGGGCGTCGCTGGTAGCCGGGCAGCCCGTCGGACTCGTACGCGCGCAGCTCGCCGGGACGCTCCAGCACACGCCGCTCGCCGACGATGGCGGCCAGCGCTCGTGCGAGCCCCTCGTCGTGGGACCCGCCGAGGGCAGGGACCGGCGGTGCGGTCATCTGGTCGGAGGGAGAGGGCACCCTCGAAAGTTAGAGCGCGCGACGCGGAGCGACTAGGCGCTCCGTGCCTCGTTCCCCGTCTCCTCGTGCTCCGCCGGCGGGCAGACGACGTGGAGCGCGTCGCGCCGCAGCTCGTACTCGAGCGTCGTCTGCATCGACTCCAGCTCCCCGTCGAGGGCGACGCGCGTCGGCCGACGCAGGCTGATGCGGCAGCGATCCACGAGATACGCGTCGAGCTCGGGAGTCTTCGCCACCGCGTCCACACCGCGCGCCACCGCGGCGAGGGCGATCGAGAACGCACGAGCGCGCGAGCGCCCGCGCACCACCAGGACGTGCAGGCCGCGCTTGCCATCCTTCACGCGGCTGCCGAGGGTGGGCACCTGGATCTCGCGCTCGCCCACCCCGATGAAGACCAGCGGGGTGCGATAGATACGCGGCTCGCCCTCGACCACCAGCTCGACGGCGTAGATGCTCCACTGAAAGAGGAGGCGGAGTGCCGCGATCGCGGACGCCACGCGATAGCCGAATCGCTTCTCGAGCCGCTCGCGAATGCGCACGAAGCGCACGTATGCGCCCACGCTGCTCGTGTTGAGGAACACGCGGCCGTTCACGACGCCGACGTCGACCCCGCGACTCGCTCCCTGCAGGGCGAGCTCGAGCGCTTTGTCGGGCTCCGTGCTCACACCGAGATCGCGCGCGAAGTGATTGAGCGTCCCGCCGGGGAGGATCGCGAGCTCCGCCGGCGTCTTCATGAGCGCGGTGGCCGCCGTCGCGATCGTGCCGTCGCCGCCGCTCACGAGCACGCGCTCGGCGCCCTCGCCGACGACCTCCTCGATCGTCGACCCGATCGCGTCGGGCTCGACGTCGTGCACCTCGAACGCGTCGCTCGCCTCCAGCGCTTTACGGGCGTCCTCGGCGGACCCCCCTTTGACGTTCAGGATCGCCGGGATGCGCCCCGTCACGTGTAGCGTCGACGACGCAGCACCAGCTCACCGAAGCGCGCCCAGAAACGCCGCCGCCGCTCGGGAAGCGAGACCGTGGCCTTCCGCTCCAGCTTCCCCCACCCCTGCAGACGGCCGCTCAGCGCCGCCGCGAAGGAGCGCACCACCACCCAGTACATCACCTGCCGGTAAGCGAATCGCTGCACGAAGATGGACCAGGTGAGACTCTTGTCCTCGTCCCCTTCCATGAGGAAGGCGATGACCGCCGCGAGCCAGTCGACGAGGAGGAAGACCGCGTAGTAGCTCAGGACCTGCTCGAGGTTTGGCAAGGCGTACGCCAGACGCCCATCCACGGTGTGCACCCGCGCGTTGAACCACACCGACGCGATGCTCCACAGGAACATCAGGTCCGCCACCGGCGAGATGGCGGGCAGCAGCAGCTGGAAGAGGAAGACGTTGGGGAGGCCGACGAATCCGAGCGATCCGTACTTCGGTCGCAGGAAGGCGTCGCGGTGCTTCCAGGTGCACTGGAGCGTCCCGAACGACCAGCGGAAGCGCTGCTTCGCCAGGCCGCGCAGCGTGTCGGGTGCCTCGGTGTACGCGACCGCGCTGTCCGCATAGGCGACCGACAGCCCCGAGCGCCGGATGGCGAGGGTGAGGTCCTGATCCTCGGCGAGCGTGTCCTCGCGGAAGCCGCCGACCTGCTGCACGACCGAGCGCCGCCAGGCGCCCACGGCGCCCGGCACCACCGTGATGCAATCGAGCAGGGAGAAGGCGCGGCGGTCGAGGTTCTGGCTCGTGACGTACTCGAGCGCCTGCCACCGTGTCACGAGGTTGATGCGGTTGCCGACCTTCGCGTTGCCCGCCACGGCGCCGACCTTCGGATCCTTCAGCGGCTGCACCAGCTCGGCGACCGTGTCGTCGTCGAAGATCGTGTCGGCGTCGAGACCGATCACGATCTCGTGCTTCGCGCGGGCGATGCCGTAGTTGAGCGCGCTCGCCTTGCCGCCATTCTCCTTGCGGTAGGCGGCGACGCTCTGGTGACTGCCGTACGCCTCGCGCACGATGTCGATCGTCTCGTCCGACGAGCCGTCGTCGACGACGACGATCTCGATCGGCCCGGCGTACTTCTGGTTCAGCAGCGAGGCGATCGTCTGGACGATCACCTTCTCTTCATTGTATGCCGGGACGATGATGCTCACGCCGGGTGCGTAGTCGCCGGGCTCGCCGCGCTTCTTGTGGTCGCGCAGCCGCTCGATCAGCGCGAGCAGTCCGATGACGGCGAGGCGGCCGATGCCGAGTGCCACGGCGGCGCTGAACACCCAGAACATGAGCGTCTCGCCCACGCCGAGCGCGAGGAAGCCGGCGCGCATGAAGAAGCGCGTCGCTTCCGTCGTCGGAGGGAGGGGAGGCATGGCCTCGTCGCGGCTGATCCCCGCCAGGTCGCTCACGAGGACCAGTGTGTCGCCGCGCGCGCGGAGCGAGTCGATGAGCGGGCCGAGTGCCGCCACCGTCGCGCTGCGATCCCCTCCCGAGTCGTGCATCAGGATGACGTTTCGCGTCGAGTCCTGGCGCGTGGCCTCACTGACGCGTGGGTGATCGCGCTCGCGGAGCACGTTGGCGATGATCGAATCCGGGTCCGACTCGCGCCAATCCTCCGAGTCCACGTGCAAGCCGATCGTCCAGTAGTGTCGCTTCGAGGCGTAGCCCACCGGCACCAGCTCGTCGTCCGTCGTCGGCTCGGCGTCCCCGAAGTACGGGGGACGGAAGAACGCCATGCGGCGGTTGAGCACCGACGAGACGAGCTGCGTCGTCATGTCGATCTCGAGCACGGCGCGCGCACGGCTCGCGAGCGCGAGATTCGGGTGGCGATACGTGTGATTCCCGATCTCGTGCCCCTCCGCGTACATGCGCTCGAGCAGGCGCTGGTCCGTGTCGACGTTCTGGCCGACGACGAAGAACGTCGCCTTCGCGCCGCGCGAGCGCAGCGTGTCGAGGATCATCGGTGTCCAGCGTCCGTCCGGGCCGTCGTCGAAGGTGAGCGCGACACGGTGCTTGTTGCGCTCCTGCCCTCCCGTGTGGGCGACCACGTACGGAACCGGCACCTGGACGATCGACGACGATGTGATGTAGCCGCGCGAATCGAGCGTGATGTTCCGATAGCCCGGCGCGGGTTCGTACTGGATCTGAAGGATCTCTCCCGCGCCCTCGTTCTCCGCGTCGTACGCCGGCGGCATGTTGCGCAGGCTGTCCGCGCTCAGGAGCGATCCATCCTTGCCGACGGCACTCCAGATCGACGGATCCTCGCCGCCGAGGTGCCAGATCGCGTGTCCGGCCACGCCGAGCGCGTGGCCGACCTTCATCTGGTTGTAGGCCGTGGTGGCGTCGAGATACCAGAGGACGTGATCGGTGGAATCCGGATCGCTCCACTGCATGTACGGATTCAGCGAGACGGGATCCATCGCCGAATGCGGCCGGCTGGGTCCGCGCGCGGCGCGCATCACTTCCTGGAAGTCGTAGGCCTCGGCCTGATGGCGCACGACGGCCTCGGCATCGTTCCAGTCGTAGCCGTACGCCCCGACCATGAGGATCAGCTTCGACGGATCGACGAGACGCGCGAACCGCTGCGCCTGGGTCACGTAGAAGCGCTGACTCGAGATCGGTCCCGGATCGCCGCTGCCGTAATGTTCGTCGAACAACATCGGGAAGATCTTGTCGTTCACCGCCGCCGCGCGCCGGATGTACGCGTCGTCGTCGCCGACGGCTACCGCCTGCGTGGAGAGACGGCCGATGGAGTGCATCGCGTCGTGGAGCTCGCGCGCGAAGCCGAGCACCTGCGCCTGGAGACCCGGATCGAAGTTCTCCATGTCGAGGGTGGTGCCGGCCAGGCCGTACTGGATCACCGCGGTCCTGAGCTGGCGGATCGCGTTGGCGCGCGCGACGGGATTGCCGAGGAACCGACGCACCGCCGCCGCGTCGAACTTGCCCGCCGCCGAATCGGAGCCCGTGACGACGAAGTTGCTCAGCATGATGAACAGCGACGGCCGCGTCTCGGCGGGGCGGTCGTGCAGCAGCTCGATGACCTGTGGCTTGACGCGAAGCAGCAGGGTGTCCGCGTTGCTCGGGACGAACGCCCACTCGCCGATCACCCAGTCCAGCTTGTCGTAGTTGCGCTTGAGCGACGCGAACGAGTTGTCGGCCCAGTTCACGTAGAAGCCGGCGACGATCGCGTTGGTGCGCGTGGGACGCGATCCCGTCCCGACGTTGAGCACCGGTACCATCTCGGGACGCCGTGACGCATGCGGGCTGCCGTACTTCTTCATCGTCGCCGCCAGCTTGCGCCGGTAGGCGATGCGGAGCCGGTCGATCTGCGTGAGCGGATGATGCGGATTCAGGCGAGCCGCGGCGCGCGCATCGACCGACGCGAGCGACAGCTCCGGCGGCATCGGCGGGTTGAACAGCTCGGACGCCACGAGCACGAGCGCCGTCAGCGTCGTGGCGACTCCGAGGACGAGTGCCGCGAATCGGATGCGCCGCCAGCGCCGTCCGGAATGGTCGATGAAGACTGGTCTGTGCCGATCCGACATTGGTGGGGAGGGTGTACCTACACGGACGAGGCGGGGCAGGGAGTCGTCTCCCGCCCCGCCTCATACATGATGATACACCGGAAGTCTGCCGCCTGTTCGGGCGGCACGTCAGGGTCAGGCCGCCTGCCAGAATCCGGCGAGGGCCCGGCCATCGGGGGACTCCCGCAGCTTCTCGAATGCCCGCTCGCGGATCTGGCGGATCCGCTCGCGCGTGACACCCATCAGCGCACCGATCTTCTCGAGCGTCATGGGCTCCCCGCTCTCGTCCAGCCCATAGTAGAGGAAGAGGATCTTCCGCTCGCGGGGGGTGAGGTACTTCCGGAAGACGCGCTCGATGAACTCCTTCATGAGCTTGTAGTCCGTCGTGTCCTCGATCTCGGTGCCGTCGACGCCGGCGAAGCGCTCGCCGAGGGTGGAGGCTTCACGATCCGAGCGGTCGATCGGGGCGTCCAGCGAGACTTCGGTGGAGCTCATCTGCTTCGCCGCGCGGACCTGCTCGGGCGACTCCTCGAGGAGTCGGGAGATCTCGTTCTCGGTGGGATCGCGCTTGAGGACCTGGGCGAGGATCGTCTCGGCGCGGGCGAGACGGATGAGCTGCGAGTTCTGATTGAGCGGGATGCGGACGCTGCGGGTCTGCTCGGCGAGGGCCTTCAGCACGGCCTGACGCACCCACCAGACGGCGTACGAGATGAACTTCACGCCCTGATCCGGATCGAACTTCCGTACCGCCTTGAGGAGGCCTTCGTTGCCGATCGCGACCAGCTCCGAGAGATCGAGGCCGTGCCCCTGGTACTTCTTCACATAGGAGATGACGAACCGGAGGTTCGCCGTGACGAGCCGCTCGGCGGCTGCTTCGTCACCTTTCTGGGCCAGCCTGGCCAGACGTCGCTCTTCGGCGGCGTCACTGATCAGAGGAAGTTTCTGGATGTCGTGTAGGTACTGGTCGAACGCGGTGGAGGGAGACGAGCGGAAATAGCCCTTGGACCTGGTCTCGGTCGCTTGCTCCATACACGCCCCTTACCTGTGCCGGAAGGTGGTCGATTCTCGCAGTCAGAGCTGGCTGCGGCGCCCGGAGGGTTTCAGCGGGAGCGCCAGGATAATGTCGAGTCAAAAACCCGTCAACAGTGAGTTTGCCAGAATGACCCCTCGCCCAGATTTGTGATGGGGCTAACTGCTGCAATGACAGACGTTTGTCGGTTACCCCGACAATGTCGGGCGTTTTGGGTGATTCCCGTCACTCTGACGGACTCTGGTGGGCGGGCACGCCGAAAGGCCGGCGAAGGCGTCCCGCCGGCCGTCCTTGGAGGGGTGCGGCGGCCTCCCTTGTCCGCCGCGATGGTGCCCTGGTCCCGTCAGGTCGAGGGAGGAGCCGGCGGATCCTTCATCTTCCCGCGGGTCGTCGCGGAGAGCACGCCGATCCCGACGAGGATGATCGCGCCGACCGCGATCCACATCGCGGGCACGTTGAGCAGGTAGGCCGCGAGCCCCAGTCCGAGGATCAGGATGAGGAAGCCGACGAGATATGTGCCGAACGAGGACATGTCGCTGCTCCGATGAGGTCGTCGTGTTGGAAAGGCAAACTCGGGACCAACATCGGTTGCATCGACGATCTCACTGCATGGCGGCGCCGCCCAGTCGTCCGGTGAGAAGCGTGTCCTTCATCGCGCCTCGGGGGCGGGGAACGAGCACCGCCGTGCCGCGCTGGCGGCCGAACAGGCGCGCATCCCGGCAGGTGGGAGTCCAGATGTCCAGCCTGCCGTTCCGGATCTTCTCCCCGGTATCGTCGACGAGGAAGCGTCCGAAGTAGACCCGCCCGACGTACACCTCGATGTAGCGACCGAGTGGAAAGAGGTGCGGGTCCGCGGCGACGATGCCTTCGCGCACGTATCGATCGCGGCGCGTGGTGCCCTGCAGGCAGTAGGCGGTGAGCTCCACCGGCACGGGGTCGCCATAGTGCAACGGACCATCGCGCCGGATGGCCCAGTCGCGCCGGGCGCCGACGACGAGCGCTCCGTCGAGATGCATGGGAGAGAGGACGACGACGGGCGAGAGCGCGAGTGGCTGCTCCGGCTCCGGCGTGCGCGCGCGCATGGTGGCGGTGCCGAGCAGCAGCAGGGCACCCATTGTCGCAAAGGAGATGAGGCCGACCGTACGTCTCCGGCGCTCGATGCGCGGAGGCGTCGACGGCGACGTCACGCCAGTACCTCGTGCACCAACTGATCGTCGACGGGAAGCGACCATCCGGAGTCCGCCGCCGCCATCGCGCCGATCCGTGCCGGAAGCGAATACTCGACCCGTCCCTGACGGGCCTTCTTGTCGAGGCGCGTCGCGTCGACGATCGCATCCACCGGGAGGGCCGCGGGGCGCTGGACGGGAAGACCCGCCCGCTCCAACAGCTCACGGATCCGCTGCGCCGTGCCCGGCTCGGCGACGCCGAGCCGCTCGGCGATCCGCGCCTCGAGCACCATGCCGATGGCGATCGCCTCGCCGTGCAGCAGCGCGTAACCGCTCACGTGCTCGAGCGCATGGCCGAGCGTATGACCGAGGTTGAGCGTCTTACGCCGGCCGTGCTCACGTTCGTCGGCGCGCACGACCTCTGCCTTGATCTCGACACTCCTCGCGACCGCGTCGAGCGTCGCCGATGGCTCGGCGTCGAGCAGTGCGGGCAGGTCGGCGTCGAGCCGCGCGAAATAGTCCGCATCGGCGAGGACGCCGTGCTTGATCGCTTCGGCGAGGCCGGCGCGGCGCTGCGCCAGTGAGAGCGTACGGATCGTCTCGACGTCCGCGAGCACGGCGGCGGGCGGATGGAAGGCGCCGACGAGGTTCTTGCCCGCGGCGGTGTCGACTCCCGTCTTGCCGCCGATCGAGGCGTCGATCATGGCGAGGAGGGAGGTGGGGCACTGCACGACGGGCACGCCACGCATGAAGGTGGCGGCGACGAATCCCGCGAGGTCGCCGACCACACCACCGCCGAGTGCGACGACAGTGGTGTCGCGCCCGCAGCCGGCTTCGAGCAGGCCGTCGGTGACGCGCGCCCACGTGTCGCGCGTCTTGTGCGCCTCGCCGGAGGGGATCACGTGCACCGACACCGGACCGCGCGCCGCGAGCGACAGGACGAGCGGCTCGCCGTAGTGCGGGAACACCTCGACGTCGCTGACGATCGCGTAGTGATGCGCCGGCGCGGCCTCGGCGATGTGCCGCGCGTACTCGTGCCGGAGACCGGCGGCCACGACGACGCGGTACGTCCCCGCGTCGATCTCGCGCGCGGACACCGACGCGGTGTCACCCCGTGCCGCCGTCACCACGTGACCTCGCCGGCTCCGGCGCGGTGATTGGCGAGACGGGCGAGGGTGAAGAGCAGATCGGAGAGGCGATTCAGATAGATCACGACGAGGGAGGGGATCTCGACCGTCCGCTGAAGCGTCACGACGCGGCGCTCGGCGCGGCGGCAGACCGTGCGCGCGACGTGCAGCGCCGCCGCCTTGGGCGATCCACCGGGCAGGATGAACGACCGGAGCGGCTCCAGCTCGGACTCGGCATCGTCGATCAGGTGCTCGAGCTGCGTGATGCGCTCCTCGTCGATGCGGGCCTTCTCGAGATGCTGCGCCATCTTGTCGCGGTCGGGAGTGGCGAGGAGGGCGCCGATGGCGAACAGGTCGCGCTGCACGGGGACGAGCACCTCGTCGATGCGCGGCATCACCTCGATGGCGCGCGCCATCCCGAGGACGGCGTTCAGCTCATCGACGTCACCGTACGCCTCGACGCGCTGGTCGTCCTTGGCGACGCGGCCGCCGCCGAACAGCCCCGTGTCGCCGCTGTCTCCGGTCCGTGTGTAGATCTTCACGGGAGTAAGTATAGCGCACGAACTCCGACCGGAGGCGCGCAGCGCCGCAGGAAGGAGCAATCATGCGAGAGAGAAACTCCGACCGAAGGTGCCAAGCGCCGGAGAGAGGAGCGATGGTTGTGAGAATGCTCACAACATGCGAAAGTTCACGAATGAACCACGAGATGAAGGACATCACGATCATCGGCGGCGGGCCCGCGGGGCTCTTCGCGCTCTTCTACGCGGGTATGCGCGGCGCGTCGGCGCAGATCGTCGACGCGCTCCCGGAGCTCGGCGGCCAGCTCGCCGCGCTCTATCCGGAGAAATACATCTTCGACGTCGCCGGCTACCCGAAGGTGCTGGCGAAGGATCTCGTCCGCTCGCTGCGCGATCAGGCGGCGCAGTTCGGTCAGCCGACGCATCTCGGCCAGCGCGTGATCGGGCTGCACGAGGAGGACGGCCACTTCGTGCTCGAGACCGAGGACGATCGCTTCCCATCGCGGGCGATCATCATCGCGGCGGGGATCGGTGCCTTCTCCCCGCGGCGGCTGCCGCACGCCAGCGCGGAGCCGTGGTATGGGCGCGGGATCTACGACACGGTGACCGATCCGAAGGACTACCAGGATCAGCGCGTCGTGATCATCGGTGGGGGCGATTCCGCGTTCGATTGGGCCACGCAGCTCGCGGGTATCGCCACCCACGTGTCGCTCGTGCACCGGAGCGACCGCTTCCGCGCGCACGGCGCCACGGTCGCGCAGTTCAACGCCGACGTCTCAGCGGGGCGCGCCTCGCTCTTCACCTTCCACGAGCTCGTGGACGTGATCGAGCACACCGAGGGAGAGCGGTTCTCGCACATCGTGCTGAAGGACATCAAGGGGAAGACGACGCGCGAGATCGAGGCCGACATCGTGCTGCCGATGCTCGGCTTCGTGAGCGACATCGGTCCCATCGCCGAATGGGGGCTGACGCTCGAGAAGGACGAGATCGTCGTCAACCAGGTGATGGAGACGGGGCGCGCCGGCGTCTGGGCCGCGGGGGACGTGACGACCTATCCCGGGAAGCTCAAGCTGATCGCCTGCGGCTTCGGCGAGGCGGCGACCGCGGTGAACCAGGCGGTCCACTGGATCTACCCCGACAAGAAGGTCACGCCGGGCCACTCCAGCAACATGGCGATCTTCGGCCAGAAGGACGACTAGCAGAGGGGCGCGGTGGCCCTCAGTTCGCCCCTTTGCTGTACAGCAGCACGATCACGGGACCGCCGTTGGCGTTGAGGCCGAACCGCGCCTGCGCCTGCTCCGCGTTGAGGTAGCGCACCTCGAGGACGCCGTTCGTGGTCATCTTGGCGAGCTGCTGGAGATCCTGCAGCGGTCCATAGTCGAGCGAGAGATGGAGCAGCCCCGTGCTCGACTGGAAGCTGTTCGGGCCGTGATACGTGAAGAAGTTCGGCCGCAGGTGTCGGATCGCCGTGTAGGCGTCGCGACTGTAGATCGACGGATCCTGCAGCTCTTCCATCGTGATGACGTTGGGCTGTCGCTCGACGCGGGATGGAGCGGGAGCGCCACCCGGAGTATCCGGGTAGCGGTTCCCGCCGCACGATGCCGCGACGGCCACGAGGCCTGCGATCGAGAGCCGTGATACGCGGTGGAGCATCGTCACCCACACCTCTCGTGCGCGGACGTTCGCGCACGACCCATGGTTACTGATTCTTGTTGTGCAGCAGCACGATCACCGGTGCGCCGTTCGCGTTGAGGCCGAACCGGAGCGCGGCTTCCTCGGCCTTGAGGTAGCGGACCTCGACGAGGCCCATGGTGTTCGTCGACTTGAGCGTCGAGACGTCCTGGAGCGGGCCGTAGTCGTACGAGACCATCACCTGTTCCGACGCCCGAGCATCGGTGTTGCTCACGGGTCCGTGGCTCGCGAAGAACATCGGACGCAGGGAGCGAATGGCCGACAGGGCATCCTTGCTCACGACGACGGGATCCTGCAGCTCGGCCTGCGTGATGATGTTGGAGTTGCGGTTGACCCGCGACGGCGAGGGCGCGCTGCCGGGCGTCGAGTTGGTGGTGGAGCTGCCGCCGCACGCGACGGCGAGGACGAGTAGTGCAGCGGCACAGAGACGAGTGGTCATGAGTGGCTTCCTCGGAGGAATGGCGCGCGACGATGCGCGCGATGTTCTACTGCGTGGAGGTGAGCAGCACGAGAACCGGGCCCCCGTTCGCGTTGATGCCGAATCTGGCCTGCGCGTCGGTGGCGTTCAGATAGCGGACCTCGACCAGACTCCGCGTATCGATGGTGCTGAGCGCGCTCGACTTCTGGAGCGGCCCGTAATCCTGCGAGATCTGCAGCTGGCCGGCGGTGGTGTTCTTGATGCTGAGCGGGCCTCTCGTCAGGAAGAACGCGGGGCGGAGCAACCGGATCGTGGTCATCGCGTCGTTGGGCGCGACGGCGGGATCCTGCAGCTCCTCGCGGGAGATGACGTTCGAGTTGCGCGGGTGATGCGCGACGCGGAGGTCATCCTTCGACGCGGTCCTGGTCGCGCACGCGAGTGAGATCGCGAGTAGGGCAGCCATGCGAGTCGTGGTGGGGAGCATGGAGACACCTTTCGAAGACGAGAGGTGGATGGCGGCGCGAGGCCGCCCTCCTGTCACTGCGTCGACGTCAACAGCACGATGACCGGGCCGCCGTTCGCATTGATGCCGAAACGGTTCTGCGCTTCGACGGCGTTGAGAAAGCGCACCTCGACGAGGCTCCGCGTGTCGATCGCCTTGAGGTTGTCGACCGGCTGGAGCGGCCCGAAGTCCTGCGAGATCTGCGTCTGCCCGGCCTTCGCGTTGGAGAAGCTCTGCGGGCCACGCGTCCGGAAGAACGCGGGCCGAAGCTGCCGGATCGCGGTCATCGCATCCGTGGAGGCGATGGTGGGATCCTGGAGCTCCGAGCGGCTGATCACGTCGGGGTTCCGTGCCTCGCGCGACGCCGACGGCGACGGTGCGGAGGTGGCCGTGGACGAAGGCGACTTCGCGCACGATGCCGCGAGCACGAGCAGCAGAGCGAGGGTACGACGAGCGAACATGACGGACCTCGACAGAAGGATATTGATTCGACGCGATGCCTGACGATCGCTCACGGCGGATATCGCACGCGCAACTTGTCCACGTTGCGGCGCGCGATGGCCTCCAGCGAGATCCCCAGTGTATCTGCCGTGATCGCCACGCACCAGAGTGCGTCGCCCAGCTCGAGCGCCAGGGCGTCGCGGTCGAGCTGGCGTCCTTGCAGCAGGTGCTTCCGAACGTGCGCGAGCACCTCGCCGGCCTCCTCGGCCAGGCCGGCGGCGGCGTCGAGGAGTCGTTGATCCTCCGTCAGCTGCGGGTTGATCGTCCGTCTCGCCTCCGCCTGGTACTCGGCGAGCGTCGTCGTGGTCGCGGCCGGGGTGCTCATGCGTACGTCACCCGCGGATCCGCCTTCGCGTAGGCGAGGTCGGTGAGCAGGTTGACGAGCACGAAGACGGCGGAGAGGAAGAGCACCGATCCCTGGATCGCCGGCAGGTCGCGCCGCGCGATGGCGTTGACGACGTAACGACCGAGGCCCGGCCAGGAGAAGATCGTCTCGGTGAGGATGCTGCCGGTGAGGTAGGCGCCGAAGTCGAGCCCGAGCACCGTGATGATCGGGATGAGCGCATTGCGCAGGGCATGGCGCGCCACGACGACGCGCTCGCGCAGTCCCTTCGCGCGCGCCGTGCGCACGTAATCGGCGCCGAGCGCATCGAGCATCGCCGAGCGCGTCATGCGCGCGAGGAAGGCGACGGAGCGCATCCCGAGCGCGAGCGCGGGGAGGATGAGGTAGCGAAATCCGCCGAATCCGGATGGCGGGAGCCAGTGCAGCGTGACGGCGAAGAGCAGGATGAGGAGAAGACCCACCCAGTAGACGGGAAAGCTGATGCCGAGATAGGCGAGCGCGAGCCCGAACCTGTCTATGAGACCACCAGGGCTTCGAGCGCTCAGGACACCGAGCGTGACGCCGCAGATGGTGGCGAAGAGCATCGCCGCGCCGGCGAGCTGCAGGGTCTTGGGGAAGCGCTCGAGGATGTCGCGCAGGATCGGGCGGTTGGTGATGTAGGAGCGACCGAGGTCGCCCTTCGCGATGCCCGCGACGTAGTGGCCGAACTGCACGGGCAGGGGATCGTCGAGGCGCAGCTCGGCGCGCAGGCGGGCGATCGTCTGCTCGTCGGCGCGCTCTCCGACCATGGCCATCACCGGATCGCCGGGCGCCACGTAGAGGAGGAGGAAGGCGATCACGAGGACGCCGAGCAGCGTCGGGATGGCGAGGAGGAGCCGCCGCAGGATGAATGCACTCATTTATTGGGCGCGCTTGGGCGCGGACGCGGCGGTGGTCGTCACCGTCGTCCATGACTGGCCGTTGAAGATGACCGGAGGCTGGAAGCCTCGGATCCACGGCTGCACGGCGTACAGCTCGCTGTAGAACCAGAGGAAGATCATCGGGGCGTCGCGAAAGGCGATCTGGTCCGCCTCCCTGTACAGCGCGACGCGCTTCGCTTCGTCCTGCTCGCGGCGCGCCGCGGTCACGATCGAGTCGTACTGCGCGTTCTGATAGAAGGAGACATTCCCGCCGACTCCTTTATTCGCGCTGTGAAGCAGCGGATAGAGGAAGTTCTCCGCATCCGGATAGTCGGCGTACCAGTCCTTGAGGAAGAGATCGGTGGCGCCCTTCCGCGCCGCCTCGCGCGCCGCGGCGCTCTCGCGCTGGACGATCTTGATGCGGATGCCCGAAAGCCTGAGGTAGGCCTGGAGCGTCTCGGCGATGCGGACGTAGAGCGGGTTCGTCGACGTCCACATCTCGAGATCGATCCCGTTCGGATAGCCCGCTTCGCGGAGGAGCTGGCGCGCCCTGGTCGTATCGAACTGGTAGCCGCTGCGCGTCGTGTCCGCGCCCGGGAGCGAGGGAGGGATCACACCGGCGGCGAGCGTGCCCCGGTTGGCGATCAGGTTGCGATCGATGCGCATCCGATCGATGCCGTAGTTGAGCGCCTGCCGGACGCGAGGGTCCCGCAGCGGTCCGCGTGTCGTGTTGATGGCGACGTACACGAGCTCGAGCGACGGCGTGGAGGTGAGCAGCTTCCGGCGCTCGGCGTCCTCCTCCCAATCGGCGATCTCCCCCTGCGGAATCTGAAGGACGTCCACCGTGCCGCTCTCGAACTCGGCGACGGCCGTGCTCGGCTCGGCGATGATGCGCGCCTTGAGGGAGTCGGCGCGCGGCGGGCCGCCCCAGTAGTGCGTGTTGGGGGCGAAGAGGAGGTAGTCGTCGTGCTTCCACTCGACGAGCCGCCACGGGCCGGTGCCGACCGGGTGCTCGCCGAAGTTCGCGGGGACGCTCTCCGGCGCGATCGAGGCGACCGGCATGGCGAGCAGCTTGGGGAAGATCGCGAATGGCTCCTTCAACTTCACGACGACGGTGGAGTCATTCGGG
>Ga0070683_100000547_pt1 | contig 26623 bp, 24 predicted proteins | sample KBSC713LmetaG_FD_64662 | JGI IMG/M metagenome (GOLD analysis project Ga0070683, IMG submission 64662) | Corn rhizosphere microbial communities from Kellogg Biological Station, Michigan, USA - KBS C7.1-3L metaG | ecosystem: Host-associated > Plants > Roots > Rhizosphere ... | reverse complement strand
ACCAACCATCTTCACCGTCACGGTGTCGCCGGTCGCCGGAATCGGGGCGAGCGCGCCAGCCGGAGCAGCACCCGCCGGGGGCACTGCAGGTGCAGCCTTCGTCGTATCCGCAGCAGGAGCCTTGTTTTCACCGCCGCCGCAAGCGGCGACCAGCGCGACGCTCGCGAGGAGCGAAAGTCCGATAAACCGCATTTCTCTTGGCCTCCAGTATTGCCTAGCTAGATCGTTTTGAGTGGTCTCCGCGAGACCGCGGAGAATGTGAAACTATTCACAAAGTCCGGGCCGCGCAACGCAATTCTGCACACGCTGGGCCGAAGGCCGTCGGAGGCATGGTGAAAACCGAATTTCGGGCTTAGTTAGTGACGATGATCACAATTCCGACGATCACGCTTCGCTATGGCGCCAGTGTTTCGCCAGCGGCGACCGAACTTGGCGACGGGCTATTCAATCGAGATCCCGTCACATTGGCGCGAGCCTTGGCGGCGGCGGGTTTCCGACGCGTTCAGATATCGGATATCGACGGAGTCGAAGAATCGAGCAGCCTGATCGCAATCGAGAACGTCATCCGCGACGGTGCTCTTGGCGTTCAAGTCATCATCGACGGTCAGTCGAACGATGTCGTCGACCGCCTCGTCGATGCCGGCGTGGAGAATGTCGTCGTTCGCGCCTCGACGATCGATGACTCTTCCTGGATCGAAGCCATGGCCCAGACCTATCCGGGGACTATCATCGTCGCCACCGACGTCCACGAGCGGCGATCAGTGACTCGAGGCTGGATGCGGGCGCTACCCGTCGACGTCTTCGATCTCGTGGAAGATCTCAGCGGAATGCCTTTAGCCGGACTGCTCGTTTCGATTGCCAACGGAAACGGGCACTCGAGCTTCGCAGATCTCTCGTTGCTCGAAGATGTCGCCGAGGCGAGCGCCTATCCTGTATTAACGACGGCGGGCACGCCGAGCATGAACGACCTTCGCGCCCTCGAACATCGAGGGATTGCCGGTGTCGTGCTTGGAAGCGTCCTCTATTCCGGCGCGCTGGATCCGCGCGCCGTCGCGCAGGAATTCAACAACTAGAGCTCGCGCTTAGAACTGCGCGATCAGGCTCCGCGAAAGCGCATCCGATTTCCCGAGGTATACGAAGCGGAAATCGTGCATGTACTGCCGCGCGACTCGACGTACGTCTTCCGGACGAACCTTTCGAAGATCGTCGACAAATCGATTCGCCGCGCGGTAATCGCCCTGATAGATCTGCGCTCTCGCCAAGAACGTCGCCTGATCCCCGTTCGTCTCGTTCTTGAGGAAGAAGTCGGTGATGAATTGTTGAACGAGCCGCTCGAGGCCATTGGGATCAATGAGCTCTCGTTGCAAATGATCGATTTCGCCATGCATGAGCTCGAGCGTCTGATTCGGATCCGTCGTCGTGACGTATAGACCGCCGTTGGATATCGCGCGCTCGACAAACGGAGCCTCGACTTCGTACGACAGATTTCGTCGTGATCGAATCTCGGTGAAAAAGCGTCCCGAAAGAACCGCGGTCGCGATGCGCAACGCGGCGTAGTCCGGGTCGCGCGCCGATGGGCCGGGGTAGTAGCCCAGCAGGTAATTCGTCGGCAGCTGGGCATCGCGAACGACAAGCGCGCGACCAACTTGCGTCGGTTGCTGTGGCGGCGACCACGTGTAGCTGCCCTTCTGAAGCGTTCCGAGTGTTTTCTGAACGAGTGGTTCCAACCGGCCACGATCCATGTTGCCGACGACGACGAGAAGCATGCGCGACGTCACCATCTGCGACGATTCGTAGTTCCGCAGTGCCGACAGGGTGATCGACTGCAGCGATGATTCGTTTCCCTCGGGATCGAATCCGTACGGATGTCCGACGTACGCGAGGCTGTCCGCCAATCGATTGACGAGCGGATCCGGGCTGTTCGCCGCGAGTCGAATTCGGTTGAGAATGCGATTCCTCACGAGTTCGACGTCCGCCGAATCGAGCGTCGGTTGCATGATTCGATCAGCCATCACTGCCCACGTCGAGTCGAACGCGGATCGAACGGTGGTGAAGCCAAACATCGTCCAATCTTCGCGCGGCGCGACGACGATGGTCGATCCGAGCTGTGCTACGATTTTCCGGGCAGCTTCTTTGGGAAACTGCTTCGTGCCAAGCTCAGAGGCCGCAAGCAGAAACGCCTCGATGCCCTGGGTCGCAGGGGTCAGCTGCTGCGTTCCGCCGAGCAAGTAGAGATTCGCGGCGACGACGTCGTTCGCGGTGTTGCGACGTAGAATCACCTTCAGACCATTCACGTCGAACGTGGTCGTCGCGGTGTCAGCCTGCGCATGCGCCATAACCGGCGTCGCGGTCGAAACCGCCATCGCGGCCGAAAACATGAGCGCGGGTTTGCGGAGCCACGAGATCATGGACGGATCCCCGAGTCAGTGAGCGAAGATGGCGTGAGCTTCAGCGCTTGGCGCATCGCTGGCGAAAGGAGAACGCCGGTCACGTGCGGCTTTCCAATGATGTATTTGCCGGCGTAGGTCTGAAGATCAGTCGGCGTCTGCTTCGCCATCGTGTCGACGTATCCATAGAAGTAGTCCATTCCGGTCACGGCCCACCAAAAGCCGAGTTGGTGCGCGAAGCCCGATGCGCGCTCCAGTCCGAGCATCGTGCCGACGATTCGTTGTCGCGTTGCCGCCTTGAGCGCGTCGGCGTCGAAGTATCCCGGATCGTTGAGCTTTTGGATTTCGTCACGAAGGGCAGCAATCGCTTCCTTCAGCTTCTCGGGCGACGTTTCCCCTTCGATTGTGATCGGTCCGACCTGATTCAGCGTGTAGTAGTTCACGCCGATGGAGTGAAAGAGACCACTGTCGACGAGTCGGCGTTGAAAGCGCGAGCCCGGTTGATTGAGAACGTCCGAGAACACGTCTGCTGCGTACGTCGACGCCGGGTCCTTCTGGGCGCTGGGGCCCTGCCACTGGAGCATCACGAGAATCGTTCCGATTGGCTGCTCGACGATCACGGCGGTGTCATGAGCGAGCGCGGGAATCGGAGGAACCGGCGCTGCCTTCGCCGGATCTTCCCCGCGGGGCCACGTACTGAACAGTGATTTCGCCATGGCGAATGCTTTCGCGGCCGGAACGTCACCCGTGACGATGATCGCGGTGTTGTTTGGGACGTAGTAGCGTTGCTGAATAGCGTGCATTTTTTCGGGCGTCGTGCTCTGGATGATCTTCCGCTCGCCGAGTGGATTCTTACGACTCCACGCCGTCGTCCAGAGCGCTTTTCCCATCTCATTCGTGAATTGGAAGAACGGATTGGATTCGTTCCGGTCGTATTCGCCGATGACCACCTCTCGTTCGCGTTCCAGCTCGTCTTTTCTAAAGAGGGGATTGATAAGCGCGGCGGCGAGAAACTTCATTCCGCCCTCGACGCTGTCCGCTGGTACGGTCAGGTAGTAGTTGACGCGCTCTTCGCTCGTCGTGCCGTTGAACTCCGCGCCGAGCTCGGACGCGCGGCCGATGAAATCATCGGGGTTCGGGTACGATGCGTTCGCCTTGAAGAACATGTGCTCGTACAAATGCGAGAGACCTTCGAACTCTGGCCCCTGTGTGAAGGAGCCGTTCTTCACGTCGGCCTCGATCGTCACGAGCGGAACGCCGCGATTCTCGACGACGATGATCTCCAGCCCGTTCGGTAGCGTCGTTCGCTGAATGCGACGCTCCAACTCGGCGCGCTGAGCGAAGGCCGGCGCGGCCAAGGCGAGAAACGTGAGAGCGGTAGCCGCCCTGCGCATCATGTGTCGCAGAGAGACTGCTCGCGGTGGCGTCTTGAGGTCATCCATGATTGCTTTCCTGTCCAATGTCCAACGTCGATCCGAAAATACTCGAACGACTCGCGTCCCGTCTCGGCAACGCAGTCGTCCGCCGCGATGAGCCACTCGCTCCTTACACAACCTTTAAGATCGGTGGTCCCGCCGATCTGTTTGTCGAGGCGACTTCCGCAAACGCTCTTGCGAATGCTGTGCTCGCAGCGCGCGAAACCAGCGTTCCGTATTTCGTGCTCGGTCTCGGGGCGAACATTCTGATTGGCGACCGCGGCTTTCGCGGCCTCGTAATTCGGAACACCGCCCACACCCACGAGTTCCGGCCAGACGGCGACGACTGCGTTCTGTGGACCGAAAGCGGTGCGGTCGTCAAAGATTTGGTTCAGGAGTCTGTACGGAAAGGGTGGTCCGGACTCGAACACTACGTCGGGATCCCGAGCACTGTCGGCGGCGCAGTCTGGCAAAACCTGCATTTCTTATCGCCGGCTCCTGAGCGCGAACGAACGATGTTCATCGCCGAAATCTTCGAGTCGTGCGACATCCTCTCGGAGGAGAGCGAGAGAAAGACGGTCGACGCCGCGTACGTCGGTTTTGGGTACGACGACACGATCTTCCATCATCGCCGCGACATCGTATTGAGCGTCAAATTCCGTCTCAAACGCGGGGATCCTGGCGCATTGAACAAAGTTCTCCAAGAAAATCTCAGCTGGCGCGGCGCACGACACCCATGGCTCGACTGGCATCCCAGCGCAGGCTCAATCTTCAAGAAGATCGAAGGAGTCGGCGCGGGACGGCTCGTCGATCAATGCGGCCTGAAGGGGTTTCGCGTTGGCGATGCGCAAATCTCACACATGCACGCGAACATCATGGTCAACCTCGGCGCCGCGAATGCGAAGGACGTACGCGCGCTGATCGCACATGCTCAGCAGGCGGTTGAAGCGAAGCACGGTGTCCATCTCGAGCCGGAGATTGGTTTCATCGGAGAGTTCTAGAAACCGAACGACTAGAACGCAGCGCCAAATCCGCCGACAAATCGCAGCGGAGCGCGCCGGTCGATGGGCCGTGCGACGCCGACGTGCAGCAGGTCAGAAAAGAATGTCAGCCCGGCACCGGCGGTCGCGCGTACGCCGCCGGTGGGCTTCGGAGCCGGAAGCGACGTTCCGGCGGTGAGCGCAGTGGCCGCGGTTACCGCGCCTGCGGACGAGAGCTCCGACCAGGCGCCTTGAACGCTCACAGCAATCCCCGGCGCGATGCCCGGAAGAAAGATATTTCTCCAGGCGCGTATCGGCCGGTCCCACAAGCCGAGGCGGTAGCTTGATAAAACTCTAAATAGTGCCGCGCGGTCCCCGACAAACTGTTTGTAGTCGTAGCCGGGGAGCGACACGTCACCGCCAAGCTCGAAGAGCCTTTGTGGCGGCGGTGTTGCGCCGAAGAGCGCTCCGCCGTTCGCCTCGGTAACGACTGAGAGAGGTCCGAAATACTTTCGGGCGGAAAGGCGAACCTCGGCGCGTGTCCAATCGAGATCGCCGTTCGCCGCGTCGACGCGGAGCCGTGCGCCGATTCCCGGTTCCACGAAGTCGCCGCTGATATCGGGATGAATTTCGAGCTCGGCGCCGATGCGTGGCGAGGTTCCGGCATACACACCACGGTTGTCTGGGAAAGCCGATCCCGAAAACAGACTGCGCGTGAGGTTTCTCTGCTCGGGGCGGTCGTTGTCGACGGCCAGTTCGACGGTGGCGAGTGCTGTGCTGACCGACCCGAGAATGCGTGTTGCCGAGATCGATGCTGTTCGACGATCGACATAGTCGTAGTTGTCGACGGAACCGAACAGCGCTCCGAAGCCCGGATCATCCGACAGGGGCGGCGCGAAGTCGTTCGTCGAAGCGAGTGCTCGTTCTGCTCGAGCTGACGCGATCAGCTGTGAAGCTCGATACGACAGGGACGCGCCCCCGCGTGCGGTTTGCTCGGACCACGCCCAACCTCCGAACGCGCTCGCCGTCAGTCCTGGAGCTGCGCTTCGAAAGTCGAGGGAAGGCGCGATGCCCGTGAACAGCCCTTCGATTCGATTGAAGCGAAGCATGCGGCCGATCGTTGTTGGAAACAGATTGAGCCGCGGCGGTCCCGTTGTCTTCCACGCCGCGGGGGCGACGTCATCGAAGTCGCTCGCGCGAACCGAGCCGGTGAGCGTACCGAGACTTCGATCCCAACCCGCGAACGCGTCGACGCTGTCGGACGGCGCCCAAGTCACTCTTAATCGTACCGCGCTCGATGAGTCTCGAGCGGAGCCGGCGACGGTATCGACTCTGATTTGGGTGATCGACGATATCAGCCGGAACACCGGACGGTTCTGGCCGAGGAAGGGAAGACTCGTCTGAAATTCAGTTCGTTGAAGCGTCGGGAGCCAGTACGCCCCGTCGATCTCTGCGTTCACGAACTCCGCGTACGCCGCCGCAACAATCCCGAGTCCGCGAGCGATACGCGAGGCCCGCGTTGACTTCGCGCCGAGGACGACGAAGCGCCCCCGCATTCGAATGATCTGTGCGCGATCCCCGTCGAGATCGATCTCTCCGTCGAACGCCGCGAGTCGGGTGTTTTCGAGAATCACGGGCGTTACGTGAACTCGCACCACTGGAATCGAGCGTGATCCGGCGCGCAGGGTCGTGACGGTGTCGCCGCCTGAAAACCGATAGTAGCGCGCGCGATCCGCGGCGAAGGGATGTATCGCCGTCAACGTGTCGCGTCCACGCTCGGCGTTGAAATACGCACCGAGGCTAAGTCTCTCACCATAGAGCGTGGGAATGGTCCATCCGCGAACGACGGTCAGCGTCGAGTACGGAACGCCGATGTTCTGCGAGCGATATCCAACGATGCGCAGGTCGTATTGATCGTTCCGGGTCCAGGTTGCATCGCTCGCGATCTGCTCGATTTGCGCCGATTGTTCGCGCCCGAGCGTATCTCGCACAATCAGCGACAGCTCGGTTTCGACGCGACTTCTGTACGCTTTCAACGACGCCGGCGGCTCGTGGTTCTCGATCGCCGCGCGCTCGATGAGACGTTGAAGCGCCTCTGACGCGTATGTGGAATCACGTGGCGTTCCAAGCGGCGCCGCGGCGAGTTGCGCGATTAGGAGGAGTGTGATCATACCGGCGGCGCGTCGTTGCGCGCCTTACGCCGGTCCGGCGCTCAATGTGTCGGCGGCTTCCGTCGCTGCCCCCCATGCCTCGAGTGACTGCTCCAGGCTCAACTTCAGCCGGTCCAAGTCGGCACCGAGTTGCTTCGCTCGACTCACGCCGTCCGTCTTCGTGTAGAGCTCCGGATCCTCGAGCTCGCGGGTCAATTCGGCAATCCGGGTTTCGATTTGCTCAATCTCTAATTCGAGATCACTAACGCGCTTCTTCGCGGCGCGAACGGCATGCTGCGATTCGCGGCGATTCTCTTCGCGACGCGCAGTCTTTTTCTTCTCCCGAACTCGACGCAAGGCTTCGTCCTCGGCGGCAACGACTGTCGCGGCATGCCGACGCTCCGCGGAAACAACTTCCCATTCGCCGAAGTTGCCGTCGAAATCGGTCACGTGACAGTCGTGCAGCACCCAAACCCGAGTCGTCAACGCGCGCAAAAGCTCTCGATCGTGACTGACGAGCAGGACGCTACCCTCGTACTGCTCGATCGCGTCTTCGAGCGCCTCGATGGACTCGACGTCAAGGTGGTTCGTCGGTTCGTCGAGAATCAACAGGTTTGCGCCGCTGAGCATCAGCATGGCGAGGGCGACGCGGGCTCGCTCGCCGCCGGACAGCGAATCGGCGCGTCGCTGAACTTCGTCGCCGGAAAAGCCAAAACGTCCGAGATGACCTTGAACCGCTCGGCGATCCCACGTCGGGCGGAGGTCGTTGATTACGTCATAGAGCGATTTGTCGAGCGGCACCTGTGCGAGATCCTGTCGATAATACCCGACTGAAATCCCACCCCCGGCGCGCAGCTCGCCGCTTTCGATCCGATGCTCGCCCATGAGCGCACGAATGAGCGTTGATTTGCCCGCCCCGTTCGGCCCGATCAGGCCGACAGTATCTCCGCGCATCAGGGTGACCGTGAGATCGTCGACCAGTGTGCGATTCTCGACGCCGATCGTCGCGTGGTCCGCAACGATGACGCGATCGCCGCCGCGTTCGTTCGCCTCGAACCGAACTGCCATGACGCTTTCGTCGGACACCGGAGCGCTCAGACGCGGCATTCGATCGAGGCGTTTTCGGCGCCCCTTCGCTTGCCTTGTGTTCTGACCAGCGAGGTTGCGCGCGATATAGTCCGATTCTGCGGCAATCTTCTTCTGCTGTTGCGTGAATTCTCGCTGCGCCGTTAGACGCCGCAGCGTTCGTTGTTCGACGAACGCCTGATACGTCCCCTGATACTGTGTGGCCGAATCTCCTTCGAAGTGGAGGACGTGGTCGACGACCGCGGCGAGAAACGCGCGATCGTGGCTGATCAGCAACACGGTCGTGCTGACCGTCATTAGATACTCTTCGAGCCAGCGCGTCGTCTCGAGATCGAGATGGTTCGTTGGTTCGTCCAACAGCAGGACGTCTGCTGGACTGACGAGTTGGCGGGCCAATCCGAGTCGGCCGCGCTCTCCGCCGCTGAGCTGCGCGACCGGGGTCGTTCTCGCGGCAACGGGATCGAATCCCAATCCGTGGAGCACTGCGTCGACGCGGGGCGCAACGGTGTAGCCGCCTTCGCGCTCGAATCGCTCGAGATCGCGGCCATATCGATTTAGCGCGGATTCACTCGAATCGCGTTCAAGGTTTGCCGCCTGCTCGACAATCGAGCGCTCGAGCGCGAGCAAGTCCGCGAACTGGCCTGCCGCAACTTCCCAGACTGTTGTCGCGCCGGGAAACTCACGGTGCTGTTCCATGAGGGAGACCCGCAGCCCCGGCTGTCGCGCTATCTGGCCTCCAGTCGGCTGCATCTCGCCGGTCAGAAGACGAAACAGTGTCGTCTTTCCGGTTCCGTTTCGCCCGACGATTCCCCACCGCTCGGCCGCCGAAACAGTGAACGTGATGTCGTTGAAGAGAGTTGTCGCTCCGAACTCTACGACGATACCCGACACGGCGAGTTGAGTCACGCGTTTGTCCAGCTCTTCCAGTCCTTCTCGGCGAGACCAACCGTCAACGCGTTGCCGTTTCGAACGAGCGGCACGCGAAGCAACAACGGCTCATCGACGAGCTTTTCGAGCCAGCGGTCGTCAGACAGACGCGCGTGTTGGAGGCCAAGCTCGAGATATCGCTTCGAGTCGCGATCAATGAGATCGTTGAGCCCGAACCTCTGAACGAAACGTCGAAGCTCGCCAAGCGACGCCGCTCGCTCGGTCAGGTCGACAAAATGCGTTTTGATTCTTCGCTCCGCGAAGAATCGAAGTGCCTTGCGAGTGTCCGAGCTTTTTTTCACCCCGAAGATCTGAACTTCCATTGGCTGCGTCTGTTGGTTATTGATCGCGACCCGGCATCCAGCGAGGTCCGTAACCCGTGTCGTCCGAAGATCGAGCTGAAATCTACCGCCCCGCTTGGTGGATCCCCGGTGCGCATGGGCAGACGCTGTGGGGGAAATTTTTTCGGCCTCGACCGCCGCTTCCGCTGCGAGTTGAACGCTGGGACACGCCCGACGGAGACTTCGTCGATGTCCATCGTCTCGATGGACCGACAGGCGCGCCGCGACTTCTCTTCCTTCACGGACTTGAAGGCACGATTCGATCGCACTACGTCGCCGGCTTCTTCGGAGAGGCGAAGCGTCGCGGCTGGGCGGCAGACCTTCTGATTTTCCGTGGCTGCGGCGACGAACCCAATCGAGCCCCTCGTTTCTATCACTCGGGGGAAACGAGCGATCTCGCCATGGTTCTCGACCGCGTCGGCGCCGAACACCAAGGCGCGCTAATCGTTCTGGCGGGCGTTTCACTCGGTGGAAACGTGTTGCTGAAATTCCTCGGTGAGCGAGCGCGCTCGATGCCCAACGAAGTAGTCGCCGCCGCGGCGATCTCAGTGCCATTCGATTTGGAGCGCGGCGCTCGGTTCATCTCGACCGGGTTTTCGCGGATCTACGACAGGCATTTCCTCCGCACCCTTCGGAAGAAGGCGTTGGCGAAGCTCGAGCGATATCCTGGGCTGTTCGACCCAGCTGAGTTGAATCGCGCGGAAAACATCTACGCGTTCGACGATGCGGTGACCGCACCCGTCCACGGCTTCGCCAGCGCACACGACTACTATGCTCGATCAAGCTCGGTCGCGTTCTTGGGACAAATCGCCCTTCCGACTCTTCTTCTCAGCGCGATCGACGATCCATTTCTGCCCGCCGACGTTCTCGACGAAGTGCGCAGCGTCGCGCGCAGCAATTCCTGCCTCGAGCTCGAGTTCACTGCTCACGGTGGGCACGTCGGTTTTGTCGGCGGGAAGTTTCCGTGGCGGCCCTTCTACTACGCAGAATGGCGCGCTTGCGAGTATCTGAGCGAGGCCCTCGCGAAGCGCGACGGGTCCGGGACGCCAGTTACATTCCGCTCCTCCGCGAATACCTTGGACCGAACGCCTTCGAGATGACGCCGACCGTCGAATGACTTTTTTTTATTTGCTCGTATTCATCGCGGGTCTGCTCGCAGCCGTGTGGGTGATGATGTACGGCGTCGAGCGGCCACGCGAGGCGCATCCACAGGGCGAGCGCTCGTTTCGCGTCTCACCACCGATCGCTATCACATTTTCGATCGCGTTCGGCGCACTCGGCACAGTGCTTTCACGCCGAGGTGTTTCGACGACGTCGACCCTGGCGATCGCCATCGGTCTTGGCGTGGTTTTCTCGGTGATCGCGGCACGACTTGTGAGTCGTTGGTGGAAGGTCACGCCGGAACATGACGTCGATGATGAGCGGTACATTCTCCAGGGACACCTGGCGCGCGTGACCAAACCCATTCGCGAAGGTGTTGATGGAGAGGTAGCGTTCGACATCGAAGGAGATCACCGCGTCCTCCGCGCGCGCAGCTTCGACGACGGAGCGCTCGCCGCCGGTACCGAGGTCGTCATCGAGCGAATCGAGAACGACATCGCGTACGTCGAGGCGTGGATGGAAGTTGAAAAGCGCTTGTAGGAGCGGGAGGTGGGACGATGTTAGACGCCGTACTGTGCATTACCGTGATCGGCGGATTCTTCGTTCTCCGCGGGGTGCTCGCGACCATTTTCTTCTTTTATCTCCTGCCCGAAGGAGATCGTTGTCCCAACTGTGACGCGCCAACGCTCCGCGTTCAGTCGAAGGGATGGAATTTCCTCATGCCGAAATTCCGAACCAGTTGGTGCTATGAGTGCGGATGGCATGGACTGTTGCGACACGGTCCGCTCACTCCAGCGCCAGAGACGTCGCAGCTGAGCAAGCACAAAGGCTAGGACCGCCCTCCGGAAGCGAAGAGCCGGAGCCATTGCGGCCAACTGCCCGATAGTTCGAAGAAGTCATCGAAGTAGACGAGGCCGAGCTTTTCGAGGTCCTCCACAAACTCACCGAGCGCGTCGCCGGCCGCGCCGTGAAGCGGTCCAATCGCAACAATGTCGCCCTCGACCCGAAATTCGTCCGGCGTTAGCCCAAGTCGGTCGTCGATCGCGGCACGCGTGATCCCGCTTGACTCATAGGCAGCGCGGCGAAGGACGAGAGTAGGCGCACCTGAGTCGACGTTGAGAGCCATCGTTCCTCTAACCGTTTGATGGAGCGAGCCAATTTACACGCTTCGGAGGGCGCTGCCTTCATCGCGATCGTCTCCCTAGCTTTTCGGGATGATTCCCATGCTCCCTGACCGCAGTCTCGAAGCATCGTTTGACGTAATCGTCGTAGGCGCCGGTCACGCTGGAACCGAGGCCGCGGTAGCTGCCGCTCGCGCTGGATCGCGCGTGGCGCTCGTCACGAGCGCCCTTGAAACGATCGGCCAGATGTCGTGCAATCCGGCGATCGGAGGCGTTGCAAAGGGAACGGTGGTTCGCGAAGTCGACGCGCTTGGAGGCATCATGGGTCGGGCGACCGACCTCGCGTCACTTCAGTTCAGGATGCTCAACCGGAGCAAGGGGCCGGCGGTATGGGCCCCGCGCGCGCAATGCGATCGTGGACTCTATCGTCGCGCGGTTCGCACTCTGCTCGAAGAACATCCGACTCTTCAGACTATTCAGGGAACGGTCGCCCGGCTGATCATCGACGCGCCGTCGGCGACGGTCGGCGGAATCGAGACGTTGGAGGGACGACGGTTCGGAGCGAGCTGCGTCGTCATCACAACGGGTACGTTTCTGCGGGGCCGAATCCATATCGGGACTGAGACCCAGATCTCGGGCGGTCGCGCCGGCGAATCAGCAGCGACTCACCTCGCGGAGCAGCTCGATCGGCTCGGACTCGTCGTCGAGAGATTCAAGACCGGAACGCCTCCGCGCATCGACGGGCGATCTGTCGATTTCGAGAAAACAGCTCGTCAGAACAGTGAGGTCGAAGATTTCGACTACTCATGGTCGCACTTCTGGTCGGAGCCCCGCCGGACCGCGGACCGCACCCGGCACCCAGAACAACTGCCTTGCTGGATCACGTACCTCGGCGAATCCGGCAAAGCGATTATCGAGGAGAACATTGGAAAATCCGCCATGTACGGCGGCGCAATTGCCTCGAGGGGGCCGCGTTACTGTCCGTCCGTCGAAGACAAGATCGTGAAGTTCCCGGATGCCGAGCGGCATCAGCTCTTTCTCGAACCGGAAGGCCACGACACAGCCGAGTTGTACGTCAACGGGCTCTCGACCTCTTTGCCTGCGCCAGTCCAGCTTGATGTGCTCCACTCCGTGCCGGGGCTGGAATCGGCTCGGATGACCAGGGCCGGCTACGCCATCGAGTATGACTATTACCCGCCGACGCAGCTCGATGCGACGCTCCAGGTGAAAGCGCTCCGCGGGTTGTTCTTCGCGGGCCAGATCAATGGAACGACGGGCTACGAAGAGGCGGCGGGGCAAGGCGTCGTCGCAGGGCTCAATGCGTCTCGACAAGCGCAGGGTCTTTCGACGCTCGTCCTGGGGCGTGAGAGTTCTTATATTGGAGTTCTCATAAACGATCTCGTCACCCGGGGGGTCGACGAACCGTACCGGCTGTTCACGTCACGCTCGGAGTTTCGACTCACGGTTCGCCAGGACAACGCGATACGGCGACTGAGTGGGTTGGGACTCGAGTTCGACCTCTATTCCGACGCCGAGCGATCGGCGATCGAACGACGACTCGCGGACGAGGACGAAGCAATTCGTCTCGCCGAGTCTACGAGCATCCTGCCGGCGCAAGCAGCGCCGATTCTCGAGCGGGTGTCGAGCGCGCCGCTCCCGCATTCGGTGAAGATCGCGGAACTCGCGAAACGGCAAGACATCTCGCTGGCGGATTTGTTGCAAGCGGTTGGTATCGGCGGTGATCTCGAGCCGAGCGCAGTGATCACATCAGAGCTCGAGTTGAAGTACTCGGGCTACTTCGCGCGAGAGCGCGATCAGGCAGCAAAGCTCCGCCGTATGGGGCAGTTCTCGCTCGACGCGGGCATTCCCTATTTGGAACTGCGTTCGCTGTCGCTCGAGTCGCGTCAGAAGCTGGCAACGATTCGGCCGTCGACGCTCGCGCAAGCTGCTCGTGTTCCCGGCGTGAGTCCGACGGATCTTCAAAATCTTGTAATAGAAGTCGAGAAGCGACGTCGCGCTGCGAGCGCATCAACCTAGGCAGCGGCGAATAAGTAACCTATTGTTACTTATTGCAGCTGGTCGGCACGGAGAGACTGACATGAAGCGGAGTTTGATACTGACGGTCGCTGCGGCGCTTGCGGTGTCGGCAAACCAGGGGCACGCTCAAGCGACACCCTCGATTGGATCAGGCATTTCTGTCTCCGCGAGCGGCGAGGCTCACGTCAGCCCCGACAGGGCGACGATTTTCGTTGGCGTGCAGAGCCGTGGTGTCACAGCGGCCGCGGCCGGATCCGACAATGCGCGCCGTCAACGCGCCATTCTGGACACACTTCGCGCCCTTGGGATTTCTGGCGACCGTGTTTCGACAATGAACTACAATGTCTCCCCGGAGATTCAGTACAGTCCGAACAACTCGGCTCCGCCCAAGGTCGTTGGCTATACCGTGACAAATACGGTTCGAGCGGAAATCGTGAAGCTGGACGATGTGGGCAAGATCATCGACGCCGTGCTCGGAAAGGGCGCGAATGAGCTGTCGAGCCTTCAGTTCTATTCGTCGAAAGCCGATTCCGCGCGACGTGCTGCTCTCGCTCTTGCGGTTGCCAACGCGAGAGCCGACGCGGAGGTGTTGGCGAAAGCAGCCGGCGGGACGCTCGGAGCGCTGTCGGAGATTTCGACCGGAGAACCGCCGATTCGCCCAATCGCCATGCCGATGGCAAAAATGGCTGCCTCTGTCGCGACTCCGATCGAGCCGGGGCAGCAAACGATCGAAGCGACTGTGTCTGTCCGGTGGGTGTTCATTCCCGGGCGATAGGGCGTGATCGTTCAGCATGTGCCACGGGGCACAGTAGCTCTGTAGCCGATCGCTTGTTCTGTCCGAGTGCCACGTGGCACGTTGTCTAGCCCTGACGGCGCCGATAGATTGGCCGCCGATTCACCAGCCTCGCCAAGGCTTTCCGAGCGTGGAAGCGGGAGGCAGTCCCATATCCTCGGATACCTGTGCCCCGCGTTATCGCGATCGCAAACCAGAAAGGTGGAGTAGGTAAGACCTCAACGGCGGTGAATCTCGCCGCAAGCCTCGCGGCTGCTGAACAGCGCACACTCCTCATCGACGGAGACCCGCAAGGCAACGCCACGAGCGGAATGGGAGTGCAGGCCGAAGAGATCGGCACAACTGTCTACGAGGTATTGCTCGGAGAAAAAGCGATCAAAGAAGCAATCGTCGCCGAGCGTCACTTCAAGCGCCTCGATCTTCTGCCGGCGACGCCAGATCTGGCGGGCGCTGAAGTCGAGCTGGTTGAGAGAAACGACCGAGAGCGCCTGATGCGGAATGCGCTCAGTGGGATCAGAGACGACTACGACTATGTCCTGATCGACTGCCCGCCTTCGCTGGGGCTCATAACTCTCAACATGCTCGCGGCTGCCGATGCGCTGCTGATACCGGTCCAATGCGAGTATTATGCGCTCGAAGGACTGTCTCAGCTCCTGAACACCGTCCACCTAATCCAGCGGAATATCAACCCGGACCTCGCGATCGACGGGGTGTTGCTGACGATGTTCGACGCCAGGCTCAACCTCTCGAGGCAGGTCGCAAACGAAGCGAGAGAGTATTTCGGCAACAAAGTCTTCGAAACGGTAATTCCACGGAACGTGCGACTCGCCGAGGCGCCGAGCTTCGGCAAACCGATCATTTTGTATGATGTCGCTTCGGTCGGCGCGCAGGCTTACATCAACGTGGCGAAAGAACTAATGGCGCGGCGGGTATGAGCACCGACAAGCCGCGGCGCCTCGGAAGGGGGCTTGAAGCGCTAATCTCTGGAGCATCGTCGCCAACGGGCGCTGCGCCAGCGAGCGACCTCCAGCGGATTCCAATAAGCAGAATTCGTCAGAATCCATTCCAGCCTCGACGACAGTTCGACGAAGCTGAACTCGCAGAGTTGGAGGCATCACTGAGGCAGAGCGGCCTGCTGCAGCCAATCACCGTTCGGCGGCAAGGAGACGCGTACGAGCTCATCGCCGGAGAACGCCGACTACGAGCGGCTACCAGGCTCGGCTGGCAAGAGATCTCCGCCATCGTGCGCGATTTCGACGACCAGACAATGCTGGTGCTCGCTCTCGTCGAAAACCTGCAGCGCTCGAACTTGAATCCGATCGAAGAGGCGCGCGGCTATCGCCGGCTCATCGATGAGTTCAAGCTCACTCAACAACAGGTTGCTGACTCGGTCGGGAAGGACCGAACGACAGTGACCAACCTGCTTCGCGTCCTTTCGCTTCCGGCTGAGGTTCAAGGGTTTGTCGAGGCGGGCCATCTCACCCTCGGTCACGCCCGAGCGCTCCTACCAATTCCGGAGTCAGCTGAAATTCTTGCATTAGCTAACTCAGCAATCGCGGAGAAATTGAGCGTTCGGGAACTCGAACAGCTGGTTAGAGGACGGAGCGCGCCGAGTGAACCGTCGCCATACGCGCCTCCGCCGGAACCCGCGAAACAGCCTCAGGCTGTTAAGACAGCGAACCCAGCCGCACGCCGTGTGGAGGACGATCTTCGCCGCTATCTCCAAACTGACGTCAAGCTGCACCTTTCAGGCGAGCACAAGGGAAGCATTGAGGTGTCGTTCTATTCGAATGACGATCTCGATAGGGTGCTCGATCTAATACTTCGAGAAAATAGAAGAGATTTTTAGCGACACAAACGCAGCATATCAAAGACATAATACGACCCTTTTCGAATAGATGAGACATTCGCGAATTCCAGCGACGCTGCTGATTGCTTCATTTTTTCCTTTCTCCGCGTGCAGTAAGGCTTCCGACCGGCCGACATCGGATTCGTCCGCGTTCAAAGTCGCCCTGCTTACCCCAGGGCCCATTTCCGATCAGTCCTGGAATGGCGGCGCCTATCAAGGCCTAATGCGCATCAAGGACAGTCTCGGTGCGCAGGTCAGTCATATCCAGACGAAGACCCCGGCTGAATTCGAGGAGAATTTCCGGCAATACGGAGCGCAGGGATATTCGATCGTTTTCGGCCACGGCTTCGAATTCCAGGATGCCGCGAAGCGCGTTGCTCCCGAATTTCCGAAAACGATTTTTGTGACGACTTCAGGAACGACGGCAGGGCCGAATCTCGCGGGAATGACTTTCGGATTCTCTGATGCTTCGTACCTCGCCGGAATCCTCGCCGCCGCGATGACGAAAACGAACAAGCTCGGCGTCATCGGCGGAACGGAGCTGCCGCCAGTCGTTGCGAGCTTTCGCGCGTTTCAGCAGGGCGCGCGCACCGTCAATCCAAACATCGAGATCGTCACTTCGTACATCGGAAACTGGGACGACGTCAGCGCTGGAAAGGAGCAGGCGCTGGCGCAGATCGCACACGGCGTCGACGTGATTTTCCAAAATGCCGATGCCGCCGGACTCGGAGTCTTCCAGGCGGCGCGCGAACAGAAGCGCGCGATGGTCATCGGCTCGAACTCGAATCAGAATTCCGTCGCGCCGGACATCACGCTCGGCAGCGTCGTCATTGATCTACCGCTCGCGTTTCTTACCCTGGCCAAGGAAGTGAAGGCCGGCACATTCAAGCCTGGCGTCATCGAGTTGGGTGAACCATCCCATGTCGTGACACTGGTTCTGAACCCGTCGCTCGAGTCGAAGATTCCGACGGCGATGCATGCCCGAATCGATTCGCTTCAGACGAAGATGCTTGCCGGACAGTTCACCGTTTCACTCGACAGCCTGTCGTCCAGTCGTTGACCGATGCCGACACTCCACGAGCTCGCGTCGTTTCTCGATAGCACGCTCGACATCGAGGGTGTTCCCGATTACTCGAATGCCGTCAACGGCGTGCAGGTGGCGAACTTTGGCGCGATCAACGGCGTTGCCACGGCCGTCGATTTCTCAACCGAGTCCGTCAACGGCGCGATCAATTCCGGCGCGCGACTCCTCCTCGTTCACCACGGCATGTTCTGGGGCGGCGTTCAACCGCTCACAGGACATCGGCATTCACGGCTCTGGGCTCTCCTCACGCACGACGTTGCCGTCTATTCAGCCCACTTGCCACTCGACGTTCATTCGGAGTTTGGAAACAACGCGCTGCTGGTGAAGCGTCTCGGCCTCGAAGCCAACGGCGGCTTTGCGAAGTACAAAACGATCGACGTCGGCCTATGCGGATCCTCGAACATTCCGACACGACTCCTCGCCGAGCGTGCAGCAGCACTCGCTGAGGAATTCGGCGGTCGGCTCGTTGCTACTCCATTCTCGGGAGAGCGGTTGACCCGGAAATGGGGAGTATGCACGGGTGCCGGTGCCGACTCCGAGACGCTTCGTGAGGCAGCGGAGAAGGGCCTCGACACGCTCATCGTCGGCGAAGGTCCGCATCACACTGCGGTCGAGGCTCGCGAGCTCGGCATCGCGGTCCTCTACGCCGGCCACTATGCGACGGAAACCCTTGGCGTTCGAGCGCTCGGCGAAGTCCTCGCGCAGCGTTTCAAGATCTCCTCGATCTTCGTCGACATTCCGACAGGGCTTTGACGCACCGCGACCTCGGAGGACCTCCCGTTCTCGAGCTGTCACACATCACGAAGCGCTTTGCGGGCCTGACTGTCGTCGACGACGTCTCGATGTCAGTTCGCCGAGGAACGGTCCACGCGCTCCTCGGTGAGAATGGCGCAGGAAAGACGACGCTGATGCGCATCGCGTTCGGTCTTTTGAAACCCGATGAGGGAACTCTAACAATCGCTGGCCAGCGCCGACGAGTTCTCTCGGCCAGGGACGCCATCGACGCCGGCGTCGGCATGGTGCACCAGCATTTCACGAATGTCGGCGAAATGTCGGTCGCCGAGAATGTCGCGCTGGGCAAGCGCGGTCGATTCGACTCCGCCACTGCGCAGCAGGACGTGACATCGATCGGGCAACGCAGTGGTCTCACACTCGACCCCAACGCCAAGGCTGCAGATCTCAGCGTCGGAGGCCAGCAGCGATTGGAAATCGTCAAAGCGCTCGCGCGCGACGCGAGAACACTGATCCTCGACGAGCCAACCGCGGTACTTGCTCCTCAGGAATCCGGCGAGCTCTTGACCTGGTTGCGCCGCTTCGCCGACGAAGGCAACGCCGTCGTTCTCATCACACACAAGCTGCACGAGGCACTCAGCATTGCCGACGACGTGACCGTTCTTCGGCGCGGAAAGCTCGCGCTACAACGCGCGGCGCACGGACTCTCGGTGGACGAGTTGGCGATTACGTTAGTCGGTGAAAGCACTGGTGGCGAACACTCGGACCCCACCGTTCCGGCGAGCGATCGCATTGTGGTGAAAGCGGTCGATGTCGACGCGATTAGCGCAACCCGCGGCGTTCGCGGCGTGACCTTCGAGATTCGCACTGGAGAGATTATCGGCGTTGCAGCCGTCGAGGGATCAGGGCAGCACGAATTCCTTCGGGCTCTTTCGAGGCGCCTGTCTGTCACACGCGGTGAACTCGAACTACCGACGTCGATTGGGTTCGTTCCTGAAGACCGGCATCGCGACGCGGTGATTCTTTCGTTTACCCTCGACGAAAACATTGCTTTGAAGGACGCTGGTGTGCGTCGCGGAACGTTGGATGTGGGTCAGATACGCGAGCGCACCAACGCGATCATCGCTGATTTTGATGTCCGTGGCGGCACCGCCGGATCTGAAATGCAAGCGCTTTCCGGCGGGAATCAGCAGCGATTGGTGTTGGGTCGAGAGCTGGACGGTGCACCAGATCTCCTTGTCGTAGAGAATCCAACGCGAGGTTTGGATCTGCGGGCAACCCGCGCCGTGCACGATCGGCTCAGGTCAGCTGCCGCCGCCGGGGCCGCAGTGGTTGTCTATTCGAGCGATATAGATGAGGTGCTGGGCTTGGCAACACGTGTGCTCGTCGTTCATAACGGCCGCCTTCGAGAGACCGGCCTAGAGCGCGGAGAGGTCGGACGGGCTATGCTCGGTCTAACGACCTAAGGCACTGCTAAGCCAGCGAGCTGGACTGCTCCCAATTCCCGGGAATTTTTCCCGGTTCCCTGCGAAATGCTGTTGTGCAGTACATCACATCCGGCTCGTAACTGCTTTAATTACAAGCTGATACAAAGCTCTGCGCCACGGCACCACGGTTGCTAAAGGGAATAGTGCGACCGCAGCGGATTCTGCTCGCTGCGCCAAGTCAGTCGCTTGCTGAAGACTCGCTAGTTCGCAGCATCCCTTAAACCTGTTGGTGACCCCATGAGACTTGCTCATTCGCTCCCGATCGTCTTGGCGTCCGCCGTTGCCTTTACGGCTTGCGACAATGGCGTGAAGCAGCAGCTCGCGACCGTCGCGAAGACGGATTCCCTCCGCGTCGATTCCTTGGGCACGGTTCGCAAGGAATTGCTCGAAGAGGTGATGACCTCGACGCAGTTCGTCAACCAGATCAACACCGAGCTCGCCAAGGCCCGTTCGCTGGCTGCGAAGCCGGCTCCGCAGCTCGAATCGACGGCTGAGATGTCACAAGTGAACGATCAGCGTAAGGCGATCGTCGCTCGCATCACGCACCTCGTTGCCCGCCTTGATTCAGTCCAGACGCGCCTTGCGTCGACGCGTAAGAAGGCGAACGAGATGGCGGCAAAGGATTCGGGGCTCATCGCCCAGGTCGCCGAGTTCCAGAAGAACATCGCGGATCTGCAGGCCTCAGCCGAGAAGCAGCGCGCGCAGTTCCAGGCGACGGTGGACAGCCAAACGGTTCGTATCGCGTCGCTCTCGAAGGCTGTTGACACGTTGACCGTCGTTCGCACGGCGCTCGTCGACACGGTCCACACACTGACCAACGAGAAGAACACGGCGTATTACATCATCGGAACGAAGGATGAACTGATCAAGAAGGGCATCCTCGCCCAGGAAGGTGGAAAGCGCTTCCTCCTCGTCGGTTCGCGTCCAGTCGCGCCGGCCCGTGAGCTCGACCCGAGCGCCTTCACGAAGATCGATCGCTTGGCCGACCGCAGCATCACGTTGCCTGAAGGTGAGTACAAGATCTTCTCGCGCCAGAATCCGGCCTACGTCACGCCGAAGGGCGAGCACGATGGCAAGATCACCGGCGGCCTGACGATCGATCAGCCGGAGCGCTTCTGGGAGAATTCGCGGTTCCTCATCATCGTCCGTTCCTGATCGAGTGAACCGAAAGTAGGGCTGCAGTCCTCCCACACACGGCCTCGAGATGCCTCCACGGATCTCGAGGCCGCTGTGTTTTGGGAGCTTCATGGTTTGGCGTCGGGCGCCCAGATTAGGGTCATGGAGCCGACACGCCTTGATGTCCTCGTCGTCGACGACGAGCCGGCGCTGCGCGAGGTGCTCGCCCTTCGCATTGAGAGTTGGGGGCACGACGTGCGAGCTGTTGGCGACACAACACACGCCGAGCGTGAGCTCGAGCGAAAGCGGCCGGACATCGTTCTGTGCGATGTCGTTTTGCCGGGAATGTCCGGACTCGAGTTCCTGAAGCACATCAAGAAGAACGACGAGCGGCTTCCGTTCGTGATGATGACCGCGCACGGCAACATCGACGCGGCGGTCGAAGCAATGAAGTCTGGGGCCACCGATTTTCTCACGAAGCCGCTCGATCACGCGATGCTGTTCGCGTTGCTCGAGGCGACAGCGACTGACGTCCGCCAGCGGCGTGGAAGTCAGTCGCTGACGGACCGACTCGGCAAGCAGACGCCATCAACGGGAATGGTTGGACAGAGCCGGTCGATGCGCGACGTTCAGCGCACGATCGAAGTGTTGGCGTCGAGCGACGCCTCGGCGATCATTACCGGAAAGAGCGGCACGGGAAAGGAGGTCGTCGCGCGAGCCGTGCATATGCTCAGCTCGCGACATGACAAGCCGTTCGTAGCGATCAACGCGGCAGCAATCCCCGAAGGACTGATCGAAAGCGAGATCTTCGGACACGAGCCCGGTGCATTTACCGGAGCGACCCGAGCGCGGCCCGGCGTCTTCGAGCTTGCCGACGGGGGAACGCTATTTCTCGACGAAATCGCTGAGATGCCGATGGCGCTTCAGCCGAAGCTCCTCCGCATCCTCGAAGACCGCCGCGCGCGCCGCCTCGGAGGAAGTAAGGAGGTCGCTTTCAACGTCCGCGTCATTGCGGCGACGAACCGAAACGCGGCACAAGCGATCCGCGACGGCCTGCTTCGCGAAGATTTGTTCTACCGTCTGGCGGTTTTCGAGATCACACTTCCGGCGCTGAGTGAGCGTCTCGAGGATGTCGCGTTACTTGCGCAGCACTTCGTGTCGGAGTTCGCACGCAAACATTCCATGAATGTGGAAGGCGTCGGGGACGCTGCGCGGGAGATGCTAGAGGCTCATGCCTGGCCGGGCAATGTTCGGGAGCTTCGTAATGTGATCGAGCGCGCCGTAATTGTCGCTCGAACGGGTTGGATCGAGCCGCGGCACCTGCCGCCATACCTGCAGACCTTCGCGCCAGGAACGAAGCCGACCCTCACACTGCCGGCCGGAACGACGCTGGCCGAGGCAGAACGGTTGCTGATTCTCCAAACACTGGAGCGAGTGGGGAACAACAAAGCGGAAGCAGCGCGACAGCTCGGTCTCGACGTGAAAACGATCCGCAACAAGCTGCGGGCCTACGGACGGGACGAGTGACCGTCGCCGCGAAGCTACGCGCCGCGTTTGGGCTTTATATCACGTTGCTCGCGGCGTTGCTCGTGTATCATGTGAAGACGATTCGTCATGCCGTGGCCAGCGGGCATGAGCTGACCGAGATATCGTCGCGTCTTCGCGTGACGTCAACCGAACAGGTCGCGCGCATTGGTCAGATGAGCAGCGACGCCGAAAAGTTCTTCGTGACACGAGACACGGATTACGTGACGAAGATTCGCGAGACAGGAAACGCGTTTGGAGGCGAGTTGCAGAAACTCGGCATCGCGCCTCTCAGCAAAGCTGAACGAACGTGGCTCGCGCCGCTGGACACACACTGGAAGAACGTCGAACTCGCAACGGGGTCGCTCGCACAGCAACGCGCAGCGCCGGAGCCACAGCTTCGAAGCACCGTCGAGCAATTCCAGCAAACGCTCGACCAAGTCCAAGTCGAGACGAAACAGTTAGCCGCGGCCGCGCAGCAAGCGATGGATGGTGAACTGCAGCAGTCGGAGCAGAGCGCCAGGAGCGCGGAGCGGCTGTCATGGATGTCGGCAGTCGGCGCGCTGTTGTTGAGTATTGTCTTATCAGCGCTATTGGCCCGCTCGATCGTGCTGCCGCTGGAGCGGCTGAAGCGCGGAACACACGAAGTGGCCGCCGGTCGCTTCGAGTACCGGCTTCCGGCTCCCGGACGCGACGAGTTCGCGCAGGTCGCGCGCGACTTCAATTCGATGACCGTGCGGCTCGACGAGCTCGATCGAATGAAGCAGGACTTCGTCTCCAAGGTCTCTCACGATCTCAAGACGCCGCTATCGTCGATGCAGGAGACGATAAGCGTTTTGCTCGACGAGCTTCCCGGCCCGCTTACCGACAAGCAGCGACAGTTGCTCGAGCTCAATCGCGACAGCGGAAAGCGGCTGGCCGCCATGTTGAGCAAACTCCTCGATCTCTCTCGGATCGAAGCCGGCCTGCAGCCGGACTTCCAGATGGTCGACGTCGTACAAATTGCACGGCAGTCGGTGTTGCGAATGAACCGCGCGCGTGAAGAGCGCGGATTACAAACCACGGTCACCGAGCCGGCGAAGCGACTACTTGTTCGCGGTGACTCCGCCGGTCTCTCTCAACTTCTCGACAACTTGTTGGAGAACGCGATCAAATTCTCCCCGAAGGGCGCCGAGGTCGCGGTGACAGTAGCAGACATGTCGGCGCGCGACGAGCGAGTTCCTCCGGCTCGATGGAGTGCGCTCAAGCGTCGCGGACTCGGGGGCGAAACATTGCTGCTCACCGTTTCAGACGAGGGACCGGGAATTCCCGACGCGGATAAGGAAAAGGTGTTCGCACGCTTTTACCAGGCGGATGCCGGACGAGCCATTCCTGCACGCGGGGTGGGCCTCGGGCTGACGATCTGTCAAGAGATCGTCACGGCGCACGGCGGAACGATTTGGGTCTCGAACAACTCTCCGCAGGGAAGTGTGTTCAACGTTCTACTGCCGGGGGCCGTGAGTATGTCGGATGAGTCGCAACTCGCGACCACCGCCGGCGGGGGCACCAGCGCGTGAACATACTTTGGAGAATTGGAAACGTTCGAATCGTCGCGCTCGGTCTCATCACAACGACTGCGTGCGCGACGACACAATTCGATCGCTATCTGTCGAAGCAGCAATGGGCGGACGCCGCGCGGGTTTTCTCCGCGGATTCGTCGCTTCAGAACGACGAGCGTGCTCTGTACGAGGCAGGCGTTCTCTATGGCAGTCCCGGGCGTCCGACCTTCGACGCCGACCGGTCGCGCGCACTGCTTCGACGGCTCATTTCACGATTTCCTCAATCGAAATATTTGGGCGACGCAACCGATCGCTTGGCGTTGCTCGACGAGATGGCGCGCGCAAAACGCGAATCGGACGCCCGCCAACGCGATCTCGCGTTGCAGATCGAAGCGCTGACGACCGAAACGCGACAGCTGCACGCTCGGCTCGACTCGCTCAGCGGGCAGTCGGACCAGCTACGACGATCGGCGTCAAAAGCCGACTCGGAGCTTCACGACCGCGAGGAGCAGATTCGCGCGTTGCGCAATGAACTACAGCGCTTAAAGGACATCGACCTCAAGCGACCACCGCGGGTCATCAAGCCGTAGTCGAGTCCCGACGCGATTGAACGAGGCGGCGAATCGCAGCGATTCCCGCGAGCGGACCCACTGCGAGCATCACGAACGCCCAGCGCCAACCAACGACGTGCTGTACGGGTGGCACGAGTTGAATGCTGACCATCGTTAGCAAGAACCCGATCGAGGTTTGGATCGTGAGCGCGGTACCGACTGCGTGTGGCGGCACGGCTTCTGTTACGAGAACACTAAACTGCGCGCTGTCGGCGATGACGAAGAATCCCCATGCGAGCGCGACCGGGATCAAAAGCAGTAAGCTCTGTCCGTACGTGAAGCCGATGATGATCGCGCACGCGCCGCTCGCGGCCATCGCCCATGTCACAAGCCATTCGCGCCCGCGTCGATCCGCGACTCTCCCACCCCACACGCAACCAATTCCACCGATGGCGATCGCCGCGAATGCCACCGCCGAAGCAAAAGAGTCATGCGCTTGACCTGCGCTCATACCGGAGGCCACCATGCTCGCAGCGACGAAAACCGGAAGCCAGGTCCATGCGCTGTACAGCTCGAACATATGACCGAGGTAGCCGCCGGTGGCTAAACGGAAACGGCGCTCGCGAAACACAGTCGCGACCAGGCCCCATGAGAATGGTCTCGGCGGGAACGGATAAGGGCCGTCGACGTATGCGAGCGCGACGATCACCGACGAGATGAGCGCGGCAACCGTTGCCGACAGCACGACCGGCGTAACGCCGGCGCCTGGAATGGCGTGCACCAAATACGGCCCGGCCTTTCCGACAGTCAGTGCGCCGACAACCGTACCCACGGCGAGGCCACGCTGACTTTTGAACCACGTCGAGATCATCTTCATAGCCGGCGGATACACTCCGGCAAGCGCAAAGCCTGTCGCGAATCGGCACGCCAACGCGAGTCCGTATGTCGGCGCTGCGAGCAAGAGCGTATTAGCGATTGCTCCAGCCAGAGCAGACATCGCGAAAAGTCTGCGCGCGGGAACGATGTCGGCGAGATTTAGAAGCGCGGACGTCGCCGTTCCAACAACGAAGCCCAACTGCACGATCGCCGTGAGCCAACCGATCTCCGAAACGGAGAGATTCCAACGAGCGCCGAACTGCGTTGCGACAGCACTCGCTGCAAACCAGATCGACATGCCGAGCAGTTCCGCGAGCGACAGCAATCCAAGTATGCGCCAGCGCCGAGGGTCGGTGTCCGCCGAGATTGACAGTGGACCGGCAACCGGTGGCTGCGCTTCAAGCGACACGCTCATAGTCTCGAATGCTAATTCTCTCCCTGTCTACTTGCGACGATCGCTGAGGTCTCTTCGCGCATGAACGTCAGGAGAGGTGTCCTCCGATCGAGCAACGTCGGCGTCGTTCTGCTGCTTGCCGCCATCGTCGCGGGAACCGGTGGAGTGCTCATCGCCGCCGGGTTCGACCTCCGGCGCGCGGTGGAAGCGTTGATCTCCGGGTCACTTGGATCCTGGTACGCGATCGGATCGGGGACACTCGTTCGCGCCACGCCGCTCATTCTGACAGGGCTCGCAGTCGCGGTCGCCTTTCGTGCGGGAGTTCTGAACATCGGCGCTGAAGGGCAGTTCGTCATGGGTGCGGCAGCGGGAACGGCGGTCGCGTTGAGCCTGCACGCACCGGCCGTTATCTCGATTCCTGGCGCGCTGCTCGCCGGCGCGTTCGCGGGATCCGCGTGGGCATGGATCGCAGCGATTCTTCGGTCGCGATTTCATGTGTTGGAAGTCATCAGCACCATTCTCCTGAACTTCCTGGCGCTGAACCTCCTGTCGTATCTCGTCCGCGGACCGATGCAGGAGCCAACGCACGTTTATCCACAAACGTTAACAATTCCGATCGCCGCACAATTGCCGCGGTTTGGACCGATGACGCGACTTCATCTCGGCTTTGCGATCGCGGTTGTCGCTTGCGTCGCGGCCTGGTGGGCCATTCGCTTCACCGCCGGCGGATTTCGTCTGCGAGCGGTCGGCGCGAATCCGTTCGCCGCGCGGTCGGCGGGATTGATCGACGTCGAGCGCGTCACGATGGGAGCGTTTCTCGCGAGCGGCGCGCTCGCCGGTCTCGCCGGCGCGATCGAAGTGTGCGGCGTTACCTACGCGCTCTACGAGAACATTTCGCCCGGCTATGGATACACGGCGATTGCCGTGGCGCTTCTCGCGCGCCTCAACGCGGCTGCTGTCATCGCGACGGGAATCGTGTTCGGCGCACTCGAAGCAGGCGGTGCGGCAATGCAGCGCGACGCGGGCGTTCCGTCTGTCGTCGTGTCGGTTGTCGAGGCAGGGATCATCCTGGCACTCGTCGTGTTCCAGCGTGTCCGCGTCACGAACGTAGGGTCGTCGCAATGAGCTCCGCGG
>Ga0070683_100000540_pt1 | contig 26747 bp, 24 predicted proteins | sample KBSC713LmetaG_FD_64662 | JGI IMG/M metagenome (GOLD analysis project Ga0070683, IMG submission 64662) | Corn rhizosphere microbial communities from Kellogg Biological Station, Michigan, USA - KBS C7.1-3L metaG | ecosystem: Host-associated > Plants > Roots > Rhizosphere ... | reverse complement strand
CCACCACCGCGACACGCCGACGAGATGGCGGCAGATCGACCACCGTCAGGCACCCAGCGGGTCGGATCGACCACCGTCAAACACCCAGCGGGTCGGATCGACCACCGTCAAACTCGACGGCATCAGGCAGGCACCCGGCCTGAGCTCGACCGTAGCTGAGCTCGACCGTAGCTGAGCTAGAACGTGGCTGAGCGGTGCGTGTCGAGGTACGCCTCCAGGCGCTCGGGGACGGCCGGCGGGCAGAACAGCTCACCCTGGCCCAGCCGGCAGCCCGCGTTGACCGAGGCCCGCAGCTCCGGCTCCGTTCGTACCCCGGAAACCGCAACCTCGACGCCGAGCTGCTCGGCCAGGTTCACCACGGCCGCCACTACGGCGTCGTGGTGGTCGGGACCGCTCGGGGAGGCGTCGAAGATGTGCCGGTCGAGCTTGACGATGTCCAGCGGCAGCGTGCGCAGCCGGCTGAGCGACGTCGCCTGCGCGCCGAAGCCGTCCAGCGCGGTCCGGATGCCCAGCGTCTGCAGCTTGGTCAGGTGCTCGGTGATCGCCCGGCCGGTCGCGGCGTCCACGGCGTCCTCGCTGAACTGCACGACCAGCCGCGACGGCGCGATCCCGTGGGCGTTGAGGACGCCGGTGACCGTGTCCGGGAAACCGGGGGCGGCCAGGTGGGCGGTGGACACGTTGACCACGAGCCACAGCTGCCGGCCGGCGCCGAGCAACTCCTCCAGCTGGCGGCAGGCGGCGCTGAGCATCCAGGTGCCGATCTGCTCGTGCAGCCCGAGCTGGCCGACCACGCCGATGAACTCGGCGGCCGGCACCGTGCCCAGGCCGGGCCGGCGCCAGCGCAGCTGGGCCTCGACCCCGACGGCGTGCCGCCGGGGTAGCTCGAGAATCGGCTGGAAGAGCAGGTCGAACTCGCCGCGCCCGAGCGCTCCCGGCAGGTCCTGCTCGATGCTGAGCCGGCGGCGCAGGAGCGCGGCGGTCGCCTCGTCGTACCACTGCGGCGGCTGGGCCGGTCCAGGTCGGCGGGCCCGCTGCAGCGCCAGCTCCGCACGGCTCAACGCGGTGTCGGCGTCGCCGTCCGCCGGGTACTCGGCGAGCCCGGCCGCCACCGACAGGTGCGACTCGACGCCGAGCACCGGGTAGGGCTCGGCCAGCACCGTGAGCAGGCGACCGGCGGTCATCTGCGCTTGCACCGCGCCGGCCACCGTCAGGACGGCGAACTGATCCCCGGACGGCCGGGCGCACACGTCACCAGCCCCGGCCACAGCGCGCAGGCGGCGGGCCGCCTCGACGATCACCGCGTCCCCGACCTCGTGGCCCCGCAGCTGGTTGACGCTGGTCAGCCCGTCGAGGCCGAAGAGCATGAGCACGCCCGGCTCGGTCCGCGCGCCGAGCGCCCGCCGCAGCTCGCTGCGGTTGGCCAGGCCGGTGAGCTGGTCGGTCGAGGCCGCGCGGTGCAGCGAGTGCTCGAGCTGCCGGCGCTGGCTGATGTCGCGGACGTGGACGACGAGCGCGCGGACCGAGTCGACCGCCCGCTGGTCGCTCACGCTCCACTCGGTCTCCCGCCAGGTGTCGAAGCCGTCGCGCAGGCGCGCCTCGATGAGCACGAGCGTGCCCGGGCGGGCGCTGGCCAGCCGGCCGGCCACCAGGTCGGCGTCGTCCGGGTGGACGCGGGCGAGCAGCGGGTGCCCGACCACGTCCTGATCGGACAGGCCCAGTTGCCGGGCGGCGGCCGGCGACTGCCAGCGCACGATCAACGCGTCGTCGAGCATCATCGTGACGTCGGTCGAGCCGACGACCAGGGAGCGAAACCGATCCTCGCGTTCGGCGAGTTTCCGCGCGTACTGGCGGACGTCCGCCACGGCGAGCGCTTCGCGCACGGCGACCACGATCACGCCCGCGATGGCCAGCGTGGAGGCGACCGAGTCGAACCGGCGCTCGGTCACCAGGTGGTAGGCGGCGGCGACCAGCGCGCCGGCCATCGGAAAGGCCAGCAACGGGTAGCGCGCGAAGCTGCCGTCGAGGGACCGCTCGCCCGACTCGGCCGGTTCCGGCGCGGCCGGGGTGCGCAGCGCCCGGTCGGCCAGGACCGAGCCGGCCAGCAGCGGGACACAGGCGGCCACGGTCCAGCCGTCCAGCTTGTCGTAGTCGAGGGCGAGGATCAGCGCGGTCAGCCCGCCGGTGGTGATCAGCACGCCGGCGCCGTACGGCGCGGCCGTCCGGTCCACCGGCACCGCACGCAGCGCCCCGACCACGCTCGCGCCGAAGGCCACGCTGGCCACGAGGACGGCGGTCAGGGCGGCCCCCTTGAGCCGGGCCGTCTCGAAGACCAGCAGCCAGGCCATGAGGAACACCCAGACGCCGACACCGACCCCGTCGAGCGCGCGGCGCAGCCGGCCGACGTAGGTGGCGCTCTGTCCGGGCAGGTGAAACAGCCCGAGCAGGAACATGCCGGTGACGAAGAACAGCCCGATCAGCGGGAGCTCGGCCGGCAGCGGTACGTCGCTGAGCCGCACCTGCGGGGCGATCGCCAGCGCCAGCCCGGCCAGCAGCGTCGACACCCCGCAGAAGCCGAGGCCGGCGGCGGCGAACCGCAGCGACATCACCGGCCGGCGCGGCTTGAGCGTCTCGCGCACCCCGTAACCGCCCGCGACCAGCCCGACGACGATGAGCGCGGCGGCCACCGGCAGTACGCCAAACAGCGCCGCGACCAACGTCGCAGCGCCGATAAGGGGAGGCGCCAGAGCACGCACGAGATTCCTCGGTAGGGGACGGACTACTGCGCACCCTTCATAACGCATCAGGTGATGTTTGGTGACGCCGGTGTCTCCTCCTGGCCGACCGTCGGCTCGGGTTTGGGCCGTCCGCGCCGCTCGTCCCACACGTCGCGGGCGACGATCTGCACCATGCCGGCGATCGGGATGGCCAGGAGTGCGCCGAGAATCCCCGCGAGCTCGACCCCGATGAGGATGCTGACCAGCACGATCAACGGGTTGAGCTGGACCGTGCGGGCCAGGATGACCGGCTGGAGCAGGTGGTTCTCCAGCTGCTGGTAGAGGATGAAGAAGACGAGCACGACGATCCCGGCGGTGATCGAGTGCGTGAAGCCGGCGAGCACCGCGACGATCGCCCCGAGCGTCGCCCCGATCAGCGGGATCAGGTCCGCGATGGCCACGAACAGCGCGATCAGCCCGGCGAACGGCACGCCGAGGATCAGCAGCACGACGTACGTCAGCACCCCGCAGATCACGCTGATCAGCAGGTTTCCGGAGATGTAGCCGGTGACGGTCCGCGCGCAGTCGCCGCCGACCCGGCGGATCCGCTCGGCCCGCTCGGGCTGGAACAGCGCGAGGAACGCCTCGACGAGCCGCGGCGCCTCGAGCACCATCAGGTACGACAGCACGAAGATCGTCACGATCCCGGCGATCGTGGTCGCCGCGCCCTTGACGAAGGTGAGGGTCGAGCCGCCGACCCCCGACGCGTACGACTGGATCTGCGTGCTGTGCTCCTGGATCCACGTGACCACGTGGAACCGCTGGAGCAGCTCCCCGACCGGCCCGCGGCCGGCGCGGGCGTCGCTGATGAGGTCGGGCAGTTGCTGAGCCAGCTGCGTGCCCTCGCGGACCAGTGGGACCACGAACAACGCGACCAGCCCGGTCAGGACGACGAACACCACCACGAACACGACCAGCGTGGCCAGCCACCGCCGGACCCAGCGGACGCGCCGTTCGAACCAGCTCACCAGCGGATGCAGCGCGGTCGCGAAGAACGCGGCGATGACGATCCACACGATCACCCGCCGCACCTCGTAGACGAGCAGCAGGCCGAGCACGGTGAGCAGGACGAGGCCGATGACGATGGCGGTGGTGCGCGCGACCGAGCGGTCGTCGTGAGGGCGGGTCACGCGATCATTCCTTCCCCGAAATAATGGCGTTATGCGACCGTTCGGGCTTCTGCTTGCGGGGTTGCTTCTTACCGCGTGCGGTTCCGGCAGCACGCCGCCGGTCTCGTCGTCGGCCGCCGGCACGCTCACCGTGACCAGCGACGCGTTCAGCGCGGGCGGGAGCATTCCTACCACGTACACGTGCAAAGGCGAAGGCACGGCGCCGACCATCCGGTGGTCGGGCGACCTGCACGGGGCCAAGGCGATCGCCGTGGTGGTGGACGACCCTGACGCGCCGAGCGGGACGTTCGTGCACCGCGTGGTGCTCGATCTGCCGCCGACCGCGACCAGCCTCGGACCGGACGTGCCGGCCGGCGCGCATCAGGCCAAGAACTCCGGCGGCGGCACCGGATGGACCCCGCCGTGCCCGCCCTCCGGCACGCACCATTACAGATTTTCCGTGTACGGGCTGAGCACGGTCACCGGACTGGCCGACGGCGCCGACACCGACCAGGCCGTGAAGGCGGTGACCGATCGGGCGGTCGTGCAGGGCCGGCTCACCGGGACGGTATCGAAATAGCGCTGATACGTGACGAGCCCGGCGAACGGCGGCAGGTGCCAGATCGAGGGGTAGTGGTCGCCTTCCCCGGTCGGCTGGCCGCTGGCGATGACGGTGAGGTCCGGTTGTCGTCATAGCCGGCGGTCCATGAAGAGCAGGCCCAACGTGCGCATTCTGTAGGCTGGCTCGGTGGATGACCTTGCCACGGTCGTCGGGCGGCTCGCCGGCTGGCTGCCCCGCCTCATGCCCGACCGCGACCGGGCCGACGCCCTGGCCACGCTGTTGACGGAGACCTTCGCCGGCCGCACCGACCCGGTTGACGCGGACGCCTGCGCCGAGGTCGAGCGGGTCGCCTGGACCTACTCCCGGCATCTCATGCTCAGCTTCGAGCCGGACGGCACCGACCCGCCCGACACCGAGAGCCACGGCTGGCCCCGGCCCGACCTGGCCGATGCCCGGCGGCGGGCGGCCGCGATCAGCGAGGTTCGGCGGCTTCCGGACGGCACCTGCGTGATCCGGGTCGACGGGCTCGAACCGATCGCCGCCGCCCGGCCCTACGTCGACGCCGCGTTCGCGTTGGCGAGCGCGGCCGAGCGGATCGTGCTGGACCTGCGCGCCAACGGCGGCGGCGACCCGGCCACGGCCGCCGCCATCGCCGGCTGGCTCCTCGGCGAGGACTCCGTCCACCTGTCCGACGTGTACTACGGGCACGGCGCGATCCGGCAGTGGTGGACTCCCGGCGGTCCCGCCGTACCCGGCGACGTGCCGGTCTCCGTGCTGGTCGGACCGGGGACCTTCTCCAGTGGCGAGGCGCTCGCATACCACCTGCAGGCGCGCGGGCGGGTGATCGTCGTCGGCGAACGTACGCCCGGCGGCGCCGATCACGTCACCCCGATCCGGCTCGCCCCGACCGTGCTCGGCCTGCTGCCCGAGGCGCGGGTCGTGGACATCCGGACCGGCGGCAACTGGGAAGGCGTGGGGGTCCAGCCCGAAATTGCCGGCGGAAGTCTGTCGTAGCCACGGCCGGCTGTTCGACGCCTGGTAAGAACTCACCGCAGAGAGGACCCAGACGATGACCACGCTCGCTATCCGGAGCACTCGGAAGACGACCACCAACCGCCTGCTGAGCGCCGGCGTTGTCGCCGCGCCCTTCTTCACCGTCCTCGCGCTCGCGCAGGCGGCCACCCGGCCCGGCTACGACCTGACCCGCCACCCGGTCAGCATGCTGGCCATCGGCGAACGGGGCTGGATCCAGACCACCAACTTCGTGGTCTGCGGCCTGCTCATGCTGGTCGCCGCGGCCGGCCTGCGACGGGCCCGGCGCGGGCAGAAGGGCGGCACCTGGGGGCCGATCCTGCTCGTCACCCAGGGGATCGGCCTACTGATCGCGGCCGTCTTCGAGATGGACCCGGGCGACGGCTTCCCGATCGGCACCCCGGCCGGCGCGCCGACCACGATGAGCGGCCACATGATCCTGCACAACGTGGGCGGCAGCCTGACCTTCTTCACGCTGATCGCCGCCTGCTTCGTCCTCGCCCGCGTCTTCGAGAAGCCGTGGAAGTTCGCAACGCCGTGGAAGGTCGCCGGCCGGGCGGCCGGCGTCGCCTTCGCTGTGGGGCTGGCGTGGGCGATGAGCGGGGGCGCGGCCGGCTCGCTGAGCCTGTTCCTCGGCGTCGTGATCGCCTGGACCTGGCAGTCGATCAGCCTCGCACGACTTGGCTAAGACGCGACGCCAGCAACGAGGCTACGAACGCAAACGCGGCGCACAGGCTGATCGCCCCGCCGGCCGCGACGTCGAAGGCGCTCGACAGCCACAAGCTGCCGAGCGCCGAGCCGAGCCCGATCACCATTGCGAGCGCGGTCATCGCGGGCCCAAACGGGTCCACAGTGGAGAAGTGTCACGTCGCTATTGCCGCCCGCGAGGCCCCACCATCAACGCCTGGGCGCCGTGGCCGATGCGGCCGCTTCGGTCGGACAGCACGGTGGTGGCGAGGCCAATGCCGGCCGGGTCGAGGCTGGTCTCGGCGTAAATGTGCACCCAGTCACTCGCCGGGAACCGGAAGAGGTGCAGCGTGAGCTCGGTGTTGATGAACCACCAGACGTGCATGTCGAGCATCCCGGACAGCCCGTTGCCGGAGTCGGCGAACGCGGCGACCCGTTGCAGCGGGGTTGCCTCCTCGCCGACCACGACCGGCACGCGGAGCCGTCCCCAGACGCTGGCCGGGGCGCCCTTGGCGAAACCTCCCTCGACGAAGCGCCACTCCACCGACTCGGAGTATCCGCCCCATGTCGGCGTCCAGGCTTCGATGCCGTCCGGGGGTGTGGGTGGCGCCGGATCCGGGCGCGGGATGTCGAGCGGGTCGGATTCGCGGATGCGCCACGCAGTTGCGCGCATGACCGGCCGGTCGTCGGCGAGCAGGTCGGCCCGGATGAGCTCGACCGAGCGGCCGGGCCGGACGAGTGCACCGCGGGTCTGGACCTCGGCCACCGGCACCGGACCGAGGATGTCGAAGCTCACCTTGGCGATGCGGGACGGTCCTTGAATGTTCGACGGCACGTAGTCGAGTGCGCGAACCAGCAGCGCGCAGGGTGGCCCGCCGTGCTGCGCGCCCGGCGACCATGGCCCCTGGGTCAGCTCGGTCGCGAGGTACGTGTCGGGAGCGGTCGGCACGTAGTACGCGTCTTCATTGCTCGGCATCATGCACCAGTAAAGCAACCTGCACCCGGTTGGTGAGCCCCAGCTTGGTGAGGATCCGCGTCATGTACGCCTTCACGGTGGCCGTGCTCATCAGCAGCTCGCGGCTGATCTCGGCGTTCGTGCGGCCCTGCCCGACGAGCGCGGCGACCGCCCGCTCGCCCTCGCTGAGTCGACTCAGGAGGTCCCGTGCCTTCTCCCGCCGGGGATCCGGCGCGGGCTCGGCGGCGAACGCGAGGACGCGCCGGAACACGTCGGGCGACAGCATCGGCTCGCCGGCCGCGACCAGCCGGATGGCCTCGGCGATCCGCTCCGGCGGGGTGTGCTTGAGCAGGAAGCCGCTCGCCCCGGCGCGCAGCGCCCGCCGTATGTGCCGGTCGGTGTCAAACGTGGTGAGCACGATCACCTCGGGCGGGTCGCGGCGGGTGCGCAGGCGCTCGGTCGCGGTGAGCCCGTCGACCTGGCGCATGCGGATGTCCATCAGCACGACGTCCGGCCGGAGCCGGTTGGTGGCCGCGATCACCTCGTCGCCGTCGGCTATCGCGCCGGCGACCTCGAGGTCGTCAAACTCGCCGAGCATCATCGTGAGCCCGGCGCGTACGAGCGGATCGTCGTCGACGATCAGCACCCGGATCACGTGCGCCACGGCAGCCACGCGTGGAGGCGGAACTCGCCGGTGTCGGTCCGGCCGTGCTCGAGCCGGCCACCGAGGACGTGCATGCGCTCGGCCAGCCCGATCAGCCCGCTGCCGGCGCCCGGCAGGTGTTGGGCCGGCGCCGCCGGTACCGGGTTGGTGATGCCGACCGTCAGCCCCTCGGCGTCGCCGTCGAGCCGGACGCGGACGGGTGCGCCGGGGGCATGCTTGCGGGCGTTGGTCAGACCTTCTTGCACGACCCGGTACACGTGCCTCCCAAGAGGCTCGGAGGGTTCTATGACGTGGTCTTCGAGCGTGACCGGCGTCCCGGCCCGTCGGGACTGCTCGATCAGGCCCTCAAGCGTCGGCTGTGGCCGGTCGGATTCCTCCTTTGGTTCGTCGCGCAGCATCCCGACGACCTCCCGCAGGTCCTCGAGCGCGTCGTAGGCGCACTGCCTGATGACCGCGGCCGCCTGGCGTTCGTCCTCGGGGGCGGACCGGCGTACCTCGAGCGCGCCCGCGTGCACGGCCAGGAGCGAGATGCGGTGCGCGAGGACGTCGTGCATCTCGCGCGCCAGCCGTTCGCGCTCGGCGTGCCGGGCCTCCTCGATCCGTAGCCGCTGGCGCTCTTCGGCCTCCGTGGCCCGCTCCCGGAGCGACCGGACGAGTAGGCCGGACGCGACGAGGGCGGCGTCGAGCGCGAGGACGACGACGACCGCCTGCCAGTACTCGCGCCGGCTGGTCGCGACCAGGCCGAAGAGGGCCAGCACGAACGCTGCGTGCAGCGCCACGACCAGGACCGTGACCCGCAGCGAGCGGTAGGCGGCCACGCCGGCCATCGCGACCGCGGTCGCTCCCATCGCGGCCGACGAGACGATCACGGTCGGGATCAGGACGAGCGCGAGCCCTACCGGCCACCGCCGCCGCAGCGGTACCGCGAGGCAGGCGGCGACGCCGACCCCGAGATCGAGCAGTGTCCACGGTCCGTCGGGGGTCCTCTGGGCGTCGAGGAAGAACAGCGTGCCGAGCCCGGCGGCCAGCCCGATCAGGCCGGCATCGGTCCACTTCGACACACGAAGTAACTTATCCTCGCGGAGGCGACGCCGAATAGTGGCGCACGGTCCAGCGTCGGTCCGGAAGTTGATGCGGGTCAGAACATCATGATGCTCCAGCACGCATCGCCACCTCGGATCAGACACCCGATCTGGGCAAGGTGATCTTGGTGCAGGTCCACCCTTGCGACGAGCATCAGCCGGCCAGGTGGCCCCAGCGTTCCGACAGGTCGTGCCACGTGCCCTGGTCGACGGCCTCGCCGGCTTGGAGCACGACCACGCGGTCGGCTTGGGCCAGCGCGGCCCGCTTTGATGTTGAGCCGACCACGGTCACTCGGTGCTGGCGCAGCGCCCGCCACAGCTCAAGCTCGGTCGTCACGTCCAGCGCGGAGGATACGTCGTCGGCGATGAGGAGCTCGGTTCGCGGGGCGAGGGCGCGCGCCAGCGCAAGGCGCTGCAACTGGCCGCCGGACAAGCGGGTGCCCTTGTGGCCGATCACCAGACCGAGTCCGCCGCCGGCCACGGCCAAGTCGTGCTCCAGTTGCGCGGCTTGCACGGCACCGGCCGCGTCCAACTCGTGGCCGAGGCGGATGTTGTCGTCGACCGTGCCGGACAGGACGCGCGGCATCTGTGCCACGTAGCCGACCTGGTTGGGCCGCAGGAATACCTCCGGCTCGTCGATCGGCTGGCCGTTCCAGCGCAGCGCGCCGGTATGGTGCACGATCCCGGCCAGGGCGCGCAACAGCGACGACTTGCCCGAGCCGACCGGGCCGACGACCAGCACCAGCTGTCCACGGTGGACGGTCAGGTCGACATCGCGCACGCCGACCGTGCCGTCCTCGTGCACCGCGGTGAAGCGGCTCAACTCCAGCTCCCGCAGCGGGTTGCGAGGCGTCGTGTCGGGGCCGGGGGCCGTGCCCGCCGACAGGTCGACCCCCGGCACGTCCTGCGAGTAGTCGGCCATGCCGGTCATCGCCACGGTGCGGCTGGTCCACACCCGCGCCGACGGCATCTGCGACACCAGCGACGCGGTCGTCCACGCGAACCAGCGGGCCGACCCGAGCGTCGAGACCGCGACGAGCGCCGCCCCGGCCGACAGGTGGCCGGTCAGGTACAGCGACCAGACCGCGATCGGCAGCAGGCCGCTGGCCGTCGACGGGGTCGAGCGCGCCCACATCTGCAGCGCGATCTCCCGTCGCTGCCGCTCACTCCGCGTGGTATCCAGGCGAGCCAAGTGATCCAGCACCGGCTTGGTCGCGCCGGCCAGCTTCACCGTGCGAGCGGCCGACAGCGATGACACCAGGGCCGTCGCGAAGGCGGCCCGCGCCGACACGGTGCGGCGAGCCGAACGCTCCAGCTGCGGCCCGAAGAGCGTCGCCGCCAACCCCGACACGACGATGGTGCCGAGGAAGAACAGGCCCGGCACGACCGATCCGGTGACCGCCGTCATCGCGACGAGCACGGCGAGCCCGATGCCCTGGTCGATCATGTTGTCGGCCAGGAAGATGACCCGCTCGATGTCGCCGCCCTGGGCGACCACCTCGGCCGGCGTGTGCAGGCTGACCCGCCGCGGACCGGTCTGCCCGTGCACGAGCCGCTGCATCACGCGCAGCATCTGCCGGACCCACCATTCCGGGAACCACTTGCTCGTCACGTACAAGATGGGGAATGTAACGACCAGGGCGCTGAGGATGCCCACCACCGGCCACAGGACCGAGCCGCGGCCGTCGACCAGGAGTGCCCAGAGGTAAGGGACCACCGAGCCGTCCAGGCCGATGATCGCCAAGATCATGAACAGTCCGGCGCCGAGCAGGCCGAAGCGGGCGTCATTGGTGACCAGGCGCACGATTTCGCGCAGCGTCCGCACCGGCGGGGTCGGCGGCAACTTCGGTGGGTCGATGCGCGGCGGCGCGGTCAGCCGGACGTCGGCCTCTGCTCGGTCCCAATCATCCGTGTCGTCCGTGTCGTCCGGGTCGTCCTCGTCGGCGAGCGCGAGCCCGCCGCGCAGCCCGGCGGCGACCGAGACGTGGCTGTTGGCCAGCAACTCGGCGAACCGGCGCGACTCGGCCAGCGGGCCGGCCTCGACGACCGTGCCGTCGGCCATGACGATGACCTCGTCGCAGCGGCGGACCGAGGACAGCCGGTGGGCGATGACGATGCCGATGCGGTCGCGCAGCAGCCGCTCGGTCGCGTGCTGCACGCGCAGCTCGGTGACCGGGTCCATCCGCGCGGTCGCCTCGTCGAGGATGACCACGTGTGGGTCGCGCACCAGGATCCGCGCGAACGCGACGAGCTGCTCCTGCCCGGCCGACAGCACGTGGCCGCCGTCGCCGAGCCGGGTGTCCAGCCCGTCCGGCAGGTCGGCGACCCACGACGACAGGCCGAGCTCGTCGAGCGCGTGGGCCGCCGCGTCAAGGAGGTCCGGGTCGAACAGCGCGATGTTCTCGGCGAGCGAGCCGGCGAGGATCTCGGTGCGCTGCGGCACGACCGCGATCCACCGGCGTAGCCCCTCGACGTCGAGGTCGAGCAGGTCGGTCCCGCCGAGGAACACCGTGCCGCGCGGCACGTCGACCGCCCGCGTCAGCACCTTGGTCAGCGTCGACTTGCCCGACCCGGTCCGCCCGATCAGCGCATAGGACCGGCCGCGCGCGAACGCGAGGTCGACGTCGTGCAGGGCGGCCCGGCGGGTGTCATTGGGGTAGCGGAACGTCAAGTCCTGCACGATCAGGTCGCCGTCGGGCGGAGCCGAGCCGCCGGACGGTTCCTGCGGAGAGTCTCGCAGCAGTTGTACTCGCGCCCAGGCGCCCAACGCATACTGCAACTCCGGCACCATGCGGGTGAGCTGCTCGACCGTGCGACCGAAGGCGAGCGCGAGCAGCCACACCGCGGTCAGCCGGGCGCCGTCGACACGGCCGGTCGCAAAGGCCCAGCCACCGGCGATGACGACGATGGCGATCGCCAGTCGCGTGGTGCCGGACGCCGCCGCGGTCACCCGGGCCGACTGTTTCCAGACCAGCCGTCCGCGTGCGAGCACCTGGCTGGCCCGCCGGGCGAAGAGCCGCAGCACGTAGGGCCGGGCGAGGCTCGTCCGCACATCGTCCTGGCCGTGGATGGCCTCTTCCATCACCGCCGCGAGGTCGGACCACGCCTCTTCCTCGCCGATGCGGGCGATCCCGATCTTCGCGGTCGGCTTGCGCAGGCCCAGCGCGACGACGGTCGACAGCCCGACCATGGCGACGCCGGCCGGCCACCAGACAAACAGCGCGGCGATGATCGACAGCACGGCGATCGACGTCGCCTGCAGGATCCGCACACCGCTGTTGCGCATCTCCGACGCCACCTGGTAGACGTCGCCGTCGATGCGGTCGAGCAGCTCGCCGACCGGGGTCGTCTCCAGCGTCTGCAGGTCCTGGCCGAACGCGACCCGGCACAGCCGGCGGCGCACGTCGGCCGACCAGTCGGCGGTGAGCCCGGCCATCACGAGCCCGACCGCGAGGTCGCCGACCACGGCGATGAGGAGGGCGAGCGCGAGGAGCGCAAACCACCCGTATGAGCGATCCAGCAGCACCGGGCCGGCCAGCGCGGCGCCGGCCGTCTGGCCGCCGGCGACGAGGACGATGAAGAGCGCCACCATCGCGGTGCGGCGCGGCGAGGTGGCCCAGAGGTCGCGGCGCAGGCGCATGGACTTCCCTAAGGGCGGTTGGCCCTCCAGCCTCTCGAACTAGACGGTGCGGCTCAACGCATTTACGGCGGGCACACTGGTGGGATGTTGGTCACCTTGCAGCCGGTCACCGAGGACGACCTACCGATGTTCCGGCGCTTCGCCGTCGAGCCGGGGCTGATCGGCCTCGACTGGTCCGGGTTCCGGGACGCGCAGGCGCCGGCCCGCCGGTATGCGGCCGACGGCTATCTGGGTGCGACCGACGGAAGGCTCATCGTCGCGGCCGACGACGAGCGGACCGGGTTCGTGAGCTACCGCTCGATTCAGTACGGCGGGGCGGCGCCCGGCTGGGAGATCGGCATCGCACTCCTCCCGGAGTGGCGGGGGAGAGGGGTCGGCTGGCGCGCCCAGGCGACGCTGTGCGAATACCTGTTCGAGCACACGCCGGCCCAGCGAATTCAAGCCGGTACCCATCCGGAGAACGTCGCCGAGCAAAAGGCGTTGACGAAGGCCGGGTTCCAGCTCGAGGGCGTCATCCGCGCGTGCGAGTTCCGCGGCGGGCAGTGGCGCGACGGCCTGCTCTACAGCCGCCTGCGCAGCGACTCGATGTCAGACCCCGTCTAGCGCCTGCTGGGTCTTCTCGTCGAGCTCCAGCTCACCGGCGGCCAGGTTTTCTTCCAGGTGGCCGACACTGGATGTACCCGGGATCAACAGCACATTGGGTCCAAGCGTGAGGGTCCACGCGAGCGCAACCTGCGCGGGCGTCACGGACAAGCGTTCGGCGGCGGCCCGCAGGTCCGGGTTGGTGAGCACGCGGTTGACGCCGCCGAACGCCGAGCCGAGCGGGAAGAACGGCACGAAGGCGACGCCGCGCTCGGCGCACGCCCGCAGCAGCGGTTGTGATGCGCGGTCGACGAGGTTGAGCGGGTTCTGGACGCAGACGAGCGCGGTGCGCGCCACCGCATGCTCGAACTGCTCGAGCGTCACGTTGCTCAGCCCGACCCCGGCGATCAGCCCTTCGTCGCGCATCGCGGTCATCGCGTCGAGCTGCTCGTCGAAGTCGACGCCGCTGCCCTCCATGAGCCGCAGGTTGACCGCGGCCAGCCGGTCGATCCGCAGCGTGCGCAGGTTGTCCAGCACGCCCTGGCGAAGCTCTTCGGGGCGCTGCGCGGCCAGCCACCGACCCTGGTCGTCACGCCGGCCGCCAACCTTGCTGACGATCGCCAGATTCGACGGGTACGGGTGCAGCGCGTCGCGGATCAGCTCGTTGGCGACGGCGGGCCCGTAGTACTGCGCGGTGTCGATGTGGTCGACGCCGAGCTCGACCGCACGGCGCAGGACGGCCAGCGCCTCGGTCCGGTCGCGCGGCGGGCCGAACACGCCGGGCCCGGGCAGTTGCATGGCACCGAAGCCGATCCGGTGCACGGGGTACGAGCCCAGCGGAAACGTCATACAACCCAGCCTACGCTGGCTATTTGCCGCTTATGCAACCGTTTGGGCGACGAGCGTCCAGGTGGGCGCACGCCGTGGCCGGGTGGCCGGCCGCAGCTGTTCGGCCGGCTGAAGACGATGCTCGAGACCGGCGACTGGCTGTCGTAGGCTGCCGGCGTGACCCTGGACGAGATCGGGTTGGCGAAATACGTGCTCCTGACCACCTTTCGCCGGGATGGCACCGGGGTGCCGACGCCGCTATGGGTCGCCCGCGACGGTGACGCGCTCGTCGTCTGGACACCGGTCGGCACCGGCAAGGTCAAGCGGATCCGCAACCGCCCCGACGTAACCGTCGCGCCGTGCACGTTCCGGGGCGAGCCGACCGGCCCGACGCTCACGGGCACGGCGACCGTGCTCGACCCCGAGGCCAGCCGGCCCGGGAAGGCGCTGATTCAACACAAGTACGGGGTGAGCGGCTGGCTCACGATGACCGGGAGCCGCCTCCGGCGCGGGTCGACCGGCACGATCTGCATCCGCATCACGTTGTGAACTCAGCTTTTCGGCGTGCTGGCCGATCAGGATGGGGTGGATTGGCTACCTCGGGGTGCCCGGCTGTCTGACGAATCGTGGGCCGCGCGGCATCGGATCATCCAGCGGCTGTTGTGGCTGCACGTCCCGGCCCTGCTCCTGATCGGCGTGTTCGGCCCGGCGCCGCTGTGGGAGGCGCTGGTCCTGCCGATCGGCATCGCGATCTGCGCCGCCCTCGGCAACACCGGTTCGCGCCGCATCCGGGCGGAGTTCACCAGCATCGGGCTGATCCTCTCGACGTTCGTCGGCATCGAGCTGTCGGGCGGCCGCGTCGACGCGCATCTGCACCTGTACGCGGTGCTGATCTTCGTGGCCCTGTACCAGCAGTGGACGCCGCTGCTCTGGGCCCTAGCCGTCGTCGTCATCCACCACACGAGCGTCGGCGTCGCCGCCCCCAACCACGTCTTCGGTATGGGCGTGAGCCACGGCGAGGCCGTGCTCATGGTCGCCATCCACGCCGGTGCACTCGTGTTGGAGGTGGCCGGGATTCTGGTGTTCTGGCACTTCGCCGAGCGCGGCGAGCGGGAGGTCGAGGCGCTGGCCGCCCGGGCCGAGCAGGAGCGCAGTGAACGCGACCGGGCCGTGCAGGACGTGCAGGCCCGCGAGGCCGAGGCGGAACGGCAGCGCACCGAGCAGGCCCTCGCCCGGGCCGGCCGCATCGCCGACGATGCGGCATCGGTGGCCGACGGCGCGCGGTCGGCCATCGCGGCGGTGGCCGCCGTCGAGTCGCAGCTGGCCAACCTCGCCTCGGCGGTACACAGCATCGCGCAGCGGTCGCAGCAGGCGGCCGGTACCGCGGCGTCGGGCCAGGACATCGCGCACGGAGCGACCGAGAAGATGCACAGCCTGGAGCGGTCGGTCGCCGAGATCGCCGAGGTCAACGCGCTCATCGCGCAGCTGGCCGGGCAGACGAACCTGTTGTCGCTGAACGCGACGATCGAGGCCGCGCGGGCCGGCGACATGGGGAAGGGCTTCGCGGTCGTGGCCAGCGAGGTCAAGCAGCTGGCCAACGAGACGGCCGAGTCGGCCGGCAAGGTGAGCGACGTGATCAGCGCGATCATCGGCCAGACCGAGGCGGTGGCGAGCAGCTTCGCCTCGACGACGACGGTCGTCGGCGAGGTCAGCGAGATTCAGGTCGACATCGCCGCGTCGGTCGAGGAGCAGGCGGTCGTCCTGACCGAGGTGACCCGCCAACTGTCGACGGCGTCGAGCGCCGCGCAGGAGGTGCTGACCGGCCTGGACAGGCTGACCGAAACCGCCAAGGCCTCCTAAGCTTCGCCCTCCCCGGCCGCGAGCAGCATTCGCCGGAGCAGGTCGTCCAGCTGTTTCTGCTCGCTGCGCGTCAGTTGATTCATCAGCCGCGTCTCTTCGACTCCCGTGCCGCTCATCGCGGCCAGCCACACCTCGCGTCCGGCTTCGGTCATCTCGACGATCACCTTGCGCCGGTCGGATGGGGACGGCAGGCGTCGCACGAAGCCGCGCCGCTCCAACCCGTCCAGCCGGCCGGTCATCGCGGCCGGTGACGCCTTGGTCTCGACGGCCAAGTCGGTGGGGCCGGCCTGGTATGGCTCGCCCCGCCCGCCGAGTGCGTGCAGCGTCTCGTATTCGAAGTCCTGCAGCCCGTGCTCGGCGAGCGAGGCTCGCCTGATCCGCTTCAAGTGGGACACCAGGTATTGCATGCGGGTGACCGCGCCCTCGACGTGCCGGTCAAGGTCGGGGATGAGCGGCATCCACCTGTCCAGATGCCGGTCGACAACGTCGCGCACCCGACCAGCATAACATTTTGTGTCGAAAAGTTTGCTGGCGAAAAGTTCGGCGCCGAATTACTGTGCCTGGCATGGGTACGAACTTCCGCCTCGTCTGGCTCGGCGCCTCGCTCTCGGCCGTCGGTGACTACGTCATCCCGGCCGCGCTGGCGCTGGCCCTCGTCCGTGCGACCGGCTCGGCCGGCGCGATCGCCTTCGTCCTCGCCTGCACGACCGTTCCGCGCCTGCTCCTGCTGCCGATCGGCGGCGTGGTCGCCGACCGGTGGCAGGCCCGGCGGGTCGCGATGGCCGCCGACGCGGTGCGGTTCGTCGCCCAGGGCGCGATCGCGGTCGAGCTGATCGCCGGCCGGTTCAGCCTTATCGACCTCGCCATCGCCGGCGCGGTCAGCGGGGTTGCCTCGGCGTTCGCCCTGCCGACCGGGTCACCGATGGTCGCGGCGACCGTCGACGCCGACCGCCGTACCCGGGCCAATGCCCTCCTGGGCGTCTCCACCAGCACGGCCCGGGTGCTCGGCCCGGCCCTGGGCGGCGCGATCGTGCTCACGGTCGGCGCCGGGTGGGCGTTCGCGGTGGACGCGGCGACGTTCGCGGTCAGCTTCGCGATGCTCGCGCTCGTCCGCGTCAAGGCCGTCGGACAACCGGCCAAATCCATGCGGCGTGACATCGTCGAAGGCTGGAGCGAGGTACGCCGGCACCGCTGGTTCTGGGTCAGCCTGATCGGCCACGGCGCCTGGAACATGGCCATGGCCGTTCTGCTCACGCTCGGCCCGCTGGTCGCCGTGCACCGGCTCGGCGGCGCGGTCGTCTGGGTGGCGTTCCTGCAGGCGGGGGCGATCGGGATGGCCGTCGGCTCGGTGCTGGCGACGCGCCTCGGCGCGCGCGGGCGCTTCGCGGTGCGGCTCGACCGCCCGGTGCTGGCCGCCAACCTCAGCCTGTCGCTGTTCGCGCTCCCACTCGCGCTGCTCGCGCTCGCCGCGCCGGCGCCCGCAGTCATCGGGGCCTACGGGGTCGCGCTCGCCGGGCTCGGCTTCCTGAACCCGGTGTGGGAGTCAGCCGTTCAGCAGCACGTGCCGGCCGACAAGCTGGCTCGCGTCACGGCCTACGACCTGCTGGTCTCGATGGCGGCCATGCCGCTCGGCTACGCGGTCGCGGCGCCGGCCGCCGCCGCGCTGGGGGAGGCCGGGCCGCTGCTGATCGTCGCTGTCCTGGTCGTGCTCACCACGGCCGGCACCGCCCTGATGCCCAGCGTTCGCCGGCTACGCAACCAGCCAGCTGTGGTTGAGACACGCGAGCCGGCCCTGGTCTAAGCACTACTTCGGGGAAGTGGTGGCAAGAACGGGGGTGGGCTCCGGGGCGACCGGCACGCGCGCGGAACGGGTCACCACGAACAGGGTCAACAGCGCCAGCACCATGCCCGACGCCACAACCACGGCCATCGAGGTCGCGCCGGTCCCGAGCACGCCGACGGCCGGCGCGGCCACCGCCCCAACTCCGAACTGCACCGCACCGAGCAGCGCCGCCGCCGTCCCGGCCGCTTCGCCGTGCCGGGACATGGCGAGCGCCGGCGCGTTCGGGATGGCCAGGCCACCGGCGCCGAGCACCACCCACAGCGCGGCGAGGATCGCCGGCAGCCCGCCGAACCCGGTCGCGGCGAAGCCGACCAGCACCAATCCGGCGACGGACCCGACGATCAGGGCGCTGAAGAGGATCCGGCGCGGCGAGTATCGCCGGAGCAAGCGAACGTTCAGCTGCGTGGCGGTGATCAGGCTGACCGCGCCGGCCCCGAACGCAACCGCGAACTGCTGCTCGCTCAGGCCGTACTGCTCCTGGTACACGAACGAGGAGCCGGCCACATAAGCGAACAGCGCGGCCATCGACAGCCCGGCAACCAGCACCAAGCCGACAAACGTGCGATCGCGCAGCAACTGCCCGTACACGGTCAAAGTGGCGAAAGTGCCACCGGAGCGGCGGCGCTCCGCCGGCAGCGTCTCCTTGAGGGCGAAGAGGGCCACACCCACGAGCCCGATCCCGAACACCGCCAGCGCGACGAACACGCCCCGCCAACTCGTCCAGCGCAGCACCGCGCCGCCGAGCGTCGGCGCCAGAATCGGGGCGGCGCCCATCACCAGCATCAGCCGCGAGAACAGCCGCGCGAACGCGGCGCCGCTGAACAGGTCACGCACCACCGCGGTCGCGACGACGGCCGCCGCGGCCACGCCGAGTCCCTGCAGGATCCGCAGCGCGCCGAGCACGGCCACGTTGGGCGCGAGCACGCACAGGATCGACGCGACGACATGCACGACGAGCCCGGCGATCAGCGGCCGGCGCCGGCCGATCGCGTCGGAGATCGGCCCGATGATCAGCTGGCCGAGCGCGAGCCCGAGCAACGTGCCGGTCAGCGTCAGCTGCACGGCGGTCGACGTCGTCTGCAGAGCGGAGGTGATCGAGGGCAGCGCCGGCAGGTACATGTCGATGGTCAGCGGGCCGATGGCTATCAGCGAGCCGAGCACCAGCACAAGCCAGGCTCTCTGCCGGCCACTCATCAATTCACCCGGCATCGCAGGATCGCTCATATTACGGGTCAAAGATCGGCGAGCGGTCAACATTCCCGTCCTTACCCCAGCTGTGTCGGCCGACACAGTTCAGCGCTTGCTTATATAAGCCGAGACATATATTGTACCGGCATGAGCACACGCATCGTTCGTCCGTCCGCGACGCGGCATGAGTTGACGCACCGCACCATCGACGCCGGAGCCGCGCGCAGCGCGACGTTCCGCCGCACGTATGACGCCACCATTGAAGACGTGTGGGAGGCGTGCACCGACCCGGTCCGGCTGCGCCGGTGGTACGCGCCGGTGCAGGGTGACCTGCGCGTCGGCGGCGAGTTCACCCAAGGCGACTTCGGCCCCGGCAAGGTGCTGCGCTGCGAGGCGCCGACGCGGCTGCTCATCGCGCTCGGCGGCGGCGACCCGGCGCCCGACGAGCTGGAGCTGCGGCTGATTGGCGAGGGCGCGCGGACGGTGCTCGAGCTCGAGCACACGACGACGTTCGACAGCCACGAGATCGGTGGCCAGATGTTCGACGCGATCTACTGCATGGGCGGCGGATACGGGCCGCGGCTGGAGACACTCGACTGGTTCCTGCGCGGCGACCTGCCCGACGACCTCGACGCGACGCAGCTGCACCTGCGCGACGACCTGCAGCCGGCGATCGAGCACAGCATGGCCAAGCTGGCCGAGCTGCTGGAGGCTGACAAAATCAAGCGGTGACGGTCAACTGGGATGGTTTTCACAACGCGCGCGACCTCGGCGGCCTGCCGACGCGTGACGGGGGAATGACCCGGCCGGGTGCGCTGATCCGCTCGGCCGGGCTGTTCCTCGTCACCGAGGCGGGCTGGCAGGCAGCCTACGACGCGGGGGTTCGCACGATCGTCGACCTGCGCAACGACGATGAGATCCGCCCGGGTGCCGAGCCGGGGCTGACCGCGATCGGCGGTTCGGCCGTGCTGACCGGCTTCCGGCCGGTCGCCGACCCGCCGCCCGGTATCGAGCGCGTCGAGGTCCCGCTGGACGGCGTTGAGGACGTCGAGTTCTGGCGGCACCTCAACGACGCCGGGCTCAACGGCACGCCGCTGTACTACGCGCCGTTCCTGCGCACCAAGCCGGACCGGTGCGCGGCCGCGGTGACGGCCGTGGCTCGGGCGGCGCCGGGCGGGGTGCTGTTCCACTGCGCCGGCGGGCGGGACCGGACCGGTTTGGTCGCGCTGCTGCTGCTGGCCGTGCTCGGCGTCGACCCGGAGGCGATCGCGGCCGACTACGAGCAGAGCGCCGAGCCGCTGCGGACGTTTTCCGAGGCCCTCGGGCGGGAGGACGACGGCCCGCAGATCGCCGGGCTGATGGCGAGGCACGGTACGACGGTGCGCGAGGCGATCCTCGAGACGCTGGACGGCTTCGATGCGCGGGCCTATCTGGTCGCCGCCGGAGTGTCCGATGTGGACCTGGCCGCCCTGCGCGAACGGGCCGTCGCGTAGGTCAGGGCTTGCGGGCGACCGCGGCGTAGGCGAGCCGCGAGCCGTCGTCGTCGGCCAGGTCGGGGTCCTCGGCGCCCCACAGGCCGATGTAGGCGACCTCCGGCTTGGCCCCGTCGTATGGCGGGATGATGTCCAGGCCCGTGAAGAAGCGGTCGACCTCGGCCCGCGTACGCGGGAAGCCTTCATAACGCGAGTCGGCCTGCAGGACCTGGTCCCAGGTCTCCTCCTGCCGGTCGCTGGTGATCGCGGAGAGGGCCAGGTAGGAGCCGCTCGGCACGGCGGCCATGTAGTCCTCGACGAGCCGCCACGGGTTGTCCGCGTCGGACAGGAAATGGGTGACCGCGACGAGCAGGACGGCAACGGGCTTCTCGAAGTCGATCATTTGCCGCACGCGCGGATGGCGCAGGATCGCCTGCGGGTCGCGCACGTCGGCCTGCACGGCGGCGACCCGGTCGGAGCCGGCCAGCAACTCCTGCGACTTGGCCACCACGCGCGGGTCGATGTCGACGTAGACGACCCGGCCGCCCGGGCGCTGCTCGGCGACCACCTCGTGGGTGTTGCGCTGGGTCGGGAAGCCCGAGCCGAGGTCGATGAACTGGTTGATGCCCCATTCGCCGGCGAGTCGCGTCACCGCTCGCTGCAGGAAGCCCCGGTTGGCCCACGCGCCGAGCACGATGTGCGGCATGACTTGCTTGGCCCGCTCGACCATATGCCGGTCGGCTTCGGTGTTTTCCGTGCCACCGAGCGCAAAGTCATACACACCGGCCGGCGAGACATTCATGGCCCAAAGTGTGCCATGAATGTCGCCGGACACAACAAACGGTCGGTGGCTACTTCGCCGCGAACGTGAGATCGAAGCGCACCTGCAACTCACGGCCAATCAGGCCCTTACCTCCGGTTACCGCGGTGGCGTACCGGTCGATGACGCACTCGGCGACGCAGCGGAAGCCGGCGTCGGTGGTGGCGCACTCGGTGAGCGTCAGCGCGACCTTGGTGCACTGGCCCTTGACGACCAGCTCACCGTTGAGCGTGGCGGTGCCGTCCCGGTTGAGCCGCACGCCCGTGCCGCAGAAGGTGAGCTCCGGGTGGTTGGCTACATCGAGGAACCGGGCCGAGCGGATGTCCTTGTCCCGCCGCGGGTTGCCGGTGTGGAAGCTGGCCGCGTCGAGGACCGCGTCCACGTAGGTGTGCGCCAACTCGGCGTCCACATATGCCTCGGCCCGCTTGACGGCGAAGCTGCCGTGCGCGGTACCCAGGCCGAACATGTGCGTGACCGAAAACGTCACGGAGGACTTGGCGGTGTCGAGCGCATACGTGCCGGCGGCGATCGAGGGCATGGTGACGGTGGTCATGACGATGACTCCTTCGTTGACAGAACTCGGCTGGACTCCACCCGGTCGGGGCCCGGCAGCAGCGCCGGGTCTTCGCCGGGGAGCAGTTCGGTGTTGTTGGCGGCGTGCGCGAGTGCGTCGAGCGCATCCACGGACGTGACCAGGTTGATCACGCACATCGCCCGCCGGGCCGGGTCGATCAGGGCCCACCCGCGCACCGTGCCCGGGGTGGCCTGGATGGCCGGCGTGAGCCGGAGCTGGCCGGCGTACTTGGCCGCCTTGAGGACCGGGTCCGCGATCGGCCCGTCGAACCAGAGAACGACCGCGGCCCGGGCCGGCTGGTCAGGGTCGTGACCGGCCCATTCGTCGTCGACCTCAAAGCCTCCGGTAGACGCGGACCAGAAGGTCAGGACCGTCAGGCGGTCGTGGCCGAGCTGGCCGAAGACGTAACCACCGCGGAATCCGGGCCGGCCGGCCGCCGCGTCGAGCCGTCGGACGGCGTCGTCGGAGCCGGTTCCCGGGGCCGGGACCAGGGTTTCGAGCTGCGCGTACATGGCGTACCTCCGGTGCTTGGTGACACCAGAGATGTTGCCCGCGGCGGTACCGGGTTGGCCTCAGTGCAGGCACTGGACTCGGTACTGAGGTCAACCCTCAGTACTGCTTCGTCACCCACGCGGCGAGCTGCGTCCGGTTGGCCATGCCGAGCTTGTTCAGCGCGCCGCGGACGTGGGTCTCGACGGTCCGCTCGGACACGACGAGCCGCTCGGCGATCGCCCGGTTGGACAGGCCCTCGGCAACCAGTCCGGCGATCTCCCGCTCACGGACGGTCAGCGTGGCGGTCCCGCCCCTCAGTCCGGCCACCTCGGCCGCGAGTGCCTCGGCCGCGGCGACGATCGGGTTCAGGCTCAGCCGGCGGGCGATGAGCAGCGCCTTGTCGAGGTCCCGGCCGGCCCGGTCCCGGTCGCCCGGTCCGCCCCGGCGGACCAGCACGCGGGCGTGCTCGACGAGCGCCAGCGCCTCGAACGGGAGCGCGCCGGTCCGGTGCTCGAGCACGATCGCCTCGCCGAGCAGCACCTCCGCCTCGTCGAGGTCCCCGAGCGCGCCGGCCATCACGCCGAGCCCGCGAGCCACCGCGCCGCGCACGCCGGAGGCGGAGTTCATGTAGTACGCGCGGAAGGGCAGCATCTGCTCGTAGCAGAGGCGGACCACCTCTTTGTCGTCGAGCACGGCCGCGACCTCGCCGGCCGCCAGCAGCACGACCGGCCGGCGCGTGTCGACCGGAAGGGTGTCGAGCAAGGGCCGCATCCGGGCGAACCGCTCGGCGGCGGTCGCCGGCTCGCCGGACGCCAGCTCGGTCTGCGCGATGAGCGCGTCCGCGATCGGTATGGCGAAGTAGGAGCCGGCCCCCCGGATCGGGTCGCGGTACTCGTCGAAGCGCCCGGTCAGCCAGTGCATGGCGTCCATGAACGACAGGAACAGGTAGTAGGCCGACTCGTCCTGGGTCTCGTTGGCGACCGCGATCGCCTCGATCGAGTGGGCTTCAGCCTGCGCGAAGTCGCCGACCCGCGCGCACTGGGCGGCCCGCCCCCGCAGGACGTGCCACTGGCCCATCCGCCAGGCGAGCCGGTCGGCCAGCGCCGCGAGTGCGGTGATCTCCTTGTCGACTTCGCCGATCGCGCCGATCTGCAGGGCGGCGTCGATGCGCCAGATGTGCGACCACAGCACGGCGTCCGGCCGGTCGGCTCGCGCGGCGAGCGCGCGGATGCGGGTACCGATCTCGAGCCGCTCGGCCACGTCGGGCAGGCCGGTGATGATGCTGTGCCGGGCGTGCAGCGCGTCGATCAGTGCGCTGGCGCCGTCGGGCGAGTCGGTGTCGAGCCCCTGGGCCATGACGATCGCCCGGTCGGCGAGGGGCCGGGCCCGGTCGGCGTCGGACAGCTCAGACAAGACCAGCGAGTACTGCGCGAGCACCCGGGCGTGCAGCGGGGACGGCTCGTCGAGCAGGTCGAGGGCCCGGGCGCACAGACCGGCGATGGCCTGGTTGGCCGGTACCCAGCCGATGTCGTGCACGGCGAGGGCGGCCCGCGCGGCGAGGTCGCCCCGGCCGAGCCGTTCGGCGATCTCGCAGGCCGAGGTCGCGAGGTCGAGCGCGGTGGCGGAGCGGGCCGCCCGGAAGTCGGCCTCCGCCTCGGCGAGAAGGAGCTCGGTCGCGAGCGCTTCGCCGGCGCACAGGGCGCGGGCCTGGCCGTACCAGTACGCGGCCGTCTCGAAAGCGAGCCGGCGCTCGGCGTCGACCGCGGCCGCCCGGCACGCGTCCAGCGCGGTACTGCGATGTGCGTCGTCGACCGCGGTCCGGACCAGGTGCCGGGCCCGCTCGGCCGGATCGGACGTCGCCGCGGCGACCTTCGCGTGCCAGGCCAGCCGGTCGTCGCGCGCCGCGAGGTCGTAGTGGGCCTGGCGGACGAGCGTGTGGTTGAAGCGCACGCGGTTCGGCGTCGCCGGGTCCTCGACAAGCACGCCGGCCGCGACCGCCGTCGACAGCGCGGCGAAGTCGTCCGCCGCCGCGACGGCCCGCAGCAGCGTGAGGTCGACCTCGTCGCCGAGGACGCTGGCCGCCCCGATGAGCCGCCGGCACCCGGCTCCGATGCCGTCCATCCGCAGCGCGGCCAGCCGGCGCAGCTCGGCCGGCAGCGGGGTCTCGCGGGCCGGCTCGGCCAGGTGACCGTCGTCGGCCAGGTACCGGGTGAGTTCCCGCAGGTACAGCGGGTTGCCGCCGGTCCGGCGGTGCAGCTCGTCCGGCCATGACGGGTCGAGCCGGTCCCCGGCGACCGCGCGCACGTACTGCCCGACGCTCGCCGCCGGCAGCGGGGCCAGCCGCTGGACGTGCACGTCGGAGAGGGCGAGCAGCCGCTGCAGGCCCTCGGGCATCGGCCGGCCGCCGTCCGGGTCGCGGACCGTCGCCAGCAGGCAGATCGGGCGGCTGGGCAGCGCTTCGCACAGGTGCCGCAGCAGCGCGAGGCAGTTTTCGTCGGCCCACTGCAGGTCATCCACGGCGATCACGGCGCCGTCCGGCAGCGCCTCGGCGACCTGCCGGATGACCGCGAAGCGGACCGCGGCGGCCGACGCGCCGGGGGTGTCGGGCGGGTCCAGCCGGTCCGGCGGCACCATGGTCTGCCAGGGCCAGAACGCCGGCGTGCCTTCTTCGGGGCTGCACCGGCCGCGAATCGTCGGGCCGTCGAGGACCGACTCGATGAGCGCCGACTTCCCGATCCCGGCCTCGCCGATGACGATCGTGGCCGAGCCCACGGCGCCGCGGGCGGCCAGCCGACTGCCTAACTCGGCCTGCTCCCGCTCCCGGCCAACGAATACCACGAGGCCAAATATCCCATGGGAGCAAGCTCACAACGGAAACATAAGTGCGAAATATAAGCGCGTGATACAACAGACCCATGGAGGACACCGCGGCGCTGGCGGCCTGTCTCGAGCGGCTGGCCGGGATGGCCCGCCGCCTGGCCCACGGCGCGGCCCCCACCGGCGACCTGTCGCCGACCTCGGTGACCACGCTCGGCCAGTTGCTCGCCGGCCCGAGCCGGCTGTCCGACCTGGCCACCAGCCAGGCCGTCACCCAGCCGGCGATGACCCAGCTGGTCTCCCGGCTCGAGCGCGAGGGCCTCGCCCGGCGGGAGACCTGCGCGACCGACGCGCGCGTGGTGCTCGTGTGCATCACCGCCGCCGGCCGCGAGGTGCTGCGGCGCCGTCAGCGAACCCGCGTGGACCGCCTCGGCCGGCTGCTCGAGCGCCTCCCGGCACCGGAACGAGCCCGGCTGGCCGCCGCCGTGCCCAGCCTCAACCACCTCGCCGACCTCGCAAGCATTGGGAGTTCACCCCGTTGAGCGCACAGTCCGGACTCCTCCGCCAGCCCAAGGCCGTCTTCGCCGTCGCGTTCGCCTGCGTCATCTCGTTCATGGGTATTGGCCTGGTCGACCCGATCCTGCCCGCGCTGTCCACGCAGCTGCACGCCACCCCGGCCCAGGTCTCCCTGCTGTTCACCTCCTACCTCCTCGTCACCGCGGTCGCGATGCTGGTCACCAACTGGGTCTCCAGCCGGATCGGGGCCAAGCGCACGCTCGTGGTCGGCCTGATCCTCATCGTCATCTTCGCCGGTCTGGCCGGCTTGTCGGGCAGCATCAACGGCATTGCCGGGTTCCGGGCCGGCTGGGGCCTCGGCAACGCGCTGTTCATCGCGACCTCGCTGGCCGTCATCGTGGCGTCGGCCACCGGCGGGTTCAGCGGGGCGATCATCCTCTACGAGGCGGCGCTGGGCATCGGCATCGCCTGCGGCCCGCTGCTCGGCGGCCTGCTCGGCGGGATCAGCTGGCGCGGGCCGTTCTTCGGGGTGAGCGTCCTGATGGCGATAGCGCTGGCGGCGACCATCTTCCTCGTTCCGGCCACGCCGAAGCCCGACCACAAGACATCACTGTCGGCGCCGCTCAAGGCGCTGCGGTACAAGGGGCTGCTCATCATGAGCGTGACCGCCCTGTTCTACAACTGGGGGTTCTTCACGCTGCTCGGCTACGCGCCCTACCCGATGGGCCTGTCCGCGCACAAGCTCGGGCTTGTCTTCACCGGCTGGGGCCTGCTCGTCGCGCTGTTCAGTGTGGCCGGCGCGCCGCGGCTGCAGCGGCGCTTCGGCACCGCCCGGACCCTCTACGCCAACCTCGTCTTCCTGGCCGTCGTGCTGGGCGCGATCGGGCTCTTCACCGACACCCCGGCCGTGGTCATCGTGGCGACGATCGCCTCCGGCGCGTTCATCGGCATCAACAACACGCTCACCACCCAGGCGGTCATGACGGTCGCACCGGTCGAGCGGCCGGTGGCCTCGGCCGCCTACGGCTTCGTGCGCTTCATCGGCGGCGGGCTCGCCCCGTTTGTGGCCGGCAAGCTCGCCGAGCACTACAACATCCACGTGCCGTTCCTCATGGGCGGCGCCTCGTTCCTGATCGCGATCGCCGTCCTGGCCACCGGGCACCGGATCCTGGCCGCGGCGGAGCAGCCGGCCGAGGAGCCGACAACCGCGCACGCGCCGATCGGCGAGGTGCTCGAGGTCGCCCGCCGCG
>Ga0070683_100000537_pt1 | contig 26757 bp, 23 predicted proteins | sample KBSC713LmetaG_FD_64662 | JGI IMG/M metagenome (GOLD analysis project Ga0070683, IMG submission 64662) | Corn rhizosphere microbial communities from Kellogg Biological Station, Michigan, USA - KBS C7.1-3L metaG | ecosystem: Host-associated > Plants > Roots > Rhizosphere ... | reverse complement strand
GACCGCCGGTACGCGCAGCGACGGCTTGCGCAGCCCGCCCGCGCCCGTGAAGGCATTGCGCGGCCGGATCACGCCGCGCGTCGGGTCGAACAGTCGAGCGCCGGCAGGGATCGCCGTGCCGGGCGCGTTCACGCCTCGGATCGCCGGCGTCGAGTAGCCGTTGCGGTTGAAGACGCCGAAGCCCGAGTAGTTGGGCTCGCCGGGGTCGTAGCCGCACAGCGTGCTGCCCTCGGGCGGAACGAGCTCGAGGTTGTTCACGCACAGGAACGGATCGGGCGCGACCGGTCCGTTGTAATCGATCTCCGTATCGTCGACGCGGTCCTCGCCGGCGGTGACCTCCACGGTCTTGAACGACCAGTTCCAGGTGTTCCCCGACGGATCCCTGTCGAGATCCTGGAACAGCTCGTCCGGCACATCGAACTCGCCGCCCGGGTATCGAGGATTGAGGAGGCGCATCTCCTCGCCGTTGGTCGGGTTGTAGTTCAGCGGGTGAACGAGAAAGTCCGGCAGCGCCGGCCCCGGATTCGCGAGCGTCGCCCCGGCGCCGGCGAAGCTGGGCCGGCGCACGATCGTCGAGCGGTACGAGGGGTAACCGTCGAAGTTACCCGGCGTCGTCGGGTCCGGTGTGACGGCGTACGGGTTGTCGAGGAGCTGTTCGATCTCGTTCCAGAGCGGCACGCTCTTCAGCGACGCGTAAGGCGTCTCAGGCTCGAACAGGAAGCCGGGCGCCGTGAAGAAGTTCTGCGGGACGCCGGCGGCGGTCACGCTGTCGGCCCGGATATTGGGCGGCTGGGTTCGCGAGCCGTTGTGCCTGATTCCGCCGGGGCCTTCGCACGGGGTGGGCGCGCCCGCGCTGTCGTGACACTCGAGCAACCGTGCTTGCTTGGTCTCGACGCTGCCCGCGTCGGCTCCGCCGCGAGAACAGCTTCCCGCGAGCGCCGCCGTCAACACAATCCCCGTCATCGATCGCCGCATGTTCGCCTCCTGAAATCGCCGGGCGCGTCCGCGTGCGCCCGATGAGCCTCAAGGAGCAACGTTAGCGATCTGAATCGCCGCGTGGACGGGACGGACGTCCCACACGGCGGGGACATCCGTCCCCGTCATGGCTGTAGATGCAGCAGGCCGTGTTCAAAGGCGTACACCGCGAGGCCGAGTCGATCGTTGACGCCCAGCTTGTCAAACAACGACGAAAGCTGATTGCGAACCGTCTTTTCCGATAATCCGATATGCACCGCGATCTGTTCGTTGCGCAATCCCTCGCCGATGAGGCGGACGATCTCGCGCTCCCTGCCGGAAAGTCCGGCGATGCGCCGTTGATGGACGTCGAGCGCCGGCCCTACACGCACCAGCGCCGCGGCTGGCGCGACCTCGGGCGAGCGGGCTTCGTTGCGCAGGCATTGCCGGAGTTGCTTCAATACGACCTGTACGGGCGCCTCCTTGAGGAGCAGGCCCGCGGCGCCTTCGCGGAACAGCGCCTGGTGGCGGCCAGCGTTGCGCGCCGCCAGCAGAAGGAGCATCCGGGCGGACGGCACGGTCCTCGCTACGACCGCAAAGAGGTCGAGCGTGCTGTCATCGTCGAGATCTAGGATCACGACGTCGGGCGCGCAGGCTTCGAGCAGGGGAAGCGCGCTCGCGTCCGCGCTCGATTCACCGATCAGATCGAGGTCGCTCTCGGGACAGATGAACATCGTCAGCCCGGCGCGCACCACGAGGTGCTGAGACATGACGAAGATCCGGAGCAACCCGCCCCTCTCGTTCTCGCCCTCGCCGCGTGCCACCGGCTCGTGTTGCATCGCAACCCTCCCAGCTCGAAGTACCCCAGCCGCAGTGTGGTGACGACGCTTTCCCGGCGCAAATCAGCCAGATTCGCAAAACTTATGTGTTCTTTACCGGACGTCCCCCGAGCGCAAGAGCATCCAGCAGCGCACCGGGCCGCATCCATGCTGCCCTGAGTCGATCAGTACGGCGTCGTCGTCACGCCGGTGACCGTCGCGTCGTAGACGGTGAGGGCGGCGCCCGACTTCGGCGTGACGGAAGAGCCGTTGGTGAACTGGACGCCGGTCGCGTGAAAGATCTCCATGCCGGTGTTGGCCTGGATCTTCACGTTGTCGAACGTCATGCCCGAGACCTTCGCCTCGGGCAGGCCCCAGATGATCCCGCCGTTCGTCGATCCGGTCGCGGTCAGGTTCTTGATCGTGATGTTCTGCCAGTACGGCGTCGTCGCGGTGACGGCCATGGCGCTGTCGCTCTTGGGATCGCTCGGCAGGTCCGGGTAGTACGACGTGATGTAGACCGGGTTCTGGACGTTCGTCATCGTGACGTTCGAGTAGGTGAGGTCCTTGACCGTGCCGCCGCGGTCGCGTCCCGACTTCATGCGGATGCCCGACGTCGTGCCGTTCATGGTCAGGTGGTCGACGGTCAGGCTCGACACGCCGTTCTTGGTGATGCTGCCGATCGAGCAGCCGTGGCCCACGCCGAACGTCGAATAACCGATGTAGAGGTTGGTGCCCGACATCGCGATGTTGTCGTCGCCGCACGCGACGTTGTTGTTGCAGAAGAACATCCCCGTCGCGGTCACGTCGACGCCGTCCGTGTTCTTGGGCGGCGACTTCCCGGACACGGCGAGCGTCGAGATCGTGATGCCGGTGATGGTGACGCTGGTGTCGCTCTTCACCCAGATGTGCTCCTCGGGCGAGTTCTGCAAGCGAATGCCGCTGATCTGCACGCGCGTGACGTGGCCCAGGTTCACCTGCTGCGGGCGCGAGACCGATGAATCGGCGGCGAACGCGTCCCACCAGTCCTGCCCCTGGCCGTCGATCGTTCCCGAACCGGTGATCGCGATGTCGTGTGCGTTGCTGGTCGTCGCGGTGATGAACGCGGTGTCGCCGGAGCCGTAGCTCGCGCGCGGCAGCATCTTCAGGACGGCGCCCGACGACAGCACCAGGTTCGTGCCGCTGCCGATCACGATCGGGCCGCTGAGGAACGTGCCCGACGGGACGGTGACGGTGCCGCCGCCCGCCGACGCCGCGGCGTCCAGCGTCGCCTGGATGGCCGCCGTGTTGTTGGTCTTGTTGTCGCCGACGGCACCGTTGCTGGTGATGTTGAACGCGCCCGCCGGGATCGCCGGCAGCGGCACTGCCGCCGGATTGTTCGCGCACGGATCGCTGCCGGCCGCACCCGATGTTCCGCCGGCCGCACTGCCGCCGGTGGAAGTCCCCGCTGCGCCACCCCGGCCGGTGCTGCCGCCTGCGCCCGCATTGCCGCCCGTGCCGGTCGCAGTCGCGCCGCCGCCTCCACCCCGACCGCCGACACCTGCCGTCGACGTGCCGCCGGCGCCGCCGGTCGACGCGCCAGCCGCCCCGCCGCGACCCGCGCCGCCGGCCGACGTGCCGCCGGTCGCGGTTCCCGCGGCGCCTCCGGCCGCCGTTCCCGCGACGCCTCCGGCCGCCGTTCCCGCGACGCCTCCGGTCCCACCCAGACCTGCCGCGCCGGTCCCACCCCGACCTGCCGCGCCGGCGCTCCCGGCGGCGCCGGCGCCCGCGCCCGACGATCCGCCCGGAGCAGCGCCGGCCGCACCACCGCCGGCGCTACCGCCGCCCGTTCCAGTGTGGCCGCTGCCGCCGCCGGTTCCTTCGCCCGGCCCAGCCGCGCCGCCTGCGCATCCGAGCGCAGATATCAGGGAAACGTAAAGAAAGACGATTGCCGGACGCTGATGCAGCCGCACGCCTGTCCATGCGCCGGCGCGGGCGAATTGATCGCGAAAGGCGAACGCCGCTCAGTACTTGCCTTTGATCACGAAGAACGAGCCGCGGATCGTCCCGGCCAGCTTCGACTTCTGCCGCGCGAACTTGAAACGGGTCGCGAGCTCTTCGGGCACTTCCATTCCGTCGGACAGCTTGAACCCGACGGCCCGCTTCTTCGGATCGTCGACCGTGTACATCACGTTGATCGACAGGCCGCTTTCGTAGAACACGTACGCCATCCGGATGTTCTCCACCTGGAAGCGCGTCGCCTCGAGGGGACGCGACTGGATGACGATCTCCCGCTCCTCTTTGAGGACGCGGTGCACGTAGTCGACGGTGTCCTTCGCTTTGCTGGCGGGCTCCACCGTGAAGGCGTGGTCGTACTTGTTCTTGAAGTAGCGGGCTTCGTTCGCCCGCAGACCGGCCAGCGCGGCCGCGACCGGCGACGACTCCAACCCGACTGTCGACACGGTCTCGAAGTCCACGACGTAGGGCATGCGTCGGAGAATAATCTCCGAGGCCACCGTCGAGAAGGCCCCTAGTCCCGGCTCAGGGAGCCCGGTCGACGGGCCGTCAGGTCAGGGTCCCGAGATCTCGCTTCTTGGTCGCGGCCAGGCACGCCTCGCAGTTGGCGGCGAGACGCCACGATTCGGGATCGATCGCGACAGGCACCTCGAACTCGAAGAGACCGCTTCGTCGCGTCCGGCCGACGCGCGTGCCGCAAAGTGACCGCCACTTCGGACCTTGGTCCGACGACCGCCAATCCGGCACGCGCTCGACGCGGTGGACGATGCTCTCGCTGACGACGGGCGCATCGATCGGGCGGAAGCTCACCTGATCGTTATTCACGCTCGCCGTCCACGGTGCAACCTCGACCGGCGCTTTTCTTTGCGCGCGGCGTTGCCGCGCCAGGGAAATGACTAGCCGGCGATGCGGACGTTCGTCGCCTGCAGGCCCTTGGGGCCCTCGGTGATGTCGAACTCGACCTCCTGGCCTTCGGCCAGAGACCTGAAACCTTCCGCGACGATCGCGGTGTGGTGCACGAACAGATCCGGGCCTCCCTCACGCACGATGAAGCCGAATCCCTTTGCGTCGTTGAACCACTTGACCTTACCAGTTGCCATTCGATCTCCTCTTGCTGGCGCTTTCTTTTTTTACTCCCACGACCACACGCCGCAGAAGAAGGGGCGAAGAATAGAGACCCAGGCGGCCCAGTCAAGCGCAATACTGCGGGTCATCCACCACACGCTCCGGATTGTCTGAAAGCCCCGCCATGCCCGCTCCGCTACAGTTTCGCCGCGTCAAGCTCGACGAGCTGACCATCGACGACCGCTCCACCTTCACCGGGGTCGCGATCTACGGGCGCCTCGAGGGGATCGTGAGGGGCTCCGCCCAGAGCTTCCTCATCCCGGAGGGCAGGCGACCGGTCAGCTGGGACCGGGCTCTCTTCCTCAATCTCACCTACTGGAACGAGGACGAGGGGGCGGACGTCCTCTGCGACACCCACATCCCCGCCGACGTCGTCGCCCACGTGGGGTGGCACGAGGTGGTCAGGAAGGAGCTGGCCCGTAGAAGGTCGCCTCCGTCTGCCGCGCCCAGCCCAGCGGCGCTGTTCCTGGCCGAGTCGATCGCGAGCGCTTTCGACCTCTACCTGGTCGGCCGCCTGCTGGAACGCGCGCCCGACTGCGACTTCGTCACCACTCAGGTTCCCCTGATGGCGGAGTGCGCCGCGGAAGCCGGGCTGCCGGAGGCGGGCTTCTCGGCGCTGCTCGAGGAGGTCGTCCGGCAGCCCGAACGCGCGTTCGAGGACCTGCGGGCGCTACTTTTCGACGCGGCGACCGCGCTTGTCGCCTGCTCCGGGGTCGCGGAGGCGCAGGCGGTCCTCGAAGGGCTCGCGGACCACCGATTCGCACCGCTCCTGCACCACTATCAGCTGTCGAACTGGATCCTCTACGCCCGCGCGTATGCCCAGCCGCTCGTCGCCGACGCCGTCGCGCTCGAGGTGGACGCGGCGCTCCGGCAGGCGCCGGTCTCGCTGGAGTGGTTGGATCACCACTTCATAGAAACGGCGATTAGGTGATATCGAAGGCAAGAGTTAGGTTGTCGCAAAACGACCGAAGGGAGCTAGGAACGTTGGGCAAATCGGAAGACAAGCGCGCCGCGATCATCGCGAATCAGGCGGCGCGAGAGAAGGCTGAATCGCCGGCCGCCGCCGGCGCGACGGTGGGGGAGCGAAAGATGAACTGGGCCGCTACGCCGCCCGTCCGGCCCCGTCGTGGGCGTCCTCCCAGCGGGTTCACGCGAAAATGAGTCGGCAATTTTCAGGCGGTAAGCGCAATCGCGAGGCAAGCCGGGATCTGAAGAAGCGGCAGAAGGAGGATCGCCTCCGCCGGAACCGCGACATGCGTGCCCGAGGGCTCGATCCCGATCTGGTCGATCCGTCGGACGCGCCGTCTCCGCTTCCCGAGGTGAAGCTGGAGGATGTCGTCATCGGGGTCCCGTCACAATCGAGACGGACCGACTTCGGACCCATCAAGCTGTTCGTGGGCGGCTTGCACACCGATACGACCGCGGCCGATCTGCGTCGCTGGTTCGCGCCGTTCGGAGACGTCGTCGACGCGATCGTCGTGGCCGACCGCGGGACCGGCCGGTCGCGCGGGTTCGGGTTCGTGAGCTTTGGCAGCCCGACCGCCGCCGAAGCGGCGACCAAAGGCATGAACGGCACCGAGGTCGACGGTCAAAACCTCAAGGTGAACCGCGCAGAGGCGCGGCCGCCGCGCTACTAGCCAGAACTACGGGCCGATCGCGCGCGTGCCGACGAAGGTCGTCGCGACGCTGCGCGGGCCCATGCCGAAGTCGATGCTGGCGGCCCAGTTGCCGGTCGCCAGGCGATCGATGCGCCGGTCGGTGATGCCGCCCGGCGCGGCGGCGTCCCACATCTCGGCCTGGCCGCTCTGCCGGAGCGCATCAAAGCGCAGCGCGCGGATGCGGTCGGTCATCTGCTTGTACGCGAGGTCGACGCCCGCATTGCAGATCGCGGACAGCGTCGACTGATGGCCGATGCAGGCGCCGAGCACGCACTTGCCAGCCACGCTGGCGGCCATCGCGTCGCAGTCGACGAGCGCGCCAAGCGCGACGCGGAGGTTGGTACCGTAACGCTGGGCCATGGCCTGATCGAGGGCCGCCAGCACGTAGTCGCCGTACGGCACACCGAAGGCGTGCTCGCCGATCTGCAGGTGCGCGTCCTCGCCGGCCGTGCCGCGCGTGACCCGCGCGGTCGCGCCGGTCTCCACCGTCAGCACCGGGGCCACGCTCGCGGGCACGGCGATCGGGACGGCGATCTCCGTGGCGCCGCCGTACAGGCGGTAACGCAGCTCTTCGAGGCGATGCGTGGCGGTGGTGGCGCCCGTGTCATCGGGAGCGACCAGTGACAGCTGGCTGACGACGTCGGGGCGGGCGAGCACCGTCTGGATCGCGGCGCTCAGAGCATCGAGCTCGCTCGAAACGCGCGCATTGCCGTACACGTCGGCGGCGAAGAAATCGTTGATCGCGCTCTTCAGCCGATCGGCCAACGGCCCCGGCAGCACGTCGACCAGATCGGACGCCAGTGGCACGCCCGCGTCGTCGAGAAGCTTGAACAGCGTGCCCGCCGGATCGGTGCGGAGGCCGACGATCTCCTGCGCGTAATCCGCCACCGGCTCGGGAAGTACGGAGCCGACGGTGAGGTCGTACGTGCTGACGACCTCGTAGTTGCCGTCCACCCGCAGGTCGGCCGGAGCCGGCCCGGGATCGGTGGGGCTTCCGTCGTCACACCCCGCGCCGCTCGCGATGACCAGGAGCAGGGCCACGCCATGTCGTCTTTTCATGGCTCCTCGACTTAGCAAGGCACACGCCAGTAGAGGGATCGCGGAGATCCAGGCGCGACGGGGTGGTGAATCTTCGACAGCCCGATTGAGTGACGATGGCGCGTCCCGGCGTGAGCCGCTTACACAGGGCCAGCGGGCGCTGTCCCCGCATGCGGTCGGCGGCGGTCGTCCGCGTCGGCAACCTGACGGTCGGGTTGGGGCCAGGCGAAGGCCTGGAACGCCGCGTCCAGCGGTGCCTGCGTCAGGCGGTTCGCGTAGGTGCTCAACGTGTAGGCGGCGACGCCCAGGACCACCTCCAGCGCCTGCGCGTGGTCGTAGCCGGCGGCGCGGAATCGCGCCCACGCCTGATCGGACACGTCCCCGCGCCCCGCGAGCACGCTGCGAACGAACTGCGCCAGCGCCTCGAGTCGCTCGTCGGGCAGTGGCGTCCCGGCGCGCAGAGCCTCCACGGCGGGGGCCGCCGCCGGATCGCCGGCGAGCAGCGCGCTGTGCATGGCCATGCAGTAGTGGCACCCATTCTCGCGGGCGATGGTCAGGATGACGACCTCCCGCTGCAGCTTGTCCAGGGACGTTCTGTCGAAGGCGCCGACGAGCTGCATGAACGCGCCGCCGACGGCGGGCGCGCTGGCGAGGCGCGCCACCGGGGAGGGGAGGAAGCCGAAGGCCTTCTGCGAACCGGCGACGAACGCACGGGCCGCCGCCGGGGCGGTCTCCAGCGAGTGGACGGGAAATTCACGATTCGTGGTCATCGGGGGTCTCCTTTGGCTCATTTGTTGTCAATGCAACTATAGGGACGATAAAAGAAGCCTCACGCGCCCGCCAGGCGCCCCTCCAGGTTCGAGAACAGGCGCTGCAGGGTCCGGCGCGTGGTCTCCAGGTCGCGCTCGGGGATCCCCGCCTCCAGCTCGTCGACCATCTTTCGCACCGCCGGCATCACCTTCTGGCGCAGCCGCCGCGCCTCGGGCGTCAGCGACACCAGGCGGCCGCGCGCATCCGCGGGATCCGGGCGCCGCCGCACGAGGCCGCGGCCCTCCATCCCATCGATGATGCGGCTCATCGTCGCCTTGTCGCGCAGCGTGGCGTCGCAGAGCGCGCTCTGGGTCAGCTCGGGCTCTGCCGAGAGGCGGACCAGGACCATCCACTGCTCGGGCGTCAGCTCGACGCCCAGCGCGTTGAACCGCCGATACATCAACGTGCGCGACGCCTGCTGCACCCGCTGGATCCAGAAGGCGAGGGCGTTGTCGAGCGCGACGCCGTCGGCGGTGAACTGATCCTTCACACGCGAGAGGATGCCAGGCGGTCAAGAAGTTGTCAATGCAACTTATGGGAGCCTTCGCCGGCGCCAGGTGAGACGGACCGGTCAGTCGACCGGCCGACCGCGGAAGCGGCGCATGCCCGGCGGCGCCTCCGCGGGGCGGCGGGCGCGCACCGGCGGCGCAGACTCGACGGGTGGATCCACGGCCGGCGGGGCCGACTCGGCCTGCGCCACCGCCGGTCCGATCCGCCGTCCGACGAGATTCGCCGCCATGCGCAGCGCCGGCATGTTGACCGCGCCCTCGACCAGGATCAGCAGCAGACTGGTCCCCACGACCTTCATGTAGACGGCGTGCTCCTGGAAGCGGACCACGCCGAGCTCCAGTTCGTCGCCGCCGGCGGCGAAGGCCTCGCGGAAGCGCACGAAGCGGCTGCCCGCCTCCGCGAGCGCGCCGTCGTCGAACATCGCCGGAATCTCGCGCGACACCAGCCGGCCGTTGGGCGTGCAGACGAAGCTGCCGACGACGCCGCCGACGTCCTTGAGGGTCGCCAGGCTGTCGCGGACGGAGCCCTCCAGCGTCCCGGTCACAGGCCCAGCCTCTCACGCAGCGCCTGCAAATTCGCTTCGGGGCGCGGCCGCAGGACGACGGTGTCGCCGTTGCTCTCGACGAAGGTGATCAGCTTTCCTTGCGCGAACGTGCACTCGAAGGCCGAGAAACCCTCGATGCCCAGCAGCTCGCCCGCCAGCTCGGTCAGGCGTCGGACGTAGGCCACGGTCTCCGCGAGCTCCTCCGATCCGCCGCTGTTCTTGAGGATCTCGCCGCGCGGGCTCAGCCGAAGCATCACGGAGAAGTCGCCCGCCGGCGCTTCCGCGCGCGCGGCCGGCTGCACCGGTGTCACCTCGCGTTCGTCGGGCCTTCGCATGTCTGCCGCTCCTTCCTCGATCTCCAGCATCTCGACGTGGTCGAGCCCCTCGCCGGTCGGCTCGCCCCCGCCACGGCCCGGAAACGCCACCAGGTTCGAGCTCTCGTCCCGGCGCTTTGCGACCTGCAGGATCAGCGCCTCGTGCGACGTCGCGATCGTCGCGGCCTCGGGCCACGGACGATCGCAGGGCTGAAACGAACCGTTGGTCCAGCCCAGGATCTCCAGCGCCGCCGGTTCGCCGATCTGAGCGGCCGTGACGGCGTGAACGATGTGCCCCTGCGCGAAGTACAGGTAGCCGACGCCGCCCTCGCCGACCACCCGCATGCAGGCGCGCGAGTGCGCGAGGCACTCCATCTGCACGAGGTCCCAGAGCCCGACCCCCGCCAGCCGGGCGTGGAAGCCGCGCGGCCGACCCGGCTGCACGCCGGGCGCGGTGCGATCCTCGTCGTCTACGTCGCCGTTGCCCTTCGCTTGCACCGCCACTTTGGTCTCTCCTTTTCCGAAATTCAGTCCGGCATCGGTTCGGTGGTGTAGCCCTCGATGCCCATCTCGGGGACGTCCAGCCCGTCGAGCTCGGCCACCGCGGTCACGCGGTTGCGCACGAGCGCGCCCGCGATCCGCATCGTCACGAAGGTCATCGCGCCGACCCAGAGCACGCACACGACGATCCCGATGCACTCGGCGACGAATTGCTTGCCGTCGCCGTAGAGCAGCCCGCGAACCTTGCCGGGCACGCCGTTCCAGCCGTCGCCATAACGACCGTCGGCGAACAGCCCGAGCGCCAGGATTCCCCACGCCCCGCAGACGCCGTGCACGGACGACGCACCGACCGGATCGTCGATCTTCAGCACGTTCTCGATGAACATCGCCGAGTTGATCACCAGCACGCCCGCCACGGCGCCGATGAGAATCGCGACCGGCGCGGTCACGAACGCGCACGGCGCGGTGATCGCCACCAGCCCGGCGAGCATGCCGTTGCACAGCCAGCTGACGTCAGGCGCGCCGAACCGGAACTTCATCCAGGCGTAGGCGGCGAAGGCGCCGCTCGCCGACGCGAGCATCGTGTTGACGGCAATCACCGCCGTGTGGGTGTCCATGCCCGACAGCGTCGAGCCCGGATTGAAGCCGAACCAACCGAACGCGAGGATGAACGTCCCCAGCACCGCCATCGGGATGTTGTGCCCCGGGATCGGCCGGGCCTTTCCGTCCTCGTCGTACTTGCCGATCCGTGGGCCCAGCATCTTCGCGCCGATCAGCGCCGAGACGCCGCCGACCAGGTGGACGACCGAGCTGCCCGCGAAGTCGACGTGGCCGTGGCCCAGGCCGAAGTTGTGCCCCAGCTGCGACAGCCAGCCGCCGCCCCAGACCCAGTTCGCGTAGATGGGGTAGGTGATCGACGCGATCACGAAGCTGAAGATCACGAACGACGAGAACCGCCAGCGCTCGGCCATCGCGCCCGTCGGGATCGTCGCGGTGGTGTCCATGAAAACCATCTGGAACAGGAACAGCGCCGCGACCGGGGATGTGTAGACCGCGGGGCTCAGGAAGAAGCCCTTCGTTCCGAACAGCCCGAAGTCCTTGCCCCCGATGTGAAGGACGAGCTCACCCGACAGCGTGGCGTCGTTACCAAACGTGGAGAGCGCCCCGACGCCGCCCATCTGCAGCCCGAACCCCAGCGCCCAGAAGCCGATGACGCCGATCGAATAGACGAGGAAGTTCATCCCCATCGTGTGCGCGACGTTCTTCGCGCGGGTCAGGCCGGTTTCGACCAGCGCGAATCCGGCCTGCATGAACATCACGAGGAACCCCGTCACCAGCGTCCAGGTGATGTTGAGCGCGGCCTGGCCGGACAGCACCATCTGCCGGGTGTCGGCCAGCTGTCGCGAAAGTTCAGTAACCGTCGGCTCTGCCACGCGCGTTCCTCGTCGGCCAGAATCGCCCACGAACGGTCAAGGGGTCGTTTCCAGCGCGCGAAAATTCCGTGACAGCGACGGGCGCGGTGATCGCCGTTCGGTACATTTTCTTCACGCACGCGAAACAATCCCTCGACGGCTGTTGTGGTCTCTTGTCCCGGCATGGCCCGGCTGGACCGATCGACGATGGCGACCCTCGCGATCCTGGGTGTGCCGACGGTGGCGGTGTTGCTGTTCACCTTGTCCGATCGAGCGAGCCCGACTGATCCTCCCGCCGCGATCGCGGGCAAGGTCGAAGCCAGCCCGGCACCCGCGGCCACGACGACGACGGCGCGCGCCGCGCGCCGTGACGTGACGGTCGCGCTGTCGCAGTGGCCCGGTCACCTCGCGCTGGTGGTCGGCAACGGTGGCCTGACCACGCAGGCAGGCTCGGCGGCGGCGGCGGAAGGCCTGGACCTGAAGATCGTCTTCATCGAGGATGCGCCGAGCAAGAACAAGGCGCTGCAGGAGGGGAAGGTCGACGCCGTATGGGAGACCGTCGACGAGCTGCCGATCGCGCTCGGCGGCTTCAAGGCCGCCGGCGTCGACGCGCGGGCGTTCCTCCAGATCGACTGGTCGCGCGGCGGTGACGCCTGCGTCGCCAGCAAGGAGGTGCAGAAGGTCGAGGACGTCGTCGGGCGCAAGGCGGCGGTGTTGATGTTCTCGCCCGACCACACGGTCCTCGAGTTCATGCTCACCAACTCGCGGCTCACCCCGGACGAGGTGGCGCAGGCGCGCAAGGCGACCAGCTTTTCGCCGGACGACTTCACCTACGCGCGCATCCTGTTCGGCAAGGGCCAGGTGGACGTCGCCTGTCTCTGGGAGCCCGACGTCACGCTCGCGCTCGCCAGCCGGCCGGGCGCGCACCGCCTGTTCTCGACCGCCGATGCGACCGAGCTGGTCGCCGACACGCTGGTCGCGCGGCGCGAGTTCCTGGACCTCTATTCCGATCTGGCGGTCAAGCTCGCGCGGGTCTGGTTCGCGGGCGTGAAGAAGGCCGAGAGCGATCGCCCGGCGGCGGCGAAGCTGGTCGCCAGCACGTGTTCGCGCTTCCGCGACGAGCTCGGCGCCGCAGCGACGCTGAAGGCATTCGACTGGGTGAAGTGGACGACGCTCGCCGACAACGTGCGGATGTTCGGCCTCGACGGCCGGCCGCCCGTGTTCGACCGCGTCTACAACCAGGCCGACGGCATCTGGGTGAACTACCCGCAGGCCGAGATCAAGGACCGCTTCGCGCCGGTCACGCTGCGCGACGATCGGATCGTCCGCCGCATCTGGGAGGCTGAAGGAAAGCGGGTGGCGGCGCGCGCGGAGAGCTACAAGCCAGAGATCGCCGCCAGCGGCAAGGCGCTGTTCACCAAGCCTGTCACCGTCGCGTTCCACTACGGCAAGAGCGACCTCACAGGCGAGGCGATGGCCGTCTTGAACCAGCACGTCGTCCCGCAGGTGCAGATGGCCGCGGGCATGTACGTGCGCGTCGAGGGCAACACCGACAACTTCGGCGACGACGCTTCGAACCAGGGACTGAGCGAGCGGCGCGCGCAGGCGATCGTCGATTACCTGATCAGCCGCGGCGTCGACAACCGCCGGCTCGTGGCCCGCGGCAACGGATCGAACAACCCGATCGGCAGCAACAAGACGCCGGAAGGCCGCGCGCGCAACCGGCGCACCGACATCCTGTTCATTCCGGCGGGGACCTGACCGATCCTGCGCTCGACGTCAGGGCAGAACGATTGCGGCAATCGAGACGCGCGAGCTGACATGTCCCCCCGTCACGTCCGTGGCCCCGGGACTGAGCCGGCCGGTCGCGGGATCGACCCGGAACTCCTGCAGGATCGGGTTGGTGGCGTCCAGGAAAACGAAGCGCCCGGTTGGATCGATGGTGATCGATCTGAAACCGCGGTCGGTCGGGATGTCTTCGGTCCCTGGCGTCGGCGGGTTGGCGTTGACGAGCGTCAGCGCTCCGGTGGTCGGATCGATCTGGTGCGTCCTCATCGACGTGAAGTCTTTCGTCGTGCCATCCACCGCCACGTGCGCGAACTTTCCTGACGGATCGATCGCGACGGACCAGGGTTTCTTGCCCATGTTGAAATCGCCGAAATGGCTGAGTGCCCCGGTCCCGGCATGGATGGAGAAGCCCACAAGCTCGGGCGGGCCCCCCAGGGGGATGTTGCCGACGTACAGGAACTTTCCATCTGGCGTCATGGCCATGCACTGCGGGCCGTCCCCATTTATGACGATGTCGTCCATCACCGGGGTGAGAGGGTCCGCATCGACTCTCGTCAATCCTCCGTGGCTCGTATCGAGCAAATATGCCGACACCCTCGTGATGGGCATCCAGCCCGGTGGGATACTGGGCGGCGCGGGGTCCCAACGCCCGACGTAGGCGAACCGGCCCTTGGGCTCGACCGTGATCTGGTACGGATTCCATCCAGCGGGCAAGTCGTCGATCTGGGCTGACAAGGGATCGTTGTCCCTCCGATAAAGCGTGCCGTTGTTGGGATCGACCTCGAAGGTCGTGATTGTTCCGTTGGTCGTCGGCGCGAGGGGCGTCTGGATGATCGAATTGACGACGTAAACGAATTTTCCGTTCGGGTGGACGGCGACGGACAGCGGGTTGCCGCCGGTCGCGAAGTCGTCGATGACCGCGGTGGTCGGATCAGCGTCGAGGCGGGTCAGGCGGCCGCCCGCGCCGACGGAGTACGCCGAAACGCTGCTGTCGAGGTCGTTGGTGACGTATAGGTACCTCCCGCTCGGGTGGACGGCCATGAAATTCCTGTCGCCGCTGCCGGCGGGGACGTCGAGGACCTGAGAGTTCGTCGCGTCGGCGTGAATTCTCGTCAGCCCGCCGCTTATCAGGTCGTTGGTCGAGAACGCCGATATCGCGGCCGGGAATGCCCCGTGGACCACGTACACCACCAGCAGCTTGCGATGACACCCGGCGAGCGCAGCCGCGAAGAGCAAACCAACCACCCGCCATCTCGCCATGCACGCGGAACGAGCCACGAACCCGTTACTTCCCGGTCCTTCCCGCGTCTGCGGTCGAAACGGCTTCGATCAGGGGCCCGGGCGGGTCCTCCCGCCCTTGCCGCCGACGATCGACAGGGTCGGTCCGCGCTGGGGAAGCTCGGCGATGAGCGGGATGGTCTCCGCGATGAGCTCCCGCGTTTCCGGATTCTTCAGCGAGGCGGCGTGATCGTCGGCGCTGTCCCAGATCTCGGTGACCCAGACGCCGTTCGGGTCTGACTCCGACGTGCTCACGACGTACAGCCGACAGGCGGCGACGCTCTCCATGGCCGCTGCCGCGCGCAGCAGGTTCGCGGCCAGCGCGTCCCTCTTCCCTTCCTTGGCGCCGAGGCGCCCGTGCATCACGATCGCGTGCTTGCTCATGCCGTGAGCGTAGCGCGCCGGCGCCGGACTCAGCGTCGAGCAATGCCGCCCGGTCCTTGCGAAGCAGCCCCGAGATGCACACGCTTCAAACCCCGGACAAGGCCCATGACGACATCAGTATCCGAGTTGGCGGCTCTCATCGCGGGCCCGGTGTTGACGCCGGGCCAGCCCGGATACGACGAGGAGGTCGCCGGGTTCAACGCCGCCGTCCGGCACCGGCCCGAGGTGGTGGTGGGCGCGTCCTCGACGGAAGACGTGGTTCAGGCGGTGCGCTTCGCGAGAGCGCGCGGATGCCGCGTCGCCGTGCAGAGCACCGGCCACGGTGCGCACCTTTCCGTCGAGACGGGGCTGCTCGTGACGACCCGGCGGATCGACCTGGTACAGGTCGACGTCGCGGCGCGCGCAGCGACGGTCGGTGCGGGCGCTCGCTGGGCGGCGGTCGTCGCGGCTGGGGCGCCCCACGGCCTGGCTCCGATCGCCGGCTCCGCGCCCAGCGTGGGCGTCGTCGGCTTTCTGCTTGGCGGCGGCATCGGGCCGCTCGCGCGCAGCCACGGCTTTGGTTCGGACTACCTCGTGGGCGCCACGCTGGTGACGGGGACGGGTGACATCGTCCGGACCAGCGCCGACGACAACCCCGACATCTTGTGGGCGCTGCGCGGAGGCAAGCCGCGTCTCGGCATCGTCACCGAGGTCCGACTGCGCCTGGTGGAGCTGCCCGCGCTCTACGCGGGCTCGCTTCTGTTCGAGGAGACGCACATCGAAGCCGCGCTGCGGGCCTGGATCGCCTGGACCGCGCAGGCCGACACCCGGGTCACGACCAGCGCCGCGATCGTCCGCTTCCCGCCGCTCGATTCGGTGCCGCCGCCTCTGCGGGGCCGGCGCTTGCTGGCCTTGCGGTTCGCGTACCCGGGCGACGCGACCGAAGGTGCGCGGTTGGCGGCGCCGCTGCGGGCGATCGCACCCGTCTATCTGGACATGCTGGACGCGATGCCGATCGCGGACGTGGCGCGCATCTTCAACGACCCGACCGGCCCCGTCCCCGCGTGGAGCAGCGGCGCGATGCTCGCGCGCGCGGATCAGGACTTCGCGTCGGCGCTGCTGCGCCATGTGGGCGCGGGCACCGACGGTCCGTTCCGGGCTGCCGAGGTCCGTCATCTCGGTGAAGCCACCGCGCGCGACGTCGTCGGCGGCTCGGCGGTGGGCGGTCGCGGCGCGCTCTACACCTTTGCGCTCTTCGGGGCGAACCCGACGGACTTCGCGACTGTGCTCCCCGACGCGGAGGCCCGCGTCGTCGGCGACCTCGCCGGCTGGCTCTCCCCGGAATCCAACGGAAACTTCGCGCCTCACCCCAGCGCCCGCCGGCCTGGCAGCCCCGGAGCAACGCCGGCGGTTGACGCCAAGCTCGTCGACCTCCGCCGCCGCTACGACCCGGATCGCCTGTTCGATTAACGTGAGGGGCGCGGTGAAGCGTCGGCGGTGTAGCCGACGATGATCTCGTGGTGGCAGTCGCTGGAGCAGCCGTCGCCGCTGACCCGGTTGCCGTCGTCGCACTCCTCGGTCGCGGCGCGCATGCCGTCGCCGCAGGCCGACCGGCAGGAGCTGGTCGTCGGCGCGAAGCCGGTGAGGGTCAGCTTGAAGTTCGAGGCGTCGGTGTGCCGCTCGGCGTGGAAGAGCGCGATCTCGTAGAGGCCCCCGACCGCGACACCCAGCGCCGCCGCGCTCTGGTCGACGCTCAGCGATCTCTCGATGCGGTGGTGCAGCCCGCCGAGGTCCAGGGCCAGTCTCCTGTTGACGAAGATCCACAGGTCGTCGTCGCCGCTGAAGGTGAGCGACTCGCCCCCGCGGTACTGGAAGAAGTAGCGAACCTCGGTCGAGAAGCCGAAATCGTGGCTGCGCCCGTCGTTCACGTCAGCGTTGGCGACGGAGGTGCTCTCCATCGGTGGGTTCGTCGCTGTCCAGCCCTTGTTGTCGACGGGGAAGAAGCCACGGGTCCCGGAGTCGTACACGTACGAAGTCGCCCCTTGCCGGGGGAGCAGCAGCGTCGCGGAAAGGACGACGTTCACGCCCGTGACGTCGCGGTACCACTGGTTGAAGTTCGCCGCGGTCGTGAGCATCTGGCCGTAGGGACACTGCGCCGCCGTCACGCTGCCCTGGCCACACCGCCCATCCATCACCGGCTTGCCGTTCGCGTCGAGCGCGGCCTTGACCAGCAGCGGGGTGACGTCCTCGCCGGCGAAAGCGGCCTCGAAGTCAGGGTGGCGCGGCGTCGTTCCGACCGGGATGCTGACGAAGTCTCGATAGGTGACCGCGAGATTGAGCTGCGTCGGCGGGTTCATCGTCGAATCGGTGCACGAGAAGCCGGTCTCCATCTGGCAGTCGTGCGAGCAACCGTCGCCGTCGGCGGTGTTCCCGTCGTCGCAGGCCTCCGGCGCGAGCTTCATGCCGTCGCCGCACTGGCTCGTGCAAGTCCCGGTGCTGCAGTCCGGCTCCAGCGTGCACGTCGACGAGCAGCCGTCGCCGTCGATCACGTTGTGATCGTCGCAGGCCTCGGTCCCCTCCTTGGTGCCGTCGCCGCAGACCGTCTTGTGGCAGGCGGACGGTTGGCCGGGGTTCGCCGGCGTGGGCGGCGGGTCGCACACAGAGCCGGGCTCGAGTCGGCAGTCCGCCGCGCACCCGCGGCCAACGTTCGGCGGATCGCACTGCTCGATCCCGCCCAGAACGCCGTCGCCGCACTTGACCAGGTAGATGCACGGTTTGCCGGGATCCGGGCAGGAGAAGTCCTTCTCGACGTGGCAGTCGGCGCCGCAGCCGTCGCCCGCGCGCACGTTGCCGTCGTCGCACGCCTCGCCCAGCGCGGCGTCGATCCGGCCGTTGCCGCAGCGGGGCGCGTCGGCGTCGCGCACCACGAGGTCCGGGGGCGACGCGTCGGCCGGCTGGTCCCCGTCGGCGCGCGCGTCGATCGCGCCGCCGCCGGCCCCGCCGACGCCGCTGCCGCCGGCGCCACCGACACCGGGCTTCTGCGTGACGCCCGCGCACGCCGCGCCGAGAATCAGCGCCGCGGCGGCGAAACCCAGTGCTGCCGTCGCGTTATGAGCCATAGGCGTAGTAGATCGCCGACGCCATCCAGGTGCCGCCGGCGAGGATCTCCGACACCTGGAACGAGAACGTGTGCGGCCCGGGGACGGCGAGGGCGGGGATGTCGGGCCACGAATAGGGCTGCGTCATGCTGCCCGGACACCAGTTGGCGCGCGACGCGCGCACGCTCGACGGCAAGCCGAGCGGATTCTCGCGGCAGTAGTCCAGTCCGTTGACGAAGGGGCCGAACGCGTCGTGGTGCTGCAGCGTGCACAGGCTCGCGCAGTCGTAGCGCCACGGGTGGATGTCCAGCGCAGGCGCTCCGTCGATGACGATCGTCTGGTGGCGATCGCAGAACTCCTCGGCGGGGCCGATGCAGCCGGTCGCCATCTCGCCCTGTCCGTGTCCGCTGGTGCGGTACTCGAGCCGCCCGCTGACGGTGCCGTCGGGCGCGTCAAACGGGACGACGGGCCCGGCGTCCCCCGTCTCGATCTGCCCGGCGTAAAGCGGGATCGCCGCGAGCACCCGGCGCGGCGCTTCGCCCGGCGTCACCTCGAAGCGAGCGCTCACCGTCCAGCCGTTGTTCGATCCGGTCGACTGGCCGGCGCCGTCCGAGTAGCTGGTGAGGTCGATCCGCAGTCGGTGCTGTCCCGGCAACCCATTGGCCAGGTCGGTGAGGTCGATCTCGAGGTGCGCGGGCCCACCGAACGGGGTGACCGCGTGCATGATCTCGAACGGCACGGCGGCCCCATCGTCGATGAAGGCGTTGAAGTTGCGATCGAACGCGTCGCAGTCGGCGGGCACGTTCTGTCCCGACGGCGGCGGGTTTCCCGCCCACGCTTCGAACGGGTAGCAGGTCGTATCCAGATCGACGACCAGCTTCACCGCGGCAAACGGCCCGCGCCTCCAATCGAGGTCAGCGTAGGCCCTGCCCACGTTGGGCCAGCCGGCGCTGTTCTCGCTGCCGATCCGCACCCGCGTCAGCGCTTCGATCGTGAAGGGCGCGAGAGGGTCGACCGCGTCGGGCGCGGGCGCGTCGGTGCCTGCGCCGGCGTCGCGGTCGGTCTGCGTCTGATCGGATCCGCCGCAACCGCCGATCGATGCAACCACCGCCGCCATCGACAGCGGCGCGACGAGCCCGTTTCCGCGGAGACGCATGAGACCGCGCCAGGCTACGTCGGTCGTGCCGGGGCATTGCCGGTATCAGGGGAACGGTTTCGTTCGGGCAATCCGGACAATCGCTGACAGCGCCGGGGCTAACGTCCGCGCGTGGATCGGAAAGCCGCGCGATTGGCGCTCGGGTTGTTCACGGTGGCGGCGATCGTCTCCGCCGTCGCTTGCGAGGGCCCCGCCACGTTGGCGGAGCCCGACGACGGAATGCTGCGAGGCGAGCTGGCCGTGTACGTGGCCGATGACTTCCAGGGCCACAGCGAGACGCACTACGCGCTTCGTTCGCCGACAGGCGACGAATGGCCGCTGGCGTTCGACGGCGCCGTCGACCTGCGCCCGGGCACCCGCATCGAGGTCGCGGGTGTGCCGATCGGTGACGGGATTCGCGTGACGTCGTTGCGCGAGCTGCCGTCGCCTCGCGCAGCGATCGCGCCGCGGTCGTCGGCGCTCGTCAACGGGACAGGCTATCCGGCGCGATCGTTCGCGCTGGTCCTCGTCGACACGGGCGGCGGCATCGATGTCACCGTCGATGGGATGCGGGGGAACCTGCTGGACGATCCGGACTCGCTCCGCAACTACTACCTCGACGATTCGTTCGGCCGTCAGGACATCACCGCCGACGTGCTGGGACCGTTCTCGTATCCGCTCACCACCTGCACGTCGACGGACATGGCCCGCCTCGCGAGCGCGCTGCGGCCGAAGCTGCCGATGGGGTACGACCACTACCTCTGGTTCCTCGGCAGCACGCTGGCCACGTGCAACTGGGCGGGACTGGCGACGCAGGGCACGCCCGACGCGCCCACGCGCGACACCTGGTACAACAACCAGACCAGCTGCGTCGTGCTGGTGCAGGAGCCGGGGCACAACTTCGGCATGCAGCACTCGTCGTCGCTCAGGTGTCCGGGCGCTTCGTTCGCTGACAACCCCAACACCTGCACCGCCAGCGAGTACGGCGACGTGTTCGACCCCATGGGCAACGCCTGCCGCCACATGAACGCCTGGCAGAAGGCGTACCAGGGCTGGTTCGCCGGCTGCAACGGTGTGGCGGTCACCGCCAGCGGGACCTTCACGCTGTTGCCGATCGAGAGCCGCTGCGACGGCGCGCAGTTCCTCAAGGTCAAGGCCGCGAAGGCACGCACGTTCAATCGGCCCGCGGCGGGCGGCGGCGGCGCGACGGTCGAGACGCTGGCGTACTACTACGTCGAGCTGCGCAGCCCGATCGGTTTCGATGGCCTGCTCGGGAACCGGTCGATGTTGACGCCGCAGGTCCTGATCCACGCCGGGAACGATCTCCGGTCGCGCGCCGATACGGGCCTGCACACGTTCTTGCTCGACATGACGCCGATGACCACCGGCGGCAGCGGATTCGGCGACGCGGCGCTGGCGGTCGGCGCGACGTTCACCGATCCGGCGGGCGGCGTCAGCATCACCGTCCAGGCGGTCAGCGCCACGCAGGCCACGATCAAGGTCGACATCGCGAACGGTACGGGGGCGCCTGCTTGTCTCGACGGCACGACGTTCGCGCCACCGGGACCCGGTTCCGAATCATGCGGCGGCGGAGGAGGGGAGGCCGGCGGCGCTGGAGGGAGTACTGGCGCCGCCGGCCGCGGGGGCGCGGGCGGGCGAGGCGGCGGCGCGGGAACGACCGGCAGCGCTGGCGCCGCCGGGAACGGGGTGGGCGGACACGACGGGGGCGCGGTGGCGGCCGATGCCGCGGAGAGCGACGCGAGCGCGCCGCCCCTGGCAGCGGACGGTGGTGGCTGCAGCTGCACGGTGGATCCGGCGTCGGGTCGTGGGCTGGGTGGCGCCATCCTCGGGGTGCTGCTCTTCGGGCTGGCGCGGCGCCGTCGGGGCGCACCGTTGATCCTGCTGGCGGTCGTCGCGCTCGCGCGCCCGGCCTTCGCGCAACCGCCGGAGGCGGGCGGAAACAGCGCCGCGAGCGCGTCCACCGGGGTCGGCGCGCTCGAGACGGCGGGCAAGGCGACCGTCGCACAGCCGCGCTGGCATGGCAGCGTGCTGCTCTTCGATCAATCGATCACGACGCAGACCGCGGGCATCGGCGCCGACTATCAGAGCGCGAATCCGACGTACGAATGGTGGATCGCGTTCAAGCCGCAAGTGTTCCTGTTCGAGCGGCCCAGGGACCGCTTGAGCGTCAACCTGTGGACCAACCTCTATCTCGAGCTGACGAACAGCGACACGACGACAGAACGGCGCGAGCTGCTGTCCGGACCGACGTACCTCTGGTCGAGTTATGGCCGCACGCTGGCCGAGCGCGGCGGATACAAGACGACGCTGACGGCGGGGCCACGCGTGACGTTGCCGACCGACAAGGCGGCGCGCGCCGCGGGCCAGTACTTCGTCCTGGGGGCCAGCGTCGGTGGCGCGCAGGCGCTGCCGCTGCGCGGGAGCAACGCTCGCGTGTTGCGTGGGCTTCGGTTGGGCGCGAGCGCGGTCTACAACCACCCGTTCTGGTCGGCAACGACGCCGACCAACGACGACATTCACCAGCTTCGTCAGGACCTCGGCGGTCGCACGATCATCGACGATCAGCTGCGTGGCGCGCTGAACACCAAGCACGCGCTCAACCTCTATTTCACGGGCGATCTGCAGATCCTGTCGCGGCTCGCGTTCGCGGCCTCATACGTCCTGTTGCAACAGTGGTCGTACGAGCCGACGGCGGCCGTCGTGCCCACGATGACGGGGCCGGTGGTGGTCGGTCCGGGGATCGCCGACCCGACGACCTATCGCGTGACGACCTGGCTGACGTCGTCGTTCGACTACACGCTCACCAACGAGCTGCTGGTCAGCGTCGGCTATCTCAATCGCGCCTCGCAGCTCGGTCCCGATGGCACGCGCCGCAATCCGTTGTGGAGCCCCGAGGCGCGCCTGTTCTTGACGGTGACTTGCCGCCTGGACGCGTTCTACGGGCGCGTGACCCACCGACCGTTCGTCGCGCAGTAGCTCGACCGCCCGCGCGGCCGGTTCATCCGCTCGCGACGCACATCGCGTCCACGGCCTGGTCGTAGTCGACGGCCTCGCCGTCCCAGCCGCAGAGGTTGATGTCGGGTTCGACGACCACCGGTGATGGCGTCGTCGGCGCCGGCGGTGCGTCGGGCACGAACGCGATTCCGCGGCCGCGCGACGTGAAGAACCGCGGGGCCCCGTCAGCGCCGAGCGACATCTTGAACCCGCCCTCGTGGAGCAGGCGGTGGTGGAAGCTGCAGAGCAAGACCAGGTTGTCGAGGCTGGTCGGGCCGCCATGGGCCCAGTGGTCGACGTGATGGGCGTGCACGAAGTGCCGGTTCGAGCACATCGGGAAGCGGCAGCCGCGATCGCGCGTCCAGAGCGCCCGGCGGATCGCGGCCGGAACGGCGCGCGACTTGCGGCCGACATCGAGAACACGTCCGTCAGCGCCGGCCGTGACGGCGACGAGCGTGCTGTCGCAGCTCGCGCGGCGGAACGTCTCCGCGGAGATGCGCGTTCCATCGTCCAGGTATGCCTCCCGCGCGCCATCCGGACCGAACACAGCCTGATCGAGATGAATCACGACGTGAGGAACGATGCGGTTGCGGGCATCGGCCGCCTCCGTTTGCGGGGAGGCGGCTATCGTTCGTTCCGCGATTGCAATCAAACCATCCAGCCGGCCAGGAACCGCCCGGGGAACGGTCGGAACGGCATTGCGCGTCCGCATCTCCGCGGAGACGCGCTCGGTGCTCGCAGTCACGGCACGCAGGTCGTCGCGCACGCGATCGATCGCCGTCAGGACCAGCGCCGCGTCGGCCGGGTCCAGCGTGACCTCGATTCGCACATGTCCAGCATCCGTGTTGCGTACGCGAACTCCCCGCGGATCGCACGACGGATCCACGGCCGCCTCCATGCCCGGGATCGCGCCGTCGTCGATCACACGCCGGAACCGGCGGCATAACCTTTCGAGCTGGGCTCCGGTCGCCGCCAGCGCGATCTCGACCAGCCGCGTCTCGTTCGCTGCGGTCGCGACGCGCGTCAGCGCCCGGACCTTCGCGTACGAAAGCCGCCCGCTCGCCATCGCCGCGTCGATCGCCGGAAGCTTCGCGAGGGTCCGCGCGACACGAACCTTCTCGCGCGCCGCGCCCGGTGCCAGCCCGATTCGCCACGCCAGCCAATCCGCGCACGTCCGTGCGCCTTGATGTCCCCACTCATCCGATTCGTCAAACTGGCGGATGCAGGTCAACAAGCGATGCATTCCAACGTCGACCTGAGCCGCCAGAATCGCGATTTGATCCGCCAGGCAAAGCTCAATTGCGGTCGTCGTTGTGTTCATTGCGTAACTATACACATGTTCAGTTGAGCGACAAAGCCCGGTCGACGCAGATCGACATCTCATCTGCTTGCGGCAGACGCTCGCCATCGCGGCTTCATCGAACCTTCGCAGCGGAGTTCGTTCGGCGGGTGCGAACAGTGATGTTCGGGTAATCCCGCGATTGTCGCTGAAGCCGATCTCTAGACTGCGCGCATGCGTTGGTTCTCGATGTCGATGGCCGTGGCGGGCTGCGCGCTGTCGTTGTTCGCATGCGCGGGTGATGGCGATGCAGGTGGCGGCCACGGTGGAACCAGCGGCGCAGCGGGGCGCGGCGGGGAGATGGGTGCGCGCGGCGGCACGGGCGACGGCGGCGGCGCGGGTAGCGCAGGAGCGACGGGTGGCGCTGGGACGACGGGCGCGAGCGGGCGTGGGGGCGCCGGCGGCTCGGGCGGTGGCGGCGGATCGACGGGGGGCGGCGCGTGGGACTGCCTCGATGTTCCGGGGACGCTCTGCATTTGCTACATGCGCGCGGGCACGGACGCGCCGCGCTGCTCGGCGGGCTTCCGCTGTTGCTTCCAGCTGAACGCGACCTCCTGCGAGTGCTTCGTCGCAGACGAGGACTGCACGGCCGCAGCGGCGCAATACACCGCGGTCCCCGCCTGCCCGCCGTAGCGAACGAGTTTCGACGACAGAGAACACAGGAGGAACGACGAATGTCATCGCAGATCTCACGGGTAGTCTTGTTGCTGGTCACGGCCGGAACGGTCGCCGGCGGATGCGGGGGGGGCGGCGCTTCGGGCGGAAAGGGTGGCGGCGGCGGCACGAGCACCGCTGGCGCGGCCGGCAACAGCGGCGGGGGAACCACCGGCAGCGCTGGCAGCACCGCCCGCGGGGGCACGACCGGCGGCGCGGGAACGACCGGCGCCGCGGGATCGACGACCGATGGCGGCGTGCTTCCGGTCGGCGATCTCGGCAAGGGCTGCGCGACCAACTCCGATTGCACGGGCGGCCTCACGTGCGCGGCGCCCGGGTCGACCACGTTCGGCGGGGGCGGACCGGCGAACGGCTTCTGCACGAAATCCTGCGCCGACGCGGACGCCGGCGACGCCTGCGGCGCGCTCAACGCCGTCTGCGTGAACATGGGCACCGACGCGACACCCGCGCTGTTCTGCATGCCGACCTGCGCGTACGGGTCGATGGACCGGGCGACGAAGTGCCGCGGGCGTGACGACGTGGGCTGCGCGCGCCTTTCGGACAACTCGGGCGGAACGCTGGACATCTGCGTCCCGATGTGTGGCTCCGACGCGGACTGTCCCAGCGGACGTCACTGCGACAAGGACGTCGGCTTGTGCGTCACGACGGCAAAGAGCGGCAGCCCGCTGGGATCGGCGTGCACGCAGGCGGCCGATGGCGGCACCGACAGCTGCGCCGGGTTCTGTCTCGCGATCGGCTCGGGCGGCACCACCGTCACCGCGCGCTTCTGCTCGCAGGCCTGCGTGCTGGGCGCGCCCAACGCGTGCAACCTGGCCGCCGGTTCGACCTCGCTCGCGCCGGCCGGCTCGCACGGCGGGTGCGTCTACTCGGCGACCGGCGCCGCGCTGGGCGACGTCGGGTTCTGCGCGCAGGAGTGCGACGGCACCGGCGACTGCCTCGACACGACGGATCCGAACGGCATGTGCGACACGTCGGTCACCGCTGGAACGACGATCGCACCCCACGGCTTCTGCACCTGGTAGCGCCAACTTGCTCGGAGGCCTCATGACATCAAAGTCGTCCCCACGCGCGCTCCCCCTCGCCGTGCTCGGCATCCTCGTCTCGGCGGCGGGGTGCGCCTCCGAGCGCGCTCCCATCAACCGCGTTCAGCCCGACGCGCTCGCGAAGTCGTTCTTCGTCGGCACCGATCTGAAGGGCACCACCGACGATCCCGAGTTCTACAAGCGCGGCACCATGGTCGACGTCGGGTACGGCGCTGGCCAGGTCGGCCTGTTCACGTCGACGTTCGGGCAGCCCGTCTCCCGCGTGCGCTTCGAGATCACCGAGGACGCGCTGAACGCGCGCCTCGCTTACGAACGGATCACCGGCACGGACGGGAAGGGGACCCGCTACGACGGCGTTCAACCGAAGGCGACCCCGAAGCCGATCAACGACGGGCAGATCATCGCCAGCTACCGCATCGAGAGTCACTTCGACATCAAGCGGGACTACAACCCGCAGACCGGCGAGCAGCTGAACATCATCGAGGAGAACACGACCGATCGACCCTGGTACGAGCGCGGGTACTTTCGCGTCGACTGGTCGAAGAACCTCGTCACGGATTCATACGACTTCGACACGCTGTCGCTGGTCGGCGTGATCGGCGGCGTCAAGTACGAGCCCTTCGCGTACACGGTCCTCGATCCGCAGAGCCCCGACGCGCCCCACTTCGTGCCCGAGCAGGGCTACTTCGACGTCACGAACAAGGTCTACGCGACCCCGCAGCAGATCGATCTGGCGGCGTTCGGCGAGTCGGGCTCGCTGCCGGCGTGCCTGCTGCAAGGCGCCTACGTCTCGGGCGGCACGTACCCGTGGGCGAACTGCAACCCGACCGAGCTGACGATCCGCGAGTCGTACCGGAAGGTCGTCGACACGGACTACGAGCCGACCAGCCACGACGGCGTCCGCTTCCAGGTGCTGGGCGGCTTCAACTTCGACTACCGCCGCGGCTACGCGCGCAACTACGGCCTCGTCGATCAGGAATGGACCCGCTTCCTCGCGCGCTACAACATCTGGCAGCAGAGCCACTACTACGCGGATCCGACGAACGCGGACCCGACGATGCGCGGGCCGATCGCCTGCGCGACGAAGGTGACCACCGAGGAGGCGACCGGGGATCCCGACGCGGATCCGAACCGGGACACCGACGGCAACGGGACCGCCGACGAGTGCGAGGGCGCCGGCGCGGGCGCGCGCTGCGATCTCTACACGCAGAAGTGCACGCTGCCCTACCGCGAGCGCCAGGTCCGCACCATCCCCTGGTACGTGGCGGGCGACACCAGCCTGTTCGACCCGACCAACTGGGCGACGATCGAGTGGGATCTCGCGATGAAGACCGCGATCCAGAC
>Ga0070683_100000536_pt1 | contig 26783 bp, 22 predicted proteins | sample KBSC713LmetaG_FD_64662 | JGI IMG/M metagenome (GOLD analysis project Ga0070683, IMG submission 64662) | Corn rhizosphere microbial communities from Kellogg Biological Station, Michigan, USA - KBS C7.1-3L metaG | ecosystem: Host-associated > Plants > Roots > Rhizosphere ... | reverse complement strand
CGACCACGACAGCGACAGCGACACGAACGGCAACGGGCGCACCGCTCGTGTGGCCCGCGCGGCCGGCTCGGACAGGTAGGGAACCACGATGACCACCCACTTCCTCGGCGACACCGTCGTCCTCCTGGGGCGATCGATGCGTCACATCACGCGCAGCCTCGACACCATCGTCACGGTCACGATCATGCCGATCGCGCTGATGCTGCTGTTCGTGTACGTGTTCGGCGGCGCGATCGACACCGGGTCGGAGAGGTATGTGAACTACCTGCTGCCCGGGATCCTGCTGATCACGATCGCGATGGGCATCTCCTACACCGCGTTCCGGCTGTTCACGGACATGAAGAGCGGCATCTTCGAGCGGTTCCAGTCCATGCCGATCGCCCGCTCGAGCGTGCTGTGGGCGCACGTGCTGACCTCGCTGGTCTCCAACCTGATCTCGCTGGTGATCGTCATGCTCGTCGCCCTCCTCATGGGATTCCGCTCACCGGCGGGGGTCCTGGCCTGGCTCGGCGTCGCCGGCATCCTCATGCTGTTCACCCTGACGGTGACCTGGCTCGCCGTCATCGCCGGTCTGTCGGCGAAGACCACGGACGGCGCGGGCGCGTTCTCGTACCCGATCATCTTCCTGCCGTTCATCAGCTCGGCCTTCGTGCCGACCGACACGATGCCCGGCCCGGTGCGCGCCTTCGCCGAGCACCAGCCGGTGACGTCCATCGTCAACACGATCCGGGACCTGATCACCCAGCAGCCGGTGAGCACCGACATCTGGACGGCCCTCGCCTGGTGCTTCGGCGTCCTCGTCGTCGCGTACGCCCTGGCGATGGCCACCTATCACCGCAAGATCGCCTGAGAAGTCGCGCGAGGAGGAGTCAGCCGATGAGCAACCACGCCCGGCACGCGAACGGCGGCGGGACGCGCGAGGAGCACGACGTCCGCGGGCTCACTCGGCGGGAGCAACAGGTGCTGGCCCTCATGGCGGAGGGCCGGTCCAACGGCGCCATCGGCGAGGAGCTCACGGTAGGGGTGAAGACGGTGGAGGCCCACGTCAGCCGCGTGTTCACCAAGCTGGGCCTGGGCGAGAGCACGGGCGAGAATCGTCGCGTGCTGGCCGTCCTGACGTATCTGCATCGAGCCTGAGGCTCCCCGGCGGACCGGTCCTTCAGCCCGGGCCACGGACGACACGCGTGGAGCGGATGTTGTTGACGACAACGGATGTGCCCATGTCTAGTGTCCTCAGCCCTGTCGCACCCTGGAGGACCACATGCGTCTGTCGTTCGGTAGTCGTCGCGTCGTGTCGCTGCTCGCGGTCAGTACGACGCTCGTGCTGTGCGGGGCGGGGCTCGCCAACGCCTCACAGCCCGGACACCAGACCCCTGACGGGTCGGCTGCCTTCGCGACGTCGGCCCGGCAGGTCCGCGCGGCCGGCGAGTTCATGTCGGGCAACTACGTCGTGCTGCTGAAGCAGGCTCCCGCCGCGACGTACGCGGGCGGTGTCTCGGGCATCCCGTCGACGGCGCGCAACGGCTCGTTCGACGCGGGTGCGTCGGACGTCCAGGCCTACCGCGGCTACCTGACCCGCCGGCAGGACAGCCTGGCGCGGCAGTACTCGGTCTCGGTGCAGCAGCGCTACACCGTGGTGAGCAACGGGTTCAGTGCCCATCTCTCGGCGGCCCAGGCGCGCACGCTTGCCAAGGACCCGCGGGTGCTCACCGTGGCGCGCGACCGGATCGTGCACGCGGCGAGCGTGCCCAAGGTCGGCCCGCACGCCACGTCGGAGTTCCTCGGGCTCACCCACCACGGACACCCCGTCCACGGCTGGAACCCGAAGACCGCCGGCAAGGGCGTGGTGGTCGGTGTCATCGACTCCGGCATCTGGCCGGAGAACGCGGCGTTCGCCGGCAAGCGGCTCCGGCACCGCCAGCACGTGACCCACGCGCACCCCGGGCCGATCTTCGTCGGACACAGCCACCACACCGCGTTCCGCAAGGGTGACGGTCACACGTTCCGTGGGACCTGCCAGCCGGGCCAGCGGTTCAAGGCCGGCACCTGCAACAGCAAGCTGATCTCGGCGCGCTACTTCGACAGCGGGTTCCTGCAGACCACGCCGCGGAACCAGTGGTCGCCCGCCGAGTTCAAGTCCGCGCGTGACGGCGTCGGGCACGGTTCGCACACGTCCTCGACGGCCGCGGGTGACTACGGCGTCAAGGCCAGGCTGTTCCACCAGGCCGTCGGGCGCATCACCGGCATCGCGCCCGCCGCGAAGATCGCGACGTACAAGGCCCTCTGGGCGACGGCGGCGGACCCGACGGAAGCCTCGGGTGCCACCTCGGACATCATCGCGGCGATCGACCGGGCGGTCCAGGACGGTGTGGACGTGATCAACTACTCGGTGGGGCCGCAGGGTGGGGACTCGGACATCATCGATCCGGTGGCGGTGGCGTTCCTCAACGCCGCCGCGGCGGGGGTCTTCGTGGCCGCGGCGGGCGGGAACGACGGTCCGACGGCCGCCACGGCCTCCAACGTCAGCCCGTGGGTGACCACGGCGGCGGCGAGCACGTGGCAGAACCCCGACGGCACGGTCGTGCTGGGCAACGGCAAGAAGGTCCTCGGTGTCAGCCACACGGCCGACGGCACCTCGGCCCGGTTGGTGTACGCGAAGAACGTGCGCCGCAAGAAGACGGGCTCGGACGGTGCGTCGGCAGCGGAGTGCGGGCTGGGCACGCTCAGCCGGGCCAAGGCGCACGGCGCGATCATCCTGTGTGATCGCGGGACGAACCTGTTCGTGAACAAGCTCGCCGAGGTCAAGCGGGTGCACGCGGCCGGCGTGATCATCGCCGACGTGGACCAGCCCGACGTCGTGCCGCTGTCGTCGTCCCTGCCCTCGGTGTCGGTCCACCGAGCCGGTCGCGCGACGATCCTGTCCTACATCAGGCGCAAGGGCCCGGCACACGCGCGGCTGGTGGCCGGCAACGCGACCAGCCGCAGGAGCGCCCCGGTGCCACAGATCGCGGACTTCTCCTCGAGGGGTCCGTCGCAGATCGATGCCGACGTCCTGAAGCCGGACGTGGCCGCACCCGGCGTCTCGGTGCTCGCGGCCGTGGCACCCCCGTCGAACGGTGGCCTGCACTTCGACTTCTACGACGGGACGTCCATGGCGACCCCGCACATCGCCGGGCTGGCCGCCTGGCAGCTCGGAAAGCGACCCAAGCTGCACCCCGACGTGCTGCGCTCCATGTTCATGACCACGGCGCACAACACGGTTCTGCCCAACGGGCACAAGAACAAGGACGCGTTCGAGCAAGGGGCCGGACAGGTCACTCCGCTGCGGCTGGGTGACCCGGGACTGGTGTTCCCCTCGGGTGTCCGGGACTGGCTGGCCTGGCTCGAGGGCCAGGGCATCGACACCGGCTCGGGGATCAACGGCATCAAGGGGTACAACCTCAACGAGGCGTCGATCCAGGTCTCCTCCCTGGTGTCCTCCGTCATCGTCACCCGTGAGGTCAAGAACGTCTCCGGTCACCGCGAGACGTATCGGGCGTCGTACGCCGGCGGGTCGCACCTGCGGGTGTCGTTCAAGAAGAACGGGTCGTTCCACCAGCACCCGACCTTCGCGGTCGGCGCGGGCAGGACACGGACCATCAAGGTCCGGATCCTCTCGCACGGCGGTCTGAACTCGTTCGCGTCGGGGTTCGTGTCGCTCACCAGCAAGCGGCACACGGTGCGGGTCCCGGTGGTGGCCAGGCCGCTGGCGCTCTCGGTGACGCCGTCGGTCAATGGGGCCAACACGTCCGGCAGCGTCCACGTCACCGGCAGGGCAGGCTCGGACGGCACGGTGACCGCGACGGTCCAGGGTCTGGTCGGCGCCACGCCCGTGGCCGGCACCGTCCAGGGTGACGGCGGCTCGCTCGCCAACGCTGACGTCACGTCGTTCACGGTGCCGGCGGGCACCAAGGTGTCGCGGATCGACCTCGACGCCGGGGCGGGGTCCAACGACCTCGACCTCTACCTGTTCGTCAACGACGGGACTCCGTTCGACCCGACCACCGATCCGCTGGTGGCGCTGTCCGCCTCGGGCTCGGCCAGCGAGCAGCTGCTCGGCCACATCCCGCCCGGCACCTACTGGATCGTCGTGGACGGGTTCGACGTGAACTCCGGCGGCGGTGACTACGACCTGACCAGGTGGAACGTTCCGAACGCCGACAACGGGAACCTCACCCTGAGTCCGACCAGCCAGTCCGTGTCGAAGGGGCACTCGTTCAGCATCACCGGGACGTACTCCGGCCTGAACGCGAGCCAGGTGTACTTCGGGCAGGTCACCAGCACCCTGGGCTCGCAGTCGGGTACGACGTTCGTCACCATCCGTCCGTGAGTCGGCCGGGTCACCGAGGTCCTACGTGGGCTCGGTGACCCGGCCCCCACGGGACTCCGGGAACCCTGTCGGTGACCGTGCCCGCGGCGATGTGACCTACTGCCGGGCCATGGCGACCCGGAGGCGCTCCTCGGGGTCGATGAGGTGATCGTGGTCGTCCTTGCCCAGGTCGATCTGGACCCAGTGGATCTTGCCGGTGAACCGGCTGGTCGCCGAGGTGTAGTGCGGAGTGACGGTGGTACCCGACTCGTAGCCGATGTCGGTGGTCTCGTCCGCCGAGAAGATCATCGGCTGGGTCATCTCCACCCGACCGCTCCCGACCTCCTCGCCGTCGTGGTAGAGGGTCACGTCGCCGCCCTTGGCCGGGCCGCCGCCGTCGTAGGCGAACTCCATGCGCACCTGGTGCGTACCGGCCGGGACCGGGAGGTCGGCCACGGTCGAGAACTCGTGGATGCCGAGGACGTTGTAGACGAACGTGGCGAGACCGCCCTCGAGGTAGAGGGACCAGCCGCCGAACCGTCCGCCCTGCGCGATGAGCACTCCCTCCGCGCCGCCGTCCGGGACCTCCACCTCGGCGGTGACCGAGAAGGACTTGTTCTTGATGCTGACCACACTGTTCTCCGACAGCCGCCCCATCCCGGGGAACAGCAGCTGGGAGTCGCCGTGGATCAGGGTGGGCCGCCCCGCCAGGTCGGCGTTGAGCCGCTCGCCGGATCGATCATCCAGGGGGAGGACGTTGTACCTCGTCGCCTCGATCAGCCAGAGCCGTTGCAGCTGGGCCAGCCGGTCTGGCTGCTCCGCGGACAGGTCGTGCGCCTGGCTGAAGTCGGTGCTGCCGTCGTACAGCTCCCACACGTCCTCGTCGAAGGGGCCCATGTCCGGGTCGATGATCATCCACGGCGTCTTGTGCTTGGTCACGGCGCTCCAGCCACGGTGGTAGATCCCGCGGTTGCCGAACATCTCGAAGTACTGGAGGTCGTGGCGCTCGGGCTCGTCCTGGGCGTTGAAGCTGTAGAGCATGCTGGTGCCCTCGATCGGCGACTGCAGCACGCCGTTGACGACGGTCGGCTCGGGGAGCCCGGCCGCCTCCAGGATCGTGGGTGCGAAGTCGATCACGTGGGTGAACTGGGAGCGCACACCACCCGGCTCCTCGATGCCCGCCGGCCAGTGCACGATGGTCCCGTTGCGGGTGCCGCCCCAGTGCGAGGCGACCTGCTTGGTCCACTGCAGCGGGGTGTTCATGGCCCAGGCCCAGCCGACCGAGTAGTGGTTGTAGGACTCGGGCGAGCCCAGCGCGTCCATCTTGGACAGCATGAACTCGGCGGTCTCCACCGCCGCCATCCCGTTGAAGTTGGCCAACTCGTTGAAGGCGCCGTTCATGGTGCCCTCGGCCGAGGCGCCGTTGTCGCCGATGATGTAGTAGATGATCGTGTCCTCGAGGACGCCGAGGTCCTCCAGGGCGTCGACGAGACGCCCGATGTGGTGGTCCGTGTGCTCCATGAAGCCGGCATAGACCTCCATCTGGCGGGCCAGCACCGGCTTGAGCTCCTCGGGCATGTCGTCCCACGCCGTGATCTCGTCGTGCCGGGCGGTCAGGTCGGCGTCGGCCGGGATGACTCCGAGCTCCTTCTGCCGGGCGAAGATGCGCTCACGCTGGACGTCCCAGCCGTCGTCGAACTGCCCGGCGTACTTGTCCGCCCACTCCAGGGGCACGTGGTGTGGGGCGTGGGTCGCGCCCGGTGCGAAGTAGACGAAGAACGGCTTGTCCGGCATCAGCGCCTTCTGCTGGCGCATCCAGCTGACGGCGTGGTCGGCCAGGTCCTCGGTCAGGTGGTAGCCCTCCTCGGCAGTGGCCGGTGGCTCGATCGGCGTGGTTCCCTCGTAGAGCGCCGGGTCCCACTGGTTGTTCTCGCCGCCGATGAAGCCGTAGAAGGTCTCGAAGCCGCCCCCGCCCGAGGGCCACGCGTCGAAGGGCCCCATCGGGGACGACTGCCAGACCGGCACCTCGTGGCACTTGCCGAACTGGGCGGTCGAGTAGCCGTTGAGCTTGAGGGTCATCGCCAGCGGTGCCTTGGTGTTCGGGCGCACCGAGCTCATGCCGGGCGCGGACGTCGCGGTCTCGGTGATGCTGCCCATCCCCACCGAGTGATGGTTGCGACCGGTCAGCAACGCCTGGCGCGTCGGCGCGCACAGCGCCGTCGTGTGGAACCGGTTGAACCGCAGCCCGCCCGCCGCCAACCGCTCCGCGGTCGGCGTCTGGCACGGACCGCCGAACGCGCTCGACGCCCCGAACCCGACGTCGTCGACCAGGATCACCAGGACGTTGGGAGCACCCTTCGGCGGACGCAGCGGCTCGATGGGCGGGAACGCGGTGTCCGGGTCCTTCGCGTCGTACGTGATCAGCCGCGGGGCCGGACGATCGGGGATCGGGAGCATCGAACGGGCGTGCTGGTCAGGACTCATGTCGAACCTAGCCTCGGCGGTCCGGGCCTCGCGACCCGGCTTCCCCGTCGACTATCCAAGTCTCGCCGGCCGCCGCGCATCCCCCTGACCGGATGACGCGTGTGTCCGGCGTCGAGCTCCCGGTTCCCGTCAGTGACCGCCGGTCGGCATCCCGTCAAGCTCCTCGATGCCGCCGGCCAGGACGTGGGTCATCACGATCTCTGGACCGTCCATCAGACTGCGCGTGCAGCAGCCACCGACCGGCCGGTGACCTTCGCGGGTGGTCAGGCCAGTGCCTTGGCCTTCAGCGCGTCGTACTCCGCCTGGGTGATGGTCCCGGCGTCGAGGAGCGACTTCGCATGCGCGATCTCCTCCGACGCGGACTTGCCGCCAGCGACCGACTTGATGTAGTCGTCCTGAGCCTCTCGCATCCGGCTCACCGTGGCGGCCTGGCGCTCTGCCATCCCCTGGCCGCGGGCGATCAGATAGACCAGCGCGGTCACGAACGGCAGGAAGATCAGGCAGATCACCCAGACCGCCTTCAGGCCGCCGTTCATGCCCCTGTCGCGGAAGATGTCGGAGAGGATGTTGAACATCACCATCAGGTACGCGATGAACGCGAAGCTGACGATGATGAACCAGATGATGTCCCAGAAGCTCATCGTGGCCCCTTCTGTTGCGGATTCGAGCCCGTGAGGTCATGGATAGCCCTCTCGAAGGTGCGCCGGTCTCACCCTCTTCGGGCGAACTTCCCGAGACCGCTGCACCCTCCGCGGCGCCCTCTCGCCGGGTGAGGAGGCGCGCCACTGCCGTCGCGGAACCCCGGTGCCGGCGCCTTGCGATGAGCCTCGCCACCGCCGACCCTTCGCAGCTCGGGGCGGTGCGCTCGCGGTGGGTGGGCCACTCACCCGTTGCGGGTGAAGTGGACACCGGCCGCGGGCGACAGGTTCTCGACGTGAACGCCTGGTGGCGATGGGGCCGTCTCACGACCGGGCTGACCCTCGTGGTCGTCCTGTACTTCGCCGTGCCGGTGCAGGGCGACGCGGCACGCACCATGGCCGCCCGCATCGTGATCAGCGTCCTGGTGCTGGCGGCACTGGCCTACGCCGTCCTGATCCAGGTCCGGCTCCAGCTCGTCGTCGACGACCGACGCGTCGACGGGTTGGTGCTGGCGTTGGCGGTCGGCGTCCTGGTGTTCGCGCTGGGCTTCTACGCACTCGAGCTGCACGACCCCGGCCAGATCCCCGGACTCCACACCAGGTTGGACGCGCTCTACTTCACCATGTCGACGGTGCTCACGATCGGGTACGGCGACGTGCACGCCCACGGGCAGCTCGCCAGAGGGATCGTGCTCGTGCAGATGGTGTTCGACGTCGTCGTCCTGGCCGCGGCCGCCACCACCCTCACCACGCGCGTCAAGCAGACGGCGGCGTCGAGAGCCGCCAGCCGTCGCGAGAGTCGCTAGCGACTCCAACCGGCCCCGCCCGTTGGCCGGGTCAGGCCGAGCGCAGTCTGCGCATCTGCAGACCGGCGACCACCGCGAACAGACCGATGCCGAACAGCCAGATGCAGGCCACAACGACCAGCAGGCCCAGCGACACGTCGGGGTTGACGACCAGGAACCCGCCCGCGAGGAGGGTCAGCAGCCCCGTGGCCACGTCCCAGACGCGCCGTCCGGGCGTGGGGGAGAGGAAGGCGCCGAGCAGGTCGACGAAGCCGGCGAGGACCAGCCACACGCCGACCAGCAGGCCGATCACCAGCAGGGTCTGCAGCGGGTCGCGCAGGCAGAGCAGGCCGACGATGAACGCCAGCGCCCCGGTGAAGCCCACGAGCGCACGCATCCCGCCCTCGAGCGTGCGCGAGGTCAGCGCGATCACGACCCGCAGCAGTCCGGAGACCAGGAACTGGATCGCCACGATCACGGCGAAGACCGTGAGCGTCTCGTCCGGCCACACGGCCAGGACGATGCCCAGACCGAGCGAGACGACGCCGTAGCCGAACACGAGCCCCCAGTGGTCGGCGAGCTCGGGAACGCCCGGAACCGGTCGCCCGCCCGGGCTCGTGGGTGACATGGCCTCGTACGACATGGTCGACCTCTCTCCGCGTGGTCCTGGTCAGCGTCGGCGGCTGGGTCAGCAGCGGAGCCATGGTCGACCGGGACGACGTAGCCCGCTTCGCCCGATTCAGGTGGCTGCGGTCGCGCCCGTCAGAGCAGGTCGAGTGTCCGCGCCACGGCGAGAGCATCGCTGCGACGGCGGACCCCGAGCTTGGCGTAGAGGCTCGAGACGTGGGTCTTGACCGTGTTCTCCGACAGGTACAGCGCCGCGGCGATGTCGGCGTACGTCGCTCCGCGGGCCAGTCCCCGGAGGACGTCGCGCTCGCGTGGGCTGAGGACCGGACGTACGACCGTCTCGGGCACCACCTGGCGTTCCTCGACGGTGGCGGTCCAGGGCCCGAGCACCTCGCTCATGCCGGGTACGCCGCGGGTGGCCTCGACCAGCTGGTCGACCCAGGGGTCGGGGCTCTCCCGCTGCAGTCTCTCGAGCAGGACGTGTGTCGACGTGCCCTGCCGCGTCCAGCCGAGGAACGGCACCGCGTTGCCGCGTACCTCGGTGACCACCACCGCGGTGCGCAGGAGGTCCATGGCGGCCGCTCCCTCTCCCAGCGCATCGCGCAGCTGCGCCTCGCAGACCAGAGCCAGCGCCCGGCAGGGCGGCTGGGCCAGCCGGACGCCCGCCGCGGCGTTCGCGAAGTGCTGCGCGGCCAGTCGTCGGTCCCCGCCCAGGTCGGCACCGAGTCCGCGCAGGAGCTCGCCCTCGCCCGGCCAGCCGAGGTCGTCGAGCGCCGTGGCCATGCCCAACAGGCCGTGCTGGTCGCCGGTGAGTGCGGTCAGGAACCCGCGCTCGACGTGCAGGACGGCGCGCAGGTACGACGGCGGGTTCGGTGTCTCGACGGGCTCCTGGATGATCCGCTCCGCCGCCATCACCGCGCCGTCCATCAACGAGAGCCGGACGTCGCGCAGCCTGGTCCAGAACTTCACGGTCAGGTCGGACGGATGCACCTGCTCGGTGGTGTGCGGCAGGTCCTCGATCGTCCTCGGGAACGGAAGCGAGGTGAACCTCGCGAGCTGACTGACGAGCAGAGCCCGGTGCTCGGCCAGCACCGGACGCCACGGCAGACCGCGCTCGATGCCCTCCAGCGCGAGCGTGGCCAGCCGCAGGCTCTGCGACTCCTTGCCCTGGAGGAAGAACAGCATCGCCAGGTGCGACATCGCCGTGGTCGCGTGCACGCTCATGTTCCACGCCTGGCTCAGCCGTACGGCGTCGGTGAGGCTCGCCTCGGCCGCCTCGAGCCTGCCCAGCCAGATCTGGTTCAGCCCGAGCTCCTGGAGCAGGTGCGGGAGGGCCAGGCGAGGCGGACCCTGGCCGACCTCCCCGCTGACGACCTCTTCGGCGAGGTCGACGGCAGCCTCGAGCGACTCGAGGCCCAGCCTCCCTCGCATCATCCGGACACAGGCGATCTGGGCGTCGAACTCGCTGCTGGTCCGAGCCTCGTCCGGCAGGTCACGCAACAGCCGGTCCATCCAGCTGATCGCACCCTCGATGTCGCAGTCGAACCACCTCTCGAGGGCCAGGCAGAACCACACCCCCGGGTTGGCGTCCACCGTCTGGCGGAACCGGCGGGCGAAGCCGCGCAGGGCCGCGTGGTCACCGTGCACGAGCAGCGTGTGCCCGTCGCTGGCGATCAGCGCCGCCGCCTGCTCGGGAAGGTTCAACGCGACGAGTCGCCGGAAGGCGGGCTGCGCCTCGCCCCGTGCCACGTCCAGCCGGACGGCCCGGAGCACGGTGGACTTCGCCCGGTCCACGTCGACCCCACCGGCGAGGATGCGGCGACGTACCACCTCGGCCATCAGCGGATGGATGCGGTAGCGATCGCCCGGGTCTCCCCCCGCGAGGTCGCCGTCTCGCTGGTGGGACGGCTCCGCGCGTCCGGTCACCGGCGGGGACGGCGAGGGGCCGAGGTGGGTCACGAGGAGACCGGTCGTCTCGAGCCCGGAGAGCACCTGGCCCGCACCCGAGTCGTGCGAGAGGTGGGCCGCCGTCTCCGCGGTGACGACGTCGTTGCCCGCCACGCACAGCAGCAGATGCCGTTCGCGTGGCTGCAGCGCCGCGAACACCTCCGACGCGACGCGGTCGGCGGCCACCAGATCCTGGGTCTCGAACTGGCGCGCCGCGGCGAGACGGTCGGAGAAGTTCCCCACCGCGCGGGCCGCCAGCACGGTGGCCCCGCACCAGCCCTCGGTCCGGTCCATGATGATGCGGGCCACCTCGGCCGAGTCGCTGCGCGAGTGCTCGGCGACGAGGACCGCGGACTCCCTCTCGGTGAGACGCAGGATCTCGCCCCTGAGGACGGTGAAGTGCCCCAGCAGCTCGGGGCCCAGGCGCGTGATGGGGAGGTCCCACCGCGAGACCAGCAGGAGTCGCAGGGACTCGGGTTCCTGGTCGAGCCGGGTGTCGACGTACCGGAGCGTGGCGGCGGGCAGGAGATGGGCGTCGTCGACGATGACCAGGGGTGTGGCCCGCCCCCTTCCCGGCGGGTCGAGCACCCGGCGCAGGTCCTGTGGGCCGAGGGCCTGCTCACCGTGCAGCCACACCACGGCGTCCCGCTCGTCCTGGTCCAGATGTCGCCGGCCGAGCCGGAGCCACCCGCTGACCCCGAGCGTCTTCCCCGACCCCATCGGACCCACGAGCAGGGTCAACGGGCTGTCGGTCGCCTGATCGAGACGCTGCCACAGCTGGGTCCGCGGGACGTACACGCGCGGGAGCCGAGGGACGTCCGGCGGCGCCCCCTGCTCGAGCAGCTCTCCGGCCTTCCCGTTCGACTTCGGACGGGCTGTCGTCGGACTCGTCACGTCACCCTCCCCTGTCCGCCGAGCGGCGCACGGTGGGCCGGGCCAGACGGAGCCCGTTGTCTCCCGCCGCGCGTACGCCTGGTCTATGGGCGCGTCTTCGACCGAGGTGCCGTCCACTCAGTCACGCGGGGCGACCCTCGAGTCCTTCTGCCTGGTGTCAACATAGGAGGCACAGCGGCGGTCCGCCTCATCCGTGACGGGTGAGGTCGATGAGGTCTTTCAGGCGGGCGGGTCTCCTAGTCGGACTCGGTCGAGATCTGGTGGCACAGCGCCCAGATCACGAACACGTCGAAGGCGATGATGACGAACGCCCAGAAGGGGTAGTACGGCATGAACGCGAAGTTGCTGAGCATGGACAGGCCGGCGATCGCGATGCCGCAGAGGCGACCCCAGGTCTGACCGGTCAGGACGCCGTAGGCGGTCGCGATGCCGATCACCCCGATGATGATGTGGAACCATCCCCAGGCCGTCACGTCGAACTGGTAGGTGTAGTCCAAGCCCCGGACGTACACCTTGTCGTTCGCTGCAGCCGCGATCCCTTCGAGGAGCTGGAAGACGGAGATGATCGCCAGCATGATCCCGGCGAAGGTGACCAACCCGTAGGCGAACAGGCTCGAGCCGGAGCCCTCGTCGTAGTCCGTCCGGGGTGAGGTGTTGCTCATGTGCTGCCTCCACTCGTGTCGCTCGCGGATCCGGGAGAGGTCACCCGGACGTCTCGTCGCACCGGTGCGACGCTAGGGTCGCGCGCGGTCGAGCGGGTCACCCGGAACGGGCGAAGGTCGCGGCGGACGGCTCGTGTAGCAGGGCTACGCGTGGCGTCACGCCGTGTCGTCGGGCAACGACCGACCGAGCTCCTCCAGGACCGCCTGACCCTCCTCGGACAGCTCGGCGTGGATGAGAACCCCTTCGGACCGCTCGATGACCGGAGCGACCTGCGTGGCATCGGCACCGCTCGACATCACGAACAGCGCCGACGTACCCGGCTTCACCGCCTCGCGGACCTCTGCCACCAGGTCGTCACTGATGCCGGCGTCCCGGAGCCGTTGGGCTCCGGCCCCGGCGGCCGCGCCCACCGCCGCTCCGGCCACGGGGTTGAGCAGCAGCAGGCCGACGGCGGCACCCCACATGGCGCCACGTCCCGCCGCCCGCGCCGTGAGATGCCCGAGATGGCGTACCCGCGGCTCCGGATCGCTGGGCACCCAGCTGACCGCCACCGCGTCGTGCACGACGAGGGCGCCGCGCTCCACCAGCGCGGTCAGGTGCGCTTCTCCGGTCTCGGCGCCGAACGCCGTGGGGTAGAGCCAGACGGTGACGGAGGGCATGCCTCTCTCCTCAGGACGGGTGTCCGCCGGGCGGTTGCTCAGGCGGTGAAGACCTCGCGCAGTGCGGCCTCCTGCTCATGGCTGAGGTTGGTGAAGATCAGCTCGGCCCGCTCGCCGCCCTCGAACGCGTCCTTGACCTTGTCGATCACCGCGTCCGACGTCATCACGAACAGGGCCGACGTCCCGGGCGTCACCTGGTCACGCACCTTGTTGATGAAGCCGTCGTCGATGCCGACGTCGGTGAGCATCCCGGCGAGGGCGCCCGTGGCGGCCCCGATCGCGGCGCCCAGGAGCGGGACGAAGAAGATGAGCCCGAACAGGAGGCCCCAGAAGGCACCGCCCAGGGCTCCAGCCCCGGCCGTCGGCTCGAGCTGGTGGGTCGTGGGCTTCTTCTCGCCCAGCTCCCAGGTGACGGTGGCCGCGTCGTGAACGGTGACGACGTTCTCGTGGGCCATCTGCAGGAGCCTCGCCTCCGCTCGGGCCGCCCCGTCGGAGGAGTCGAACCTCCACACGGTGAGCGAGGCCATCGGGCCTCCTTCGGTCGATCCGGCACGTACCTGTGTCCTGCCGCCACGGTCCCGCGTGGGCGGGCCGAGGTGTTCACCCGGAAACGGTGAACGGGCGGGGCATGCGCTGCCGCCCGTCACGGGTTCCCCGGTCGCCGACGCCACCGCCACGTCCAGGTCGCGACGGAGCACCAGGTCGAGACCGCTCCGTTCCGTCGGTTCCGGAGACCGCGGGCGCTGACACGGCCGACCGGCACGGATCTGGTCCCCTGCGCCACGTTGCTCTCGCCCGTTTCCGGTGAAGCACCCCGCGCGGCGGGGCTCCTACTGTGCCGTGAGCTCAAGTGGTGCTGGGAGTGATCTGTGGACCGCAACCTCGTCCGTGCGCGCACGGGAGATCGAGCGCCTCACGCGCTCCTGCGACCTTCCCGCGTGAGACCGTGATGACGCGCATGATGATCCGGGTCGACGCCGAGCTCTCCGACGAGCTCGTCGCCGCTTTCCCGCACCTGACGCCGAAGACGCAACGTGCCACCACGACGCTCACCGGCGACCTGACCGACCAGGAGGAGCTGCAGGGGGTCCTGAACCTGCTCAACTCGCTCGGCATCAAGGTCGTGGAGATCGTGACCATCCCGGAGGAGTGAGGCGTGACTCACCGAACGCCGTGGAGGGCAGGACCATGACCGAGCAGGAGCGGCACCGGAGGTCCGACGCTTCTGCCGCGCTGCCGGCCGAGGCGCTGGGGGCCGCTCCGGGACCCAGGTCCGTGCTGATGAAGGTGCTCAGCGCTGCCCTGTCGGGCGGGCTGCTGGTCCTGCTGTTCCTCGTGATCATCCCCGCCCTGGGCGACATGAGCGAGGTGTGGGACGCCATCACCTCGATGTCGGTGGCGACGGTCGTGGGGCTCGTGATCGCCGCGCTCGTCATCAGGGCGCTGCTGGCCGCGGCGTACGTGCCGCTGATCCCGGGGTTGTCCTTCGTCCGCTCGGTGATCGCCCGCGAGTCGTCGTCCGCGGTGAGCAACGTCATCCCCGGCCCGTCGGGCACCGCCACGCAGTACGTCGTCCTCCGCAGCTGGGGGGTCAGCACCGAGCGGTTCGCGGGCGCCACGGTCAGCGTCAGCGTGATCACCGACGCGTTGCTCTTCGCGGCTCCCGGCGTCCTGCTCCTGCTCTGGGTGCTGCTCGGCCAGCCGGCCAAGCAGAGCAGTCATCAGGTGTGGCTGATCGGCGTGATCACCCTGGCGGTCACCGCCGTGACGGTCACGCTCGTCGTCGCGGTGGCTCGCAGCGAGCGCCTCGCGGGCCTGCTCGGTCGCGTCGGCCAGGCGTGTGTGAACCCGTTCCGCCGCCTCTTCCGCAAGGACACCTTCGGCAACTGGCCCGAGCGCGCCCAGGGGCTCCGCGTCGACACCCTCGGCCTGGTCCGCGGGAACGCGACCGTCCTGGCCTGCACCATCGGTGGCGGCTACCTGCTGAACGGGCTGCTCCTGGTCTGGTGCCTGTGGGCGTGCGGGGTCGACCACGCGGTGATGCCGATGTCGCTGGGCCTGTTCGTCTACTCCGTCGGCCGGGCCGTCACGATCGTCCCGATCACCCCCGGCGGTGTCGGCGTGGTCGAGCTGGTCTACACCGCGGCCTATGTGGCGGTGCTCGGCGAGGAGTCCCACGACGCCGTGCTGGCGGGCGTCCTGGTGTATCGCGCGCTGACCTATGCGCTGCCCCTCGTCACCGGAGCCATCGCCTACCTCGCGTGGCGCATCATGCGGGTCAAGGAGATCCACGACGTCGCGGCGGCCGCCAAGCCCTAGCTCCCACCGGGAATCACCCGGCGATCACCTGGTCACCCCGTGGGGATGATGTCGAGGCGCTGCTCGGGGGTTTGAATGCTGGTATCCCGGCCGGGAGCCGCGCGCCGCCGGACGAACGGCGTCCGCTCGCGTCCGCGGGCCGTCCTGGAAGGGGAGTCCGGTGTCCGACGCAAGGTCGACCGCATGAGCACACGCATGGTCGGCGACGACCTGGTCCGGTTGCTGGAGCTGATGAAGGGCGCCGACAGCGTGGAGCTGAAGCTCACCGTGCCCGAGGAGTCCCATCGATCGGCGCTCGCGGCCCTGGGGGTCGACCCGCTCGAGGCCCAGATCCGGCAGGTCTTCTTCTTCGACACCCCTGACCTCGCGCTCAACGCAGCGGGTGTCGTCGCGCGCGTCCGCAGGATCCAGGGTCGTGATGGCGACTCCGTGGTCAAGCTGCGGCCGGTCGTGCCCGACCAGATCCCCGACGACGTACGTCGCTCGCCGACGTTCGGGGTCGAGGTCGACGCGATGCCCGGTGGCTACGTGTGCTCGGCATCTCTGAAGGGCACGGTCCGGCCGGCCGCCGTGCTGAAGAGCGTCTCCGGCGAGAAGCGGCTGAGCAAGCTGTTCTCGTCGGACCAGCGAGCGTTCTTCCGGACCCATGCGCCCGACGGGCTGACCATCGATGACCTGTCCGTCCTGGGGCCCATCTTCGTGCTCAAGCTCAAGCTGCCGTCCGCGACGTTCCGGCGCCGCATCGTGGTGGAGATGTGGCTGTACCCCGATGGGGCGCGCATCCTGGAGCTCTCGACGAAGGCCTCGCCCGAGGAGGCACTCATGGTCGCCATCGAGGTCCGGCAGTTCCTCGAGGACCGGGGAATCGACACGTCGGGTGAACAGCAGACCAAGACCAGGACCGCGCTGGAGTTCTTCGCGGCCGAGCTGCGGTCGGCTCCCGGACCGGCTGCCTCCCCGGAGCCGACCTCGACCAGGAAGCGATCATGAGACTCCTCATCCGGTGGGTGCTCCTGGCGGTCGTCATCGCCGTGGTGGCGTTGATCGTGCCCGACGTCGACATCAGCGGTGGTGTGCTCGGGCTGATGATCGCCGCGGCGGTCTTCGGGCTGGTCAACGTGCTGGTCGGCCCCGTGCTGCGGCTCCTGGCCCTGCCGTTGACCATGGTGACGTTCGGGCTCTTCTCCCTGGTCGTCAACGGGCTCCTGCTGGCGCTCACGGCCGGTCTCACGTCGTTCCTCGACGTCGGTGGCCTGATTCAGACGATCGTCGCGGCGTTCCTGATCAGCGTGCTGAACACGCTCGCCCTGGTGGTCACCGGGGGCCTGGTGTCTCGGACGTCGACGGCTGCGGCGTAGCGGGGGAGCCGACCTTCGACCGCGCGAGGAATGCGGCGAGGGGTGCGGACAGCTCGGCGCTCCGGTCGCCCCAGTCCGTGACGACCGCGGTCCCGGCGACCAGGTCGTGAAGTGCGCGATGCTCGCGCTGGAACAGGATCATCAGGAGCCCGATGCCCAGGAAGACGAGGCTGAAGGGGAGCACGAGGGTCCGGACCAGGGCCTGCCTGGCCGACAGGGGAAGACCGTCGGCGGCGAGCACTCGGAGTCCCACGACTGCCTTGCCGAAGGTGCGTCCGGCCACGGCCAGGGCGACGAAGACGTAGAGGAAGGCCCACACGGCCAGGGCGGCGACGGCAAGGGGCTGCGTGCGATCGGGGCTGAGGGGCCGGTTCAGGAGGGTGCTGGTGAGCAGGTTCGTCACCGCGTACCCGAGCGCGAACGAGATGGTCACCACCGCGATGTCGATGGCGGCGGCAAGGGCACGTGCGAGCGGCCCGGCATAGTGTCCGGTCACCGACGTCACCGGGGTCGGTGGATCGGGATCGGCGTGGACGGGACGCAGGTGGGAGGGGGCGAGGCGGGTCGGGTCGGGTGGCCGTCGCAGCAGCCGGTCGAGCCCTCGGTCGAGCAGCGTGTCCAGGCCGACGACCTGTCGGCGCGCGAGGTCGAGCGCGGACTCCGCGAAGCGCCCGGTACTGGCCATGATGACGTCGGGGACGCCCGAACGCTGGACGAGCGCCTCGACATCGATCCGGGCGAGCAGCTCGTCGAGGTCGATCCCGGCCAGGACCTCGTCGAGGTCGACCCGACTCAGCAGGCGCTGGAGGTCGATCCGGTCCATCAGCACGTTGGGATCGATCCGGTCGACGACCTTCTGGACGTCGATCCGCTCGAGCAGCAGGTCGAGATCGACGTACTCCAGGATCACGTCGGGGTCGACGAGCTCCACGACCCGTCCGGTGGCGACACCCGCGACCCGGCCGATGATGCCCTTGCCCGGCGCGCTCACCGGCCGCCCGCCCTCATGGCTTGCTCGGGGCGCTCGCCACGCCGACCGTGTCCTCGTCGCTGGTGTCGGGTGGCTCGGATCCGGGGTCTGGTGGCGTGCTCGTCATCGCCGCCTTGCCGACTCCCACCAGGACCTGCAGGGCCGCGAGGAGCACGACCACCACCACGACCGACCAGAACAGCCGCGACTCCGACGCGTTGTTTCCCCAGAACAGGGTGACGACTCCGACGAGGCCGATCACGATCCGGAGCCACACCGCGTTGGGCACGACCCAGCGCCCGGCCTGCGCGACCGGGCTGTCGGCCGCCGCAGCACCCACGGACTCGAGACCGCCGCTGATCGTGGCGCGGGTGGCGGTGCCCAGCTTGGTGGCTCCCGCGAACCAACCCACGAAGGCCAGGATCACCCCGAGCCAGAGCATCACGTGCTGCCCTCGCTGCAGGTACGTGAACAGCTGGTTGTAGAAGACGGTGCTCGCGGGCCCGAACACGGTGCCCGACAGCTGGTTGACGAAGAGCTGTCGCCCGATCGAGAGGATCAGCGCGAGGAGCAGGGCGTTCGCCGCCAGCAGTGCTCCGATCACGATGGCCGCTCTCGGCCGGCGCCACGCGAGCAGGAAGCCTGCCAGGTACAGCAGAGCGACCACCACGAGCAGCCACTTGGCCACGGGGTTGGCAAAGGCATAGATCGTGCGTACCTGCTTCAGCTGGGGCGCCTCCAGCAGCACGATCTCGCGGTTCTGCGCGGGGAGCGGCGGCGCGTTCTGGAGGATCGTGAGCCCGCGGTCGACCAGGCGCTGCTTGACCTGGTCGATGACCTGGGAGAGGTCGAGGACCAGAGCCCCGCCCTGGACGGAGACGGCCCCAGAGGTGTCACCCTCGAGCAGACGCACCAGTGCCTGCTGCGCCCTGGCGTTCGCCGCGACCCAGAACTCCGCGAACGCGTCGGAGGCGACGAAGGCGCGTACCTGGGTCTCGATCAGCCCGTTCACCGCACCCGAGAGCGGGCCGACGAGGGCCTGGAGCCGGGGCCGGCTCTTGATCACGTCGGCGAAGATCTGGTTGAGCAGGGCCTCGACGTCCACCTGCGACTCGATGGCGTCGGTCACCCTGGTGGTGATCGCGGCCTGCACCTCGGGCGAGTCCACCAGCGGCCCCACCGTCTCGACGTACCGCTGGCCGTCGTTGATGGTGCGCTGCCCCCAGTACGCGAACGAGGCCGGCACGGTCAGGAGTGCTGCCAGGGTGAGGCACACAGCCACCGCGAGAGTCCTCCCGCGAGGAGGGCGCTCGGTCCCCGGTTGCACAGCTACCGACTCACCCATCGGATCTCCTCCCGCGTGCGGCACGTCTCATCGCCTGACCCCCTCACGCCCGGTTCTTCGGAGCCCTGTGCGTCGAACGTAGGTTCCCGGGCTCCTCCCGCCATCGCCCGTTTCGGACGATCCCGTGGCCGGGGCCACCCGACGAAGGTGGCTCGAGCCCCGCATCCGGTCGCGGAGCTTCCTGGTGATCGTCCGGCGCGGACCATGCTGTGACCGCGGCGAGCACCCACAATGACCGGAACAGGATCTGGAGCCGTCATGGACGAGAACCCACGGGTCACGGGGCCGCCGTCGGCGACGCAGCACGGGCGTCCATGGGCCGTGCGGAGCATCCGCTGGGCCGACGTCGTACGCCTGCTCGCATCGTGGTTGCTCAGCTTCCTGGCGCTGCTGCTGACCGCGGACCTGTTGCCGGGCTTCAGCTACACGTCCTGGGGACCGCTCCTGGTCGCCGCGGCGGTCACCGGCCTGGTCGGCATGATCGTCCGGCCCGTGCTCGTCGAGCTCAGCGCGGTGATCGGTTGGATCGCCGTCGCCCTGGCCACGCTGTTCGGGCAGGCCCTCGTGGTGCAGATCGCGTTGTCACTGGTCCCGGGCGTGTCCTTCGACTCGTTCTGGACCGCGGTCGCGGTCGCCTGGACGACGGCTGTGATCGGGACCCTGCTGGCGTGGATCTTCAGCGCGGGCACCGACGAGTCGTTCGTGGCCAGCCTGTGCCGGATCAAGCCGGGCGCGATCGGCGACCCCGACGTGGACGGCGTGGTCTTCCTCCAGTTGGACGGCGTCGCCTTCCCCGTCATCCACTGGGCGCTCACGTCCGGCACGATGCCGACCCTGCGCCGGTGGGTGGACACGGGGGTGCAGGTCGCTCACGAGTGGACGGTGCAGCTGCCCTGCACGACTCCGGCGAGCCAGCAGGCGATCCTGATGGGCACCTCGGCAGGCGTGCCCGCGTTCCGTTGGTACGACCGGGAGCTGGGGCGCCTGCTGGTGGCGAACCGGCCCGAGGACGCGGCGATCATCGAGCTGCGGGCCAGCAGCGGGGTCGGGCTCCTGGCCGACGACGGCATCTCGATCTCCAACATCTTCACCGGGGACGCCCCGCGGGCTGCCATGACGATGAGCAGGCTGGAGGTCGGGCGAGGATCACGTCGGACGCGCCAGGTGTTCGCCCGCTTCATGTTGCGCCCCGACGGGTTGGCCCGCAGCCTCGCCCGCACCGTCGCCGAGGTCGTCCGGGAGCGCTTCCAGGCGGTCAAGCAGCGGCGGCTCGACATCCGTCCCCGCGTGCATCGCTCGTGGACCTTCGCCGGGCTGCGAGCCTTCAGCAACGGACTGCTCCGGGACCTCAACACGACGTTGGTGAGCGAGGAGATGATGCGCGGCACGCGCAGCGTCTACGTCGACTACGTCGACTACGACGAGGTGGCCCATCATGCGGGCTCCACCAGGATCGAGTCGCTGGCGGCACTCACCGGCCTCGACCACGTGCTCGCCGTGCTGGAGAGGATCGAACGCCGAGCCCCGCGCCGGTACCGCTTCGTCCTGCTCAGCGACCACGGTCAGAGCCAGGGCGATCCGTTCGCGTCCCGCTACGGCACGGACCTGAGTGACCTGTGCCGGAGCCTCACCGCGTCGGCGACGACCGGCGTGGAGGGCAGCATCGAGGGCTGGGGGCGGGTGGACTCGGTGCTGGAGGACCTCGCCGGCTCGGGCGGGTCGACGGTCCAGAAGGCCGCCTCGCGTCGGGTCGTGCGGAAGATGCAGCCGGCAGCACCCACCGAGTCCGAGGTCGAGCTGGTCGTGCTCGGCAGCGGCAACCTGGGGTTGGTCTACGTTCCGGGACCTCAGCGGCTGATGCTGGAGGAGCTGGAGGCACGGTGGCCCGAGCTGGTGCCCGGCCTGGCCGGGCACCCCGGCATCGGGTTCGTGGCCGCGATGGGCGCAGAGGGTCCGGTCGCCATCGGTGCCGAGGGCCGGCACCATCTCGCGACCGGTCGGGTCGAGGGGATCGACCCGCTGCTCCCGTTCGGTGCGCACGCCCCGGCCATGCTGCTGTCGGCCGCGCTGATGAAGGAGGCACCGGATCTCTACGTGAACAGCAGCGTGGACCCGGAGACGCTCGACGTGGCAGCGTTCGAGCCGCTGGTCGGGTGCCACGGCGGCCTGGGCGGCTGGCAGGACCGCGGCTTCGTGGTGGCCCCCCCGGACCTGCTGCAGCCGACGTCACCGATCGTCGGCGGGGAGGAGCTGCACGGACACCTCGTGCACATCCTGGAGTCGTTGGGGCATCGAGGTGAGCTCGTGAGGAGCACTACATGAACCAGTCGCGCACGTTCCGGCTGCTCGTCGGCGCCGCCGCCCTCGTGATCGTGGTCGCCGGGGTCAAGGCCGCCGCCGGGATCGTGGCGCCGACGATGCTGGCACTGGCCCTGACGATCGTGTTCCACCCGATCCGGGTGTACCTCGAGGGCAAGGCACCGACCTGGGTGGCGACCACGGTCGTGCTCGCCGCGGCGTACCTGATGATCATCCTCTTCACACTCGCCATGGTCGTCTCGCTCGGACAGCTGGCGGCGCTGGTGCCGACGTACGCACCACAGATCAACGACGACCTGGGCGACATCGGCAGCTGGCTCCAGGGTCGCGGTGTCGACAGCGGTCAGGCCGAGACCCTGGTCAAGGCGCTCGACCCCGAGAAGCTGGTCGGGGTCGTGAGCTCGCTCCTGTCGAGCATCGCCGGGGTGCTCGGCGACCTGTTCTTCGTGGTCATGCTCCTGGTGTTCCTGGCCGTGGACTCGGCGTACGTCGGCCGCATCACCGAGGTCACTCGGGCACACCGGCCGCAGTGGGTGGAGGCGATGTCGTCGTTCGCGCACGGGACCCGCAGCTACCTCGGTGTGTCCGCGGTCTTCGGCCTGATCGTGGCCGTCCTGGACGCCGCCTTGCTGTGGGCGATGGGTGTGCCCGGTGCCTTCGTCTGGGGGGTGCTGGCCTTCGTCACCAACTTCATCCCCAACATCGGCTTCATCATCGGGCTGATCCCCCCGGCCCTGGTCGCGCTGCTGGACAGTGGGCCGGGCCTGATGGTGGCCGTCATCCTCGTCTACTGCCTGCTCAATCTGGTGATCCAGTCCATCATCCAGCCGCGGTACGTCGGCGAGGCCGTCGGTCTGTCGACCTCGCTGACCTTCCTGTCACTGATCTTCTGGACCTGGGTGCTGGGACCGTTGGGCGCGCTGATGGCCGTCCCGATGAGCCTGTTGTTCAAGGCCATCCTGGTCGAGGCGGACCCCGAGGCGGGGTGGCTCGATGCGATCATCAGCGGCCGTCCCGATGACCATCCATCGGAGACCGTGCCCTGAGTCGCCGTACGTCGGAGCGGTCCCGGGCGGGTGGACGACGTCGCCGAGCCGCTCAGTCCTCGCGCTCCGGCGAGGTGGGCACCCCGAGCTCGAGCACCAGGGGTGTGCACCGCGGGGCCACGCGCCCGAGCGCCCGGGCGAAGGCCGGCCCCGGAACGTCCATCCAGCCTCGCGGGTAGGTCCCGCCGCCCGGGGCGTACAGGGTGCCCCAGTGCACCGGGATCGCGTACCTGGCGCCCACGCGCAGGCACGCTTCCGCGGCCTGGTCGGGACCCATGTGACCCCCGGAGAGGCGGGGTCCCCACCCTGACACCGGAACGATGGCGATGTCGATGGGTCCGCCGGCCAGCTCGGGGAGCCCGGTCAGGCCGTCGAAGAGCTCGGTGTCGCCGGCCAGCCACACCGTGGCCGAGTGGCCGCGCACCAGGTGCCCGTTGGCGCCGTTCGGCCGATGCGGCATCGGTCGTGAGGCATGGCGGGCGCCGCACAGGGTGACTCGCACCGCGGCATCCGGGCCGACCTCGATCCATTCCCGATCGGGTGGGGCCACGGCGGCGAAGCGGCGCTTCCGTAGCCAGGGGACGTTGGCCGGCCCGGTGATCACGGGAGCGGAGGGAGGGAGCAGGCGGAGAGACTTGAGCTCGGCGTGGTCGTGGTGGAGGTGCGACAGGAGCACCGCGTCGACGCCGTCCCACGAGGCCGGGTCGGGAGGGCGTCCCCGCCGCCGCAGGATCCCGGCGTGTCGGCGGAGGAGCGGGTCTGCGATGAGCCGAGCACCGTCGACATCGAGGACGACGGTGGAGTGACCGAGCCACGTGATCGTGATGGTCACCTGAGATCCTCCCGCCCGATGCCTGGCACGAGGCGAGTGTGCTCGTCGCGCCGCCCGACCGCGTCCCCCGATGGGGACGATCCTCGGGCCTTCGCGCCGGCACACCTGCACGAACGGAGCATGCGCTCGATGCGCCCAGGGAGTAGCGTGCAAGCAGGTCACTGACCCGGGACCCCGGTCGCGGCCTGTGCATGCCGTGAGGGAGACGCGGCAGGGAGGGCACGCCGGTATGGGTGGCAAACGGGAGGACATCTCGACCTCGGGTGTCGGGGCACGCTCCGGCGCGCTCGCCCCGACGAGCTGGTTCGGCGTGCCGACCGTCCCCGCCGACTACGTCCGCCGGCTGCGCCTGTTCCAGGTGCTGGACGCCGGCGCGACCGCGCCGCTGATCCTGGTCAGTGGCCCCGCCGGGAGTGGGAAGACGTCACTGGTGGCCGACTGGGTCAGCCTCCGAGCCTCGGACGAGCAGACCGAGTGGGTCACCTTCGAGCGGGAGGACGAAGCGCTCTGGCCCGGCGTGCTGGGCGGGCTCGCGCGGCTCGGGATCGCCGTACCCTCGCGGTCGCTCCCGGAAGGCACCGACGCGCTGGACCGGCAGCTGCTGACCGGGCTCGCCATGGCGGTCGCGAACGCGGCGAGGCCGGTCACCCTGGTCCTGGACGGGTACGAGCTGGCGGACCGCGACGTCGCCAACGACCTCGACTACCTGCTGCGGCACTCCGGTCATCGCTTGCACCTCGTCCTCGTGACCCGCGTCGACCCGATCCTTCCGCTCTATCGCTACCGCCTGGAGGACGGGCTCACCGAGGTCCGGATGGCCGACCTCGCGTTCACCGACGCCGAGGCCGACGAGCTGTTGGCGAAGGCCGGCCTGACCCTGACGGCCGAGTCCGTCCGTGAGCTGAACGGGCGAACGCACGGGTGGGTCGCCGGTCTGCGATTCGCCTCCCGGTTCCTGGGCAAGAGCGACAACCCGGACCAGGCGGTCGAGCAGATATCGGGTGACAGCGGGGACATCGGGGAGTACCTGCTCGGCGAGGTGCTCGCGGCACAGACGCCGGAGAACCGCCGACTCCTGCTGAGCACGAGCATCCCGGCCACCATCCAGCCCGGCCTGGCCGAGGTCTTGGGTGGACGGGCCGCCACTCGGATGCTCTCGCTGCTGGCGCGGGGCAACGCCTTCGTCGAGCCCGTGCCGGAGCACCCCGGCTTCTACCGCTACCACCCGTTCTTCAGGGACCTGCTGCGGGCCGAGCTCGCCTACGAGGCGCCCCTGGAGGTGGAGCGGCTGCAGCGTGTCGCCGCGGAGTGGTTCGCCGCGGAGGGCCTGGTCGCGGCGAGCGCTGCCCACTACGCGGAGATCGGCGCCTGGAAGGACGCAGCCGGCCTGGTCGTGGACGAGCTGGCCTTCGGAGACCTCCTGACGCGCGGCACCGACGGCATCCTCGCCCAGGCGCTGATGCCGATCCCCGACGAGGTCCGGGATCCCGCCGCATCGGTCGTCCGGGCCGCGCTCGCGCTGGGTCAGGGTGACTCCGAACGCGTCACCACCGAGCTCGCCCAGGTGCCCGACGCGTCGCCGGCCGTGGCCGACGGGCACGACGGCGCGCTCTCCCTGGCGGTCGCGGTGCTCGAGAGCATTCGCGCGCGAGCCTCCGCCGACCCGGGCGAGGCGTTCGAGCGCGCCGAGGAGGCCGAAGAGGCGCTCACAGACCGACACGGCAGGGCCAGGGAGGACGCCGAGCTCGAGATCTCGGCCCTGGTCCATGCCAGCAAAGGCATCGCTGCCCTGCGCCGGGGCCGGCTCGAGCAAGCGCACGACCTGTTCGCCCAGGGCGCCGAGTCGGCGCTGTCCCTGGGCTCGGAACCACTCCTGGTCGAGTGTCACGGCTACCTCGCGCTGATCGCCTGCCTGCGGGACCAGCTCTCAGAGGCCGCCTCTCTCGCCCACCGAGCCGTCGCGGCCGCCGATGATGTGGGGATCCGCATGCGCGACCGCTCGGCGGCACCGCAGGTCGCGTTGGCCTGGGTGGACATGGAGCGCTACGACCTGGAGGGTGCCGCGCGGCACGTGAAGCTGGCCACCATGTCAGACGCCTTCCTCGGAGACCGGGTACCCGGGACGATGCTCGCCCTGACCCGAGCTCGGATACAGGCGGCCCGTGGTGACGTGAACGGCGCGATCTCCATCGTGGAGCAGTCCGAAGCCACCGCCGACGGGATCGACTGGCTCAGCGCCCAGCTGCGACTCGAGGCGCTGCGCCTGCGGGTGGCGAGCGAAGACGTGTCGGGGGTCGTCCGGGAGTCGCGCGAATTCGAGAAGTGCTTCCCGGACGAGGTGGCGCTGATCGTGGCCGAGGCCGGGATGGTCGCGGGCGATGACCAGGTCGTCACCGAGGCGCTGTCACGTGTCATCGGACAGGGCGGTCGTCCCGGCGTCCAGGTGGAGGCCTGGTTGGTCGAGGCAGGTCGTCAGCTCCGGAAGGGCTCGCCGGCGAAGGCCAGGGCGGCGGTCGACCACTCGGTGAGACTGGCCGCTCCGGAGCACTTCCGTCGGCCGTTCCGCGAAGCCCCGACGGCGGTGGCGAGCCTGCTCCCGGGTGACCCGTCGTACGGCCACGCGGCGGCATCGGTACGGCGTACCGCCACGGCCCCGAGGGGCGGCCGAGGCGATCCCGGCACCCGGGTCCATGCGGCCGCCGACGCATCGCAGCCGCTGGTCGTGGAGCGCCTGACCGACAAGGAGCTCGAGGTGCTGGGACACCTCGCCGAGCTCCTCTCGACCGAGGAGATCGCCGAGACGATGTTCGTCTCGGTGAACACGGTCCGCACCCATGTGCGGAACATCCTGCGCAAGCTCGGCGTACCCCGGCGGAACGCGGCGGTGCGCCGGGCACGAGAGCTCAACCTGCTGTCCGGCTGACCGATCGAGCAGGGCATTCATCCCAGTGGGATGAGGACATCCCCGCCCCGTGGGGATGGCATGGATCAGGGTGACAGCGCGACCGGAGCTTCGTGGCCGCCGGGGCCGCCTGGAACCAGGGACGTGGCGCTGCTCGCACGCGATGCAGGACCTGGATCGGAAGGGCGACCCCGGGGCGACGACTTGAGGGCGGCGGTACGACGATGGGCGATGATCACAGACGGTACGAGGTGCGCATCACCGGCGAGGTGCCCGAGGCCGCCCTGGTCGGGCTCGACGACATCCGGGTGGCACGACAGGAGATGCGCTCGGTCGTGAGCGGCGAGTTCCCGGACCAGGCCGCCCTCTACGGCTTTCTCAACCGGCTCCGATCGCTGGGACTGGAAGTGCTCGAGGTCCGGCAGCTCGCCGTCGGTCCCGACCCGGGATCGGGGCCCGAGGACGTCGCGACGGACTCTGAGCAGACGACCGATCACGAGCCGGCACCATGACCAGGCAGGACGCAGCGTCGGGTCCGGCTCTGTACGAGGTCACGATCAAGGGTCACGTGGGCCCGGTCATCAGGTCGGCCCTGACTCCACACGGCGTGACCAGGTCCGAGTTCTGCACGATCCTCCGTGTGGGCG
>Ga0070683_100000532_pt1 | contig 26845 bp, 24 predicted proteins | sample KBSC713LmetaG_FD_64662 | JGI IMG/M metagenome (GOLD analysis project Ga0070683, IMG submission 64662) | Corn rhizosphere microbial communities from Kellogg Biological Station, Michigan, USA - KBS C7.1-3L metaG | ecosystem: Host-associated > Plants > Roots > Rhizosphere ... | reverse complement strand
CGCCAGCCCGAGGCGGTCGCCGACGAGCCGGAGGACGAGTACGACGAGGACGAGTACGAGAACGGCGACAACGGGGAGAACGGCGATCACGCCGCGCCCGAGCAGCTCGAGGAGCTGGAGCCGCCCCAGGAGCTCACGCCGCAGGAGGACCCGGGCGCGATCCGCCGCTACCGCTTCCGCCATCCGACCGCGTCGGGAAAGACGATCGCCGCCGCGGGCTTCGTCGAGGCCGCACGGACGATCGGCGTTCTGATCCTGACCCACCGCCGGCTGCTGGTCAGCCAGTTCAACCGCGAGCTGACGGACGAGGGCTACCTCGAGCGGATCACGCCGGAGATCACCGGCAAGGGCGCCCCGCCGAAGCGCGACCCGATCACGATCCAGACGTATGCCTGGTTCGCGCGCCACGTCAAGGAGCTGAACCGCGAGGCGTATCAGCTCGTGATCTGCGACGAGGCCCACACCGCGCTCGGCGAGAAGACGAGCGCCGCGATCCGCAGCTTCCCCGAGCCGGTCTACATCGGCATGACGGCGACCGAGCAGCTGATCGCGAAGCAGGTCTCCGACGTCTTCCCGGCGTCGGTCGACGACCTCCCGCTCGGCGACGCGGCCCGTCGCGGCCTGATCGCGCCGCTTCGCTGCCTGCGGGTGCCACCTGCGGCGGCGATCAACTCGGTGCCGATCGTCGGCGGCGACTTCGACCAGGACGCGCTGGCCAAAGTGCTCGACCACGTCGCGCTCAACCAGGCGGCCGCCAGCCTCTACCGCGACCGCTTCGACTCGACACCCGGGATCGTCTACGCCGCCGGCGTCGACCACGCGTACAACCTCGCGCAGGAGTTCCGCGCCGCCGGCCTGAAGGCGGAGGCGGTCAGCGGGCGCACGCCGCCCGTCCGCCTGGCCGAGATCCTCGCCGCCTACGAGCGCGGAGAGATCGACGTGCTGGTCAACGCGATGCTGCTCGCCGAGGGTTGGAACTCGCCGCGTGCGACCGTGGTCATGCATCTCGCGCCCACGGCCAGCAAGCGCGTCTACCAGCAGCGGATCGGGCGGATCATGCGCCTGCACCCGAGGAAGGAGGCGGGGATCGTCGTCGACTTCGTCCAGAAGGGCGCGACGCACTCGGACCGCGTGGTCACACTGCACTCCCTGCTCGGAGCCGACTTCTACCGCGAGGGCGCCCGCGTCACGCCCGCGCCGCGCCGCCGCGTGCAGCGGCGCGCGCGCCGCCGCCTCTCGCCGGCGCCGTGGCTCGTGCCGGTCACGCCCGACGTCAACAGGCGCCTCGCGGTGATCCAGCGCGAGTGGCAGCGCGTCGACCCGCGCTACCTCGACGAGGAAGAGCAGCGCTTCTGGGCGCGCATCGCCGGCCGCCAGGCCCGCTTCGACGACCGCGTCGGGCTGGTCGAGAAGCTGAGCGCCCGCGCGAGCAAGGCGGCCCTCGACCAGTTCCTGTTCACCTGCGCGGCCGAGAACCCCAACCGGCGGCTGCGGCTGATGGCGCTCTCCGACCGTGTCTCGACGCCGGTCGACCGGATGAGCTTCGACGACCTCGTCACCCTGGTCACGCAGGCGCCGCCGTGGGAGAAGGACCGCGTCCAGGGCGTGCGGGTGCTGCTGCGCGCGATCGGCGAGGGGAAACCCGACGCGCCCGACCAGATCCTGGCGCGCTGGACCTGGCGACTCGCGCGTGCAGTGCGCAAGGTGCTCGACCGCAAGGCCAGCGCCGAGTACCCCGAGGCCAAGCGGCTGCTCGGCGCGCTCGCGAACTCGCGCGGCCAGCGGCACGAGGAGAACGCGGTCAAGCTGGCCGCCGCCGCCAAGGATCTGCCGATCGGAACCGCCGCGGCCCTGCTCGCCTCCGCCGACGGCTACACGCCCCGCGCGAACCACCACCTCGAGACCGCCCGCGAGGGCCTCGGCACGATCAACGAGGTCTCCACCGCCCTCGCCGACGACCTCCCGGCGCCGAAGGCGCACACGGGAAGGCGGCGTCGCCGGCGGCGCAAGAAGAAGCCGGCGACCGCGTCCGCGCAGACCGTCCAGGGCAGCCCGGAGCAGAACGGCAGCCAACCCGCGCCCGCGCAGAACAATGAATCCGTAACAACCGGGCAGGCTTCGACGTCCGAATAACCAACGATGGTCCTCGCGATCGTCTTCGCGTTCGTGGCGGGGCTGATCACGGCGGTTTCGCCGTGCGTCCTGCCGGTGCTCCCGATCGTGTTCGCCGGAGGCGCGGGCGAGCACCGCCGCCGCCCGTTCGCGATCATCGCCGGGCTCGCCGTCACCTTCCTCGTCTCGATCCTGTTCGCGGCGCTCCTGCTCGACGCGCTCGGGCTCCCCAAGGATCTGCTGCGAAACGTGTCGATCGCGCTGCTGTTCCTGCTCGCCGCCACGCTGATCTTCCCGCAGGTCGGCGTCTGGATCGAACGTCCGCTGTCCCGGCTGTCACGCCGGCCGTCAGGCGACCTCGGCGGCGGCTTCCTCCTCGGGTGCGCGCTCGGGTTCGTCTTCGTGCCCTGCGGGGGGCCGGCGATCGCGCTCGTGACGACCTCGGCCGCCGCCCACGAATTCGGGTTCAAGACGATCGCGGTCGCCGTCGCCTACACGCTCGGCGTCTCGGTCGTCCTGCTCGCGATCGCGATCGGCGGCCGCCGCGCCAGCAACGCTCTCCGCGTCGGCGTCCAGCGGTTCCGGGTCGCCTTCGGCGTGATCCTCGCCGCCTCGGCCGTCGCACTCGTCTTCAACCTCGACACGCGGGCCCAGTCCGCCCTACCGAACTGGACGCAGTTCCTCCAGGACCGCACCGAGGCGAGCGCCTCGGGCCGAAAAGCGCTCGAGCGGACGAAGAACGTCACCGAACGCGCTCCGGCCGTTGCCGCCTCCGGCTCCGAGGGCCTGCCCGACTACGGGCCGGCGCCGAACTTCGCCGGGATCGACGAGTGGGTGAACACCAAGCCGCTGACCATGCAGGAGCTGCGCGGCAAGGTCGTGCTGGTCGACTTCTGGACCTACTCGTGCATCAACTGCCTGCGCACGCTCCCCCACCTGGAGGCGTGGGATCGTCTGTACCGGAAGCGCGGCCTGGTGATCGTCGGGGTGCACACGCCGGAGTTCGCGTTCGAGCACGTGCCGTCGAACGTCCGCTCGGCCGTGAAGCGGCTGGGCGTCCGCTACCCGGTCGCGATCGACAACCAGTACGGCACCTGGAACGACTACGGCAACCAGTACTGGCCCGCCGAGTACCTGATCGACCGGAACGGACATCTCCGCCGCGCGCATTTCGGCGAGGGCGACTACGACGGCAGCGAGAAGGCGATCCGCACCCTGCTCGGCGAGAAGCCGGCGTCGCCTGCTTCGGACCGGCTCCGCGACCTCACACCGACGGGCCTGCTGACGCCCGAGACCTACCTGGGGTACGAGCGGATCGCCCGGTTCACCGGCTCGAAGCTCTACCCGGACCGGGAGGCGACGTACACGCTCGCACCGGCGCTCGGCAAGGACGACTTCGCCTACGGCGGCCGGTGGACGGTTCGCGCCCAGCGGATCGTGGCGGGCAAGGATGCGCGCCTGCAGCTCCGCTACTACGCGCGCAAGGTCTACCTCGTCCTGGGCGGCCACGGAACGGTGCAGGTCCTCGTGGACGGCAAGCCACACGGCGTCGTCAGCGTCACCTCCGACCGCCTCTACACCCTGGTCGACCGCGACTCGATCGACGAGGCAACGCTCGAGCTCGGCTTCTCGCCCGGCGTGTCGGCCTATGCCTTCACGTTCGGGTAACGCCTCCTGGGGTCTGACCCCCTCGGGGTCAGTCCCTGCGACGCCTATTGTTCGGTCGCGGCCGGTCCGTCGCCCTGCTCGTCGCGCTCGCGCAGGAAGCGGGAGAGCTCCGCGGCCAGCGACTCGCCGGACGGGATGTCGGTCTCGTCGAGCTCGTCCGCGCGCCGCTCGAGCTCCTCGACGTAGGCGGCCGTCTCCTCGTCGGTGGCGATCGCCTCGCTGACCTGGTGGACGTATGCCTCGGCCGCCTCGTCCAGCTCGGCGGTGTCGATCTCGGTGCCGATCAGGTCGGCGAGCCGGCCGCAAAGCGCCGCCGCCGCCTTCGGGCTCGGCGCGAGCGAGACGTAGTGCGGCACCGCCGCCCAGAGGCTGGCGGAGGGGATGTTCGCACGCTTGCAGGCGTCGTGGACGACCCCGACGATGCCGGTCGGGCCTTCGTAGCGCGAGGCCTGGAGCCCTAGTTGCTCGACGAGGGCGGCGTCGGTGGCGCTGCCGGTGACCGGCGCGTCGCGGGTGTGCGGGACGTCGGCGAGGAGCGCGCCGAGCGTGACCATCAGCTCGACCTGGAGCTCCTTCGCGAAGTCGACGATCAGCCCGGAGAACGTCCGCCAGCGGAGGTTCGGCTCGATGCCGAGCAGGAGGACGGCGTCGCGGTCGAGCCCTTCCGGGCGGGCGTGGTAGAAGACCGTCTCCGGCCAGTCGATCCTGCGCGTGAATCCCTCCTCGAGCCGCACCTGTGGGCGGGTCGACTGGAAGTCGAAGAACCCTTCCGGGTCGATCTCGGCAAAGCGACGCGCGTCCCAGGCCTTGGCCAGATAGCCCGCGGCGAGCGAGGCGCCCTGGCCGCCGTCGTTCCAGCCGCGGAATGCGGCGATCAGCACCGGCCGCTCGAGCGCGGGGCGGCGCGCGACGTGGAGCTCGGCCATCGGTCCAGTTTACGTCGAACCGCTCTGAACAGCGGCAAGCGGACGCCACATCAGCGTGACGAACCCCACGGTTGCCGCCCAGACGGTCGCCGCCACCGCGACATGGACGAGCACGAGCCCCCACGGCAGATGCGTCCGGTACTGGATGTCGCCGAGCGCCATCTGGACCAGCACCAGCCCGGCGAGCCCGACGACGCCGGCCGCGTAGCGCCCCCCGATCGCCGAGCGCCGGGCGAGCAGGTAGCCGATCAGGAACATCAGGCTGCAGCCGAGAACGGCAACAGCGGCGCCGTGGAGCAGGAGCGCGGGGTGCAGCCGCCAGAGCCGGTAGACGTCCTTGCCGCCGGAGTGCGGGCCTGCGGCCGTGGCGATCGTCCCGGACACGAGCAGGGCAAAGCAGGCGACCGCGACACCGACGCCCGCGAGGCGAGGCTCGCGGTCGAGCGGCTGTGCATGCCCACGGTCGAGCGCGACCGCTTCCAGCGCGACCACGACGGCCGCCCCGAGGACGGCGATCGAGAGCAGGAGGTGCGGAATGACGAGCGCCGGATTGAGGTGCGCGTAGACGGTGATCGCGCCCAGCGGCGCCTGCGCGGCTGTTCCGACGAACGTGGCCACCGACAGCCATCGCGCCCAGCGCGGCAGCCCGCGCGTCCACCATGCGCCGACCGCGAGCGCGAGGGTCAGGATGATCGTCACGCTCGCGACCATCCGGTTCCCGAACTCGATGTACGAGTGATAGCCCTTCTCCGGGAAGGGCTGGCCCGGCTGGCATCCCGGCCAGTGCTCGCAGCCGAGCCCCGAGCTCGTCAGACGGACGACGGCGCCGGTCGAGACGATCAGCCACAGAGCAGCGAGCGACAGGAACGCGAGCCGCCGGAACGCGGTCGACGAAAGCTCGTGTGCGCGCAGCCGCGACAGGCGCGTGGACTCGACGTGCACGCTGTCGAGTGTAGTCCCCGTCAGTCGACGTGGACGCCGACGCCGGCTACCACGTGACCGATCCGGCACGCGAACAGGCCGCGCGCATCCCACTCGGCCTGGAGAGCGGCGCCGCGGTCGGCCGGCAGCGACACGAGCAGCCCGCCGGCGGTCTGGGGATCCCAACCCAGCGCGACAAGCTCGTCGGCGACCCCGTCGGCCACGGCCACGTGCGCCGCCGCGAAGTCGCGGTTCCGCGGGTCGCCGCCCGTCCGCTCCCCGGCCCCGGCGACCGCGAGCGCACCGTCGAGGGTCGGCCACCCCCTCGACTCCAGCACCAGCCGCACACCGCTTCGCTCCGCCATCTCGTGGGAGTGGCCGAGCAGCCCGAAGCCCGTGACGTCGGTGACCGCGTTCGGCCGGAAAGCGCGGAGGACGTCGGCCCAGTCGCGGTTCAGGGTCGTCATCCACTCGACTGTCCTACGCACCTCCTCGTCACCGGCCAGCCCGCGCGCAGCGCCATGCAGCACGAGCCCGGTCCCGAGCGGCTTCGTCAGGAACAGCGCGTCGCCGGGCTGCGCGCCGGACTTCGGCCACACGCCGTCGGGGTGCACCGTGCCCACGACCGCCAGGCCGTACTTCGGCTCGCGGTCGCGAATCGTGTGACCGCCGGCCAGGATCGCCCCCGCCTCGCGCACCTGCACGTCGGCAGCGTCGAGAATGGCGGCCACGGTCTCCTGCGGCAGCTCCTCCGGGAATTCCGCGATCGACAGGGCCAGAAGCGGCCGCCCACCCATCGCGAACACGTCGTTGAGGGCGTTGGTCGCCGCGATCGTCCCGAAGTCGCGCGGGTCGTCGACGAGCGGCGGAAAGAAGTCGAGCGTGAAGACGAGCGCCGTGCTGTCGTCGAGCCGGTAGACGGCGGCGTCGTCGGCCGGTGAGAGCCCGACGAGCAAGTCCTCTGCCTCCGCCGGAACGAACCCGGCCAGCAGCTGCTGGAGGCGGGCGGCGGGGTACTTGGCCGCACAGCCCCCGGAGGTGACGAGCTCGGTCAGCTTGACGGACATGTCGCGAATGGTAGGGAGAGACCCCTCCGGGGTCAGTCCCTTGCGACCAGTTGCCGCACCGCGGCGCTGAGCTCCGCGTCCGACACCGAGCCCTCGAACCGGGCCTTGATCCGGCCGTCGCGGCCGACCAGGAAGACCCACGGCTCGCTCGGCAGCCGCCACTCGCGGAACCACCGGTTGAACCCCTGCGCCGGGTTGTTGTCCGTGTAGACCTCGACGTGGATGAACCGGACGCCGCTGCCTGCGAAGCGGCGCTGGACGGCCTGCGCCACGTCGACCACAGGCCCGCACGTGCGAGAGGTGCAGAACTTCGGGGTCGCGAAGACCAGCACGAACGGCGCGTGGGCCTTCACGGAGTCGGCGACCGAGTAGTGCAGGAGCGACAGGTCGGGCGGGTCGGCGGTCGTCAGCGATGCGACGTCTCCGTCCGCCGAGGCGAGCGTCGGCGTCCGCGAGGGGATCGCCTTGTCGCCGACGGCGGGTGCCTGAGGATGCCGCCGGACGTCCAGATTGGCGATCCCCTGGATCTTGGCGCCGTCCGGCTGCGCGACGAGCGTGTACTTGCCGGGCTTGGAGAGCGTGAAGCGGGCGACGTAGATCCGGGTGACGCCTCCGGTCGCGGACTCGGACTTCCCGGGGATGCCGATCGGCTCAAGCGCCGCCTGCGTCGTGGTGGTCGGCGGCGCGTCGAGGGAAGGCCCGACCCAGACGCGGGCATGCGGACGCTCGATCGACCTCGACTTGGAGTCGATCACGAGGAACGTCACGCGGACCTGGCCGACGGCGTAGTCGCCGGTTCCCTGGATCAGCGCGACGTCCGGCCCGGACCGAGCGAGCTCGGCGCCGAGCGTTCCCGGCTTCGCGCTTCCGTTACCACCAGCACTGCTCCCGCAGCCCGCGACGCACAGCGCCGCGACCAGCACGACGAGGAGGCGCGCATGCCGCACGCCTCGAGTCTAGATCCCGGCCGGCCGCAGCCGGTGACGCGAACTAACGAGGGCCGTCGGAATAGGCCTTGACCAGCACGCCTATGTCTCCTTTCGGCTAGAAGCGGAAATCCTGCAGTGCCTCGGCTGCCCGACGGTAGAGGCGGGCCGCCTCACGATCTGCATTGCGCTTCTGTGCGAGATCGCCTTGGGCGACCCAGGCCGCAGCCCGGTGGCTGACCGATGACAACTGCTCGAAGCTCATATCGGCAGCGACAAGCATTTTTTCAGCCTCGTTCAAGCGATCCTGCTCGAGCAGCGCGCGGCCCAGTACGAGCTGCGCGGTGCCGATTCCCTGGAGGTAGTCCGACCGGTCGCCGAAGAGCTCGAGCGCCTTCGCCGCCTCGGCTTCGGCCAGACCCGGCTCCGAGATGTCGAGATGGACCTGTGCCAGGGAGCACATGGCTAGCCCGGCCTCGGGCTCGTCGCCGGATTCGAGCGCCACCTCGTGTGCGCCCGTGAGCAGCTCGACCGCCCGGTCCGGGTTGCCGAGCGTGAAGTTCAGGCCGCCGAGGTTGTTCAGCAAACGACCGACGTTCGCACGGTCCTCGAGCTCCTCGTAGTAGCCGCGCGCCCGTTCCGCGTACGTCCGGGAAAGCAGCCAGTGCCCTTCCCGCTCGGCCACGAGCGAGGCCTGGAAGTAGGCCTGGGCGGCGGCCCGCCGGTCCCGGCCGGACTCGGCCAGCTCGAGCGCGAGCTCGACGTCCTCCCTGGCCGCCTGCCAGTCGCGCTGCCGGCGATAGCAGCGGGAACGCCAGTCGAGGATGTCGCCGCGGAGCAGGTCGCAGGGAAGGCCGGAGCGGTCGGCGAGCTCGAGCGCCGAGCTGAGCAGCGAGATCGCCGTCGAGATGCTGGAGAGGTGGTAGCGGCACACGCCGAAGCGGAAGAGGACCGCGGCCCGGTCGACGTCGGAGCACGCCGGGCTCTCGGCCAGATCTCGCGCTCGCTCGAGCCGCCGGAGCGCCTCCTTCACGGAGCCCGACTGCGCGAGCGCCCACGTCTCGCCGAGCAGAGACCGCAGCTCGAGGTCGGCGGCACCCGTCTCGGCCACCGCCTGGCGGCCGGACGCGAACGCCTGTGCCGCGGCCGCATGCTCGCCCTGCTCCGAGAGCGCCTCAGCCCGGGAGAGCGCCGCTTCGACGCGACCGCGCTCCTCGGCGCTGACGCCTCCGATCAGGTAGGCGGGCTCGACGTCGAGCCGACCGGCCAGCCACTCGAGCGTCTCGACGCTCGGCCGGGTCTTGCCCCGCTCGATCTGGCTGACGTACTCCTTCGAGAAGCGCCCCCCGGCGAGCTCGCTCTGGGTCAGGCCGGCCGCGACGCGCAGTGAACGGAGTCGCTGACCGACTTCACCGTTCCGGGCCGCCGTGCGCGGCTCTTCCCCTCGAATCGCCTTGGTCATGCGCCTCATCGTGGTGAAGCAGCGTAACGCATTTTTGCTTCACCGGTCTACTTGACAGAAAAGGACATGCCTTCTATAGTCGAGCGACGTCGACAGCGTCCGCCGCAGGAATCACCCAGGGCGACTGTCGACAGAAGGTCTGATCAGAAGAGAGCCCCGGGGGCCGCAGCCGGGGCTCTCGGCCTTTCAAGGGCGGGTTCGAAGCAGTGGAATGGCCTGAAATCGGGCTGTTTTCGGCCTGAGCCATCACGGCGTCGGTCAGTATGCCGGGTGGGCTTCAGGCATGCGGCTCAGCTCTCGGGGATATCGGCGCTGAACACCCACACGTGGCCGTCCGGATCCCGGAACGCGGCATTGCGCACGCCCCAGGGACGGTCCACGGGCCCGACGATCGAGACGCCCGCCTCGGCCAGCTCCGCGCAGCGAGCGTCCAGGTCGTCGACGAACATCGCCAGCTTGAAGCTCGCGCCCGAACCGGGGTCGGCCACAGGGACGTTCCCGAGCATCTCCTTCTCGGCCTCGCCGCGCGTAAGGAGCCGCAGGAACAGGTTGTCGAGCTCGAAGATTGCCGTGCCCTCGGCCTCGTCTGCCGCGGTGATGTCGAACATCCGCTCGTAGAACCCCTTCGAACGCTGCAAGTCCTGGACGAACAGGGTGACCACGTTGACCGCCGTCGGTGCTCCAGCCATCTCTGATCCCTCCATCTGGTAGACGGGCCTGCTCCCACACCGATAGACGACGAATCAGCCCAGAATTCATCGCTACCGGCCTTTCAGAGGCCCGGAGCCGGAGCCGCCGCCGCTGCCGGCGGCGTGCGCGGCACGGCGACGCAGAGCGCGCAGGCTCCGGCCACAGCCACGGCCGACCGCCTCATCCCGATACCGACCCGAGCCCGCTCGTCGATGCTGTCCATTCGCGGGTCCGTGGAGCGCGAGCGCGGTTTCGGGCTCGTGATCGGCCGGGCGATCTTCGGCCGGCGGCTACGAGCCGCTCAGCCAGGCACGCCGCGCGGCGCGGATCCGCTCGAGGTCGTTCGCCGGGAGGCCGCCGAGCCGGCCGGCGACCGCGGTCAGGAGGCCGACGGCGACGAAGATCCACGCCTCGGCTCGCGGATCGCGCGCCGCCGGGATCGCCCCTGTCGCCTGGCAGCGGGTGACGACGTCGGCGACGAACGCGTGGACGTCGCGGAGGTGGCGCCGAAGGTACCGACGGATCTCCGGGTCGTCGCCGGACTCGGTCAGCGCCTGCAGCCAGAGCTGGGCGACCGCCGAGCGCTGCTCCTTGAACTCGAAGAACGCGTCCGCCATTGCCTGCGTCCAGGCGCCCGGGTCGGGCTCGTTCGCGACCGCCTCGTCCCAGGCGGCCCGGACGCGCTGCCAGGCCGTCTCGATACAGGCCAGGTAGAGCGCCTGTTTCGAGGCGAAGTGCCGGTAGAGGATCGGCTCGGTCACCCCCGCCTCACGGGCGATCTCTGCCGTCGTGGCGCCGCGATAGGAGCAGCGGGCGAAGACGCGGCACGCGGTGTCGAGAACGGCGGCCCGCCGCTCCTCGGCCGGCAGCCTCGGCCCGGCACTCATCCGGCTTCGAGCACGACCGCCCGCTCGGGCTCGTGGCGCGCCTTCCCGCCGAGAGTGAAGGCGGCGACGAGGGCACCGGCCACGGTCAGCCCGGCCGCGGTCAGCAGCGCATGGTGGAACCCGTCGATGAACGCCGACGGATTCCGGACGCCGGGAGTCGCCGAGGCGGCGACGATCGCACCCATGATCGCGATGCCGAGGGAGCCGCCCACCTGGCGCATGCTGTTCAGGACGGCCGACCCGACGCCGGCCTTGTCCGCGCTGACTGACTGCATCGCCGCAGCCGTGGTCGGGGCCATCGCGGCGGACATGCCGACGCCGCCGAGCAGCATCGCTGGCAGGAGATCCCAGAAGGTCTCGTGCTCGCCCATCCGGGCGAACAGGATCAGCGACCCGGTGAGCACGATCATCCCGCCCACGACGAGCGGTCTCGGCCCGATCCGGTCGGACAGGCGGCCGGCCTGCGGGGCGAGGAGGATGATCAGGACCGTCCAGGGCAGGAACGAGGCCCCGGCCTGGATAGCCGAGTAGCCGAGCACCTGCTGGACGTACAGCGAGACGTAGAAGAACACGCCGAACATCGCGAGCCCTGTCAGCAGCATCACGGTGTTCGCCCCCGAGAATCCCTTGTTGCGGAAGAGCCCCAGCTCGAGCATCGGCAGGCGCTGGTAGTGCTCGAGCAGAAGGAATGCGACGAGCGCGACCGCCGCGACTGCGAAGGCGATCAGGATCCGCGGGGACGTCCAGCCGTAGTTGTTCGCCTCGATCAGCCCGTAGATCAGCGCGAAGAGGCCGACCGTGGACGTGACCAGCCCCGGGACGTCGGGACGTTGCTCCCGCGAGGTGTCGCGCGACTCGTCGATGAAGAGGTAGGCGGCGAAGATGCCGAGCACGCCGACCGGGATGTTGATGAAGAAGATCCAGTTCCAGCTGATCCGCTCGGTGATGATGCCGCCCACGAGCGGGCCGATCGCGAGCGCGAGCGCGGAGACTCCTGCCCAGACCCCGATCGCCGTTCCGCGCTGGCGCGCCGGGAAGGTGGCGACGATGATCGAGAGCGTCGCCGGGTTCATCAGGGCGGCGCCGAGGCCCTGGACGACCCGCGCGGCGATCAGCACGGTCGCCCCGCCCGCGAGCCCGCAGGCGAGCGACGAGGCCGTGAAGATGACGAGTCCGATCACGAAGATCCGGCGGCGACCCATGAGGTCGGCCAGCTTGCCCCCCGTCAGCATGAAGGCGCCGAACGTGAGCGCGTAGCCCGTAACAACCCATTCGAGCTCCGAGATCTTCAGGTGCAGCGAGTCCTGGATCGTCGGGAGCGCCACGTTCACGATCGTGTTGTCGAGCATGATCATGAACAGGCCGAAGGAGACGGCGGCGAGCGTCCACCACTTCCGGTGCTGCTCGTCGACGATGCTGGCGAGAACCTTCGCGCGCACGGTTAGTGCAGACTAACAGAGGTAGGGTTGGGCACGTGGACGGGGTCGTCTGGACACCGAGCGAGGACGTGCTCGACCGCGCGAACGTCGTCCGGCTGATGCGCAGGCACGGCTTTTCGACCTACCGCGAGCTCGTCGCCCGCTCGATCGAGGACCCGGAATGGTTCTGGCCGGCGGCCGTGGAGGACACGGGGATCGAGCTGTACGAGCCCTGGTCCGAGGTCGTCGACCTGTCCCGCGGCCCCGAGTGGGCGACGTGGTTCCGCGGCGCAAAGCTGAACATCGCCTGGAACTGCGTCCACCGCTGGCGGAGCGACCGGGCGGCGGCCGTCTTCCGCGGCGAGGACGGGGCACGCCGGGAGCTGACGTTCGCCCAGCTCTCCGACGCGGTCACGCGGCTGGCGGAGCGGCTGGTCCAGCTCGGCGTCGAGCCGGGCGACCGCGTGGCGATCTACCTGCCGATGTCGCCGGAGGCGGCGATCGCCTCGCACGCGTGCGCCCACGTCGGCGCCGTCCAGGTGCCGGTCTTCTCCGGCTTCGCGGCCCCGGCCGTGGCCCAGCGGCTGGTCGCCTCCGGGGCGAAGGCGGCGATCACGGCGCGCTCGTCGCTGCGCCGCGGGAAGACCGTGCCGATGCTCGCGATCCTCGAGGAGGCAGGGCGGCAGGCGCCGGCGCTCGAGCACGTGATCGTGGCGCCGTGGGACGACGAGGTGGCCGGCTGTCCCGGCACGCTCGAGCCGCTCGCGGTCGAAGCCGAGCATCCCTACCTGCTCACGTACACGTCCGGGACGACCGGGAAACCCAAGGGGGTGCTCCACGTCCAGGGCGGCTTCCTGGTCTCGATCGCGCGCGAGGCGTGCTACCAGGCCGACGCCGGCCCGGACGACGTCGTCCACTTCTCCACCGACATGGGCTGGATCATGGGGCCCTGGACCGTCGTCGGCTGCGGGGCGATGGGCGCGAGCCTCGTCTTCGCGGAGGGAGCGCCCGACTGGCCGCCCGACCGGCTCTGGCGCCTCGTCGAGGAGGAGCGCGTCACCATCTTGGGCTGCTCGCCGACGCTGGTGCGCGCGCTGATCCCGCACGGGGAGCCCCGGTCGGACCTGTCGTCGCTGCGCGTGTTCGTGACCACGGGCGAGCCCTGGAACCCGGAGCCGTACCGGTGGCTGTTCGAACAGGTCGGCGAGTCGCGCGTTCCGATTGTCAACATCACCGGCGGCACGGAGGTCGGGGCGGTCTTCCTCGGCTCGTCGATCGCCGAGCCGATCAAGGCGTGCTCGGTCGGCGGCCCCGCCCTGGGGATGGCGATGGACGTGGTCGACCCGGACGGGCGGTCGCTCGTCCGCACCGGCGACGTGGGCGAGCTCGTGTGCCGGAAGCCGTTCCCCGGGATGACCCGTGGCTTCTGGGACGACCCGGAGCGGTACCTGGACACGTACTGGCGCCGGTTCCCCGGCATCTGGACGCACGGGGACTGGGCCTCGGTCGACGGCGACGGCTACTGGTTCCTGCACGGGCGCTCCGACGACACGCTGAACATCGCCGGCAAGCGGATCGGGCCCGCCGAGATCGAGTCGGCGGCGGTCGCGCATCCGGCCGTGACCGAGGCGGCCGCCGTCGGCGTCCCGCACGAGGTCAAGGGCGAGGTCGCGTGGGTGTTCTGCGTGCTCGCTCCGGGCAGGTCCGCGACGCCGGAGGAGGTGGCGGGGCTCGTCGCCGCCGACCTGGGCAAGGCGTTCGCGCCCGACCGCGTCGTCTTCGTGCCGGCGCTGCCGAAGACCCGCTCGGCGAAGATCGTGCGGCGGGCGGTCCGGGCGACCGCGCTCGGCACCGACCCGGGCGACCTCTCGTCGGTGGAGAACCCCGAGACCCTCGACGAGATCTCGGCTGCGCTTCGGTAAGGTTTTAGACTAAGAGGCGAAAACCATGAGACTCGCACTCGCGCAGATCAACACCGTCGTCGGCGACCTGGACGGAAACCGGTCGCTGATCCTGTCGCGCCTGGACGAGGCGCGCGCGGCAGGCGCCGAGCTCGTCCTCTTCCCAGAGCTCGCGGTCACGGGCTACCCGCCGGAAGACCTGCTCCTGCGCCCGGCCTTCGTGCGCGCTGCCCGGCGGTCGCTCGAAGAGATCGCGGCCGCGACGAGCGGGATCGCAGCCCTCGTCGGCTTCCCGTCCTTCGACGGAGACCTGTACAACGCCTGCGCCGTCTGCTCCGGCGGGGAGGTGCGGGCGGTCTACCGCAAGCGGTTCCTGCCGAACTACGGCGTCTTCGACGAGGAGCGGTACTTCGCGTCCGGCCGGGACCTCGTCGTGCTCCGCCTCGGCGAGTCGCTGGTCGGCGTGACGATCTGCGAGGACATGTGGCAGCCCGGCCCCCCGGCGACCGACCTCGCACTTGCCGGCGCCCAGCTGCTGGTGAACGTCTCGGCGTCGCCGTTCCACGTCGGCAAGGACCGCGACCGCGAGGAGATGTTCCAGCAGCGCGCCCGTGACACGTCGAGCTTCGTCGCGTTCGTGAACTCGGTCGGCGGGCAGGACGAGCTGATCTTCGACGGTCATTCCGTCGTGCTCGACGACGAGGGTGAGGTGCTCGCCCGGGCACCGGGCTTCGAGGAGGCGCTGCTGGTCGTGGACGTCGATCCGACCGCGGCGATGGGTAGGCGGCTGAGCGAGACCCGCCGGCGGGCGCTGGCGCGTGAACGAGAGGAAGCCCCGGCCGTGGAGATGGTCACACTGCTTCCGCAGGGACGGACCCCTCCGGGGTCTATCCCTAGGAACACGGTTGCCCCTCTCCTGGACGACCTCGAGCAGATGCGGCTCGCGCTCGCGCTCGGACTGCGCGACTACGTCCAGAAGAACGGCTTCCGCGACGTCGTCGTCGGCCTCTCGGGCGGGATCGACTCGGCGCTGACCGCGGCAGTGGCCGTCGAGGCGCTCGGCGCAGAAAGGGTGCACGGCGTCTCGATGCCGTCGCGATTCTCGTCGGTGGGCACACGTGGCGACGCTCAGCGGCTCGCCGAGAGCCTCGCGATCGACTTCCGCGAGGTGCCGATCGAGGAGACCGTCGCCGCCTTCGAGCGGTCGCTGGCACCCAGCTTCGGCAGCCTCGCGCGCGACCTGACCGAGGAGAACCTCCAGGCGCGCGTCCGCGGCGTGCTGCTGATGGCGCTTTCGAACAAGTTCGGCTGGCTCGTCGTCGCCACCGGCAACAAGTCCGAGCTGTCGGTCGGCTACGCGACGCTCTACGGGGACATGGCCGGCGGGTTCGCGTTGCTCAAGGACGTGTTCAAGACCGACGTCTTCCGCCTCGCCGAGCATCTGAACGAGCAGGCCGGCCGCGACCTGATCCCGCGGTCGATCATCGAGCGAGCGCCGAGCGCCGAGCTGCGCGAGGAGCAGCTCGACCAGGATTCGCTCCCGCCCTACCCGGAGCTCGACCGGGTGCTCGAGGCCTACGTCGAGCTCGACCGCTCGCGCGAGGAGCTGCTCACTGACGGCTTCGACCGCGACGTCGTCGACCGGGCGCTCGCGATGATCGACCGTGCGGAGTACAAGCGCCGGCAGGCGCCTCCCGGCGTAAAGCTGCGCCCGAAGGCGTTCGGACGCGACCGGCGGACGCCGATCACGAACCGGTGGAAGGGCTAGAGGTCTCGTCCGAGGCGCCCTGTTCCTCGAAACGGCGGGTGACCAGCTCGCCGGCGCGGGTGACGTGGTCGATCATTCGCTCCCGTGCGGCCTCCGGATCGTGGCGCTCGATCGCCTCGAGGATCGCCTCGTGCTGAGCGACGTTGTCCTCGAGCAGCCGTGCGTTCTGGCCGAGCACGATCCAGGTCAGGTCGCGGGGGAAGCTTCGGTGCAGGTGCGCGATCGTCGCCTGCAGGCGGCGGTTGCCCGACGCCTCCTGGATGACGCTGTGGAAGAGCTCGTTGCCCTCGATCCACTCCGCGTGCGCCTCCACTGCGTCCGAGAACGGCTGGTCGCCGCGCCGGCGGCGCCACGCGAGCAGCGAGGCGACCGAGCGGCGGAAGTGCGACTGCGCGGTCCGCAGCCGCCGCAGCTCGTCGTCGCGGATGCAGGTGGCCGCCAGGCTCGCCGCCAGGCCCTCGAGCTCGGCGCGAACCTCGTACGCCTCGCGCACCTCGCGGGCGCTCGGCCCGCGGACGAGCGCTCCGCGCCGGGGAAGCATCTCGACGAGGCCGCTCGCCTGGAGCTTCCGGAGCGCCTCCCGGACCGGCGTGCGGCTGACGCCGAACTCCGCGGCGAGCGACTCCTGCCGGAGCCGCGCCCCCGTCGGAATCGCGCCGCTGAGCACACGCGACTGGATCTCGCTCGCAAGCTCGTCGACGAGCGCTGCGTCGGTCTGCGTCATGCGCGGTCGCGGACCCCGTCGCGCACGAGGCGAAGGCCGACGAGCCCGAGGAGCAGGGCGAAGACGAGCCTGAGCGTCGAGCCGGGGAGCAGGAGCGCCAGGAGCGCGCCGCACGCCGCCGCGACCGCGCCGACCGCGCCGAAGCGCAGCGCCGTGCCGAGGTTTCCGACTCCGCGGCGGCGCAGCTCGAGACTCGCCACCACCGCCGTCGGGAGCACGACCACGAGCGAGGTCGCCTCGGCCGTGTGCTGCGACAGGCCGAGCGCCAGCGTCAGGAACGGCACGATCAGGATGCCTCCGCCGACGCCGAGCAGCCCGGCGGCGACGCCGGTGCCGACGCCGAACAGCGCCAGCCCTGCGAGCAGGGCGACGGTCATCTCCGGATGCCCATCGTCACGGCGACGACCAGAAGGAAGCAGCCGAACACGATTCGCAGCAACCGCTGGTCGATCCGCGCGAGCCAGGCGGCGCCGACTCGCGCGCCGACGACCGCGCCGACTGCGAGCGCGGCGGCATCGAGCCAGTGCACGCGACCGGCGATGCCGAAGGTGAGGATGCCGGCGATCGAGATCGGAATGATCGCGCCGATCGACGTCGCATGGGCGTCGCGCTGGTCGTACCCCGCCCACAGCACGAGCAGCGGCACCATCACCACGCCGCCACCGACCCCGAGCAGGCCCGAGAGGAGCCCGCCGGCAAGCCCGATCGCGACCAGCTGCGGGTCGAGCGGCCGCAGAGCCCGCGGGCGATTCCGGGCGGGCGAGGCTGTTGCTGCGGCATCGGCCACGGCTTCGACCATACCACGCTTTGGATCCAGTTGACTCGATCATGGATCCAATCTAAGGTTCACCTTTCCTTCCCATCTCTCGGGGAAGGCAGCGCGGATCTCAAGGAGGGGGCACGGTATGAGCAGCACTCGCGCTTTTCGGGCGACCGCCGTGGCAGGCGTAGTCGCAGCGGTGGCGCTCGTCGTCGCGATCGGCGCAGGCGCCGGCGCGAAGTCGGGACAGATCAAGAACGGAGGCACGCTCGTGATCGGGCTGGCCGAGGAGCCGGATGCGCTCGACCCGACGCTCGCGCGGACGTTCGTCGGCCGCATCGTCTTCCTGCACATGTGCGAGAAGCTCTACGACCTCGACGCCAAACTCCACGTCGTCCCGCAGCTGGCGGCGGCGCTGCCGGCGGTGTCCAAGGACAAGCTCACCTACACGATCAAGCTCCGCACAGGGATCAAGTTCAACGACGGCACCGCGTTCAACGCGGCGGCCGTCAAGACCTCGCTCGACCGGCACCTGACGCTGAAAGGCTCGACCCGAGCGAGCGAGATCTCCCCGATCGGGTCGGTCGCCACCAGTGGGGCGAACACCGTGATCCTCCACCTGAAGACCCCGTACTCGCCGCTGACCGCCCAGCTCGCCGACCGAGCCGGGATGATCATGTCGCCGAAGGCGCTCGCCGCGCTCGGGGACAAGTTCGCCACGGCGCCCGTCTGCGTCGGCCCGTTCAGCTTCAAGGACCGGGTCGCCGGGGACCACATCACGCTGACGAAGTCGAACTTCTACTACGGCAAGGCCAACGTCCACCTGAGCTCGATCGTGTTCAAGATCCTGACCGATCCGAGCGCCCGCACCCAGAACCTTCGGGCAGGCGATATCCAGGTCGAGGACCGCGTCCAGTCCACGGACGTCCCCACGCTCCAGAAGGCGAAGAGCACGATCGCCGTGATCAAGACGCCGACGATCGGCTATCAGGGGATCACGATCAACATCGGGAACAAGAACGGCCTGCTCAAGCCGTACTCGAACGTCGGCTCCTCGCTCGCCAGGTCGCAGTACCTGCGCACGGCGTTCGACCTGGCGCTCGACCGGACGACGATCAACAAGATCGTGTTCGGCGGGCTGAACCTGCCCGACTGCTACCCGATCTCTCCGGTCAGCCCCTGGTACGTGACCACGAAGGGGCTCGACTGCAACCTGCACGCCAACGTGGCGACCGCGCAGAAGCTGGTCAAGGCGTCGGGGATCTCGAACCCGAAGGTGACGCTGACGATCGCCACCGACCCGGTCGCCGCGCGGCTCGGACAGGTGATCCAGGCGATGGAGAAGGCGGTCGGCATCGACGTCTCGCTGGCGCCGACCGAGTTCGTCACCTCGCTCAACCGCGCGGACGCCGGCAACTTCGACGCGTTCGCCGTCGGCTGGTCCGGACGCGTCGATCCGGACGGCAACATCTTCGGCTTCGTCGCCACCCCGGGAACGCTCAACGACTCCGGGTACTCGAGCCCGCAGCTGGACTACATCCTCAACAACGCCCGGAGGTCGGTGACGGACAAGTCGCGGACCACGCTCTACGCGGCGGCGATGAAGATCATCCACCGGCAGCGGCCGCTGATCTACCTCTACCACCCGGTCAACTACTACGGCGTGTCGAGCAAGGTCGACGGCGTGAAGGTCTACGGCGACGGTCTGATCCGCGCCTACAACGCCGGCTTCAAGTAAGCGAACGGCGGACTGACGACGATGGGCGGCTTCCTCCTGCGCAAGGTCGGAGCCGCTCTCGTCGTCATCGTGCTCGCCAGCATGCTCGTGTTCCTGGGCGTGCGCGCGCTGCCCGGCGACCCGGCCCTCGCGCTCGGCGGCGAGCAGCGCGACCCGGAGGTGCTCGCCCAGATCCGGCACGACTACGGCCTCGACCAGCCGCTGCCCGTGCAGTACGTCCACTGGATGGGCCACGTCCTCCGCGGCGACCTCGGCACCGACCAGCGCAAACTCTCCGTGTCCCACACGATCGTGACGAAGTTGCCGATCACGCTGGAGCTCGCCGGCCTCGCGATCGTGTTCGGCTCGGCGCTCGGCATCCTGGCGGGAGTGATCGCGGCGGTGCGGCGCGGAAAGGCGTCGGACTACGCGGCGACGACGGTCGCGCTCGCCGGGCTCTCCGTTCCGCACTTCTGGCTCGGCCTGCTGATGATCGTCCTGTTCGCCGTCGACCTGCACTGGCTGCCGGCCGGCGGCTACGTCCCGTTCGCCCAGGATCCGCTCGGGAACCTCGAGCACATGGTCATGCCCGCGATCGTGCTGGGCGCGGGTCTGTCGGCGGTGGTGATGCGGCAGATGCGCTCGGCGATGCTGGACTCGCTGAACGCGGACTACGTCCGGACCGCGCGCGCCAAGGGCCTGTCGGAGCGCTCGGTCGTCGGCAAGCACGCCCTCCGGAACAGCCTGATCACGGTGACGACGATCATCGGGCTGCAGCTCGGCGCCCTGATCTCCGGCGCGGTGATCACGGAGCAGATCTTCGGGATCGCCGGCTTCGGCCGGCTGACGATCGACGCCGTCCAGCAGCGTGACTACGCGCTGATCCAGGGGGTGGTGCTGGTCGTGGCGGTCGGCTACGTCGTCGTCAACCTGCTGGTCGACATCGCGTACTCGCTGCTGAACCCGCGGATCCGGATCGTCGCGAGGCCGTCGTGACGGTCGTCGAGGACGCAACCGACCTCCTCTCCCCTCGCGCGCGGCGCCGGCGGCTCCTCCGTAAGCGCCTGGCGCGGCGGCCGTTCGCGCTCCTCGGCTTCGCGGTCGCGGCGATCTTCATCCTCGCGGCGATCTTCGCGCCGTGGGTCGCGCCCTACTCCGCGTCCGCGACCGACTTCAACGCTGTGCTGGCCAAGCCGTCGTGGGACCACCTGCTCGGCACCGACGAGCTCGGCCGGGACATCCTCTCCCGGATCATCTGGGGCGCCCGCGCGTCGATCCAGGCAGGCGTGCTGGCCACCTGCCTGGCGATGGCGATCGGCGTCCCGATCGGCCTCGTCGCCGGCTACTACCGCGGCTGGATCGACCCGGTGATCTCGCGGGTGACCGACGTCGTGCTCGCCTTCCCGTTCCTGATCCTCGCCGTCGGGCTGGCGGCGATCATGGGCCCGTCGCTGCTGAACGCGACGATCGCGCTCGGGGTCGGCGCCGCCCCGGGGTTCGTGCGGGTGGCGCGCGGCGAGACGCTCGCGCTGCGGGAGGAGGACTACGTGCGCGCGGCGATCGCCAACGGCGCCGGCGACGGGACGATCATCTTCCGCCACATCGTCCCGAACATGACCTCGACGCTGCTCGTCCAGGCGACGGTGACGATCCCCGCGGCGATCATCGGCGAGGCGGTGCTCTCGTTCCTCGGGCTCGGCGTGCAGCCACCGACTCCGTCCTGGGGCGTGATGCTCGCCGACGCCCAGAGCTACCTCTCGCAGGCGCCGCGCCTCGCCGTGTATCCGGGGCTCGCAATCTTCTTCTGCGCGCTCGCGTTCAACCTGCTCGGCGACGGCCTGCGCGACGCCCTCGACCCGCGCACGACCCGCTGATGGCAGACACGCTGCTGGACGTGCGCGACCTGTCGGTGCGCTTCGAGACGGACGACGGCACGACGCAGGCGGTCGACGAGCTCTCGTTCACCCTCGCCGAGGGCGAGGTGCTCGGCGTGGTGGGCGAGTCCGGATGCGGCAAGTCGGTGACGATGCTCTCGCTGCTGCGGCTCCTGCCGCCGACGGCGGAGGTCTCGGGGAGCGCTCGCTTCGGCGGCATCGATCTGCTCGCCGCCTCGAGCGCGCAGCTGAAGCGGATCCGCGGGCGTGAGATCTCGTTCGTGTTCCAGGAGCCGATGACGTCGCTCAACCCGTCCTTCACGGTCGGCCGCCAGGTGGCCGAGGTGCTGCAACGCCACCTGGGCTACTCGCGCAAGGCCGCAGGTGCCCGCGCTGTAGAGCTGCTCGACCTCGTCAGGATCCCGGCGCCCGAATCGCGGGTGGACGAGTATCCACACCAGCTCTCCGGCGGCATGCGCCAGCGGGTGATGATCGCGATCGCGCTCGCCTGCGACCCGAAGATCCTGATCGCCGACGAGCCGACCACCGCGCTCGACGTGACCATCCAGGCGGGGATCCTCGACCTGATGCGCGACATCCGCGACCGGCTCGGCACCGCGATCGTCCTGATCACGCACAACCTCGGCGTCGTCGCCGACATCGCCGACCGCGTGATCGTCATGTACGCCGGCCGCAAGGCGGAGGAGGCACCCGTCCACGAGCTGTACGAGCACCCGCAGCACCCGTACACGATCGGCCTTCTGGGCGCGATCCCCCGCCGCGGCGTCGACCGGCTGCAGGAGATCCCGGGGCTCGTGCCGCGACTGTCCGAGCCACTGCCGTACTGCGCGTTCGCCGAACGCTGCCCCCGCGCCGACCGCCGCTCGCGCTCGGAGGTCCCGCAGCTGCGCGAGGTGCGGCCCGCCCACCTCGTCGCGTGCTTCCATCCAGGGAGCGAATGACGGCACCACCGCCGGTCCTCGAGGTCGAAGGCCTCGTCAAGCACTTCCACGTCGGCCCGCAGCTCACGGGCGGCGGCGGGATCGTGCAGGCGGTCGACGGCGTGTCGCTGACGATCGGCCCGGGCGAGCTCGTCGGCCTGGTCGGCGAGTCGGGCAGCGGCAAGTCGACCGTCGGCAACTGCATCGTGCGCCTCGTCGAGCCGACCGACGGGACGATCCGCATCCTCGGCACCGACGTCACCCACCTCTCGCGGCGCGAGATGCGCCCGCTGCGCCGGGACGTGCACATGGTCTTCCAGGACCCGTACTCGTCGCTCAACCCGAGGATGACGACCGGCGCGATCGTCGGCGAGCCGCTCCGGCTGCACGGGATCGCGAAACGCCGCTCGCTCGAGCAGCGGGTCGTCTCGCTGTTCGAGCAGGTGGGGCTGCGGCCCGAGCTCCGCCATCGCTACCCGCACGAGCTATCGGGCGGGCAGCGCCAGCGGGTCGGCCTGGCGCGGGCGCTCTCCGTGCAACCGTCGCTGCTGATCGCCGACGAGCCCGTCTCCGCCCTCGACGTCTCGGTGCAGGCGTCGATCCTCAACCTGCTCCGCGACCTCCAGCGCGACCTCGGCTTCTCCTGCCTCTTCATCACCCACGACCTCGCGACCGTCGAGTTCCTCTGCGACCGGGTCGCCGTGATGTACCTCGGCAAGATCGTCGAGGAAGCGGCGACCGACGAGCTGTTCGCGGCGCCGCTGCACCCGTACACGCAGGCGCTGCTCTCCGCCGCGGTCGTCGCCGACCCGGCCGCCCAGCGGGCGCGGACGCGGGTCGTGCTCGAGGGGGACGTGCCGAGCCCGCTCGCGCCGCCGTCCGGTTGCCGCTTCCGCACACGGTGCCCGCTGGCGGAGGAGTCGGCGCCGGAGTCGGTCGAGGTCGAGCCGTTGCTCGAGGAGGTCGCCGCCGGCCACAGCGTCGCCTGCCACCTCGTGCACCGGCAACGCGAAGCGGCCCAGCTGCTCGACCTGGCGAGCGAGCCGGCATGACGTTCACGACCAGGCCGGAGCTGCGCGGGACGTTCGGGATGGTCGCCTCGACCCACTGGCTGGGGACGGCAGCCGGCATGGCGGTCCTCGAGCGCGGCGGCAATGCCTTCGACGCGGCAGTGGCCGCCGGCTTCACGCTCCAGGTCGTCGAGCCGCACCTGAACGGGCCGGGCGGCGACCTGCCGGTCGTCTTCTGGTCGGCCGAGCGCGGCGAGCCGCTCGTTCTCTGCGCCCAGGGTGTGGCGCCGGCGGGCGCGACGATCGAGCGCTTCCGGGGGCTCGGCCACGATCTGGTTCCCGGCACGGGCCTGCTCGCCGCATGCGTGCCCGGCGCCTTCGGCGGCTGGCTGCGGCTGCTCGCGGAGTTCGGCACCTGGCGGCTGGAGGACATCCTCTCGTTCGCGATCGGCTACGCCGAGCAGGGATACCCGGTCGTGCCCGGGATCACGATCACGATCGAGCGCACCGAGGAGCTGCTCCGCACGTGGGCGGCATCGGCTGCTCTCTACCTTCCCGCCCCGCAGCCCGGCTCGGTCTTCCGGAACGCGGCGCTGGCGGCGACCTACCGACGGATCGTCGACGAGTCGCGGGGCGGGTCGCGCGAGCAGGAGCTCGAGCGCGCCCGCGAGCTGTTCTACGAAGGGTTCGTCGCCGAGGAGATCGACCGCTTCTCGGCGGAGAGCGGCGGCCTGATCACGGGCGGCGACCTGGCCGGGTGGCAGCCGACGCTCGAGCCGCCTGCGACGCTCGACTTCCGCGGGCTCACGGTCTGCAAGACGGGGCCGTGGGGCCAGGGCCCGGTGTTCCTCCAGCAGCTGGCGCTGCTCGACGGCTTCGACCTCGCGGAGCTGTCCGGCGCCGAGTACGTCCACGTGGTCGTCGAGTGCGCGAAGCTGGCCTTCGCCGACCGCGAGGCGTTCTACGGCGACGCCGACGTCCCGCTCGGGCGGCTCCTGTCGCGCGAGTACGCCGACGAGCGGCGGAGGCTGGTCGGTGACGCCGCATCGGACGAGCTGCGACCGGGCGACGGCGGCCGGTTGCCCAGCCCGGTGGCGGGGGCCGCGACAGTCGGCGCCGGCGAGCCGACGCGCGGCGACACCGTCCACCTCGACGTCGCCGACCGCTTCGGGAACCTCGTCTCGGCGACGCCGAGCGGCGGCTGGCTCCAGTCCTCGCCGGTGATCCCCGCGCTCGGCTGGCCGCTGGGCACGAGAGCACAGATGTTCTGGCTCGAGGAGGGGCTCCCGGCCTCGCTCGCCCCGGGGCGCCGGCCTCGCACGACGCTCTCGCCGACGATCGCGCTGCGCGACGGGGAGCCGGCGCTGGCGATCGGGACTCCAGGCGGCGACCAGCAGGACCAGTGGTCGCTGCACGCCTTCCTCCGTCACGTCGTCTTCGGCGACGACCTCCAGGCGGCGATCGACGCGCCGTCGTTCCACACCGACCACTTCCCGTCCTCGTTCTTTCCGCGCCAGGCGTTGCCGCGAGCGCTGGCGCTCGAGTCGCGCTGGGGCGAGGACGTCGCCGAGGAGCTGCGCCGCCGCGGCCACGACGTGACCGTCACCGACCCGTGGTCGCTGGGGCGGGTCAGCGCCGTCGCGCGCGAGGACGGCGTGCTCAAGGCCGGGGCGAACCCGCGCGGCATGCAGGGGTACGCCGCCGGCCGGTAGCCGCAGCCGGCCTGCCGTGGAGGGAAGCGGCGAGCCCGCGGAGCTGCTCGTGCGATACGGGTGGGCTGGGGCTGTGCGCGAGCCGGTGCCGAATCGACGCGAAGGCGTGACGGACCGGTGTGTACTTCCTCGATAGGCTCGCCGTGGGAGGAGGGTGGCCCGCTACCCCACCCCTTGGGGGAGGGGTGGGGCCTTTGGAGGGGCGCGGCGGAGAGTGTCGCGCGCTACTTCCCGATCGACGGCGGGCTGGCGGGTGGTCCGTTCTCGGCGAGATCGCGCAGGAGGGCCGGCAGTCGCCGAGGGCCGAAGATCTCGGTCGACATCTCGAGCTCGTCGAGCTTCCACCAGCGCATGTCGCCGACGTGCTCCACGCTCAGGTCGACCCTCGGGCTCGGCTCGAACGGCTCTACCCGAACGAGGTACACCCGTTCGCGCTGGCCGCGGTGCTGGAGCGACGCGTCGAACTCGTGCTCGCGTTCCCAGAGCAGAGGCCCGACCTGGAAATCGTCGAGGCCGAGCTCCTCGGCCAGCTCGCGCCGGAGCGCGGGCTCGTCCGCTTCTCCGGGATCCTTACCGCCGCCGGGCGGCGCCCAGGGGTACGGCGGGAAGTCGAAATGGACGAGAAGCGTGCGCCAGGCCGGGTCGACGACGAGTCCGCGGACTCCGTAACGCCAGGGCTTCACGGCATCAGCACGCGCAGCGCGCGGAACCAGCACAACCGCTCGGCATACGGGACCGCCCCGTTCGCCGGTGAGGTCGATGGGAGCACGAACAGCATCGTCTCCCCCAGCCTGCGCTCCTGCAGCCCGTGGTCGGGCCGCTCTCGGAACGGGCCGCGGTACGCCTCCTTGCCGACGAACGCGATCGCCCGCGGGCGCAACTCGGCCGCCAGCTGCTCGAGCCGCGCGGCGGCGCCCACGAAGTCGGCGGCGCGCAGGTCGCCCGAGCCCGGGGTCGTGCGCGGCGCGGCGTTCGTCAGGCCGATCCGCCACCGCAGCACCTCGAACTGCTCGTGCGGCTCGACCAGCCGCGGCGTGAAAGCGGCCTCGTGGAGCAGCCGCCAGAAGTCGTTCCGCGGATTGGCGAAGTGGGCAGCGGCCGCGGCGGACACACGGCCGGGGTTGATCCCGCAGAAGACGACGTCGAGCCCGGGCGCAAGGACGTCCGGCACGGCGCTCTCGGCGCCGCTCGATCCTGCAGTCCGCGCGCCTACGCCGCCTCGACCTCGGAGAGGGAACTCTCGGAGCTCTCCTGCTGGTGCTTCTCGAAGAGCCTGAGCAGCTGCTCGCCGAGGAGTCCTCCGCTCGGGCGTTGCCGTTCGGCGTCCCTGATCACCGCGACCGTCGAGTCGCGGTCACCGTAGAGACGGGTGTAGCACTCGGACTCGCTCAGGGGCCGGAGCCTCGTCACGGTCCGAACGTAGCTTCCGGACCGGACGGACCCGCTAGGTTCTTCCGCATGGCTGAGCCAAGAGCAAGGGTGTTCGGGTACGAGGTCGCCTACGACGGGACCGCCGTCGCCACCGCGGAGGGCACGGCCGTCGAGGTGCCCGAGAGCTGGTCGCCCGAGCACCTCGTGCTCGCCGCGTTGCTCGACTGCTCGCTGACCAGCCTCCGCTACCACGCCCGGAAGGAAGGCATCGCCGTGAGCGCGAGCGGCGAAGCGTCGGGCACCGTGACCCGGCGCGAGGAGGACGGCCGCTTCGCGTTCGTGGAGATCGAGGCGCGCTTCGACGTGCACTTCGAGCCCGCGCCGGCCGACCTGGGCACGCTGCTCGAGCGGGCGGAGCGCGACTGCTTCGTCGGCGCGTCGCTGACCGCCTCGCCGCGCTACGTCTGGAACGTGGCGTGAAGCTGCTCCTGATCGGCGGCCCGAAGTTCGTCGGCTACGCGCTGATCGAGGCCGCGCTCGCACGCGGGCACGAGGTGACGACGTTCAACCGCGGCCTCACCAACAGGAGCCTCTTCCCGCAGCTGGAGAAGCTCCACGGCGACCGCGACGGCGGGCTCGCGCCGCTCGAGAGCCGCACCTGGGACGCCGTGCTCGACACGTCCGGCTACGTCCCGCGGCACGTACACGACTCGGCCCAGCTGCTCGCGGGCGCCGCCGACCGGTACGTCTTCGTCTCCTCGATCTCCTACTACGCGGACTACCGCGAGCCGCGCGCCGAGACCGACCCGCCCGAGCCGCTCGGCGACAAGCCGGACGACCGGCTGCTCGCGGACTACTCGAACTACGGCGCACTGAAGGCGCTCTGCGAGCAGGAGGCCGAGCGCGCGTTCGGCGACCGGGCGATCCTCGTCCGGCCGGGGCTGATCGTCGGGCCCAACGATCCGACCGACCGGTTCACGTACTGGCCGC
>Ga0070683_100000531_pt1 | contig 26847 bp, 27 predicted proteins | sample KBSC713LmetaG_FD_64662 | JGI IMG/M metagenome (GOLD analysis project Ga0070683, IMG submission 64662) | Corn rhizosphere microbial communities from Kellogg Biological Station, Michigan, USA - KBS C7.1-3L metaG | ecosystem: Host-associated > Plants > Roots > Rhizosphere ... | reverse complement strand
CCTTCGCCGTCCTCGACCTGACCGGCTCGGCGACCGACCTCGGCCTCGTCCTCACCGCCCACAGCATCGCCCTGATCGGGCTCCTGCTCGTCGGCGGCGTCGTTGGCGACCGCATTTCGCCGCGGCTGGCGATGCTCGGCGCCGACGCGACCCGGGGGATCTCGACCGCGCTCCTTGCCGCCCTGCTGCTCACCGGGACTGCGGAGATCTGGCAGCTGGCGCTCCTCTACGCGGTCGACGGCGTCGCCACCGCCTTCTTCAACCCGGCCTCGACCGCGATCGTCCCCCAGGTGGTCCCCGGACGGCGGCTGCAGGAGGCGAACGCGCTGCTCAACATCTCCCGCCATGGCGGCAAGGTGGTCGGACCGGCGCTCGCCGGCGTGCTGCTGGCTCTGGGCTCGCCGGGCACCGCCCTCGCCGTCAACGCCGCCACCTTCGCCGTCAGCGCGGCCTGCCTGCTCGGCGTGCACGCGCCGAAGCTGCCGGCCGACAAGGAGCCGGCGTTCTTCTCCGAGCTGCGGCACGGCTGGCGCGAGTTCTCCAGCCGCAGGTGGATGGTCGCGATCGTCCTCTCGGCGGCGGTCGGCAACGGGATCTTCTTCCCGGTCTTCCAGGTGCTCGGGCCGGTGGTCTCGAACGAATCGCTGAGCGGCTCCAGTTCCTGGGCGCTGATCATGGTCCTGTTCGGCGCCGGCGGATTGCTCGGCGCGGTCGCCGCACTCTCGCTGCGACCGCGCCGGCCGCTGCTGGTCGGCGAGGGCCTGATCTGCCTGATCGGGATCCCGGCGCTGCTGCTGGCGATCCCGGCCTCGACCGCGGTCATCGCCCTCGGCGCCCTCGTCTCCGCCACCACCGTCGGCTTCGGCGAAGTCCTCTACGACACCGTCGTCGCCCAGCACGTCCCAGCCGAGTCGCTCTCGCGAGTGGTCGCCTACGACTGGTTCGGCGCCCTCGCCCTGGAGCCGGTCGGCCTGGCGCTGGTCGGGCCGATGGCCGCCGGCCTCGGCCCCTCGACCACGCTCTACCTCGGCGCGGCCGCGGTCACCGTCTGCCAGGCCTCCGTCCTCCTCGTCCCCGGCATCCGCCACCTCGAATTCCGCCCCGGCGCGACCGGTCCCCTACCGTCCCCGCGGCCGGTCGAGGCTGGGGATTAGCTGTTGTGGATCACCACCGAAGGCTCCTTGGCAGCGGTCTCCTCCGGGAGGAGGTGCCACTGAATTCGGAAGCCGAGCACCCCTGCATAACGATCGATGGTTGAAAGACGAGCGTCGTAAGCGGACCCCTCTAGCCGCGCCACCGAAGACTGCGAACTCTTCATTCCGGCCGCCAGCGCGGTTTGCGACTGGCCTTGGCTTGCTCGAAGCTCTCCCAGCTCCTTCAGCAGGCGCCGCCTGCGTTCTGCCGTATCAACCAGAAGCGGGAAGTCCGGATTTGCCCGAGTGCGCTCCTCAACGACCTCATCGAGAAAGTCGGGGGTGGTTGCCATTTTCACTCCTTGGTCGGAATGAGTGGAAGGCTACTATCTCTTTAGTGAGATATCAACTTTAAGATAGACGACGCCGATCGTGGGTCTGCATCTTTCCTCTCTTCTCGTTTCCCTGCTTCTTCCAGTCATTCAAGCGCCGCTTCGCCAATGCGATGGTCTTCGGGGGCGTCTTCTGGGTCTTCTTTTTGAAGGCCTCGAGGGAGAGTAGGACCTGATTTCGCTTCCCCTCCTGCGCGAACAAAACCCGGTAGATGACGCGGTCACCGTCAGCCCGCACCTCATAGATGTCTCCATCGAGATGCCTTGGGGCTGACACGCCGTCTCGTTTGACTTCCTTCATCGCCGCCACGACGGCGGCCGCATCGGGGTCGCTCAGAGATTCCAGGAACTCCTTGACGGGGCGCCGCCCGGCCCTCGTCGAGTAGTCGCGCCAACGTCGTGCTGCCACGAGATGCAGACTAAACGTTGAGACTGCTTCTAAAGCGTGCGCAGGACCGCTTCGGCGGCGTTGAAGCCGCAGATGCCGTGGGCGCCGGGGCCGGGAGGGGTCGCGGCGGAGCAGACGAAGAGGCCGGGGGCGCCGGTCCAGTAGGGGACCGGGGCGACGCGGGGGCGGAGCAGGGTCAGCAGCGGGGTGTTGGCGCCGCAGAGGATGTCGCCGCCGAGGAAGTTGGGGTTCAGGGCCTCGAAATCGGCGGGGGTGCGGGCGACGCGGGCGACGATGCGCTCGCGGAAGCCGGGGGCGAAACGTTCGACCTGGTCGAGGATCGCCTCGGTGGCGTCGCCGGTGTAGCCGGCGGGGACGTGGGCGTAGAGCCAAAGCGGGTGGAGGTCACCGCGCGAGCGTTGCGGGTCGGCCAGGTACTGCTGGCCGACGAGGACGAAGGGGCGCTCCGGCATCCGGCCGCGGTTGACCTCCGCCTCGGCGTGGACCAGCTCCTCGAAGGAGCCGATCACGTGGACGGTGCCGGCGCGGCGGGCGGCCTCCTGCGTCCAGGGGACGCCGCCCTCGATCGCGAGGTCGAGCTTGAAGGCGCCGGGGCCGTGCTTGTAGCGGCGGTAGGCGCGGGCGACGCGGGTAGGGAGGCGGTCGCCGGCGAGCTCCAGCATCCCGCGGGGGGCGAGGTCGAGGACGACGGCGTCGGCATCGGGTAGCTCGGCTAGCGAGCGGACGCGGCGACCCGTCTCGATCCGGCCGCCGTGCTCGCCGATCACCGCGGCCCAGGCGTTGGCGATTGCGACCGATCCCCCCTTCGCCACCGGCCAGCCGCAGGCGTGCCCGGCGCAGGTGAGGGCCATCCCGATCGCCGAGCTGAGCGGCCGGTCGAGCGGCGCGTAGGCGTGGGCGGCGGTGCCGCCGAAGAGGGCGGCCGCCTCCGGCGTGCCGAGGTAGCGGGCAAGCGCGGTCGCCGGCAACGCCGAGGGCAGCCCGAAGCGGGCCAACCGCAGCGGGTGGCGGGGGACGTGGATCAGCGGGTGGTAGATGTCTTCGGTCAGCGGCTCGTAGCTCCGCGAGGGCGCGCCGAAGAGGCGCTTCCAGCGCCCGGCGGCCTCCCCCAGGCCCGCGGCGGTCGCATCGATCGAGCGCAGCATCGCCGCGCCGCCGCCACCGTCGAGCGGGTGGGCGAGGTCGATCTCCGGCCAGGCCCACTCGAGGCCGTGGCGCTCGAGTTCGAGCCCGGCGGCGACGGAAGCCGGCGAGGAGACGACCATCGGATGGGTGGCGCTGCACTCGTCGTGCAGCAGCCCCGGCTCGGTCAATTCCGAGCTGCGGGTGCCGCCGCCGATCGTCGCCGCCGCCTCGATCACCGTCACCTCGACGCCCCGGCTCGCCAGCGTCGCCGCGCAGGCGAGCCCGTTCGGCCCCGAGCCGACGACGACCGCGCTACTCATGGCCCACTTGTTCCCGCATACCGGGAACAAGTGCGTCCGGCCCCTCGGGGTGGACCGGAAAGGGCTCGTCGCCGACCAGCCAAGGCTGGCGGACGACCATGTCGCGGACGTCGACCCAACCCTCCTCGACGAGGCCCTCGGCGGCGTCCCAGATCCGGTAGCGCTGGCGCTGCACGTGCGCGGGCTGGGACTCCAGCGTCACCACCCGCAGCTCCCCGGGTCCGAAGCGGCAGCGCTCCTGCACCGCCGCCAGCAGGCGATGATCGTGGAAGTGGCCGTCGCCGAAGTTGTAGCCGAGGACGACGCCGGCGACCAGCTCGCCCTCGCGCACGTCGTAGTCCTCGACGTCCTCGACCGCCCGCAGCGAGAGCGCATTCAGCGCCCGGCCGTGCGAGTGCATCGAGCGGAAGGCGAGGCCTTTGTAGACGAGCACGTCGATCATCTCCGCGTCGTAGAACTTCTCCAGCTGCCTGGTGACGATCGGCGCCGCCTTGACGATCGCCCGGTCGAGCTTCTCCTCCGCCCCCTCTCCCCCGTCACCGCCGCGGCGGAAGAGCCACTGGCTGGTCGCCCAGTTGCCGGCGTAATAGCGCATCGAGGGGAGGAAGGAGACGAGGTCGGGACGGAAGTTCCCCAGCACCGGCAGGCCGACGCAGATCAGCCCGAGGATCGCCAGCAGCAGCGGGTCGTCGATCGAGGACCAGGGCGTATCGGCGTAGTGGCCGAAGAGGAAGAAGAGGCCGAAGATCATGAACACGTTCCACTCCAGGGGCACCGCCAGCGGGAAGGTCGAGAAGATGTGGACGTGGAAGAGGACCATGCCGGCGAGGGCGAGGGTCCCGAGCAGGCCGCCCTGGGTGAGCAGCAGGACCAGCGGCAGGGTGAACTCGGTCAGCGTCCCGATCTGGGCGTCGAGCTCCCCCAGCCGCGAGGGCCGCAGGTCCTCCGGGTGGTCGCGGTAGAGCCGGCGCTTGAACGCTCGCGAGCGGTTCCAGGGCGTGTTGCTGATCATTACCGTGACCACGAAGGGGAAGTGGCGGTTCAGCTTCGAGGACGCCGCACCCCACCAGATGCAGAAGAAGACGAGCTGGGCGGCGATGACCATGTTCGTCAGCGGGAAGAGGAAGATGATCGCGAGCGTGCCGTAGATCTCCGCCCGCGCCGCCAGGAAGGGGACCTTGTCGCGGAGGCCGAGGACGGCGAGGAAGGCGAGCAGGACGCCGACCGCGGCCGGCTCGAGGACGTCGCCTGAGGAGAGCAGCAGGTAGAGCGCCGAGGCCAGCAGCCCGGCGTAGAGGCCGACGTCGAGCCAGGTCCGCGTCGTCCCGCGGGTCCCCGGGACCTTGTCCGGCCAGGGCGGCAGCCGCGTCGTCCCCGGCCGCAGCCAGTAGAGGAAGCCGCCGACCATCGGGCTGAAGCGCAGGGTCAGCGGCAGCGAGCCGGCGCCGAGCCCGAGCACCTCCCACAGCATCGTCCAGATCACGGCCTTCTGGAAGACGATCGGCTCGTACCAGGCGGGCCAGCCGCTGCTGGCGAAGATCAGCAGCGCCCCAAGCCCGGCGTAGGCCAGGATCTTGAAGACGTAGAGGAAGTAGACCGCGACCGGGGTCCCGAACCCGTTCAACGCCCAGTCCTGGGCCAGCGGCTTGATCCGCTCCAGGTGGGGCAGGCGCCGCCACTCGGAGACCTCGAACGGCGGCGGTGCGGGATCGAGCAGGCCCATGGCCGCTCAGCCTAACCTCCGCTGCCATGGCCTACCGCCGCATCCTCGCCCAGCCCAACGTCCTCGCCCTCTGCGCCGCCTCGGTGCTGGCGCGGCTGCCGCTCGGGATGGGGTCGGTGGCGCTGGTGATCTTCCTCCACGACCGCACCGGCTCCTTCGGCGTCGCCGGGCTGGCGGCCGGCGCCTTCACTGTCGGCCTCGGCGCCACCTCGCCGCTGCTCGGGCGGCTGATCGACCGGCGCGGGCCGCGGCCGGTGATCATCCCGGCGGCGCTGGTGACGGCGCTGGCGCTCGTCCTCCTCGTCGTCCTCACCGAAGCGGGCGCCGGGACCGCGGCGCTGGTCGCCGTCTCCGGCCTCGCCGGCGGGGCGACGCCGCCGATCGGCGGCCTCCTGCGGCAGCTCTGGCCGAGCTTGGTCGACGCGGAAGACCTCGTCGGCGGCTACGTGATCGACTCGCTGTTGATCGAGGTCTTCTTCGTCGCCGGGCCGCTGCTGACCGGAGTGATGGCCGCGGCGATCGGGCCCGCCTCCCCCCTCTTCGCCGCCGCCGGCCTCGGCTTCCTCGGCGCCCTCTGGTTCGCCGCCGTCCCCGCCGTCGGCGCGGTCCAGCGCGCCGCCGACGAGCACCGGACCCGCGCCGGCGCTCTCGCCTCGCCGGCGATCCGGCTCCTCGTCTTCACCGGCGTTCCGATCGGGATCAGCTTCGGCGTCTTCGACGTCATCTACCCCGCCTTCGGATCCGACTACGGCAACAGTGCCCTCGGCGGCCCCTTCATCGCCGCCACCGCAATCGGCTCGGCGATCGGCGCCCTCGTCTACGGCGCCCAGGCCCACCGCTTCCGCACCCCGGCCCAGGGCTCAATTGCGCTCGCGATCTACCAGCCACTCGCCTGCCTCCCCCTCCTGCTCGCCGACTCCAACCTGGCGATGTTCCTCCTCGCCCCGCTCGCCGGCAGCTACATCGCCCCCGCCAGCAACCTCCGCAACCAGATCGCCCAGGCGGCGATGCCCCCCGGCACCGGCACCGAAGCCTTCACCTGGCTGGCGCTCTCCCTGACCGTCGGCGCCAGCGCCGGCGCGGCGCTGTCGGGACCGCTGGTCCAGGCCCACGGCTGGCGCGCAGGAGCCCTCCTCGCCGGCGGCCTGCCGGCGCTCTGGCTGCCGCTGATCCTCCTCCGCCGCGAACTGCTGCACCGGGCGGTGGCGGCGGAGCGGTCGGCGGCCTGAGCAGCGCGACCGCAAGCCCGTGCACGCGGTGATCGGTATCGACGATGCCCTGGTCGGCCTTGGCGCCGGGCCGCATACTCTTCTACGCCGCCGCCGGCACCGTCCACCTGCCCCCGGCCTATCCTTAAAGTTATGGAGCAGGCAACCGGCGATCTGCTGAACGCAGCGCAGCTCACTGAGAGTGAGCGTCGAGCGATCGAGCGCTTCGCGTCGCTTCTCGACGATGAGTTGGGCGGCGATCTACGCGGTCTTTGGCTCTACGGCTCCCGCGCTCGCGGAACCGCGCACCCAGAGTCCGATATCGACTTGCTGGTGATCGCTGAGGGCGGCCGTGATCGCTACGGGCGAATCGCCGGCGATCTCAGCGAAGAAGTCGCGATCGCTGAGGGCGAGAGCCCATTCAACTACTCGGTCCATGTCCACGACCCCGAGTGGCTGCAAGGTCGCCGCGCGATCGATTCCTTCTTCATTCAAGAGGTCGACCGCGACAAGATCGTCCTCGCCGGGAGCGCGTTGGATTGAGTCCTCGCTCGGAGGAGTTCATGCAGCAGGCGCGGGACCGATTGGCCGACGCCGAAGCGATCCTCGGGACCGCGCATCCGGCAGTTGTGGTCAGTGCGGCCTATTACGGCATGCTCTACGCGGCCAGGGCGGCCCTCTCTGAGCGCGGCGAGTTTGCGAAGACCCACAGCGGCACCTGGACGCTCTTCAGCCAGGTATTCGTCGCCCCTGGAGAGTTCAAACAGCGCCTCAGCGCACTCGCCCGTCGCGCCAAGGACGCTCGCGAGGAAGGCGACTACGAGGCCGCGCCGCCGAGCCCCGAGGAAGCCGCCGAATTCGTGAGAGGCACCGCCGAATTCATCGCGGCGATCGAGCGGCTACTGGCAGACTGAGAAGGCGAGCTACGCCGCTGCAGGGGATTCGAACCCTGGTTTGCGCGCAACCGACTTGCGGACGCCGAAGCGTTCCCTCACCTTCTCGGCTCAAGGTCGACCGGGGGCAGGCCGATGGAAGGTGGCCCACAACCTCCAGAGGAGCCACTGACTATCCCAGGGAGTCCGCGAACGCCTGGCACTCGTCGACGTCACGCCGACGACCAGCTCGACGCCGGAGAGCGTCAAGCACGCCGAAACCGCGGACAAGGCCAAGAACGCCGAAGCCCTAGGCGGCCAGCCAGCCGGCCACTACATGACCGCTGACTCTGTCCTACAGCCAGGACAGACCGAGGCAGGCGACTACATCGCCGCCGCGGGCAACGGTGAAGCAGGCACGGTGCTGGTCCAGTTCTGGCCGCACCTACCGGAATCAGTGCAGGAAGGACACATCAAAGTATTGGACGAAGGCACCCCGGGCACGTCCGAATGCCCTGGTCCCGGCCAGGCGGCGGCCAGCTACATGTGCGTGTACCAGTCGTTCAACGAAGGCATGAGCTTCGAATCCTTCATCTCGACCATGCCCGGCTCGATCTACGCGGGACCGGTGAGCGGAGTCATGACCTGGCGAAGCAACCAGTTCAACGGCCTGCTGCGCGGCACTTGGGCCTACACCGCGCCGTAGCTAGGAGCGCTGCGTCCAGCTAGTTCAGTTGGGTTCGATCCTGCTCGGTGGAGTCGGGGACATACTTCGGGAAACGCTCTGGGCGACCTCGTCGAGACATCAGACGTGCGAGGTAGCCTTGTCGAGATGCCCCTTCTTCCCCGGAGATCGGACCAGGTGCAAGACAAGCTAGATCGGCTCGAAGAGCAGATGCGGACGATGAACTCGAGGATCGACGAGATGGCAGAAGCCTTCGAGGCGCGTCGTGCCGACGACGAGGCTGCCGCCATCGCCGCCGAGCGCATCCGAAGCGGCGCCGCCGACCACAAGGAAGAGGGCGCCGAGGCGCTAGCCAAGCTCGGCATAGAGATCCCCGCTGAGGAATGACCGAAGCGCCCGGCGCAGTGGGCGTCACCTTTGCCAAAGGCGTCCTCGACGATGTTGCGGAACTGACCACTCCGGCCGCCGACATCGACCAAGCCGGTAAAGACGAAGCCGAGGCCCTGAAGCGGCGCATTGCGGAGCTGCTGGTCGAATGCAGAGCAAACCCCTTCATCGGCGAGCTGATGGGTCCGGGCCTCCACCCAGAGCTGGCCAACTGCCGGCGAATCCGATTCGACATCCCAGGCCACAAGGCAAAGCCGCGCTTCCGGCTGATTTACCGCAATGAACCCACTGACGGCGCCCCCGCCAAGTGCCACTGGCTCACCGTCGCACCCCGCGCAGGCCTACATGCCCATCGCCGCGCTCGACAGCGTTCTTAAGACTAGGACTAGCCCCCTGCGTGCCGGCAGGAGCCATACCGCTACGGGGATTCGAACCCCGGTTTCCGGACTGAGAATTGCCTCTGCGAGGCCATTTGCGGCCGATTTGTGCCTGTGGCGTCCAAGAAGATCAGTCCAGTTGAGCGGAGTTCGGTGGAGTCGGGGACATATTTCGGGACATGGATATTTCGGGCCGCAGCCCAGTCCTCGTCCTGCGCTCAAGGAGTGGCGCCGCCGGATTCCGACATGGGCTTGCTTTGGACGTTGGGGGTCGTACCGACCGCTTCACGGTCAGCGCGGTTGGCCCAAGCCCCGATTAAGGCCACCATGGCCATCGCGCCTCCCATTCTCCCTAGCCACCATGAAGCTTCACCAGGTGATAGGCCCCCGTAGAAGCCGGCGAAGAGGCCCCCTGCCAAAAAAGCTACAACGGTCCCGGCCACTGCAAGAAAAGGAAACGCTCCCGTTCGGCGACCCCTGAGGTCAAGGGCGCGATTCACTGCCACTGCACCGCAGCAGACCCCCAGGATCATCCAAGGAAGTGCCGCCAGAAGGGCAGGCAAACGACTTGGAAGCTCGAGAGCTGCGAGCGCCACCATTGTTAAGCACAGCGTCAGGAGGACCACATAGTTGCCGAATCGGTCCTTCAGGTGGCTGCGGTAGAGGCTCCAAAGTAAGTCCTGACCTGACACCCAGATGACGGAGATGAGCGCGGCAAAGACGTAAGCGCAAGCAGCGAAATCGCCGATCAGCTTCAACTTGACTTCTTCGGAAGCAGGAAAGAGCAACACGAGGGCAGTTCCCATCGCCAGAAGAGCCGAGCCGAAGAGCATCATTCGCGTGAGCCACATCGACCTCCGCACCCATCCGCCCTCGTCGGCCCGCAACGCGAGAGCAGATGCAGCGCTTGGACCGAGGAGAAGGACGGTAGTCGCCGTCTCAAGTGCCCCTTCTCTTTCGTCGATCCACATCACCCCCGCCCGATGAAAGAGCCACAGCAAACCGGCAGTCAAGACGATGACCAGAGCCCAAAACCCGATCAGCTCACTCCTCATCGCAAACGCCACCCTCATTTGCATTCGAGAGAGGTCACGCGGTGGATGAACTGCATTCAGATATGCCGACTCGGAACCGATTCCCCCGACGGAGATCCCCTCCCGCTCATAGAAAGCTTCAGAAGCGGTGAAAATGGTCTGTACCTCAGGCCTCTCCAGTCTGACATTCGCCGCGCCCTCCGTATCCACGGCGGCGTCGCGCACCAAAAAGCCAGGCGGCGCTTCAATCCGAAGGCGAAAATCTTCGAATCTGGGTGCTTCAGCCGTTGCGTACTCGAATACTGCGTACGTTCCAAGCGCAAGTCGCAACCGCTGAAAAAGGAAATGCAAAGACAGGCGAGGTAGACCGACTGCGGCTAAAAATTGGACCTCAACCTCTTCTCCCGCAACGCTAAGACGCCTGCGGACATGACGGCGGTGCCGGACAATCAGCGGAGCCCGCTGCATGACCTGCCTTTGAACAATTCTTACGCCGCGATCAACCGGAAAGTTCTGGTCCACTTTCATCCACAGTACGAACTGATCTTCCAGTTCTCTGAGCAGATCTTTGAGTGGCCTTGGCATGTTTGCCCGCTCGTCGATGACAAGTCGAGCTACCCGAGCTCTAAAAGGATCGCCTTGGATAACTTCCTGGACCAGTGGGCGAAGATCGGAGCCAACTAGATCCCAGTCTTCTTCGATAGCTAGGTCTGCGAAGGCGCGGAGGGTCAGAGCGACATTTTCTGATGGGGCAGGAATCGGCAGGGGCTCGCCCTTGTCGTCGGTCACCTCCAAGTCAGGTGCAACGTCCTTGCGCAGAAAGACCAGAGGGACATATTGAGCAACCTCGCGGTTGTAGCTCTCAAGATGTCCAATCTGAATCTCCTTGATCTGCCGCGGCCGACCCTTGCCGAAGGCGTGGATGAATTCTCGACACAACCCGAGCTTCGCCTCCGGAAGAAGAAATCTTGCGGCAAGCCCATACTCCCCCGCTGGCATCCCCGGCTCCATTACGGATGTCGAGCCATGTCCTTTGAAACCAATCCTCGCCGCCTCGTGACCACCGCTGCCCTGGAGGCTTGGGCGAATGCGGTCCGCGCCTCCTGCCATTCCTTCCTCCAGCCTGACCCGCTGGGATCGAAGCGACCGATCAGCTCGCTTAAGGTCTCCATGCTCGCCAGCACTGGGTCGGGCGCAACGAGCAACAAGCGATTCGTCGCGGAGATCACTTCGTCAATAGACCGCATCGCGCCGCGTCCGATCGTCGCCACCGAAAGCCGGCCTATCAACCAATCGAGGCTCCGCCACCGGGCGACCAGCCTCGTCGTCCAGTCCTCTTTGACTCCGTGCGCCTGAGGAAGCTGGTCGATTCGGAGAGTCAATCTGTCGAGTGCAGCCCCATAGGCCGCAAGGGCAGTTCGAAGCTCATCCTTATCCTGGCCTTCTCTCTCAAGGCGCGCAAGACGATAAGCCACCACGCCCGTCACTGCGGAACCCCCTACGGCTCCGGCTGCAGCAATCAATCCGATTAGCCAATCGTCCACTACCGGGAGCGTATGACTGGGATGGGACGCATAGCGAGAAGCGCTGACGGAACCTCGGGTCGTCTCACTCCCAGCCCAATTGTTGAGCGATGTGCTGGGCTAACTCCTCCCGCTCATCGGCTCGGCCGTCGACAGCAATACGGCCATGGATTTCGATCTCGAATTCCGGGGCAGCCAAGTGCCAAGTGTGCCTCCGGCTATGGCCTCCCCCATCGGCACTTCGGCATATCGCCCGCTGTTCAAGGGACATCTCACGACGATCCATGCGGAATCCCCGGCATCGTGATTCCAGCCGATCGTCCTCACTATCAGCCTCTTGGTGTGGAGCGATGTCTACGGCGTAGAGCATCGACTGCGCCGCCACGAGAACAAGCGGTACGCGCTCTGGATGCTCGATCAAGGCCGAGCACTCCCCGTCTGGGAGGTCGTATAGGAGGTGCAGGGAGATCGCAGAATTGACACGATTTGCATACTCCCGATCGTGGTCCGGATTGTGCAGGTAGAAATCAGCCGCGAGGTTTCCGAGGTGCCCGGCACGGTTTTTATTCATTTTGCTCTCTCCTCAAGAGGCATCTTCCAGTCTCATGATCTCTCCGTAAGCTCCCGCTGGTACTCGCTAAGCAGGTCGGCGGTTGGCTTCCAGCCAAACCGCAGAAAGAACTCCCGCGACATCTCGACCGCACGAGATCGTCCCTCTGCCACGAGTTCATCCCGGGAAAGGGTGGTGGCTCTTTGCAAGGACTCACTTCCGGAACGGTAGGGCGTCATGAATTCCGCCCTGTTCCAGTCAGCGACTACAAGGCCCCGATCCACCAGTCCATTGAGTTGGACATCAATGGTTACCTGGTCGCCCCCAACTGGACCAAGAGCTAGGCGAGTTGCCAGCTCAAAAACCTCAGTTAGATAAAAGAGGATCTCCCAGACCTCGATGACCGAGGCATACCCCTCAGGAGTGCGCGTGGCCTCCTGTCCAGTCCGCCAATCGGCCGAGACGGCTCGCAGGTGGGTGAACTGCCCGCTCGTAAAGAAGCGCCAGGCCTCGTGGTGTGCGACCAGATCGGCATCCACATCCTGTCCGATCCAGGAATCGCCATGGATCAACTCCTGTCGATAATCGAAAAACGGAACTGGCCAGCCGCGAAAGCGGACCGTGGCGCCGGTGAGGATCTCGTCGAGGTCGGCGTAGTCAATCCGCTGTTCATCGAAGGGCTCAGGGCGGATGGCGATAAGCCAATGCCCTTTCGACCGAATTTTGTCGGTTATCTCGCTCAATCCCAGGCTCTATTCTGCTCGGCCTTGAACCGCTCTACGTCGGATTCCTTCGAAGGCGATCCCTCTCCAGCAGTGATGGCGAGGCCGGCCCGGTCGGCGGTGCCGATAAACGCGCGAAGCCCCTTCTCAACGGCAAGATCGATGATGTCCCGCATCTCTACATGAGAGGCGATCTCGGAGGTCTCCGGGACCTTTCGCGGCCGCACGTAGAGGGCGCCTTTGCGCAAAACGTCGGGGTACTCCTTGGCGCAAAGGTGCGGAAGGTCGCCAAACTCGAAGACCTGTATCACGGCGACCGAAGCGCCGCTGCCCAACTCAACTTGTGCGATGTCGAAGCCGAGAGGCGGGTCGGCATACTCACCGAGCTTCCGAGCTACATCGTCGTAAGCCAACCATGACTCTAGATCGTCCTTTTCGAGCCCGGGAAGAAGGCTCGCAGGGTCGTCGTCGGCGATCCCGATGATCACGTGACCGCCATCTCGAAGGTTGCCCATCCCGAGCGCCGCCCGTGCAACCCTGGCGAAGAAATGGCGGTCCGCTCGATTGCCGGGCCCCTTCAGCTCGACACCGCGCGCCTCATAGCCAAACTTAAGGCCGTCCTCTATCTCCTCAGCCGTCAGCAATGCGATGCCTCTTTCGGAACATGATGCGGACATAAAGCTTTTTCATCCGCCACGACGGTACCCAAAGGGCGCGGTCCCACCCGCGAGAGTTTTCGCTTCTTCCGGCTTTCAGGCTCCGGGCCTCCCTAGCGGAAGGTGTTGGACCGGACCCATCGTGCGAGATCATCTCGCGTAAAGCGCAATCCCCTCCCTATCCGCACATGCGGCAGATGCCGCGAGCGGACTAACTCGTAGAGGGTGCTGCGCGGGACGTGAAGCAATTGCGCCGCTTCATCGGCGTTAAGGAGCGGTTCGGTCAGCTTTCCGGTGTCTCGCTGAGCTTCGACCTGCTGCGTCATCGTCCGATCCCGAGGCCCTTGGACCGCTCAAGGGTCCGCTGCTTCAGTTTCAACTCGCGCTGCGCGCGCTGCAGCCGCTCCCTAACCCGCGTCTGCTCGGCCTGCGCCGCCCGGTCCTTCGGCTTTGGCCCAAGTGCGCTGTCTCTGTCCCTCATGCCGTTTCTGACCCGGTAGCCCTCAATTCCTCGGACGGCCTTGTCCCAGGCGCGAGCCTTCGTCGGATCGCTCGGCCTCTCACCCAGCTCAGCCTTGATGTAGTCGGGTGGGGAGATCCGGGCGGCGGTTGCGGCGGCCCGCTCACGCTCGGCGAGGATGTGCTCGGCGACGGCCATCTTGGCGCGGGCCTCGTGGCCGACTTCCGGCAATTGCTCGCGCTCGGCCCTCGCCGCCGCGAGTCGCTCAAGCGTGTGTTCTTCGTTGGCAGGATGCACCTTGTGCGAGGCCGAGCGGTACTGCTCCAGGTGCTCGCTGTGGCGGTCGATCTCCGTCTCCGCTTGTAGGCGGCGTTCTTCGTTGTGGCGCTCCGCGCCGGCCTCCGACTTGAGCTCGTGGAGGCGACGGAGCAGCTCGTCACCCGGACGCTCCCCGAGCTCCCGGCGCAGCGCTTCGTCGTGCGCGGAGACCTGGGCGCGGTCACGCTCGGCAGCTTCGGCGATGTGCTCCAGCCCTTCGCGCAGCGGCGAGCGCGGCGCGAACTCATCGCGGTCGAACTGGATCTCGGGAGTCGCATAGAGGTAGGTCTGCTCCCTGGTCCGCGAAGTGGCGACGTAGAACTCCTGGCGGTCCATCGAGGGGTCGGCCATGACAAAGGCGGTGTCCACGGTCGCGCCTTGGGCCTGATAGGTCGTTGCGGCGTAGGCATGTTCAATCGCAGGGCCGCCGTCCCTCTCCCTCAAGCGCCCCAAGTAGTCGGAATCGACACACACCCGCCCTCGGGTGTCGATTCCGACCAACCACAAACGCTCCGAAGCCGCATCCACTTCCGCCACGCGCCAGCGCTCCCGGTTGTAGATGTTCTGGCGCTGGTCGTTGATCCGCGTGATGACTTGATCGCCGGCAGCAAAATGAGCGCCGCCGACCTCGATCTCCTCACCGCCCAGGCGACCAGCCATCTTCATCTGCTGCCGCGCCAGCGCGTCTAGCTCGGTGACCTCGGCGTTGCGCTTGGCGATCATCAGCGCGTCCTCGCCGCGCTCGTAGCTGCGCCACCAATCCGAGACCATCGCCTCCCGGCGCATGGCGGGATCGTCGGAGACCGTGACGCGCTCCGCGCCCTGGTAGATCGAGATCGCCTCTCCTCCCGCGCCCTCGCGGATCAGCTTCGCGCCCTCGCGCTCAAGCTCGTGGCGGTGGCGGATCACTTCATCGAGAACGATCGGCTCCGTCCTCGACGCGATCGAGGCGAACAGCCCGCCCGCCTCGATCTCCCCCAGCTGCGCGGGGTCGCCGATCAGGACCAGCTTGGCCTCGGCCTCCTGGGCGTGGTCGATCAGGCGGGCGAGGTTGCGCGAGTCCACCATCCCGGCCTCGTCGATCGCCAGCACCGCTCGGCCTCCAAGGGCCGCTTCGCCCCTGGCGGCCGCCCGATCGAACTCGGCGAGAAGCGAGGCAACGGAGATGGCCTGCAAGCCCTCCGAGCGCAGGACGTTGGCAGCGCGCCAAGTCGGTGCAGCGACCCGCAGCTCCGCTCCGGCCGCCGCCCATCCCTCGGCCGCGGCGGTCAAGGCGTAGGTCTTGCCGGTCCCGGCCTCGCCGACGACGACGACGACCACGCCCTCACCGCCGCCAAGCAGCCGCTCGACCATCGCGCCCTGGTCGGCCTTCATCGACGGCCGCTTGGCGAGGACGCGGGAGACCACGATCTCCGAAACCACGGCGGCGTCCTCTCGGGCAGCCATGACCTCGACCGTGCCGAGCGCCTTCTGCTCAAGCTCCCAGATGGCGCGGGTGGTGAAGCGCTCCCCCTTGGCGGTCGTCGCGATCCCGATCACGTCCGGCGTAGCGATGAAGGCGTCGGCAAGCTCACAGACCTCCTCCCCTGGGGCTCCGGCCGGGAGGCAGTTCGCCACCGCCTGGATTACGTCGCGGCGGTCGAAGTGCGAGGCGTGGGCGGTGAGCGCCGCTTCGACCTCGGCGACCGCGACCCGCCCCTCGGGAGCTTGGCGCTCATGGCCGAGAGTGGCGCGGATCGACTCGCGAGTAAGCCCGACCTCCTCGGCCTTCTCCCGCCAGAGATCGCGAAGGCTCTCCGTAGTCAGGTCGCGATCCTTCGCCTCTCTGGTCGCCAACGTCGCGATCTGCAGGGCGCGGGCGCTGGCCCCCTCCCCCGCCGCCTCGAGGATCTGCTGGCGGCGGGTCGAGAAGGCGCGCAGGTGGTCGGGGTCGAAACCCTCGATCTCCGAGAGTCCGTTGACCACCTCGCGCCAGCGGACGCCGAGCCTCTGCGTCAACTCGTCGCGCAGGTGCGCCTCGTAGATGTAGCTGGCAGTTTTCGCGTGCTCGTAGATCGACGGGTGGTGCAGCCGGGTCCAGCGGCCCTCGGCAAAGGTCGCGTTGGCGATCAGGACATGGGTGTGGATCTGCATGTCGCCGGCGCGGGAGGAGCGGTGGACGTAGCCGGCGGCGAGGAAGCCGTTTCCCTTGAGGAACTCCCGGCCGCCCGCTCCGCGCCGGGTCCAGCAAGCCTCTCGTTGGAGGTAGCCGAGACCTGCTTCCACAGCGGCGGCGTGGGCGGCTTTGACCTCTCCCGCGACGGGATGGCCGCCGAGCGCCCACAGCACCGAAACCGACTTCGGTGCGGAGAAGGTGAGATCGAAACCGGGGATGCCGTCCTCGACGTAGCGGAGGCCAAGCGGCTCACCGCTCGCCGGGTTCGTGCCGGTCAGCATCGCCGTCAGCTGGTCGGCGTCGACCTTGCCTTGAAGGCCAAGATCCTCGGCGGCGTCACCGAGCCAATAGCCCTCGGCCTCGCCGGAGTAGTAGTCCTCGGCTCCTTCGGCGACCTTGCCGAGGTAGTAGCCCTCCTGGCCGTGCCCCATCTTTCCGATGGAGAGCATCAGCGCGGACCTCGGGTGACGGCGGCGGCCATGCCTCTGCTGTCCAAGGCGGCGGGAGAGTGCATCGGCTCCATGCCGCCGAAGTGCCGAGCGCAGCGCTGCTTTGCCGCCTTTCTGTGAGGGGCCGGGAGGAGGACGGCACGGGCCATGCCGTAGGCGTCGTCTGAGAGAGGCGAGCGCCCGTGCGAATTGCGGTGGCATTCCACGGAGTGGGAATGCCGAGACCGGGCCTAACCGCCCCCGGAAATTCGCTCAGACCCCGCAGCGCTTCGGGATCAGATCACTTAGTGATAGGGCGTGAGGGGCTCTGCTGTTAGGTCTGATGCTTGGCTCTAGAGCCTCTGGATCGGGCTCTAGAGCTTCTGCATCCGTGGACGGGCTTGGTAGCTCTTGCCTATTGAGCTACTTGCCTTCGTCCTCTGAGTTCTTCTGCCTCTTATTTTCTTCTTCGGACCCTTGAGGGCTTCCAGCACCGGCCGGTCTTCCTCAAGCCGGCGGTTCAGACGCTCCATCAACTCGTCGTCTTCGCGTAGCTCTTGGACGGCTTCGGCAAGAGACTTCACCCCCAGCGCCTCCCGCGCCCACCGCACCACATCCACCATCCCCGTCGCCGCGTAGAAGTGCTCGACGGCACCCCGGTTCGGTCGCTCCTCGGCCAAGTAGACCGCGCCGTGGTCGCGGAGGACGCGGACGTGCATGGCGACGTTGACGAGGGGTTCCTTCGTGTAGTCGGCGAGTTCCTTAGGGCTCAGCGGCTCTCTCGATTCGACGTAGAGACCGAGCAGCCGCTTTCGCAGCGGGTGCTGCAGGAGGAAGATCATCTTCTGTTCGGCCGCCTTGACCTTGGCGTCTACTTCGGCTTGATCCACCCTCCTCACCCCCCGGCGACGGCGAAGGCGCCGGGACGGGTCGGGGCCGGGACGATCCATTCGATCCCTGCCACTAACTCCCCCACCGGGACCGCCAGCGCGGCAGCGAGCTTGAGGAGCGTGTCCACGCGGGGCAGACGCTCGCCCTTCTCCACCATCCCGACCTCCGTTCGGTGCAGGCCCGCCAACGCGCCGAGTTCCTCCTGAGAGAAGCCGGCGCGACGGCGGGCCATGAACACGTTGCGGCCGATGCGCTCGGCCGCCTGTCGATCCACTCTCCTGCCGTCCATCAGTCTTCGTAGAGGTTGTGGAAGACGAGAGCGGCCCTCGTTGGAATGACGCGGCCCCCTTCTTCGTGGAGCAGGCCGACCGCCGCCAGGTCGCGGACGGCCCTCCTGGTCGCGTCGTCCTCTGCCGCGAACTCAGAGGAGGAGACGCCGATCAGCATCTCGCGCATCAGCTCATCGAGCGTCAGCGTCTCCGGGTGCAGATCGAGGACGTGTCTCAGGACCGCCGCCTGATCGCGGGCGTCTTCATCGGCGGTGCTCGCGGCGCGTTCATCGTCCGCGCCACTAGGCTTGTTGCGCATGGGAAGCATCCCTTCCTGTGCCACGCCCCCGGCTGTTTGCGCAGCGCGGGGGCACTTTTTGTCGGACCGGCCGAACTTAGCAGAGCGTGGAGGAAAACTCCACAGCAGAGGCGCTAGTCGCCTCGGATGATCTGACCGACCCGCGAGTGATCGAGGCCCACCAGCTCGCCAATCTCGCGAAGTGAAAGTCCGTCTTTTTGTGCTTTCGCGAAAGCCTTGCGGCGTGCTTCGCGTGCAGCTTTGCTGTCGCGATCGAATTGCTTCTGAGCTGCCTTGACTGCTTTAGCGGCGGCTTTGTGCTTTGGATCGATGGGCATTGAGCGCAGCCTATTCGCTCTCGCCGATCGATCTGCCCTTCTCGGAATAGGCTTGCTCCAGTCCCAACTGCAATCTGATGCTCTCCCGAAATTGGTCGTCGAAGATGCCGCGGTCCGTCGGTTTATCTCTAGATTCGGGCAAAGATGCTCCAGGGAGCTGATCCACAGGCGTCTCACCCATAAGCTGATCGAGGAGGCGCATCGTTCTGCCGAAGATCGCGTCGAGCAGCTTCCCGGGGTCCGCATGAACGCGGTCGGGTAGAAGGACCTGCACACCGAAGGCGGTTTGACCGCCAAGAGCATTCATTGCTGCCAAGAGCTTTCTTGCGTCGGCTGGAGGGAGGCCGACATAGGTGGCATCCCGCCGGCTGGGACTCGAACTCACGGCAAGCGGCTGAAGCGCGGCCCCGTGGATCGAGTTACGCAGAAGCCGAAGTATCTCCAAGATGTGCGCCTCGGGCGAGCCTGGGGCTACCACCGCAGCCAATCCTGGGGCAGATTTCTCAACCTTCTTAAGCCAGTTCTCCTTCTGCCAGCCGGCGCTGTATTCCTTGCCCTCTAGTTTCAAAGTTCTATGTGCAACACGGGCGGTTACATCAACCGCCGCCATGAGTCCGAGGAGCACGTTGTCCAAGCTTCCGAGAGCGTCGTCGGCGGTGTCGTTGTTTTGCGGCTGGATAAGCGCCCAGAGGGCAGCGTCACGGTTTTGAAGTGCACGCTGCACCCGCTGGAATAGAGATTGCCCGAGGTAGACCAATCCACCGTGCCCTTCCCCCTCCTGAACACAGGCGCTAAACCACCGCCATCCGGCAGGAAGGAGATCGCGAGTTGCAACCCAGTAGAAAAGCCCACGGTTGAGGGAGCTAGTCGCGTCGCCGTCCGGGGAGCGGTAGGTCAGGAAGACACCCTGACGCCTCAAATAGAGACTGACAAGTGGGAGGGCTTGCTCGGGCGTGCCGACCGCTACCTCACGCGCAAATCCCCACGTGAGGTCGTGGAGATAGGGCCTCACGGTGATGAAGAGGTCGGCTCCCACCTCTCGCGCCGCTTCAAGCATCCTAATGTCCAAGGCTCGCTGAGCGGCAGCGCCAGCCTCTCCCCGCTCTTGGTAAGCAATGGAAGTCGGATCATCTTCCGCAACTTCGGGCGCGTTTCCAATCAGCGCACGTCGGACAATGCTGGTCCCGTCCTTGGTCGCCTGCACGAGCGGAATATCCCCGCTCTCAGAGGATGGCCCTCCCATGACAATCCAGCCCGGCACGTACTCGGTCCCATGTTCGGTCGTACACCACTCGGCGCTATCAGGTGGTCCATCGTCACTGATCCGAAAGACCTCTATGTAGGGGTGAGAGAGAAGGCCGCTGAGCAGGCTGCCCTCACTCAAACTACTGCGAGACAATTCGTTTAGGAGTACATGGTCAATGACCACCACAAGCTTGCGCAGCGGGGGCCGCGGCGAGAATACGGTCGAAGGCTCATCCAGCGAATATTTCGGCCACTTGTCCTGGCGCAAGATTGAAATCGCCGCCGGCTGGAAGCGGAGCATCCTGCCAGTTTGTCACTACCGGGAAAACACGGCTTTGATGGCCGCTAGGGCGCGACCCCACCAAGGGCATCGACCCAATGGACGAGAATCCGACTGAGAATGCTGCATGCATAGTCAAGGTCCTGATCGCTTGGAATCTCGACTTCTCCGCCGTGAGTTGCCTTGTTCCGCGCCGTGCGGATCTTGAAGAGCAAATCAAACTCCGACTTGGTTAGTGGAACGCCTTCCTCATCAATGACTTTCCTCAATGCTTCCTTCGGCGGGGGCTGGTCAATCCAGTTGAGAAGATCCGCTACCCGTTGGTGCTGGCCCTTTGGAACCGCAGCACGCAGGCAACCCAATAGCTCCTTCCGCTCTGAGCGGCTGAATAACGAGTCCGTTTCCCGGCCGGCTAGATAAAACTCAAGAGACTCCCATAGGGCCTGCGAGCGCTGGATCGGGTCTTCATCACTGAGTGCCCGCCTCGCGGAAAGCAGTGCCTGGCGCGTCTCAAAAGACAGTTCCCTTGGAAGGGGAGGCTCATCCAAGCGGGACCTAGCCCCGAGGCTGAGGGCACTAGCTCTTAGGCGAGGGCCCAATCGCTGTATCCAACGCCGCCCGGTCTGCAGGCCACGGAGGGCCACGAGATCTCGCCGCGAGGGAGTCGCATTGCTTTCTCTACGGTCGTATCGATGAAGAGTTCCATCGGGGAGATGACTGAGGCCATATCTAGTGCGAATTGCAAGCCAGCTCAGAGCCCAATCGATTTCTGCTAATGCCTCAACCTGAGCACTGTGCATGCGCTGAGTGGTCGTGTAAACAACGGCGTGGCAGGGCGCACCTTCGAACTCTTCTGCCCACTCAGCTCGAGGATGGAACTGATTCAGGATCTGCCGACCCTGCAACGGCGCTACAAAACTCACCGCACCGATTCGGATCGGGAGTTGAGCCTCGACGCCATCAATCCCAACTACAACCTCAAATACCTCGTACGGAAGACCATCGAGTTCATGAATGACGATGTTCTCGTCTTCGAAACCCGACCGCTTCGCTATCGCGTACGCGACGTCCTGCGGTGGAAAATCTTGGACGACCATGCCATGCATTGTCTCCTCGGTCATTGCGATCGCCGATTGGATGTGAACTTCAACGGTGGTGCCCTGCGGAAACGCGGCGACGACAGAGCCCTCGATCATTGAGTGGCCGTCAATATCCACCTTCACCGGGGCGAGGTACTCAAGTCGGAGACCGGGTTGCATCTCAATCGAGAACCAAGCGCGATCCAAGTCATTGAGAGCGGATACGAAGTTCCCTCCAATGATGGGGACCCTTACGCCTCCAATATCAGCGGTTGCTTTTCCCGGTGGCTCTTTCGATGGGTGCGGCATCAATCGGCGGTTGATTCAGCCGAGATGATGTTTTGGAGCTCGATGATTGGTGGCTCATGCACAATTCTGGCGACCACTGGGAGCAATCCATCGACCAGCGGAACAGCCAAGCCAAGATCGACACGACGACTACTGATTGCCATCGCTTCGGCGTCGAGAAGGGAAAGGGCGGACGCATACTCCTGGAGAGATGGAACCTTGGAGAGAAGCGCGCCAGGCTCCGATAGGCGCGGGTCATTGCTCTCGATGAACGGCAGCGATTCGAGGACTCCCCGTAGTGCTCCTCGACTATGAACAATGGCGGCATCCAGGTCTCCGCGCGAATAAGCGGCTCCCGCCGCTCGCAAGCTCTCGCCAGCCGCCTCCACCGAAAGATCCAACTTAGGCAGGGCCGGGTCCCCTAGAAGCCCATCAGTCACGCGATCGACCTCCCGCGTCACTCGCAGTAGCAGCTTGGCCCGATCCCTGAACAAGGCAAATGCGCCAGCCTCAAACCATTGAGTGCGGGCCTGTGCAACCAAGTCGATCTCTTCTCCGCTCGGCTCTTGAAGTGCTTTGGAAGCTTCAAGAACTTCCCGGATAGCGATCATCTGAGCGATCACTAGATTGCTTCGACGAGAAGCGGGATCCTTGCCTGGCTGAAGCCTTTTCACGGTGTCTGGGTCGTAAGGCCACGAATAGATCTTTGGGTCAATGCCCTCTGCTTCAAGCTTCTCATCGGTTTCCTGGAGCGCCCCGGTCATCGTCGTTACGAGCGCGCTCAGTTCCGTGTTCAACTCATCTTGCGCCTGGTTCAACACACCCGAATCGAGCGCATCTGACCATGCTCGCTCCAGAGCCCCTGACAGCTTGACCACATGAAGAGCAAGTGCTTCAAGGTCGACGGGTCCGACGATCCCATGCTTGTCGCTCTCCTCGCTCATTTGGGCTCCGCCCGAAAAGCCTCGGAGATTCGACGCGCCGCATCTTGTCTTGGCTTGAACTGGAGATAGCGCTGGGTCGTTGCCAAATCCTGATGTCCCATCCACTCCATGACCTCCCGGGAGTCGGCGGTGCGGATCGCGTGAGAGCCGAAGGTGTGGCGTAGGTCGTGGAAGCGGAGATCTCGTAGGCCGGCCTTCTTGATCGCGGCCTTGTAGCGGTCGCGGAGCTTGTGCCCGGAGAGGTGGCCGCCCTGGACTCCGCAGAAGACAAGATCGTCGTCGCCACGGAACTCGTCGCGCTGGCCGAGGGTGGCGAGAGCTTGCGCGACCTCGTCGGCCATCGGCACAGTGCGCTCCTGGCCGCTCTTGGGCGTATCGACTCGGCCGTTGGTGAAGCTCTGGCGGACGTGGATCGCGCTGTTGGTGAAGTTTACGTCGCGCCGGCGAAGGGCCAGCAACTCGCCTAAGCGTAGGCCGGTGAAGGCAGCCGTGAGGTAGATCGTGCCGTCCTGCTCCGAGGCAGCTGCTCGCACGAGGGCTAAGACCTCCTCGCGGGAGAAGACGTCGATGTTGCCGCGCTTGGCGTGCGGTCGGCGCTCGACGTTGGCGACCGGATTCGCCGGCAGCTTGTAGCGGCGCTGCGCCCAGACGAAGAGGCCGTGGAGCACGGTCAGGTACTTGTTGACGGTCCGGTCCGAGAGGTCTTCGGCGACCAGGGCGTCGCGGAAGCCTTCGACCATCTCGGGGGTCACCTCCTCGAGGCGCACCTTGTCGCCGAACTTCTCGCCGAAGACCTTCTTCATCCGGTCGACCATGTGCTCGTAGTCGATCTGGGTCGAGAGCTTGATCTTCCGGTCGCGCTTGTAGTCGAGCCAGTCGTCGCAGGCGACAGCGAAGGTGGTCCCGGTGCGGACCATCCCCGGTAGCTCGCCGCGCCGCGCCTTAGCGAGCGTTTCATCCAGCCATGCCCGCGCCGTGGTTTTCGTGAAGTAGCCGGCGGGCGGCTCGATCTTGCGGTCGGTCCAGTGCGGGCCGATCCGACGCTGAACCTGGCGACCATCCGGAAGCCTGTACTTCGCGTACCACTGCGCGCCGCGCTTGCGCTCGACCTTGAAGACGTGGCCGCTGATCGCTCTGGTCGCTTGCCGCTGCATCGTGTCCCAAGTTTCTAGCACGACTTCGGGACACGTTTCGGGACACGCTCGGCAATCGAGGCCACTCCGAGAACTAGAAAACCCCGCATTTGCGGGGCTTTCGTGGAGTACCGCTACGGGGATTCGAACCCCGGTTTCCGGACTGAGAATCCGGCGTCCTAGTCCCCTAGACGATAGCGGCGAGGATGCAGGGCATTTTAGCGAGCCGGCGGGCGGGGGCGCGGGACGTCGGTCACAGGAACGGCTTGGGAGGCGGCGGGGGGCGCTGGGCGCGCAACCGGTAAATTGCCTCTCCCGCGCGGCTGTGGCGGAACTGGTAGACGCGCACGGTTCAGGTCCGTGTGGGCGAGAGCCCGTGGAGGTTCGACTCCTCTCAGCCGCACTAAGCGACCGTTACGGTCGCGCCTTCGAGCGCCCGGGCGGCGTTGCCGACGATCTCCTCGACGAAGGTCGGGTAGAGGGCGCGGGGCATGTCGTGGCCCATGCCGTCGATCATCTTCAGGCGGGCGTTGGGGATCGCCTTGGCGGTGGCGCGGCCGCCGGAGGGGTTGACGAGGAGGTCGTTCTTGCCGTGGATGACGGCGGCGGGCAGCTCGAGCTGGCGGAGGGCGGCGGTGCGGTCGCCGGAGGCGGTGATCGCGTGCAGCTGGCGGGCGATGCCGGCCTCGCTGTGGCCGCGGTCGAAGGAGAGGGCGGCGATCTCGCGGATCCGCTCCTCTTCGAAGGGGTAGCCGGGGGAGCCGATCACCTTGAACGTCTTGACCACGCGCTCGATCGCCGCCTCGCGCTCGCGCGGCGGGTTGCCGAGCAGGAGGCCGAAGGTTTTGTAGCTCGGGTGGCCGACGCGGCGGCTGCCGGTGGTCGACATGATCGAGACCAGCGAGCGGACACGCGCGGGATCCTCGATCGCCGCGGTCTGGGCGATCATCCCGCCCATCGAGGCGCCGACCAGGTGGGCGGACTCGATCCCAAGGTGGTCCATCAGGCGGAAGGTGTCGGCGGCCATGTCCGCCAGCAGGTAGGGCGCGGTGCCGCCGCGGCCGATCAGCATGTCGAGGGTGCTCGGGGCGCCGGCGGCGCGGAGCTTGGTGGAGCGGCCGATGTCGCGGTTGTCGAAGCGGACGACGCGGAAGCCGCGCTCGGCCAGCATCCCGCAGAACTCCTCGCTCCAGGCGATCATCTGGGTCGCCAGGCCCATCACCAGCAGCAGCGGCTCCCCGTCGGGGTCCCCCATCTCCTGGTAGCAGAGCTCGATGCCGTCGTTGACCGGAGCGAATTGCTCCTCTGAGAACTGGTGCATCCGCGAATCGTACCCAGGCTGGCTGCTCAGCCAAACGTCATACTCGCGCGGGTGCGGACGGCGATCATCTCCGACCTCCACCTCGGCGTCGCCTCCGACGAGGACGTCCTCCGCGACCCAGCGGTGCGGCGGATCCTGCTCGAGGAGATCGCGGGGGCGGACCACCTCGTCCTCCTCGGCGACGTGGTCGAGCTGCGGAACCTGCCGGTCGGACCGTCGCTGGCGCGCGCCCGGCCCTTCTTCGAGGAGCTGGGGGAAGCGCTCGGCGACGCCGAGGTGACGCTCGTGCCCGGCAACCACGACCACCGCCTCGCCGAGCCGCTGCTCGACGACCTCTCGATCGCCGGCGGGCCGGCGCTCGGGCTCGAGCACCATCACGCCCCCTCCCCCGGCCCGGCGGCGCTGATCGACGAGTGGCTCGGCGCGGCGCAGCTGAAGATCGCCTACCCCGGCCTCTGGCTGCGCCCCGACGTCTACGCGACCCACGGCCACTACATGGACGTCCACCTCACCCTGCCGCGGGCGGAGTGCATCGCCGCGGCGCTGATGGCCCGCTTCGCCGGGCCGCTGCCGAGCCGGACGAGGCCGGAGGAATACGAACGGGTGCTGCGTCCCTTGTATGGACTCGCCTACGGCCTCGCCCAGGTGCTGCCGGTCCGGCGCCGCCGCAACGGGCCCTTCGAGCGCGCCTGGGAGGTCCTGGCGGGGGAAACCCGGAAGCAGACGCTCGGCGCCCGAGCCGCGCGCGCCGGCTTCCCGCTCGCGATCGGCGCCCTCAACGGGCTACTGCGCGCCGACTTCGAGCCCGACGTGACCACCCGCGCGATCTTCCGCAGCGGCGTCGAGGCGGCGAGCGAGATGGCGGCCCGGCTCGGCGTCGACGACGTCCACGTGATCACCGGCCACACCCACCGCGGCGGCCCGCTCCCCGACGAACCCGAGTGGCCCCTCCCCGGCGGCGGCCGCCTCCACAACACCGGCAGCTGGGTCTTCGCCTCCGCCTTCCACCAACCCGGAACGCCCCCCAACTCCTACTGGCCCGGCACCGTCACCTGGCTCGAAGACAACGACCCCCCACGCCGCGTCCAGCTACTCCACAGCTACTCCCACAAGGAGATGAGCGACCTGATCGAGCGCTCCGGTTAGGGACCCGGGGATGGGGTCCGCCGGGCCCTCCCCGCTGTTGCCCGCCGGACCCCATCCCCGGGTCCCCTCAGCCCAACCAATCGGCGATAGTCGCGCCGATCTCCGGCCCCGCGTCCTCCTGCAGGAAGTGCCCCGCGTTCTCGACCGGCCGCGGCGGCGGGTAGTTCAGCTGCGAGGAGACCCGCTCGCCGACCGAGAAGGGCAGGATCGGGTCGGAGTCGGCCCAGAGGACCAGCGCCGGCCGCTCGTCCTCGCGCAGCGCGTCGGCCACCGCTTTGCCCTCGGCGGCACCGGGGGCGTCGGGCTCGGTCGGGAGGATCAGCGGGAAGGCGCGAGTGCCGGCCTTGGAGGGGCCGTCTATATAAGGAGCCTCATAGGCGGCGATCACCTCGTCGCCCGGATCGTTCTTGCAGCCGCCGCGGACCAGCATCCCGACCGGCACCTCGTCGCTGCCGCGGACGAACTCGCGGAAGGCGAGCCAGGCGTCGCTCATCTTCTGGTGGCCGGTGAAGGGGCCGGTCTCCATGATCACGATCCGGCTGATCCGGTCGGGGTGCTCGACCGCGAGCCGCAGCCCGATCGGCCCGCCCCAGTCGTGGACGACCGCGGTGGCGTTGCGCAGGTCGAGTTCCTCCAGCAGCGCCGCCATCAGCTCGACGTGGCGGTCGTAGGTGTACCAGCCGATGTCGGTGGGCTTGTCGGAGCGGCCGAAGCCGGCGTAGTCGGGGGCGATGCAGCGGTAGCCCGCCTCCCCCACCGGCGGGATCACCTTGCGCCAGAGAAACGACCAGGTCGGCTCGCCGTGGAAGAAGACCACCGGCTCCCCCTCCCCCTCGTCGAGATGCGCCAGGCGCAGGCCGTCGACCTCGCGGTAGCGGGACTCGAACGGGTAGTCCGGCAGCCCTTCCAGGAGCTCGTCCGGGGTGCGGACGGCGTCGAGCGGCATCGCAGCCAGTCTATGACGAAAAGTAATTCTTGACTTCAATCCCGGGAATCCAGATCAGGATTTCGGACTTTCTTGGTCGACTTTGTGCTACTGTGCCCGCCTCATTGAGCAGTAAGTTGCTCAAGAAAGTAAGTCAGTCGACATAGGAAGGAACTTGAATAGATGCGGAACGCTCGCGACACCCGGCGGCGC
>Ga0070683_100000528_pt1 | contig 26891 bp, 10 predicted proteins | sample KBSC713LmetaG_FD_64662 | JGI IMG/M metagenome (GOLD analysis project Ga0070683, IMG submission 64662) | Corn rhizosphere microbial communities from Kellogg Biological Station, Michigan, USA - KBS C7.1-3L metaG | ecosystem: Host-associated > Plants > Roots > Rhizosphere ... | reverse complement strand
AAGGAGCCGGATTTTGAAGCGGCTTACCTGAAGGCCCGCCGCGACACCTACAAGCAGGGCCTAGCACGCCTTCAAAAGAACACCGGCGCCGCCATTTCAATCCTCTTTAAAGTCATGGCCGATGCAGCGACGCCCCCTGCAGTCAAAGTGCGCGCGGTCGAATGCGTTCTGAGTCACTCGGCCAAGTCGATCGAAATCGAGGACATCGATGCGCGCGTCGCGGCATTGGAGGCCGCGGCAAATTCGGGGTTGAACAAGAAATGAGAGATCTGCCGGCGGGACGCACTGAGGAGGCGCAATGAGGGCGCTCGCCAGCCGCCTCTGCCGCTTGGAGGTTAGATTCGCGTCGCGGATGTCAGCCCGGCCAGGATGGAACGCAAAGGAGATCCTCCAGGAGCGGATTGAGGCAATGGCCACGAGGATCAGGGCCGACGGACGTGGAGTTCCTGAGAGTGGGCCGCTGGCGGATGCGGCGTTCCTTGACGTCAAAGAGCGGCTGGCCCGCTGGTGTGAGAGCGTGGCTCGATGAGCACCCTGCTGAAGCGGGTTAAGCGACTCGAAGAAGCGTGCGGCTTCGATTCTAGCGGGTTCCCGCCAGGCTCTCGTCAATGGGAAGAACACTGGTTTGAGCAAATTGACCGCCACGCGAGAGGCGAGCCGGGCATATGCATTCCGATCCAGGCGGTTCGAGCATGGATACAGAGCGGCACAAGCGACGACGGTGACGACGACGAAGACGAAGACATGGTTGGATGACGGTCCCGCGGCGACCATGGCTGTGGCGGCATCCCGGCCCGAACCCCGCAGGAATAGCTACCGATATTTACTCTTAACGCCGTGGGGGAAGCCCCCGCGGTCTCCCTCACGACGGACATTCTCCGAGCGGGCGACGATTCACCCGGAGCCAACGGATGGTGAGCTCGTCGGTCTGGTTGGACGTTATACTTGGTCTGACAGGGCCTTAAACGTGGCGATTCTTCGACCGATGACATTCTCGGAGGAGCCCGACTGGACGCCGGATGTTGGTTCGCCCGAGCAAGATCCGAAGTGGCGAATCTACGAGAAGGTTGTCGCTGACTGTAAGTCGAAGTATCCGGACTGCGAGGTGACGCGAAACCACTTTATTGTGGGAAGGCGGAGCACGGTCCGGCGGCAGGTTGACGTTTGGGTGACCGCCAATATCGCGGGCCACGAGGTCAAGCTCGCCATCGAATGCAGGTGCTACGGCCGCAAGATCGGAATCAAGGATATGGATGCGTTCTGCGGCTTCCTGGACGATGTCAGCGCAAACAAGGGTGTACTCGTGACGACGGCTGGCTTTACATCCGGGGCGGAGAAGCGGGCAAAGGGTGCCGACATAGATTTGCGAGTCATGCCGCTGGAGGACGCCGAGGACCTGGATTGGGCCGATTACCTTGACAACGGCTGCTGCAGTTGGGGGAACTGCTGGGGTTCCATAAATTGGGAATACAGCGAGACCGGCAGCAGAATCGGACACTGCAGCGACTGCGGCGAGTTTCACGTTATGTGCGGCCACTGCGGCCACATCGCGGCTTACAGCCCCGAAGGCTGCGACTCCAGCGTTGGCAACGTTCACCTCCGATGCGAGGGGTGCAATCACTGCTTTCTCCTCGGTATGGAGAAGGGCGACGTTTGCGACATTGACGACTGCAGGATTCACAAACCCTCAGACGATGAATCCTAACGACAACACCGTGTCTACATTTCCGGGCCGGGCAATCGCAAGCATCGGCTGGCGGCTGGCGTTTTCGAGATTCGTTGGCTCTGCCCGTATTCCCGGTTTTTCGCCCGCAGCCGAGAGCCCCGTCTTTGGTTCCGGTCGGATAACGCGCCACTCGCACGAAGCTCGCGGACGACCACGGCCTGCTGTTGGCGCGTCGTTAGCTGCCGATATTAGCTGTTAACGCCGCCCCTACCGCGGACGGAAGGATAAGAAACGACGGAACCGAGTTCTTGGCAAATCTGGATGCTCCCCACTTCCCTCGGTATGGTGATAGACCGACGTGTCCTCCTGTCATCCGAGACCTGCGAAAGCGCTCGCCCTCTCGAGACGGTTTCAACACCCCAGCCCAGATCAATGGGTCCAGGGCGTGGAATCGACGGCGAAGGCACTCCTCCAACTCAGGGAAGACGCGCCCGCGCAAGTAGTCCAGTAGTCCGCTCCGCCTTCATATCGCGAAACCTGGAGGCGACAAAGACGGAGCGGGAATGCCACCCACCGAGAGCGGGCATCAGAGCTCCTCAATGACGCGGCTACTCGTACGTCACGTTCGCGCCAGGACCACTTCATAAAGATCCCCGCGGCAGCGCAGGAACCGAGATCTCTCAATTGATCATCGGATGTCATTCACCCCAAGCTAAGGGGTGGACGTTGTCACCTTTGTCGCCAGCTGCGATCTTCTCGCCAGGAACATTTCAGGCATATGTATTTCAGTCTGGACTTTTCGACCTGAGCTTTTCGACCTGCTAGACAACTCCGGCTCAATTTGTCATAATCCAGCGCGATGCGTGATAACGCCAGTCGCCACCGAGTCATCCTTATTTGCATCGCAGGTGCATTTGGAGGAACAGCGCCGACGTTGCTCCGGCTAGCAATCGATTTGTCGTACCAGATGAGCACCGTCGACCACATGAATGTATCCGTAGTTGTGGGTCTGTTTATCTTTGCTGTTCTGGGCTGTGGAGTGGCAGCCTTTTTCGAAGAGACAAGTCCGAAGCGAGCTGTCCTCCTCGGTATCGGACTGCCTTCACTGCTGACGGTCGCCACAACCAATGTCTCACGTGCAAATGCAACTGGCGCGCTTTACCCATCAGGGCATGGTCCGAGTCTCATTTTGATTTCCCACGCAGCGAGCAATGGAACGCCAAACCGAATCCTCGTAGTCCTCCCACCACCGGAACTCAAGGATACGGCTCTATCGATAGCATTCGACGCATCAGAATCCCGCGAAACGCTCACGTTCAAGGGAGGCGATATCCATATGGCAGTTCCCGAGGCAGCAACTGTTTTTCGAATCGTGGGAGCCGCCGGCACCTCCAAGCCAGTGGCACTGCCACGAACTCCGAATACGCAACTAACAGTCACTTTTAAGGCAGAAAAAGATGCTTGGTACGGCCTTTGGTATGCCCTCGGTCTCAACTCGACACCCTTCAAGTTATATCCGACCGATATACACACTCAGACACTGGATTCGACACAACTTCAAACACACATTGTCAAGGTCGGCGGAGTTCTGGTTGATGCTGCTGTCAGTCCTGACGGAACTCTCATTGCTGCAGCCTATGAGCAAGGGAATGTCGCGCTGTGGTCTTCCGATGCCTCTCGTCCGATTCCTGTCGCGACCGTTCTCGAACAAGTACGCCGCATCGCATTTGATGTAGACGGAAGGACGCTCTTTGGCCTTGGCGCAGAAGGAGGGTTCTACTCTTGGAACGCGAAGAGTGGCGCGATCGTGAGGGTGCAAAGCCTGGGCGCGAAACACCAAGGACGGGCGGTATATCTGAACGGCTACGGACATCGAGCCGCCGTACTTGATAGTGCATCGGGCAGTACGGCAATCATCCGCTTTTGGGCCACCGCGCCGATTGCGGATTTGGGCGACAAGGTTGTGGATGGTCTCGTTGCATTGTCGTTTGCTAGGAACGGTTCCCGCGGTGCTATCCTCTCGCGCGACGGAACGGTAAGAGTCTTCGAAGGCTCGTCGATTCGGACCGGTCAGAGTTCTCTGGATGTGGGTGCAGGCGCGGAAGACCTTGAGCTATCCGGCGATGGCTCGCGCATGCTCGTCGCGGTTGGAAAGACCCTCGCACTATACGATTGTGCGACTGGTCGAAAAGTAGGGTCGTTCAACGGCAAGGCGAGGCTGAAGGCGGTGGCCTTGTCCCCGAACTCGCTTTCAATAGCAGCCGCCGCCGGTGAAGATAATGCGGTGTACTTGTGGGCGGCCCCTGGTCAGGTACCGGCCGTAGCATATCGTCACAATGCCCCAGTTATGCGTGTAACCTTCTCTGCATCGGGCGATAGTCTGCTGAGCGCAGATGAATCTGGAACGATAGCGATATCCACGCTTCGCCGCCGCTAAATTCAAATATCAAGAATTCGCCGGCGCATCAGCAACTTATCGACGACCAGATGTTTGGACATTTTCTGAAGCTTCCGGCGTGAGAGGGAAATCGCCGGCGAAACGGCGAAAGGGTCGACGGAGGTGAACTTGATGTGGTCTCCCTCGCACGCGTCCGTCTTTGTTGAGGTGTTCTCGTTGGCCGGTTGGTCGGTCGTCCAGCTGTTGCCAGAAGAGGTTTAAAGAAAATGTGTTGCTGCGCACTGCCGCTGGCGGTACGCGGTACTGCCTTGTCGCGTAGAACGTCGGGTGTCGCGGTTGGGCGGCAGCTTTGCCGGAGACGGCAGAGGAACGGACCGCGCGGACGTCAGAAAGCGATTAGGCCCGCCGCCGCACTGAGGGCGGATTCGAGACGACAGCTCCTGGAAGAGCTACCGATAATAGCCCTTAACGCTCCCATTGGCTCCGGGCGAGGTCGCTCGATACGGGCACGACGGCGCGAATCGACGCGGTGCTGTTGTGGCCTTGGACCGTTGGGGCCGGTCTGTGACGGCCTTCGCGACGCCCGGGAGCCGGAGGCGAAGGTAAGGTGTCGGACATCACGCCGCGCGACGAAGTGCATAAACCGCACTCGTTTCAGTGATTCGACGCCCGGCTGTCTGGTGGACAACAACGTGACCGTAAATAACTGTAAAGGTGCTTAAAGGTTTCGTAAGCGTTAAATCTTATAAATCTTGTATTTGCGAGGCAACCGCCGGACCGACGGCGCGTCGTATAGAGTGGAGACCAGAAACGTGAGGTTGAACCCGGATCTGGCCCGTCCCGCGGCAACGTGGCCGGGGGATTGCAACAACGCCTGCTGTTGCGAGTCGGATGTTGCAGCGGAAAGGAGGGATGGCTTATCTGCAGCCTTTGCGGCCGAAACCCGTGTGTGATAAGATGCGGCACTTAAGCGAGGGCAGCGGTCGAGAAGTTGTGCGGATGAGCCTAAATTAGCTATGAGTAGCCCCATTACTACACTCTCGGAGCACCGCTTGGAGGCGGATCGCCTCCTTGGAGAGATTCGGTTTGCTATCCAACGGCTGAAGGACGAAGACGTGCGCACGATTTGGCCGTATCTGCTCGCTTTGTGCGGATCGAACCCGGATCGCCTACCTGCAGCTGGCGACGAGCTTCGATCTACCCTCGCCATCGAGATCGATAATGCTCACGAAAGGAAGCCGGAGTTCTTACCGGTGATACGCAATCTCCTCGATGCCGTTGGACGAGCAAGCCTCATTAGAAAACAGACTGCGCGCTGCTAGGGAACTCGCGAACGAATCCAGCAGGACGCTTCAGAAGGCTGCCTTGGACCACGAGAGGCGGTTCGGAAGCGATGCCATAAGTCTCTTCATCAAGATCCACTCTTGTATCGCTGCGCGGGTGTCCGGAAGTGCCAACAGCCCCGACATCCTCTTTTTGAATCATCATTTCATTAGGCATGCGCTGAGTGTGTACGAGGCGTTTGAAGAAGGGGATATGTCCCCTCAACGCCTGTCGCCTGCGTGGGTCTGGGTTTACGACCTCTATTCCGATGATCCGAAGGCTGCGGGCACGCTGTTGCCCTTGATGGCTGCCGTCCATATCCTGGAGGACCTGGAAGCTGCCGTCTACGAGTCTCCTGTAGCCCGTGATGAGTACGAAGGTGTTTTCGACCACATCGTCAAGTGCCTCGACGCCGAGACGGCAGCGTATGAGTACCCGACCCTCCGTCAGGAATTCATTCACCAGCTTCAGGACCGAATTGCCAACCGCGCACGCGATGCGGGGATCTGGAGGCTGCGTGAACTGGCGTGGCAGTCCGCAGAACGAAGGCGCCGATTGAAGCCCCTTGCCGCTGTTAGTCGTTAGCAGCCATAGAGGTGGCCAGGTACGCTCGCTTCGAGGATCCAAACTGTCTGCCGTGGTTCGGTCGGTGACACGCACTTCGCCAGCTCTCCATTAGGCCGCTTGCTGTGTACGTCTCCGGACGAGGAGAAGGAACACCCCACTCAGCGCGGTCAGACCCATAGTCGTGTGTTCTGGAACACTTGTCGCCACCTTCAGAACAGGGGAAATGGCGTAGAGGGAGTGACCAGAGGACAGGGGAAACCATGCAGCCCTCGAGGTAGTTTATGGTTGTTAATTCGACCCGCCTGTATCAGGCGTGCCCGGACAGTCGGAGCCGGAGCCGAGTGTACATCCCGTAGTATCGTGGTTGACGCCGGTCCATACGAATACGACCCGCTGGGCCCCGCTTTCGTCAATCGATATGGGGCTCAACAAGGAGACACCCGAGTTGGTGTGGGCCGCAGCTTGGCTACCGATAATAACGAATAACGCTCAGTCTTCGGAGAATCCCACTATCAGCGCCGGACCACCGACGATCCGCCCAGAACTGGTCGGCTACTTCCCAGAACGCCAGCGCGAGTATCCGAAGCAGTCCCTCTTAACCGATCTGATAGTATAAGGGACTCGGAAGTGGCGGATTCAATGGACAAGGTGCTCTCAGCGCTTTTCCCGACGCATAACGGACAGCGCGTAACGAGTACGCGGGTTGTTCTCCATGATCGCCCCGGAAGTATTCGTCAGGTAATGAGCGTTCTAGCGGGATGCAAATATACAATTCTCTCTAGTCTTTTGAGGCGGCGAGGTGAAGCAGAGACGGCGGAGCTCGAAATTATTACCGAGAACTTCCACAGAGATGCGGTCCGCGAACACGCTCGACTGGTCCGCATGCTGCTTTCCAAGCCGGCTGTGCGGCATCTGAAGATCGGCGATAAGGGCGATAAGAAGGTTGACGATCAGTCTTTGAGGGTCTTCGTCGCCTATGATTTTTCGGAACTGGAAATTTCTCGAGCAATCTTAAATGAACTCCGAGATCTCCTAATCGTAACGGGCCACTGCCGCGGCAAAGATTGGCACAAGCGGGTTTTGAGTAAAATGAAGCGAGTGTCCGGCGTGCTGGGGCTCATACCTAACCGCCCGAAACATGGCCCTTCCGTGAACCTCCTTTGGGAATTTAACGTCGCTAGACAGCTTGGAATTCCGGGCCAGTGGCTAGTTGACGAAGACGTGCCTCTCCCGTTGCGACCTTCTGGCGATAACGTTATCGCCTTTTCCCATGACGGCTTACATCATGCGCTTGAACGTGCCGTGGCCGAACTATACAGAGGGATGACGAACTTTGAGTCACGGGCAGCGGGGGCTACCCCACCGGTGTAGACTAACGGCGCATTGCCCTATCCATTCGGAGAAGCAACCAACCCTTACCGCTCGAACAGATCAAGGTCCCGCCAACGCTGCCCCGCGAGGACATAGCGTCGCGAAATAACGTCGTGATCGCGTGGTTCCCGCAGTTGAGACGGACCAGTCGCCCACGGGGCCGGAGTCCACTTCGCAGGATTGAGCCCTGGCCGGAATACCCACCTACCGGAAGTTGGACCGATGTGCGCCGGGATCGTTACCGATAATGGTAGTTAACGCTGCTCACGAACCGGCTCGCCAGTTTTCAAAGTTTCAAAGAGGATTGTCTTGCAGCCGGCGTCAGCATCACGGCACCGTCGACCTGACCGACGTCGATGACGTGCAACTGCAAACCAGCTTGCGCAAATGCGAGCGTGGTCCAGCTTGGCAGCGCGACCGTGCGAATACAGTGCCCTCACGATAGGTTCGGCAGGATAGTCACCTTGTTGCCGCTAAAGCCAGTGAAGTGGAACCCCGGGAACTCCTCTGTAAACGTGTTGACCTGGTCCTGCAGGAAAGCAGTAGCGACCGCTTCTCCGAGTTGCAGACCGGCAAGCACGTCACTGCGATAGTGGATGCCGGCGAAATCGCGTCCCATCCCGATATTGAATGCCATTTTGTCCAACTCATTGCCGAGTGTCAGACCCAGACCGTCCGCGGGGATCAGCGACAGACCGTCGGAAGCGGGAACGTAGCACGAGGGCACGACGGCGTCTTCATTGAAGAGGGCTTTGAGCACGCTGACGCAAGCGCCGCCGATGGCCGCGTGGCCCGCCGGATACGACGGATGAATCGGGCTGCTTTCGAGGTACGCCTGCGACAGCAAAGCGCTCCCATTCTGCCGCACGGTCAGTTGTACCGCCTCCGATTGCATGAGATCGGGATGGATAGGATAGGCCGCGGCGCCTGTGAGTACGTTGTGCACGCGGCCGCCGAACGTGTCGGGGCGAAGCCGGCGATGAAGGCACCACTTCTGGAACCAACAGGCCCGCAGTGCCGCGGCAGTGACGTTCCCCAACCAACTGCAGACGTGCGCCGGCCCGAACGTCACGAACCCGGTTTGAATGCGCGATCTCTTGTAGGGGTTGGTGTCGCTCAGCACGTAGAGAGGGCGCGCCGACGGCGGGGTGGCGTCGAGCAGCGTCTCGGGCCGGATGTCCAGAATGATGAGAGCGGCTTGTGTGTAGAACTGATACGTATGGTCGTAATGCACGGCCTGTGCCAGGTCGCGCCCGTTGCGCAAATAGCGGGGTGTCGAATCGAAGTACTCGGAATTGTACGGCGCGATTCCGGACTGCGTATCGAGCCACTCGGAATAGACCTTCACATAATCGACAGCAGGCATTCCGGTGCGGTACTGTTGCTCCATCAGGCCCGAAAAAAAGGGCACCGGTTTGAGGAGATATTGGGAGACATACGGCCCGATCAGATTTCCCGCGCCCGGCCCGCGGAAGATAGTGCCGGGAGTTACCTGACCATTGACGTCACGCGGTCCGGAATACCCGCGCAGGGCGCTCAATTCCGCTGCAGCACGCTGGATTACAGGAGAGGTCGCATAATCCGAGAATGCGATATCCCGTGCAGCCGCCTGCCAATAGAGTTCCACCATATCTGCCGCGGCCTCGGCGCTCGATAGAGCCGGAGGTGGCGGGAGCGACGAGTTCACCGGGTCGTTTCCTTCCAGGGCATACGCGTACGCGCCCTGGGGGTTCACGAGTTTGCGGCCATAGCCGATGGTGATATTCTCGAAATCCGCGTGCCGGCCCGACTGCATGGCCTGAATAAAGGTGCCGTAGGCATTCAGATCGACCTCTCCCAGCGCATTGTGCGGCAGCGCCTTGGTGAACGTGCCGACGAGATTGGGATAGAGGCTCTCATCACCATTGGTGGTCTGGTCGCCCGCAGGGTAGGCACTTTGAAATGCGGCGGTCCCTTGCCGGATTTTGAGCGCCTGCTGCAACCGTTGGCCCAGGCTCGACGGATAGGCCAGCGTCGCCCGCGATGCGCGCGCTCCCAATGTGAAGACCAGCGTTCCCAATTGCGCGATGTGGCGGAAAAAAGTCCGCCGGTTGTCCCAGTCGAGCACGATTAAGGTCCTGTTGTGAAGCGAACGTTGATCCCCTGGACGGTATTCCCGGCTAGATCGGTCAACGAATTTACTACTATACGATATGCCGTGTTTGCGGTGAGCGTAGTCGATGGCAGGAAGGTAGCCGTTAGGCCATCGGCGGATAGCGACACGCTGCCGTCCACACGGACCCCGGTGTTCTCGACGTAGACATAGAAATTGTCGGTGTTCAACGCGATTGGATTGATTGGCTCACTGAACATCGCGAGCACCGTGGCGGATCGGGACACGCCGGTCGCATTTGCTTCAGGGGTCGTCGCGGTCGCCGTCGGACCCTGAAGGTCCGCCCCTGGGCCGGTAGTGAATGTCACCGTAACGGGCGCGGCCAGCACATTGCCAGCCACGTCGGCGACAGCCGCGATCGTGAGCGTGTACAGCGTGGAGGGCTTGAGCAGGCCCGGCGGAGTCAGCGTAAGCGTCCGATTTCCATTGCTCAACGTGCGCAGCACGTTCACCTGATTTCCGCCCGTGGAAAGCGTCACGCCGCCGACGGTCGAGCCCTGGATCGCCCCATCGAACAACACCTGGAGCACCAGATTGGGTGCTACGTTGGTGAAGCCGTTGGGCGGATTCGTCGCAACCACTGTCGGGGCAGCCGTCACCGTGGACGATGAAGTTACGAATCCCGAACTGCCGCCGTTCAGGTAGTTTCCACTGATGTCGTGCATGGCGCCATTCCAGTAAAACCGATAACTGTGCGCCGCCACCAAAGGCGCGCCAGGCGCGAACGTTATCACCTTACCGTTCGCTGAGACGGAGTAAGTTCCAAGGAGCGCATTGCCACCGGCAGTGTTGTCGTATAGGGCTAGCGAATTGACATTCAATGTAGTCGGATCAATCGCGTCGTCCGTCAGCAGCGTGATCACAGTGTTCAACGGGATATTCGGCGCGCCATCCGGTGGACTGGCGCTGGTCACATTCGCCGGGTTCAAGTAGAGCCCGGTCTGCGTAGTGAAACTGGACGTGAACGGCATCACGGTGTTGCCGGACGGATCTTCCACGCCGGAGACGGAAATCGAGATCTGCGTATTGTCGGGGAAGGTTCCGTAGGGCGTGATGGTTACGTCCTGCGACGAACCGAAGTTGACAGAAGCCGGCGCGATGGACGCTCCTCCGGCGCTCAACTGAACGCTGCCCGCAGCTCCCACGGATACCGTCAGCGGATTGAGCGCCTCCGTGAAGTGCAGGTACACCGGCGCGTTGACTCCGACGCCTGCGGCGGTGTCGGGCGGAGTCACCGTGGAAACGCGGGGCTGCGCCGTATCTGTTGTGCTGCCTGTAGTAAAGAACGCGGAGTAGACGTTTGTGGGCGACAAGCCGTCGGTATCTTTGAGCGCCGTCTTCACCTGGTAGAAGTAGCCGAAGTTCTGGAGAAGCGCGGACGCGGGAACAATCCGAATGGTGCGATCTCCGCGAAGCGTAACTGCTGCCGCAACCGGTTGGCTGTTCTGGCTGAAGAACAGTCCCACATTGGCGGAGTTGACGGTGGTGGCATCCAGCGGCTTGTTGTACTGAATCTCAATCACCGGATTGAGCACGACACCGTTAGCGTATCCGGGAATCGTCGCAGTGGCTGTAGGCTGAGTGGTGGAGAGGTCTGGAGCGATCGTGAACGACCCGGCGTACGGATTCAACTGATTGCCGAAGGAATCCAGCGCCGCCGATCCCAGGAATACCTGGATCAACGCGCCCGCTGCAAAGGGGGACGAAGGAGTAAAGGTCAGGACTTGGTTATTCCCCGACATTGCTGTGGCGCCGCTTACAAGCACGCCGTTCTGCGAGACGTTCAGCGCCCCATTGATGGAGCCGGCCGACATGACCTTATTCAGGAAGAGAGAGACTGGCGTGTTCGCCGGAATTCCGGTTGCGCCGTTGGCGGGGCGCTGTCCCGTGACCGACGGCCGGTTCGCATCGGCGTGAGGGACGGTGGTGAACTGGCTCTGGAAGGGAACCAGGTGGTTGCCCGAGAGATCCATAACGTCCGCGGTCGCGCTCACGAAGATCGTGCTGTTTTCCGGCAGGGTGCCGTACGAGAGTGTAACGGCGTGCTGGTCTTGGGAGTAGCTGACACTGGGAAAGAGGCGCAAAACTCCGGCAAACAGCGACACGGTGTTGTAGCTGAGGGTTGAGGGATTGATCGATTTCGAGAACGTCAGCGTAACGACGGTGTTCAGGCCGAGGTTCGTCGAATTATTGGCCGGCGTAACCGACGTTACGGTCGGCTGCGTGGTGTCCACGGTGGCGGCGGTCGTGAATACGTACTGGTAATATTGGTTTACGTTACCCGTGTAATCCTGAACGCCGTTGATCCCTACGAACATCTGCGTGCTCCCCGGCATCTGAGAGGTGGGCGTGAAGGTCAGCACCGCGCCGCTTACCGTGTACGAGCCGGAGATGCGGGCGCCCGTTGAATATACCGTGACGTAGAAGGTGTTCGGAGTCACACTCTGTTGATTGATCGCCTTGCTTAGAGTAATCGTGACCGGCGAGTTGACCGCGATGCCGGTGGCGTTGTTCGCAGGGTTGGCTGAAAGAACGATCGGACTGGTCGTATCGGGGGAAGACGAGGGGGCGGTTTGGAACGCCCCGGTGAAGGTGGTCAGCAGGTTCCCCTGGAGATCGGTGAATCCGCTTAGCGTCACCGTATAAGTGGTGCTGGGGGCAAGGTTGGCCGCGGGCTTGAAGGTGATGGTCTGTAGATCAGTCGCGAGAGTCGCGGCGCCCGGGATCACGGTGCTCCCAGTCTTCAGCACGACGGAGCTGTTCGAAAAGCTGACCGGGCTGATGGGTTTGCTGGCCAGAAATTGCAGAGTGACGTTCACCGCGATTCCCGTCGAATTGTTCGGAGGATTCATCGGCGTCGTAATTACAGGCGGAGTCGTGTCGGGACCGAGGCCGGTGAAAAAGGAAGAGGAGTTGGACGCCGGGTTGCCGGTGGTGTCGGTCATGCCCGAGATGTAGAACTGGTACTGCGTATTTGTCTTCAGCGGAGAGCTAGGTGTTAGCATCGCGCTCTTCCGATCGGCCGATATCGTTACCGAGCTCGGTAGATATTGACCAGTCGTCTGATCGTACATCAGGAACGTCGACGGATTGATGGAGATCGGATTCATCCGCTTGTTGAAGACGACGGTCGGGGCGACGTTCGTCCCGATCCCGCGAATTCCGGACGGCGGGTTGCTGCCCACGACCGATGGACCGATGAGATCGGCTCCGGGGGCCGTCGTGAAGGAGCGCGTGACGGTCGGGGACAGGACGTTCCCCGCCAGATCCTTGATGCCGGCGATGCTCAAGGAATAGCTGGAGGCGCCAAGCAGCAAAGCGGGCGGAGTCATGGTCAGGATCGTGTTGCCGCTGCTGAGGCTGTTCACTACTCCGCTTACCACCGAACCGTTCAAGCTCAGACTCACGTCCTTGACACTGGTGGACTGTACGGGCTCATTAAACAGAATCTGAATCAAAGAGTTGATGGCAACAGCCGTCTGCGCATTTTCTGGATTGGTCAGTAGCACCGTGGGAGCGGTATTCGACGGGCTAAATGCTGTGTTGAAGTTAATGGAGCCGCTATTGAGGTAGTTGCCGGAAAGGTCATGGACGTAGCTGCCCCAATACATGTGATAGCTGCGTCCTACCGCCAGGGCGGCGTCCGGTGCGAAGCTGGCGCTCAAAGCGTTCGAAGCCACGGAATATGTGCCGGTAAGCTGGCGACCGGTCACGTCGTCATACACAGTGATGCTGGTGCTGTTTACCGAAATCGGATCCACCGGCTCGTCGAACTGCAAGGTCAGGTTCGTGTTGATCGGGACGTTCGTGGCGCCCGCGAAGGGATTCGTAAGCACGACATTGGCGTTCGTGAGGTCCAGGCCCGGCTTGGTTGTGAACGTGGTAGTCAGCGGCACTACGTTGTTCCCCGACAGGTCCTGCAGGCCACTGATGACGACCGTGATGACGGTGGCGTCCGGCAGCACATTGACCGGCGTCAGGATAATGTCGGGAGGATTGTTGTTGGCGTAGTTGATGCTCATCGGCGCGATGGCGACGCCGCCCGCGGTCACCTGAATGGTGGCGGTTGAGACCGTGAGCGGGTTGAGCGCCTTGTTGAGCATCACTTCGATCGGGGCATTCACTCCGACGTTGGACGACGTATCGGGCGGCGTTACCGCGGTTACCCGAGGCTGCGCCGTATCCGCGCTAGCGCCGGTCGTAAAATAGAAATTGGTGTTGTTGGCCAACGACAGTCCCGTCGTGTCCTTCACCCCGGTGGTGACCTGATAGTAGTACGGGAAGTTCGGGAACAGCCCGGAAGTCGGCGTAATCCGAATCACCTGCGGTGTCCGCAGAGTGACGGTAGAAGGGATGACCTGGCCATTCTGCTGGAAATTCAGTGTGACGGTGGTGGCGTTGACGGTAGTCGGGTCCAGGGGTTTGCTGAACTCAATGTCGATTGCCGGGTTGGAAGTGGCCGCCGTGGCATTGCCCGGCGTTGTCCGCGTGATGGTCGGCGCCGTGGTGGTCAGATCGGAGGCGGTTGTGAAGGACCCCTGGTAGTTGTTGAGCGCGTTCCCGAAGGTGTCGAGAGCAGTCGAATCCAGAAAGACCTGGATGTACGCGTTGGCTGCAAACGGCGCTGACGGCGTGAAGTTCAGCGATTGGCCGCTGCCCGACAACTGCACAGTCCCGGCGAGCAACACACCGTTCTGCGAAACGTGCAAGGCTCCGTTGACCGTAGCGGGATCGAGCGCCTTGTTGATGAACAGAATCACCGGTGCGGAGGTGGTCACCTGCGAAGTGCCGTTGGCGGGTCGCTGCCCTACCACCGAGGGCCGCGTTCCATCCGATACTTTGACGGTGGTGAAACTGCTACGGAAATCGGCCAGTTGGTTGCCGGATAGATCCGTTACTCCGCTGGTCGCAATCACCGTAATGGTGGCGTTGTTCGGAAGGCCGGTGTTGAGTGTCACCGTCCGCAGGTCGCCCGAATAGCCGATTCCGATCCCCATACGCTGTGTCCCATTGAACAGGGCGAACGTGTTCTGGTTGACCGTGTTGGGATTCAGTGGCTTTGAGAAGGTCAACGAAACCAAGGTGTTCAGACCGAGATCCGTCGATCCATTCGTCGGCGTAACCGACGTGACCACCGGAGCCGTTGTGTCGGATGTCCCCGCGGTCGTAAAGCTCTCACTGGATCCCTGGTTGTTATTGCCGGCGAAATCCTGTACGCCGGTGGCACTGACCTGAATCACCGACCCGCCCGGATACGGCGCCGACGGCGTGAAGGTGACCACGCCCCCGGGTCCGCTGTTGTTGACCGTGTACGCGCCGGGCAGGTGAGTGCCTGTGGATTGCTGGTAAATCACAACAGTAGCCGAGGTCACTGTGAGCGGATTGATCGGCTTGCTAAATGTAATGACGACGGGCGCTGTCACAGAAATTCCCGTGGCACTGTTTGCGGGACTGTAGCTGATGACGAACGGCGAGGACGTGTCGGCCGTTGTCCCGGTAGTAAACGAGGACGTGAATGGCGTAACGCTGTTGCCGGAGTAGTCCTTGAACCCACCGATCCCGATCGCATAGGTAGTGCTGGCGGAAAGCTGCACCGCAGGTGTGAATGTGACCGTCAATCCATCGTTGCTGAGCGAACCAGCCCCGGTCACGAGCTGACCGTTGGCCGTAAGAGTGATTGGACCTGTGGCGCTGGGGAAAGCGCCATTTACATAATAAGAGCCATGATCGTCCGGGTTGTAGTTGTCATTTACTGCGACGTAAAGGTGTGCGCCGCTCGGCGGAATCACGATGTTCTTGCCGGAGCCAATCAGGAACCAGTCGGTTCTGGCAGGATTGGAAGAAAAAGTGCCGACCAGCGCGCCGATCCTGATAATGGCTGCGTCGGTCGTGACAGTGGTTTGCTTCCCGGCGAAGCCATAGGCGGCAGATCCGGCGTCATAGTTGAGCCCTCCGCCCGCAAAATGGTTAATTCCGTCGCCTCCGTCCACGGTAGGATACCCCGTAGCGCCGACGTTGGCGTACAGCCACGGGGATGGAAAAGGAGCAAAGAGAGAACCATCGGGGTTGACCTGGTAGTTGGAGTTGGCGATGTCTCCATGCCCAATCACCGTCAGGTTCAAAGACGTGCTGCCGGCGAACAGGCCCATGTCCAGCTTGTTGGCGCTTCCCGTGGTGAGCGGCACGGCAAATGAGCGTTGCGGGACCAGTTGGAACGAGATGGGATTCACCGGCTCGCTTATTTGCGCCACGATTCCCGCGTTTAGCGGCACGCCCGTTGCGGCGTTGGGCGGATTGACGCCGGTCACGAAGGGCGCGATCGTATCATTTGCCGGACCGGTGATGAAGCAGTAGCCGTAACCGCTCAGGACGTTCCCTGAAAGGTCCAGTATTCCCGGGCTCAGATACCAGCAGTATTGACTATTGGCGCCCAGAGGAGCGCTCGGGGCGAACGACAGGCCCATGCGGTCGGGAGAAACCGTATTGGTTCCGTTAATCGTCAGGTTCGTATGATTATCGTAGAGGTACGTCGTCGCCGCTGTCACTGTGAGCGGATTGATCCGCTCGCCGAACCGGGCCTGCATCACCACGTTGCGCCCGATATTCGTGGCGCCGCTGGGCGGACTGACCACGGTCACGAATGCATTGGTCGTATCGGCGGGAGTATCCACCGTAAAAGAGTAGGTGACCGTATTCGAGATTGGATTCCCGGCAACGTCCGTGACGCCCTGGGTAGTGGTCACGGTTGTCAGGCCTGGTAAGTACGGTGCGGTGGGCGTAAAGATCATTCGCCGGTCGTTGTTCTGGAACGAGAAGGCGCCGGGGACGGCGACCCCGTTGAATGTGATGGTGAGGCCGCGGACAGCCGTGATTTGATTGATCGGCTCGCTGAAATCGACCATCACCTGCGTGTTCACCGTGATCCCGATATCTCCGTTAATCGGGTTATTCCCAATCACCGAAGGCGGTGTGGTATCGGCGGCGAACCCGGTCGTGAACGTCGGCGTCGCGCTGTTGAGCGTATTGCCCGCGAGATCCTTGATCGACCCGAAGTAGCTGACGTAGGCGTAAAATTGACGGCCGACCGCCAGCGGATTCGTCGGCACAAACGTCGCGATCCGGCCGGATCCATCCGCGACAATTCGGCCGGCCACGAAACCCGCGATGGTGTCAAAAAGCCGGAACGTCGTGGTGGTGTTCAGAGTGGTGGTGTCGATGGGCTTGCTGAACTCCACGGAGAAGCTGGAGTTGATCGGGACTCCCGTCAATCCGCTCGACGGGCTGTAGCGCAGGATCGTCGGTGGCGTGACGTCCGGCTGATTGTTCGTCGTGAACGTGCTGGTAAACGTGGTGGACATCGGCACGCCGGAAAGAGCGCGGTAGCCGGTCACAGTCAGCGAATAGGTGGTGGTGATCGCCAGGTTGGCGGATGGCGTGAAGATGAGGTGCAGACCGTCGCCGGATAAGCTGGCCGTGCCGTTCACCGGGACGCCGGCCGCCGTGAGGCTGACGGACCCGCTGCTAACGTTCGGGTTGAGCTTGCCGAGCGTGGTGATCTGGCTCGGATTGAGGACGGCCTCATTGAACGTGAAAGAAACCGCCGTGTTGATGGCCTGGCCCGTCGCCGCGTTGGACGGAACGACTGCCGTGATGCTGGGGACGGTCCGGTTCGAGTTCGTGGGATCGGTCCCGCCCTGATACTCCTGCAGGTTCGTCAGTCCGTCATTGGCCTTGGACGGCTTGCCGGCATCGGTCGGATCGAGCGGGTTGAGGCCGTATACATTCTCCCAGCCGTCGGGCAGTCCGTCGCCGTCGGTGTCGGGATTCAGCGGATCGGTGCCAAGAGCCAGTTCTTGGGCGTTGGTCAAACCGTCACCATCCGCATCGCTGTTAGGTAAAAGGACCGTAATAGAATTCGTCGCGTTCCCAAACGAGGTGGTGCTTCCAGCCGCATTGGTGGCGACGAGCACGAGGCTCGCGGACAAGTTCGCGGTGGAGACCGTAAGGGTCGCGCCGTTCGCGCTGGTGGCGGTATTGGTGATCACTACGGCAGGCGGTGTCGTGGCGGGAGTGAAAGAGAAGGTTGCCCCCGCGAGGTTTACGCCGCTGACGTTCACGGTCTGGCCGGACTGGCCCGCCAGAAGGTACTTTGGAATCGTGGTCGTCAGCACCGGCGCCGCCAGCACGGTGAAGTTCGTGGACGAAGTCGCGGCATTCACCCCGACATTGACCGAGATCGGGCCGGTAGTGGCGGTATTCGGAACGGTGACGGTGAGGGTGGTGGCGGTAGCGGCCGAGACGGTTGCGACGACACCGTTGAATCTGACGGTGTTGTTTGCCGGAGTGGTGCTAAATCCCTGTCCCTGGACCGTTACGGTTGTGCCCACAGCCGCCTGGGTCGGAGAGAAACTAACGATCGAAAGTCCAGTGAGATTCGAGCGGACGATGCCACTGATATTTCCGGCAGCGTCGTAGGTGTACTGGACACTGATCCCGGTGGAGTCGAGGACACGCGTGAGTTGGCCGGCGGAGTCGTAGAAGTATTGGTAGGTCGTGGGGGATTGGGCAGACAGCGATATTACAGAACTCAAGACGGCACTTACCGTCCATGCCCTTCGACACCACTTTCGCGCCATCATCGCGTCCGCATCCTCTCTCCGACGGCCGAGGGCGGTACGTCTTTTGTTAGAGTAGCTGGTAATCTACTACTTAGCACAACCACAGCCCCCACTTCCCAAGCGTTTTCCAGCACTGTATGCCGTACCCAAGCCGAACTTCGCCGCGAATTTAGCTAATGGGCCTAGGCCATCCGTCAGCCCACTCAGACCTGACTCACCTGCAGCCGCCACAGTGTCCGTGAAACTATACTCGCCGCCATGTAACCGTTGGCTAATGACATCTCCTACGCCACCAATGACCGCGTTAACTATGAACTTCGTACCCAAGTACGCACCCACCCCGAGTGCAACAGCGCTCACTGCAACAGCCTCTTCCGGAGCGAACAGAGCAGCAACGAAGACCTCGCCGCCCACGTAAATGCCAGCTCTTTCGCCTAGCACGTCACCCAGAAGGCCGCCGCCCACCCCAATGGCAGCATCACGGGCGATGTCGCCCGCATGATTGTCGCAGTTAAGACCGCTGCCAACCCCGGCGATCAATGCATCCTCACCTGCGTCGGTCCAACTGTATCGGCCGGTCGGATCGGATACGGTGATTGGATTACCAGATGCGTAAGGGTAGGACTTGCCCGAGGCCGGCATTCCAAGCGGGTCTTCGCTAAGAAACCTTCCCGTCCCACTGTCATAGAATCGCGCGCGGTAGTAGAACAGTCCTGCATTGATCAGCGGCCGACCCGTGAACTGGAACATCCCAACCGTGCCTGAGGTCGTCGGTGCTCCATAGGGTTCGTAGAATTCTCTACCCACTACCGTTCCGGCACCGTCCGTGAATGCCCCCTCGCTCCCGATCTGATCCGCCAACGGGAAAACCGGAGCACCGCCCTGCACGGTCGCCACGATGTCATCAGGTCCACGGCCGTCCAGAATTGAGACGGGTGCCAGCGAACCCTGCTGGACCGACACAATATTCAAAGCGTCGTCGAGTACGTACTTTTGGGTATCATCCTGGCCAGGCGAAGTCACCCGCTTCTGAATCATCTGCCCGGCAGGGTCGTACACGAACGCGGTCGTCACGCCTCCGGGAGACGACATCGACTGCAGCCGGCCGCGGGCATCCCACGTGTACCTGGTCGTGCCGTTCGGTCCCGTCTCGGTCAGCCGGTTGCCATCCGAATCGCTGGTGTAGGTCGTGGCGCCGAATGCGGTGATCTGGTTCGCGGCATCGAAGGCGCCGGTCGCGCTTGGAGTCGAAAGCGGCAACCCGGTATCGACGGCATTCGCCGTGATCTGCCCTGCCGCATCGTAGGTGAACGCGCGCGAGAACAGCGTGTTCGCCCCCGACTTCTCCGTGATCGAAAGGATCCGGCCGACCGCGTCGTACGCGTACGTGCCGCCTACGCTGTTCGACCGCGTGTTGGCCGTCAGCAGGTTGCGGACGTCATACGTGCGCGCCACAGACGCGCCTCCCATGGAAATCCCGGTCACGTTGCCGTTGGCGTCATATGTATATGCCACCGCGGTCTGGCCTTGGACCTGCCGCGCGGTCACCCGTCCATCTGCATCGCGCGAGTATGCGATCGTTCCATTCGGTCCTACGACTTTGACCAGCCGCCCCGCCGAATCGTAGGTCAAATTGAAGGTCCCTGCCTGCGAATCGACCACGCGGACCAGACGCCCATTGGAATCGTAGGTGCGCTGGACGGTAGCGTCCGCGTACGTCTCCGTCGTCACCCGGTTCAGTGCATCGTAAGCAAAGGTCGCGTTCTGCCCGCGCCGGTTCGCAAACGTGGTGAGATTGTCGTCGAGATCGTACTGATAGGACTTCACGCGCTTGAGCGGATCGGTCTTGGAACTCACCCGGCCCGCCGTATCGTAGGCGAGCGACGTTTTGCCGCCATTCGGATCCGTGTACGTCTGGAGAACGCCGGCGGTGTCGTACGTGAATTGCACGGTATGGCCATTGCCGTCGACCAGCGACAGCGCCTCGTCGCCGCCGTTATAGATTACGCTCGACGTCCTGCCGAGCGGGTCCATCTGGCCCACCAGCCGCGAAGCGCCGTCGTAACTGAATTGCGTCTTCTGATTCAGTGGATTGGAAACCGCGATCAGGTTGCCGAGTGCGTCGTACGTGAACTTCGTGATGTTGCCGGCCGTGTCCTGTGCGGCCGTCACCAGCCCTGTGGCATCGCGCGTGAACGTCGTGTTATTGCCACGGGCGTCGGTGACCTTGGTGAGGTTGCCGTGGGCATCGTAGAAGCGATGCGTCACGTTACCCACGGGGTCGGTCATGGACGTGACGTTATTGAATACTGAATCGTAGGTGGAGGCCCATGTATTGCCGAGCGCATCGGTTCGGGTCAGGACGTTGCCGCTCGCATCGTAGGTGAACGTCACGTCGCCGCTGGTGGTATCGCCGCAAACAGCGCAAGTTCCCGCCCCCGTGATCGACAGCACGGAATTTGTGCCCGCCTGCCGGTTGATACTCCGGGTCTGCCCCGTAGCATCGGTGGCGCTGATTATGTAGCCCTGTGTGTTGAACCGATACGTAGTGACGTTCCCGAGCGGATCGGTTACCACTGTCTGCACGATGGGACTCGTCGGCACGAGGGGATTCGTAGTCGTGTACGCGAACTGTATCGTTCCACTGCTCGGCGCGATCTGGCTGCTGACGCGGCCGTTGGCGTCGTACGTGTTCTTCGCCAGAAAGACGCCGCGCGGATCTTTCACGGTCAAGAGACGGTTCTGCGAGTCGTAGGTGTAGATTGTGACGCCGCCGAGCACGTTCGTGAAGGTCGAGAGATTGCCTGCGCCGTCATACGTGTACTGTACGGCGCGCCCGATCGGGTCCGTGATCGAGGTGATGTAGTTGTTGGCGTTCCATGTGAATGTCAGCTTGCGGCCGACTGGATCGTCGATCTCGGTGATCTGCTGCGGCGTCGCCGGGTCGCGGACGATCTTGATCACGTTCCCGTTGGGATCGCCGATTCCCGTTAGGACCGAACCCGTCAAAAAGTTCCCGGGCGCAAAGGAAAAGTAAGCGCCGGTCTTAAACCGCAAAACCGCCGTGCCATCGGGATTCGCGGTCATGATGGCGCCACTCATGGGCGGAGCGGTCGAGTTGACCAGCGTTCCGCCGGGCTGTTGATTGAAGGGAACCCGCATTCCATTCGGGAATTCCAGGTTCACTACCGCCGCGCTCTGTGGAGTCAGCGTGTCCAGCCGATAGTCGTAGTTGAAGCTGGACCCGATTCCGAATGCGCGTGGTTGCGCGCTCAGACTCCGGTAGGTCCTGGTGATGGTAAGAGAGCCGCGGTTTCCATTTAACGTCAGGTCCTGGGAGGTCATCACTTCCAGGCCAGATGCCAGATCTACAGGTTTCCCCGCACACGGTGAATCCGAAGCGCACGTGGGATTCACCGTCGGCGGCGGTACGACCGCGGGGCCGTGCCAGTCGAAATGCACGATCCCATAACGATGCTGTGCTGACCCAGTCGTCGGATCGATATCCGGTATGATCGTCGTCCCGTCGCTCGATACGGTCCCGGTCCCATACGGCACCATGCGCCCGCGTGTCGGGTCCAGCGTTGTCAGGGGGACATTGGTCCCCGGCGGCGTGTTCAGCGTGTTCGGAAAATATACAGCGACCGCTTTGCTGGCCGTCGTGTTCGCAGGCTGAAAGGCTACGATGAACGCGTTCACGCTCGCCGTAGTCAGCGGAATCGCGTCCGGCAGGCGGTCGACCGGCACCACGATCGCGGCCAGCGGGAATGGATTCGGCTGCGTCCCGTCGGCGTTCGTGAACGTGGTTCCCGCATAGACGGTCACCGAAAGTCCCGGAATTGACGTGAACGTGTGCGTCTGGTCGACGTTCGAATTCTGCTGCACCAGGAACGTCTCGACGTTATCGATGCGCGGCAGGTGCACCAGCACCGGCGACGCGACCACCTGGTTCGACACCAGGGAGAACACCAGGTCGACGCCGGCATACTTGCCCGGCGGCGCGGTTGCCGTGGAGCCATCGAACCCCACCAGTTGCGGCCCGGTGCAGCTTTGCGGCAGATTCGTCAATGCGAAATTGCCCGAAGCGTCCGACACAGTCTGCCCCGTGCATCCAGTGGTTCCACCCGCGCCGTCCTTACCGAGCATCTTCACCGTGATACCGGCGAGACTGGCGTGATTCGTGTCGTCGACCACCGTCCGGCCGACGAACGAAGTCGTGATCGGGCTGATACTCAGCGTGGGACTGGCGGTGGCGCTGACGGTAAGGCCGTCCACCGTGCCCGAAGCGGTAATGACAATCGTGGAATTCGAAGCGCCCTGATTTGCAGGGGCAGTCACGGTGAGTGTGGACTGCTGCCCTGCCGAAATCTGGGTCGGGCTGAATGTAGCGGTGACGCCGTTCGGCACGCCCGTCCTGCCCAGTTGCGCCAAGCCATTAAAACCGTTGGAACTGGAAAGTGTGACGGTGTATGTCGCGGTCTGTCCCGCGATCAGGGCGAGGCTCGTGGGCGCCGCCCCTACCGTGAAAGTGCTCGATGGAATTACGGTGAGGGCCGTCGTCGAAGTCGCCGTGCCGCCCGCGCCGGCGACGGTAATGATTCCAGTGGCAGCAGTCGACGGGATTACAAAGGTGAGACTGTTGGATGTCGACGCCGTAATCGGCGCCGAGACTGAGCCGCCCCCCAACTTGATCAGCCGCACGTCCGCTGGAACTCCCGCTGGCGACATGAGCGCGGTTCCCGACAGTGTGACCGAAGTGCCGATCGGCGCGGACTTCGGGTTGAAATCCGAAATCGTTGGTGGCGCACCCGCGTTGACGGTGAACCCGCTGGCCAGAATCGGCTGCTGGAGGCCCGTGGTGAGCACCACGTTGCGCGGACCCGCGACCGCCGCCGGATCGATCGCGATCTGCGCCGTCGCAGAAGTGGAACTGGTGACCGCCACCGGTCCGGGGGCGCCCTGCGCCGCACCGCCTACCGATATGCCGGGGCCGAACATCGCCGTGGTCGCGCCTTGCAGGAGGTTCGTGTACTGCCCCGCGATCGTGACTTGCAGGTTCTGCCCGGCTTGCGCCGACGTGGTTCCAATGGAAGAGATTGCTGGGGGCGGGGTGACCGTCAGCGCCGCCTTGTTCGAACTCGAGAATGAACCACTCGGCGGAATGGTCCCGGAAATCGAGACCAGATACCCGGAGGGACTCGAGACAATGATGGATCCGGGGAGCTGAAACGTAATTCGTTTCGTAGTGCCCGTGAGTGCGGTTACCGAGGAAGCAGTCGTGAATACGACGCCGCCTCCGGTGGCGAGTTCGAACTGCACGGTCGTATTCGCTGCGGCAATTGTGCCGACAGGAAAACCGGACCCGATGACGGAAACCGTAGTCACTCCGGCCTGTCCGATCGCGGGTACCGCGCTTGTCGACAACAGCACAGCCGTCCCCTGCGCCTTCAGTACAGACAGCCCTGGAAGACCCAGCATGCCGAGAAGCAGCAGAACAGCCGGAATGGGCCACGAACTTCCTAACCGTCTGCCTGCACGCCGATCTGTTCGACAATTCCAAATCATCGCAACGCCCCTGTCGGATACTCCATTCGTCAATTCCCGGCCGTCGCAGTGCCGGACGCTACGGAATAATCCACGTTCCCGTCTGCTGCCAGCCTGTATCGCGATTCAGGACATCCAAGGTCCGCTGGAACAGCTTCTTCGAACCGGACATCGGGCCCTTCAGCGTGATCGGCGCCGCGATCACCAGGTTGCCGCCGCTATTGGTCACCGTAGTTCCTGCGGTGTTAATGGAACACGCGCTGCTGCTCAGCGCGTTCGAAGTTGTGCCTGGCGTGATGGGGCCGAGGAAGAACCCCACGTCGCTGGAATACATCCAGAGTCCGTTACCGGCCCGGTCATAGTGCAGGTAGCAGAAGGGCTGGCCGCCGCCGTCGGAGGCCGCGGCCACCAGGAACTGCACCCAGCCGAAGGCAGCGCCAGCGAATCCAGGCGGATCCGGATAGGTCAAGGTGAACGTCTGAGTTGCGCCTGTTCCGGATGCCGGGACCACCGACAGCGTCCCGACACCGGCCGGTCCCACGCTCCACGTTCCACGCTGCACCCATCCGGAATCTACTTGCGCCTCGTTCATCGCTCGCATATAGATGTTCCGCGCACCACTCTGTTTGAAGATGAGGCTGGGGTTGATCGTGAGAGTGGCGCCGGAACCGGTTACCGTCGAGCCCAAAGTGTTCAGCGCGCATAAGGAATTTTGCAGGCGGTTGGATGCCGTCCCGGGCGTAATCGGACCCACGAAGAATCCACCGTCGCCATACACCCAGAATCCGTTGCCCTGGACGTCATAGTGAACAAAGCAGTAGGATTGGCCGCCGCCGTCGGACGCCACGGCGAACAGCATCTGCACCCATTGCAGATCGTGGTACCCGTTGGCCGCCGCATAGGCGCCGGTGAAACTCTGGGTTGCGCCGGTGCCGCTGCTGGGCGAAACCGAAATGATCGAGGGCGCCGTCCCGACGGACGTGAACGCAGCCGTTACCGTATGGGGCGCGGACATCACGATCGGCTGCGAATTCGTCGCGCCGACGATATCGCCGCTAAACTGGGTGAAGGCATAGCCCGTGGCAGGTGTTGCGGTGAGTTGCACTGTGGTCCCGGAATCGTAGTAACCGCTGCTGCCGGCCGGGTTGGCGACCACGGTCCCACCATTGGCAGGGCTCGCATTGGCCGTCAGAAGATACTGAGCGGAAAAATTCGCGATGTAGGTTGTGCCCGTTGCGGGACCAACGATCGTGTGAGATTGGGCGCCCGCGTCGCTCCAATTCGAAAACACGTACCGAGTGCCGCCGGCGCCCTGCGGCGAAGTGACATTCACCGTGTGGTTGGAGCCTGGCACCCAACTCACGGTCTGAGGAGCCGTAACGGAAGATCCGTCAATGACCATCGCGAGCCCTGTGGGATTGGTGGCGAGCGTCACCGATACGGGTGAACCCGAGCCGACCGTGGTGGAATCCGTTGCACTGCTGGCCGTCGTGCCCCCGACCGAAACCGATACTTGGTTGACTTGAGGGGACGTGGCGTTGGCCGCCACATTCACCGTGGCCGTGATGGGAGGGTAACTCGCGCCGCCGGCCAATGCATCAGATCGGGAGCACGTGTTGCCTGAGTTGGGACATGTCCAGCCGGTTCCCGCCATCGAAACGAGGGTCAGCCCGGATGGTATGGTCTCTGTCACGGTAACGGTCCCGCTCGTACTGGTAGACCCCGCCGCGTTGGACACCGTAATGATGTAGGTCGCACCAGTCTGCCCCAGCGCGAAGTTGCCGCTGTGCGTCTTCGTAACCGTAACACCGGCAGACGTCTGCAGGACCGCGAAATCGACGCCACGCTGCAGGTGAGGTGCTGAGGGTGTGATCGTGGCCGTGACTTGCGCCGAGTTGATCACGGTCGTTCCGCCACCGGATAACGACAGCGAAGTAGTGTTCATCGTCGCGGTGAAGGTGGCGGAGTCGAACTGAGTCGTATCGGGAAACTGGAGGCTAGTAGAAGGCGTGAACACCCCTGGCGCGATCGATCCCAACGAAATGACCGAAGGCGTGCCGCCGACTACCACGGTCAATTGAGCGTTGGAGAAGGTGACGGGTGTGACGACGGGAAAGTCCTGCGGCAGCGCCGCTCCGCCTGAAACCGGGTCGCCGGTCAGATTGACGATGTTGAACACGGTAATCCCAGGAGCGGCTAACCCATTCCCGAGAATCAGGGAATCCAATGTGATCACGCCAAGGTTGTAGCTTGTCGCCGCGCTGGTAACCAGCGGCAGGGAAAAGCATAAAACGAACAACCTGATACGGCCCCAAGTGCTTCTCATAAATGCCATTTGGGAACCTTCCGCTCTTGCTGGGGAATCGGGTCAGTTAGGGGCAGATGCCGGAATAGGACGCCTCCGCAATTAGCTGAGTTGGGGAACCCACGCGCCCATCGATCATTAGAGTGCTCTTCTGGCGCTCGCACCACGCCCTCCTTAAGGCTGTCTCGCCCCTCCGACAAGCCCGCTCTGGGAAAGATGCAACCCATGGCATCCTGAATCACGCGAGTATAGCTGAGAACCACAGCGACAGCCACAGTTATTTTCAGTTATTTTCAGTTATTTTCACGGAGCCGCGTTATGGCGCCGCGGCGGGTCTTTCCCGCTAGGGTTAAGACCGGATTTATCCGTCCGCCGTACATGACAGGCCCCTTTATGCGTGACATGGTTCTATGCGTACCGTGCTCCGGCATCGCCGCGATACTCTCCTTAACGATCCCTTTTTCCCGGTACTTCTTAGATACGCGGTACAACCGCTCGGCGGCCCTGACCTCGTTCGCGGAGCAGTTTGGAGAAAGCCAGCTAAACGAGGTGGAAACGGGACCTTCGGGGAGCAACGGCTCTGTATCTTCCTGGAATCAGGGTTCTCAGCGCCTCGAAGTTCAGTCTCAACACAGAGCAAAATGGGGTTGTCTCGAGCCTCCGTTTTGCTGCCCGGACCGTTGCAGAACTCTGTCTCAAAACTGCTCCGACGTTTGCGCCGCCAGGGAGGGGTGGGTCCGCATATCCACTCGACCGAACGTCCCCGTTGGTGAGAAGTGGTCGGTTCCGGTCGGTAGACGGCGTTACCGGAAAGTACCACGCGTTGTGGTCGGGTGGCGGCGGTTCTCTAGAATCTGAGATCGCCGGCGCACGCCCCAGCGCGCCTGGTTAGGCCGCTGCTTCGATTCGCCTTGATGTGCGTTGACTCGCGAGGTAAGGTCCACATG
>Ga0070683_100000527_pt1 | contig 26899 bp, 26 predicted proteins | sample KBSC713LmetaG_FD_64662 | JGI IMG/M metagenome (GOLD analysis project Ga0070683, IMG submission 64662) | Corn rhizosphere microbial communities from Kellogg Biological Station, Michigan, USA - KBS C7.1-3L metaG | ecosystem: Host-associated > Plants > Roots > Rhizosphere ... | reverse complement strand
CTGGTGATGGCGCGGCCGATCCGGATGGAGGCGAAGCAGGCCTCGAGCCAGATCGCCGCCCTGGCGCCGGAAGTCTGCTCGGGCAAGACCGTCAGCAGCCGCTTCCCGCGGGCGACCGACGCCAACGACCGCGTGCTCGGGACCGAGCTGGCCGGGGCGATCGCCCGCAACCGGATCTTCGACGGCGGCGCCGCGGGCAGCGACGACGACGTCCTCGCCAACCTCGAGTTCGACGGCGGCTCGGTCGCCGGCCAGGGGCTGGGGGCGTTCAACTCCTACGGCGTCAACATCCGCGTCGAGGGCGGCGCCCAGGACGGCGTCGGCAAGACGATGCTGGGCGGGACGATCTCGATCCTCAAGGGCAAGGGCGCGCGCGGAAAGCGCCTCAACGGCTCGGTCGGCAAGTCCTTTGCCTACGGCGCCCAGCGCGGCAAGCTCTACGTCCAGGGCAGCGCCGACTCGCGCTTCTGCATCCGCCTCTCCGGCGCCGACGTGGTCCTGGCCGGCGAGCCGGAGCAGCCGATCGACGACAGCCGCGGCACCGTCGCCAACCGCGCCAACGCCAAGGGCTTCGCCTTCGAGTACATGACCTCCGGGCGCGCCGTCGTCCTCGGCGACATCGGCCCCTGGGCCTGCGCCGGCATGACCGGCGGCCGCGTCTACGTCCGCCACAACGCCTTCGGGATCGACCGGGCGGCAATCGAACGCCGCCTCGGCAGGGGCGCCAAAGTCGAACTCAAGGACCTCGACAACGAGGCCCTCTTCGACCTCGACGACCTCCTCAACGGCTACGCATCAGAGCTCCGCGCCACCGGCCAGGACGACGAGGCCCAGCGCGTCCTCGACCTTGCCGCCGACGCCACGAGCAACTTCCTGATGATCGTGCCGCTGAAGGTCCAGGCGGACCCGAGCATCTCGACCGAGTGACCTAGAGGGCCGGGGGAGGGGGCTTCCCCTCCAACCGATCCGCTATTCCCCGCACCTCCTGCAGTAGACCCCCGAGCATGCGCTCGGTGTCGGAGTGGATGCGCCATTCGGTCATCCGGCGCTCGGCGTCGATGCCGTCGAGGCGTTTCTCGAGGGCGGCGGTGCGGTCCTCGAGGCGGCCGACGCGGCGGTCGGTGCGCTTTTGGGATTTGCGGATGCGGCCTTTGACATAGCGGCGGAGGTCCTCCTGCATCGTGTCGAGCTCGCGGCGGATGTCGCTGTTGAGGGGGGCGTTCTGCTCGTCGAGCATCTGCTCGACGCCGCGGCGGACGCGCTCGATCTCGGCGTGGAGCTCGGCGCGGGCGCGCTCGGCCGAGGCCGAGATCGACTCCTCGCCGGGCGGGTTGCCGGGATCGTCCGGAAAGTCGGTCACCAAGCCGCATCGTAGGAGCGGGGGTGGCCGGAAAAGCCGCGCAAGCGCCGAGTCCGCGTCAGTGCACCTATACGGGGTACTGGCGCGGACTCGCGTCAGGCCTGCAGGAGGTAGAGGCGGTAGCGACCGATCGTCAGCTCGTCTTCGGGGTTGAGGACGGCGACGTCGACCTTGCGGTTGTTGAGGAGGATCCCGTTGAGGCTGCGGTCGTCGAGGACGCGGGGGCGCTGCTCCTTCTCGCTGCAGATCATCGCGTGGCGGCGGGAGACGCTGGGGTCGTCGAGGCAGATGTCCGCGGTGCCGCAGCGGCCGATCCTGGTCCAGCCCTCGCCGAGGGCGTAGGTGGCGATCTCGCCCTGCTCGCGCATCGCCAGGTGGTAGCCGGGCGCGGTCAGGCGCTCCCGGGCCTCCTCGAGCCAGCCGGGCGGCTCCCGCTCGCCGGTCACCGCGAATTCGGCGGTCTTCGAGCCGTGCTCCTGCAGCGAGGAGAAGATCGAGTCGCGGCGGAAGCGGAAGGCGCCGCAGCGAGCGCACGGGGGCAGCGGATCCGTCTCCCTCAGCGAGACCTGGGTGCCGCAGACGAGGCAGAAATAGGTCCCCTCGCCGGGCATGGAGCCGGTGGCAAGGGCCTCGCCGGCTGGGCTGGTGCCGGCAGTGTTGAAGATGGGGTGCTCTCCTCTCTGGACGTTAGTTCGATACTAGACCGGCCCCTGACGAAAATCACTCAAACTTGTCAATCCATTGACTTCTTGGCATGACATCTAGAATCCCCGCTCCCATGGGTCCCGTCAGCGCTGAGATCGAGATCGACGCCCCCCGCGAGGAGGTCTTCGCGACCCTGGTCGACCTCGCCGCCCGCCCCTCCTTCACCGACCACTTCCTCACCGACTTCCACCTCACCCGGATCGACGGCGCCGGCGTCGGCGCCGGAGCGAGGTTCCGGGTCGACGCGCCGCTGCGCAAGATCTGGATGGACACGACGATCATCGAGGTCGAGGAGCCGTTCCGGGTGATCGAGGAGGGCCGCGGCGGCCGCGGCAACCGGATCCCCAACCACACCGTCTGGGAGCTGACCGAAGGCGCCGGCGGCCTCACCGCGGTCCGCCTCTCTCACTGGACCGAGCCTCGTCCCGGCGACCGCCTGCTCGAGCTGCTGAGTGCCGGCTCGCTCTGGCAGGGCCGTGGCTGGCGAGAGGCGCTGCGCCGCCTGCGCGACAACCTCGAGTCCGACCAGCCCGCCTCCGAGCGCATCGCCGTCGCCGGCGGCAACCGGTACGCGACGGGCATCCCGTAACGCCCTCCGCATATATAGACTCCTCGCCGCCGATGTCCCCGCACCGCCGCCCAATGCTGTCGCTGCTCGCGCTCCTGGCGCTGCTCGTGCTCGCCGTCGGCGTCTCCGCCTGCGGCTACGAGAGCGACTCCAAGTCGGTGGCCGAGGGCCAGTCGGTGCAGCTGGGCGACCTCAAGTACAACGTCACCTTCTCCCGCTACCTCAACCCGAACGATTCCGAGGACGAAGCCTTCCTCGTCGGCCAGAAAGAAGCGCCGAAAGGCGAAACGTACTTCGGCGTCTTCTTCGAAGTCCAGAACGAAAGCGACGAACCGCAGTCGCTGCCCTCGACGCTGAAAATCACCGACGCGGACGAGAAGGAGTACGAGGTGCTGGAAAGCGAAAGCATCTTCGCCCTCCCCTTCAACGGCACCGTCGAAGCCGAAGAACAGATTCCGCGTCTCGACACCGCCGCCCAGCTCGGCCCGATCGAAGGCGCGGTGGCGATCTTCCTACTGCCCGAAGAAGCCTCCGAGAACCGGCCGCTCACCCTCCACATCCCCGGCGAAGGGGACGAAGAGGGCGCCGAAGTGAAGCTCGACCTCTAAAGCCCGGCTGAGAGGATTTCCGAGGCGATCGGGGCCGCGACTTCGCCGCCCGCCGCTTCGGCTTCGATCAGCAGCACTCCGACCGCCAGCCGCGGCTTTTGCGCCGGGGCGAAAGCGGTGAACCAGGCGTCCTTGATCTGGACCGGGTTTTCGGAGTTCTCTTCGCCCGGTTTCGGACCCAGCTCGGCGGTGCCGGTCTTGCCGGCCACCTGGGCCTGGGGGATGGCCCCGGCGGTCCCGGTGCCTTCGTTGACCACGCCGATCATCAGTTCGGTCAGTTCTTCGGCGGTCTTTTCCTCCATCACCTTGACCGGTTCGGCGTCCGGCCGCAGCTTCGGATTGAGCACGAGCGAGGTCGGCAGGCGGACGCCGTCGTTGGCGATCGTCTGCGAGACGCTCGCCATCTCCAGCGGCGTCGCCAGCACTTCGCCCTGGCCGATCGCCGAGACGCCGAGGTCGATTTCTTCGCCGATTTCGGTCGGGATCGTCGATTCTTCGGGGTCGACTTCGGCGACGACGCGCGGCGCGTAGAGGGTCAGCGGCGAGTTGAAGCCGAAGGCTTCGGCGGTGCCGACCAGCTTGTCGTTGCCGACCGCCGGGCCGAGCGGGGCGAAGACCGCGTTGCAGGACTCGGCGAAGGATTCGCGGAAGGTGCCGCCGCAGTACTCGCCGTTTGCGTTGTTGAGGAAGCGGCCGCCGACGTTGACGCCGTCGGTGATTTCGAATTCGTCGTCGAGGCTGACCTTGCCCGCTTCCAGGGCGGCGGTGGTGGTGACGACCTTGAAGGTCGAGCCGGGGGGCTGGGGGGCGGAGAAGGCCTGGCCGGCGAGCGCCCGCACGTCGCCCTTGCGGGCGTCGAGGACGGCGACGCCGCCGGAGCGGCCGGCCAGCGCCGAGACCGCGACTTCCTGCAGTTCGGGGTCGATCGTCGTCTTCACCGCGGTGCCCGGCTGCGGCTTCGACTTGGCGAGGGTGCGGACGGCGGAGCCGTCGGCGGCGACCGCCAGCAGCGAGCCACCGGGCTTGCCGGCGAGGCGGTCGTTGAAGGCGCGCTCGATGCCGCTGATCCCGACCGGGGTTTCCGGCGGGAAGCCGTGGCGGGCGAGGCGAGCCAGGTCTTCTTCTGAGGCTTCGCCGACTTCGCCGGTGACGTCGATCGCGGCGCTGCCCAGCGGGTGTTCGCGTTCTTCGGCCGGGCCTTCGGCCAGGGCGGTGCCGTCGCGGGCGAGGATCGGCGCCCGTTCGGCGAGTTCGACGTCGGCCGCCAGTTCCTCTCCCCTGCCAAGGCCGGGGAAGACGAGGCTTTCGTCCCATTCGATCCCGCCGTCGGCGTAGGGCACCTCGAGCTCGGCTTCGACGGTTCCGAAGGCGACCGTGGAGACGGTCATCCCGACCGGGACGACCTTGCCGTCGCCGCTGTCCCGGGGGTCGCCGGCTCCGCCGGCGCTCAGCCCCCGCGTCGTCGCCACCTGCTGGGCGTCGCGGTAGGCGGCTTCGAATTCCTTGCGGTCCACCCGCGCCCGCGAGGCCTCGTTCAGCTCCGCGTACATCGCTTTGAAGTTCTTCGCCTCCCAGGCGGTGACGAAGCGCTGGGCGGCTTCCTTCTCGGGCGATCCGCCGGAGCCGGTGGCGATTCCGACGATGAACGCGATCAAGGCGATCGCCGCGAGCGGCAGGGTCCTGGTGAGGAGGCGGCGGCGGCGCTCCGCCTCGGTCGGGATCGAGGGCACCGGCGAAAGGTAAAGGAGGCTCTCCCGGCATGCTTCTATTCCCGGGTGACTGTTTTGGACTGGGCAATCCTCGCATTCACCCTCGCCCTCGCCCTCTGGGGGTACCGGCAGGGCCTGATCGTCGGCGCCCTTACCCTCCTCGGCTTCGGCGTCGGCGCCTTCGCCGGCAGCCGGATCGGTCCGCTGCTGCTGGCCAAGGGGTCGCACTCGCCCTACGCGCCGCTCTGCGCGGCACTTGGCGCGCTGCTGATCGGGGCGCTGATGGCCGTGACGGTGGAGTGCTTCGCCCTCGGCCTGCGGGAAAAGATCGTCCGCCGCCCCTTCCTCAACGCCGCCGACGGGGCCGGCGGCGCCGCCCTGATCGCCTCGGTCGCCCTCGGCCTCGCCTGGGTCTTCGGCGCGGTCCTCCTGCACGCGCCCTCGACCGCGCGGCTGCGGGCCGACATCCAGCAGTCGCTGATCCTGCGCAGCCTCAACGAAGTGCTGCCGCCGAGCGGCCCGCTGCTGAACGCGCTCGACCGCGTCGACCCGGCGCCGACGGTGCTGGGGCCGGCCGCGCCCGTCGCCGCCCCGAGCGCGAAGATCGCCTCCGACCCCGACGTGCTCGGTGCCGGCGACTCGGTCGTGCGCGTGCTCAGCACCGCCTGCGGGCTGGGGATCGAGGGCTCGGGCTGGGCGGTCGAACCGGAAATCGTCGTCACCAACGCCCACGTCGTCGCCGGCTCCGAGGACACCACGGTGACCACCCAGGACGGGGTCGAGCTCGACGCGGTCCCGATCTACTACGAGCCGCGGCAGGACCTGGCGCTGCTGCGGGTCGGCGCGCCTCTGCCGACGCTGCCGATCAGCTCCCAGCGCAAGGAGGGGGAGGACGGGGCGGTGCTCGGCTATCCCGAAAACGGCCCCTACTCGCTGGCGCCGGCCCGGATCGGCGAGACCCGGGCGACGATCAGCGAGGACTCCTACGGCAACGGGCCGGTCGAGCGGACGATCGTGGCGATGAGCGGCGTCGTCCGCAGCGGCAACTCCGGCGGCCCCCTGGTGGACCCGCGCGGAGACGTGGTCGGGACCGTCTTCGCCGCCACCACCAGCGGCCCCCGCGGCGGCTTCGCGATCCCGGCCGAGCAGGTGCGCCAGGCGCTGCGGAACAGCTCGGAAGGGGTCGGGACTGGCCCCTGCACCGGGTAAGCGCGCAGGCCCGTCACTTACGTTCAGTAAGGTCGAAGCCATGGAACAGGTCAGCCCGACCGAGGTCCAGGGGGAGACCGCGGGGGCGGTGTGCCCCCACTTCCACCACGCGATCGAGCTGATCGGCAAGCGCTGGACCGGCGCCATCGTCTGCGCCCTGACCGAGCGGCCGATGCGCTACGGGGAGCTCGGCAGAGCGATCCCCGGCCTCTCGGACCGGCTGCTCTCCCAGCGGCTGCGCGAGCTGGAGGAAGAGGGCCTGGTCGAGCGCCAGGTCGAAGCGGGGACGCCGGTGCGGGTCACCTACTCGCTGACCGAGGCGGGCCAGCAGCTCGACCCGGTGCTGAGCGAGCTGAAGTCTTGGGCGAGACGGTGGAAGAAAGCCGGCTGACGCCGGTCCCGGGGAGCAGCCCGGGCCCGAACTTTCCCGGGCCGTTCGCGGTCGGCACCTACGCGCGCAAGCTGCAGGGATGGATGCGCGAGCGGGCGCGGGTGCAGCTGATCGGCGAGGTGACCGGGGTCGGCCGCAGCAAGGTCCAGGCCTATTTCGAGCTCCGCGATAGCGAGGGCGCGGTGCCCTGCGCGATCTGGCTCAACGACCTCGAGAAGGCGGGGCTGGACGGCGCCGGCCTGCGCGACGGCGCCGAAGTGGTGATCTCCGGCGGGCTCGACTACTACCCCGGCGGCGGCCAGGCTTCGCCGAACTTCTGCTTCCGCGCCACGCACGTGCGGCTGGCCGGCGAAGGCGACCTGATCGCGCGGCTGGAGGCGCTGCGCAAGCAGATGCGGGCGGGGCTGTTCGAGCTGCAGAAGCAGCTGCACCGGCCGGCGCTGCCGAAGGCGATCGGGGTCGTCACCGCCGAGCGTGGCGCCGCCCGGCGCGACCTCCTCGCGGGGCTCGAGCGGCGCGGCTGGGGCGGCTCGCTGATCTGGGGCTTCGCACCGGTCCAGGACCGCCACGCGGCGCCGGCGATCGGGCGGGCGCTGCAGGACCTCGCGGCGCGTCCCGAGGTCGAGGCGATTGTCGTCACCCGCGGCGGCGGCAGCCTCGCCGACCTCTGGGCCTTCTGCGACGAGACCCTCTGCCGCACCGTGGCGATGCTGCGGGTGCCGGTGGTCAGCGCCGTCGGCCACGAGCGCGACAGCACCTTGATCGACGACGTCGCCGCGGTCGCCTGCTCGACCCCGACCCACGCGGCCGAGGCGGCGGTGCCGCTCGACTGCCTGGCGGCGCGCGAGAGCCTCGAGCGCTGCGCGTCGGCGCTGCGGCGGGCGGGGGAGGGGGCGGTCGAGACGCGGTCGCGCCACCTCGGCGCCTTGGCGCGCGGGCCGGCGCGGGCACTGCAGCGCGAGCGCGGCAAGCTGAACCAGAAGATCCGCGAGATCAGGGCCGCCTCCGAACGCGGTCTGGCCGACCGCGCCGCCTCGCAGCGGCGGATCGGGACTTTGGTGCTGGAGCGGGCGCGGCGACGCGCCGCCGGCGCCGACATGGAGAAACGGCGCGAGGCCCTGCACCGGGCCTCGGTCGCCCTTCGCGCCCACGAGCCCGAGCGCACCCTCGAGCGCGGCTACGCCCTGGTCGAGGGGGATGGCGGCGAGCCGCTGACGAGCGCCGCCGAGGCCGGCGCCGCGGAGCGCATTAGCCTTCGCTTCAGCGATGGACGAGTCCGAGCGAGACCAGAGCAGCGCGGCGAGGCCTGACTCCTACGAGGCCGCGGTCGAGCGGCTGGAGGAGATCATCGACCGGCTCGACTCCGGTCAGGCCGGCCTGCGCGAGACCCTCGACCTCTGCAAGGAGGGCAAGGAGCTGGTCACCTACTGCGCCGGCGAGCTCGACGAGGTCGGCGAGGGGCTCAAGGAGCTTCGCCTCGACGACCTCGCATCGAAACTCGACACCGCCTCAGAGGTCGGCTGACCGGCGCATATCGGCGTCCTCGGTCGCTCGTGTGCAGAGCACGCCACGCTCCCTGCGTCCTTGATCTGCTTGGTCAGGAGGATTCAGGGCCTCTACATAGACCTCTTAAGGCGGGGCAGCCGCGGCAGAGGGACCAGTCGCGCTGTTCGGGCGGGGCGACCGGGAACTCGCCGCGGCTGATCTGGGCGATCGCTTCCTCCAGGCTCTGACGGGCAGCCGCCATCTCGGCTGCGCCGAGGGTGGTGAGCGCGGGCTCGTCCGGGCGCTCGAGGAAGAGGTAGACGACCTCGACCTCGTTGGCGCCGAGCGCCTCGGCGACCGCGAGCGCGTAGATCGAGCGCTGCACCTCGTAATGGGCGGCCCGCTCGGACGGGGCGGCACCGCCGAGCCGGTCGGTCTTGTAATCGAGGACGAGTGGCGCCGCCCCCTCGCGCTCTACCAGCAGGTCGATCGAGCCACGCAGAACCGTGTCGCCGACGCCGAGGAGTAACGGCACCTCGGCCCGAACCCTTGTCGCTTCCTCACTGATCCGCTGCCGCAGCGGCGAGCCGAGCCACCGCCGCACAGGCTCCAGTAGACCGTCGAGGGGGAGTGGGGAGTGCCTCGCCGGACCCTCCCCGCTGTTGTCCGGGGAGGTATTCCCCACTCCCACCCCCGCCGCTTCAGCGTGGCGAAGCGCCAGCTCCTCGCTCGGCTCCGCCCAGCCGTTCGCCTGGCTCCACTCCAGCAGCGCGTGGACGGCGGCGCCCCGCGCGGTGCCCTCCTCCCGCTCGCTCGACGCAGTTGTTCCCGGTATGCGGGAAGAACTGCGTTCGCTCGGGGGGAGGCCCAGCACGCGCTCCAGGTAGAAGCGGTAGGGGCACTCCTTGTAGGCGGAGATCGCGGTGTAGGAGAGAGGGCGGCTGGGGACGACCGGCGGGCGGCGCTCGACCAGGGGCGGTGGGCCGCTGCCGATCGCCCGCGACGCAGCGGCCTCGCGGCGCAGCGCGCGCAGCCCGGCGGCGCTCTCGGAGGAGGGGAGGTTGACCCGCACCGCGATCTCCGAGGGCTCGAACTCCGCTTCGAGACCCGGGCGCGGCGCTGGCGGCGCCACCGGGACGGTCGAGTCGGCGTCGCGCGGGACTCCGAGCGCGTCGACCAGGCGCTCGACCACCGGCGTACTCGGCTTCGTCTTCTTGCCCGGCTCGGGTTTGACCACGCCGCTGAGGATCAGGCGCCGCTTCGCCCGGGTGGCGGCGACGTGGAAGAGGCGCAGGCCCTCCTCGGCGTCGCGCTCCTTCGCCTCCTCGCAGAGGGCGTCGTGGTCGAAGAGGTTGATCGAGGGGGCGCCGAGCCGGCGCAGCTGCAGGCCGACCCGCGGCTGCTCCTCGCGCCCGATCGTCAGCAGCGGCGCCCGGCCGCCGGCGAGCAGGCTGCGGGCGAGGTCGGGGACGGCGACGACGCCGAACTCGAGCCCCTTGGCGTTATGGACGGTCATGATCCGCACGCCTTCGTGACCCTCGGCGGCGGTCGCGGCCTGGGCCTCGGCGTCGCCCTCGGCGCGCGCTGCGAGGAAGTCGAGGAAGCCGCGCAGGTCGCGGCCCTCGCGCGCCTCGAACTCGGTCGCCAGCCGCACCAGCTTGCGGACGTTTGCGAAGCGCGCCTCGCCCGCCGGCCGCGAGAGCACCGCCAAGTCGTATCCGGTCTCGGTCGCCGCGGCCTCGATCAGGGCGGGCAGCGCCAGCCGCGACACCCGCTCGCGCAGGGAGGCGATGCGGCCGACGAAGGTGCGCAGAAGCTCCAGCTCCTCTGTCGGGATCCCCTGCAGACGCTCCGCTTCGGTCAGCTCCGAGTCGCCGGCCCCCGTCGCTACCTCGACTGCCGGCCAGACGTGGCGACGCTTGCCGGCCGCCGCCCGCAGCAGCCAGAGCGTGTCCGGCGCGACGCCGCAGGCGGGGGAGGCGAGGGCGCCGAAGAGGGCGTGGTCGTCGAGGGGATTGGCGACGACGGCCAGCAGGGCGCAGACGTCGGCGACCTGCTGCTGAGACCAGTAGCCGCGGCCGCCGACCACGTAGGGCCGCAGGCCGGCGCGTTCGAGCGAGTCCTCGTAGGCGTCGAGGTGGGTGAAGGCCCGCAGCAGCACCACCATCTCCCCGCGCGGGACGCCTTCGTCGGCGAGCTCGCGCAGGCGCGCGGCGAGGAACCGCGCCTCGGCCAGGCAGTTGAGCGAGGTGGCGCCATCGATCGCCGGCTCGAGGTCGATTCCCTCCTCGTCCCAGCCGTCCCGGGCGGTCAGCAGCAACTCGACCGCCGGCTCGGCCGTGGCTGGTGGCTCCTCAACGGCGACGCCGACCCGCAGCGGCGTGTAAGCCTCGCCGAGCAGGGCCTCGCCGAAGAGGTTGACGGCGCCGACCAGCTCGGGGCGGGAGCGGAAGTTGCCGCTGAGGCGCATCAGCTCTGCGTCGGCGCGGCGGTCGATCTCCTCGCGGCGGCGCCGGAAGACCTCGAGGTCGGCGTGGCGGAAGCCGTAGATCGACTGCAGCTCGTCCCCGACCACGACCAGCTCGGTCTTCGGTCCCCGTAGCGCCTCGATCAGCCGCAGCTGCAGCCGGTTGGTGTCCTGGAACTCGTCGACGAGGATCTGTCGGAAGCGGCTCCGGTAGTGCTCGCCGATCTCCGCCCGCTCCAGCAGCCGCGCGGCGAGGATCTGCAGGTCCTCGAAGTCGATTCCCCCCCGCCCTTCCTTCGCCGCCTCGAAGCGGGCCGAGAAGAGCTCCAGCAGCTCGGCCAGGTGGCGGTAGGCGACGGCGCCCTCGCCGGCCTCGGCGACGCGGGCGATCGCAGCGTCGATCGCCTCCTTGTAGGGGGCGATCGCCTTCGCCTTGCTGCTGGTGGCGAGCATGCGCAGATCGTCAAGGCCGGGTGCCGGCCCCGGCGCGGTGAGGTCGGCCAGCGCCCGCTCCAGCGGCTCCCGTTTCGCGTCCCCCTCCTTCAGCTCCTCCAGGCACTCGCGCGCCGCCCCCACCGCCCGCGCGATCGCGGCGTCCGGATCGGGTTGCGGTGGCTCGGGCAGCCTCGGGCTAGAAACGCCGCGGCTGCGCAGCTCGGCGTGGATGCCGGTGATCATCCCCCGCAGGCCCTCGAGGTCGTAGGCGGCGAGCGTCTCCTCGCGAGCCGGGTCGCCCGCCTTTAAAAACTCGACGAGGGCGTCGTCGAACGCCTCGCGCGCGGCTCGGGCCGTCTCCGGGGCGTCGAGGACACGGAAGCCGGGATCGACTCCGGCGCTGACCGGGTGGGCTGCGAGGACGCGATTGCAGAAACCGTGGATCGTCGTCACCCAGGCGCTGCCGATCCCGGCTAGGACAGTCGCCGCCCGCTCCGAGCCGCGTTCCGCCCGCCGTGCCAGCTCGGTCCGGATCCGCTGCCGCAGCTCGGCTGCGGCCTTGTCGGTGAAGGTGAAGGCGAGGACGGCATCGGGGGAAAGCCCGCTGTCGCAGACGAGCTTGCAGTAGCGCTCGACCATCACCCCGGTCTTGCCGGTCCCCGCCCCGGCCTCGAGCAGCACGTCGGCGCCGCGGACGGCGATCGCCGCCGCCTGCTCGGGCGTGGGCTGGCGCGCGGGGGCAGCGCTCGTCCGCTCGGCGCTCACCGTTCCTCCCCTTCGTCGTCTTCCTCGTAGCGCGGCGAGCGGTCGCGGCGGCAGATTGAGGCGAAAGTGCAGTACGGGGGACAGACGTCATGGCCCCGCAGCCCTGGTCGCGGGCCGGGGTCGCGGCGGATCTCGCCGCCGCGCATGCGGGCGACGATCGCGCCGGCGCGCTGGCGCGAGTCCTCGAGCAGCTCCTCCAGCCCCTCCGGGTCGACGACGTCGCCGGAGTAGAGGTTGTAGCCGGCGAGGTCCTCGGCTACCTCGCTGGAGACGACACCGCGCGGCCGCCGTGTCGAGGTTCCGCGCAGCGGGTGGTAGAGGGCGCCGACCGGCTGCGCCCCCCAGTGCTCGGCGATCGCGAGCAGGTAGAGCGGCAGCTGCAGCTTCGCCCGCTCCTCGAACTTCTCCCGCGGGGTCACCTGGCCGGCGAGCTTGTAGTCGATGACGACGGCGCGGCCGTCGGCGGCGCGGTCGACACGGTCGACGGCGCCGTGCAGGCCCCAGCCGCCGAGGTCGAGGACCGGCCGCTCGGCGTCGGGGTGCTCGCCGAAGCGGGCCTCCAGCAGCCAGGGCTCGAAGCCACCGGTCTGGCGCTCGGCCTCTTCGGCGAGGAAGCGCTCCAGCAGCCGCTCGACCCGCCGCGCCATCGCCCGCTCGGCCGGGTGCGTCCCCAGCTCGCGCTCGGCGACAACCTCTGCGACCAGGTCCCGTCCGCGCTCCTGCCAGGCGGCGAGGCTGCCCGGACGCGGCAGCGGGTCACCTCCCGGCCGCTCGCGGTATAGGCGGTCGAGCGCCTCGTGCATCAGCCCGCCTTGGACGAGCGGGTCGGGAACGGGATCGAGCAGCTGCGGGTCGAGCTCGTGGCCGGCGAACCAGCGGTAGGAGCAGAGGTCGAACTCCTCCAGGGTGGTGCCGCCGTAGGCGGCGACCTGCTGCAACGACTCCAGTGCCGCCGGGTTGGTCAAGGGGCCGGGCGCGCGCGAGGCGGCCTCGGCCCGCCGCGCCGCGGTCACCCGCGCGACGACGCGCGCCGCCGTCCCGCCCCCGACCTCCGCCTCGCGCAGCAGCGCCGCCAGGTCGGCGCTAGGGCCGTGGGCGGCGAGCGCCCGCGCCAGCTCGTCCTCCGAAGAGGCCTCGGCCAGCGGTGCCACCACCTCGGCCAGGTCCCTGTTCACGGTTATCTCCTCTTCGACCGGGTCGGGACCGCTCTTGGGCGGCTCCGGCGCCAGCAGCGCCCGCACGTCGTCGAGCAGCGGCGAGCGCGCGGTGGCGGCGCCGTCCTCGTCGCTGTCGCGGTAGGAGAGGACGAGGCTGCGGCGGGGGAGGGCGAGGCAGGCGTGGAAGAGGTAGCGCTCCTCGGCCTCGCTGTCGCGGCGAGGGTCGAGCCCGAGCGTCCCGCGCTGGGCGTCGGAGAGGAAGGGATCGGCGCCGCGGTCGCGGCGCGGGAACTCGCCGTCCTGCAGCGATCCGACGAGGACGTGGTCGAAGCGGGCGGCGCGGAGGCGGTAGGGGCTGGCGATCCGGACCCGTCCCTCGACCGGTCCCGACCAGGCGCGGAAGTCGAGCTCGGCGATCGTCCCCGCCAGCTCCGCCGGCCGCGGCGCCAGGTCGCCCAGCTCGGCGAGGTCGGCGAGGGCGGCGGAGATCGCGGCGGCGGCGCGCAGCTCGAGCCCGTCTCCGCGCGGGGGCCGCGGCCCGTCTCCCTCGTCGCGCAGCGGTCGCGCTGCCATCGTCGCCGCCAGCGCCCCGACTTCCGCCGCCAGCGCCGCCGGCGAGCGCTCGGCCGCCTCGCGCAGGCGCAGCAGGTCGCGCGGCGGCTCTCCCTCCTCGCCCTGCCAGAGCAGCAGCGCGGTCTCGGCATCGCGGATCCGGCGGCGCCGCAGCTTCCGCTCGAACCAGTCGACGCGGCGGTGCGAGAAGCTGGAGGGCCCGCGCAGGTAGCGGAGGAAGTCGGCGGCGCGGCGGTCCCCGAACTCCGAATCCAGCAGGGCGACGAGGGCGCCACCGACGCCCGTCCGCGCCACCGGCACCTCGGCCTCCAGGGCAGTGGCGACGTCGTTCGCCTCCAGGGCGGCGGCGATCTCGGGGCCGCGGCGCGAAGGGTCGCGGAGGGCGATCGCGATCTGGTCGTGCGGGGCGCCGTCGGCGACGAGGCGCGAGACGTAGGCGGCGATCGCCTCGGCCTCGGCCCGGGTGCCGGCCGAGCGCAGCAGCGTCAGGCTGCCGTCGGCCTCGGCCCGTGCCGGTCGCTTCTGCCCGAAGGAGAGCGTCAGGTGGAAGAGCAGCGGGCTGACCGTGTTGCCGGGGTTGGGATCGAGGGCGAGCTCCTCGGCGGCGCCGATCCGCTCTCGCAGGTGGCCGAGGAGGCGGCCCCGTGCCGCCAGCGCAGGGTGGCCCTCTTCATACGGGAGCGCCACGGTCACCTCGGTCCGCTCGGCCAGGGTCGCGACCAGCTCCAGCTGGTTCTCGGTCAGGTCGTCGAAGCCGTAGAGGAGGACCGGTCGGCCGGCCCAGGCCTCGCCGTCGCGGCGCAGCTGGGCGATCGCCTCGCGGGCGATGCCATGGGCGTCGGTGCGCCCGGTCCGCTGCCGCACCGCCTCGTAGCCGCCGTAGAGGGTGGCGAGGTCGCCGAGGTAGGCGGATCCCTCCAGGGTGGCGGCACTGGCCTCGACCTCCTCGGGCTCGACCCCGGCCGCCTGCAGCTCGTCGAAGAGCCGCTCCAGGGCGGCGGCGAAGCGCGGCCGGCCGGCGGAGCGGCGCAGCGGCCGCAGGTGGGAGCGGCGCTCCTCGGTGGCGACCGCGATCGCGCGCAGGCGCTGGGCGGAAGAGAGCTCGGCTCCGGGCGGGGCCCCGGCGGCGGTGACGACGGTGCGGAAGAGCGCCCCGAAGGTCATCGTCGCGCCGCCCAGCAGCGCCCCTAAAAGCGCGCCTTCGGCGCAGCACAACTCACGCTCGAAGTCGAAGACGTCGTCGGTGGTGGGGAGGACGAGGACCGGGTCGCGGTCGAGGGCGTCCCGGAAGGCGCGCAGTACCTCGCCGCGCTTGCCCGAATTCGGCGGTCCGTAGATCAGTTTCAGGGGCACGCACCCGAGCCTAGGGACGGGTCCGGCGTCGGCCTGCGGGGTCTCGCCACGACCCCGCAAAATGGGGGCTCAGCGGGCAACTTTTGGCGTCGTCGGCCGCCTCTACCTTTCTCCGCAGCCGATGTCCCTCTGCTTCGTAGACCCAGCCGACGCCATCCGGGCCATCGCCGACTCAGTCGGCCGTGAGGCTCGCCGTCAGCTCCTCGGGGAGGCGGTGCGCGCCTGGGTGGACGAGATCCCCGAGTCCGAGCTCGAAGTCCACTACGCGAAGGCGATCTCCGAGCTCGACGAGCACGACCTCTCGATGCTCGCCGCCTGGCATGGCTCCCTCGAGGTCGGCCAGCCGGTCCCCAACCGCGACTTCCTCATGGCCGCCTTCAGCTCCCTCGGCGAAAACCGCCGCGAGGCCCTCAAGCTCGCCGCCGGCTTCCGCGGCGAGGAGGCCGTCGACTCCGGCGTCACCGAGGAGGACGCCCTCGAGCTCGTCCTAGGCCTCCTCGGCCCTCCCCGCCTGATGGAGCTGGCCGCCGAGGCGCTCGAGCTCTACGTGTGGGACCGCGCCGGCAGCGACAACTAGCGCGCAATTAGTGACAGCGGCTAGAATGCTGCCATCTCTGTTTCGAATCTCTGCAGTGCAGAGAAGGAGAAGGCCAACTCTCTCAATCGGCCGGAGCAGAGTGATAGCAACGGCTTCGTCTGTAGCCAAGAGCAGACGCAAATACCGAGCCGTTGCAGGCACAATGCTCGGCCTGCCACGGGTGTGTCGCAATTGGAGGGAGCAGGATCGCGGTTCGTCTTCAAGACGCATTGCGCTCAATCCGGCAGGGGTGAGAGCCGGTGCGCATGGAGACGAAGTTGCGCAACTCTTCATCCTTCAAGAAAAAGCAGAACGAGAACCAGGGACTGCGCACTGAGCGCCAGATCGAGCTTTACCGCCAGCGCGAGGAAGCAAAGCGCGAGCGGGCGGAACGTCGTGAGGTTGAGGCTCGCACCCGGGAATCAGAGGCCCGTGTCCGCCATCTAAATTTCGATCTGGTCCAGCGAGCCGTCCTGCTCGTCTTGGGGGTGATCATCGGGATGGTCGTGATGATCGGGGCCCTCAGCGATCCGGAGTTGTTGAAACTGTCGATCCCCGCGGCCACCCTTTGGGGATCTGTCGCCGCCGCGCTATACCGGTGGGAGCGCCGAGGAAGAGTCGAGCGATAGGCAACAAAAGACCCGCCCGGTGCGGGTCTAGTTGCAAGGTGGGTAATCAGCCCACAAACGCCTGATAAGCACCTTGATCGTATCCGCGCTGGCTAAGCTCGTTCCGTGGACGTTCCGCCGCAAGTAATCGTGATCTTCGGCGCCACCGGGGACCTGGCGCGGCGGAAGCTGCTGCCGGGGTTGCTGCGGCTGTTCCAAGCGGGGCTGATGCCGGAGTTCCGGGTGATCGGGGTCTCGATGGAGGAGATCAGCGACGGTCGCTTCCGGGCGATCGCCGAAGAGGCCTGCCGCGAGTTCGCCCGGCACGCCTTCGGCGGAGAGGAGTGGCACGAGTTCTCGCAGCGGCTCTCCTACGTGCCGCACGAGCAGGCGCCGGAGGGGCTGAAGGCGGCGGTCGACAAGGCCGAAGGGGAACTGGGGCCGGAGATGCGGCTCCTTCACTACCTGAGCGTGCCGCCGGCCGCCGCGCCCGACGTGATCCAGATGCTGAAGACGTGCGGGCTCTCGGAGCGCTCGCGGGTGATCATGGAGAAGCCGTTCGGGACCGACCTGGCCAGCGCCCGCAAGCTGAACGAGATGGTCCACGAAGTCCTCGACGAGGACCAGGTCTTCCGGATCGACCACTTCCTCGGCAAAGAGGCAGCCCAGAACATCCTCGCGCTGCGCTTCGCCAACGGCCTCTTCGAGCCGATCTGGAACCGCAGCCACATCGACCACATCCAGATCGACGTGCCGGAGACCCTCGGGGTCGGGTCGCGCGCCGCCTTCTATGAGAAGACGGGCGCCTTCCGCGACATGGTCGTCACCCACCTGTTCCAGATCCTCGCCTTCGTCGCGATGGAGCCGCCGACGGCGCTGGCCCCGGAGCCGATCACCGACGAGAAGAACAAGGTCTTCCGCAGCCTGCAGCCGCTCGACCCCGCGCAGGTGGTGCGTGGCCAGTACGAGGGCTACCGGGAAGAGGAGGGCGTCGACCCGGACTCGCGGACCGAGACCTTCGTCGCCCTCAAGGTCGAGCTCGACAACTGGCGCTGGAGCGGCGTCCCCTTCTACCTGCGCACGGGCAAGCGGATGGGCGAAAGCGCCCGGATCATCTCGATCGCCTTCCGCGAGCCGCCGCACGCGATGTTCCCCGAGCACTCGCGGGTCGGGCGCTACGGCCCCGACCACCTCACCTTCGACCTCGACGAGTCCTCCCGCGTCTCACTCTCCTTCTACGGCAAGCGGCCGGGGATGGGGATGGTGCTCGACAAGGCGAGCATGCAGTTCTCGCTGGAGGAAACCGGCCACCGCGACGAGACCGTCGAGGCCTACGAGCGGCTGATTCGCGACGCGATGATCGGCGACCGCACCCTCTTCACCACCGCCGTCGGGATCGAGCGGCTCTGGGAAGTCTCGGAACCGATGCTGCAGGACCCGCCGCCGGTGAAACCATACCCGCAGGGGTCGTGGGGACCGACCGAGATCGGCGCCCTGATCGCGCCGCACAGCTGGCGCCTGCCGTTCGCCCGGCGCTGGCGCGAAGCGCCGGCGCACCGCGGCAACGGGGCCGCGGTCGAGCGCGAGCGCGCTTAGCCGGCTGCGGGCTGACCGAGCGCGGCGCGGATCTCGGCGATCGCCTGCTCGTTCTCGCGGAAGTGGACGGCCTTCATCCCCGCCTTCTCGGCGGCTTCGCAGTTGACCTGGAGGTCGTCGACGAAGAGGCAGGCCTCGGCCGGGATTCCGACCCGCTTTAGGGTCAGCTCGTAGATCCGCCCTTCGGGCTTGCGGCAACCGACGAAGGCGGAGTCGACGATCTCCTCGAAGATCTCGTCGACCGGCAGCATCGAGCGCCAGAGCGGCTCCCACTCGCGCACATTGTTGGTCAGCATCGCCATCTTCAGCCCGCTCGCCTTCAGCTCCCGCATCAGCTCGATCATCTCCTCGTTCGGCTCGAGCGCGCCGAAGAACTTGTGGCGGAAGTGGTGGAGGTGGGGGCGGTGGCCGAGGATCGACTCCAGGCCGGTCTCGAGGCCGGCGACGAATTCGTCTTCGCTGATCTCGCCGCGCTCGAGCTTGAAGAGCGGCAGCTCCTCGCCCTCGGCGAGACCCTCGCGCATCGCCAGCCCGAGGTTTTCCGGCGAGATGCCGCTGTCGTCCTGGAAGGCCGCGAAGGCGGCGAGCAGCGGCGTGGTGAGGACGCCGCCGAAGTCGGAGATGACCGCCCGGACCTCAGCCATCGGCGCTGCGGGCAACCTCGTAGGTGCCGAGGCCCTCACGCCCTTCGACTGACCAGCGGAAGAAGGCGATCAGCGAGTCGACTCCCTGGCGGCGCACGCGGACCGAGTTGATCAGCGTCCCGGCCCCGCGCAGCGGTCGCATCTCCTCGACGTCGGGCCACAGCTCCAGCGTCGCCCGCCGTTGCACCCCGTCCTCGCCGTACTCGGTCGAGAGCAGCGATTCCTCGAAGGTGAGAGGGGCGCCGTCGGGGTCGCAGAGGACCGCGGTCACCTCCTCTTCGCCGTGCGCCTCGGCGCCGGGCGGGGTGTGCGAGGTGAGCGCCAGCAGGCCGCCGTCGTCGAAGACGACCCCGATCGACCGCCGCACTATCTGACCCTGCTCGCTCATCCCGCGCAGCCTAGTGATTGACTGCCGTGCCCATGGCCGAGCTGACGATCCGCGGCGCCGACCCTCGGCGCGACGCCGCCCCCTGCGCGGGGATCTACGCGCCGCACGTCGAGGGCAGCCCGGTTTCCTTCGAGGAACGGGCGCCGGACGCGGCCGAGATGGCGGCCCGGATCGAGCGCTACGGCGCCAGCCACGCCTGGCTCGTCGCCGAGCGGGAGGGAGAGGTGGTCGGCTACGCCTACGCGACCGCCTTCAACGAGCGGCCCGCCTACCGCTGGAGCGCCAGCGTCTCCGTCTACGTCGCCGAGGACGCCCGCGGCGTTGGCGTCGGCCGCGCCCTCTACGAGGCCCTCTTCGACCGCCTCCGCGAGCGCGGCTTCCGCATGGCCTGCGCCGGCATCACCCTGCCGAACGAGGCGAGCTGCGGGCTGCACGAGAGCCTTGGTTTCGAGTTGGTCGGCGTCAACCGCGAGATCGGCTGGAAGCAGGGCGCCTGGCGCGACGTCGGCTGGTACCAGCTGGAGCTGGCGCCCGTGCCCGAGGGACCGCCGCCGGAGCCGCGTTAGCTCCCGGCTACCATGGGGCCATGTCCGAGAACCCCGCAGCCGCCGACCAGCAGGCACCCGCAACCGACTCGCAGGCCCCCACGACCGACCCGCACGACGAAACCCTCACCGAGGAGGACGTCTACGAGGTCCTCGAGGAGGTCATCGACCCCGAGCTCGGCCTCGACTTCGTCTCCCTCGGCCTCGTCTACGACGTCAACATCGAGGGCAGCGAAATCTACGTCACCTTCACCCTGACGACCCCCGCCTGCCCGATCGGCCCCCAGGTCTCCGAGCAGATGCGCGAGTTCGTCGGCGACCTCCCCGGCGTCACCGCCGTGCACCCCAAGATGGTCTTCGACCCCCCCTGGAGCCCGGAAATGATGACCGAGGACGCCAAGTTCGCGCTCGGGTTCTAACCCCCGATTGGTGGTTTAGGAAGCCGATTCGGCCTGACGCGCCCCGGCGATGCCAGGCGTGTGGGCGCTATCTATGATCCACCCGTCGTGGCGGGGAACGATGCCAATTACGCACGCCGTACGGTCTACGGCCCCTTCCATCGACGCTTCTCCGATACCCAGAACCCGGAGGCTGGCCTAAAGCAGATCCTCAGCGGGGAACTCTGGGGAAAAGTGCCGCGCTGGGGAAGAGTTCCGGCAGTGGAGGCGATCCCAGGTCCGCTGCCTTCGGGAACGAAGGGAATCGAGTTCTGGGCGTTTCAGAAGCCGGATCGGGATGTGGGCCCAAGAAGCCATTGGAGTATCGAACGCCCATACGTCAAAATTGATGCATCCACTGATACTGCCAAGCTGCAGGTCACGTTCGCGCGTATAAACCAGGAACTAGCAGGCGAGAGACATGAGCGAGACGAAGACGATCTCCTGGAACCCGCATCCCGATAATTTCAGGGGAGATATCGCGGCGACCCTAGCCATGACCACTGGTGAGTGGGAAGAAGTCGGAGCCAAATTCTCCCGGCTCGATGAAGACGACGGAGATAACGTCGAATTGGCAAGCGCCACTCTCGGGATCGGCGGTGAGCAGATCCCATTTGGAGTACTGACCTATGGCGAGGACTCCACGTACCTGCTTCTCGATTGCCAGAGGGAAGAGATCTCAGCCGCGGTGAGGCTCGTGCTCGATCGTCTGATCGCCTTCAGGATGCTTTCCAGGGACCGGATCTTGGATCACGGCTTCCCGGCGAAGTCTGCACGCCGTGTGAACAGCGAGAACGGCGGCGAGAATCCACGTGCTGCTCGCAGAAAACGGAAAGCACTGGCTCGGACGAAGAAAGGGTTGAAGGGCAATCGTCTCGGCGCAGCGCACGCGAAGAATCTGAAGGGGAAGGTAGTTGCCTTGGACGGCAACTCGGGGTATGTGGTCGTGCGGCCGGTAGATGGGTCAAAGGAGTTCGCTGTCCCCAGGCACCAGATCAAGTCGCGTGCGAACAAAGGTCTTGCGGTGGGTTCCGATGTTGTCGTCTCGAAGTCGTCGAAGCCCGTGAGATGGGTTCCCGATCGCTCCAAGGTTTGAGCAGAGCCCCGTCATTGGGTGAGGCGGCGCCTGAATAAAAGGTGCGGCAGGCCAGCGTGCTCGACTTCGCCGGCCTCCTCGCAGCCGACCTTCTCGGCCACACGCCGGGACGCGGCGTTCGCCGGCAGCACCAGCGCGACCAGCTCCTCGATCCGTAGCTCGCGCGCGCGCTCGATTGCCGCGTTCGCCATCTCGGTTGCGTAGCCGCAGCCGTGCATGGCCGGCTCGACGCTCCAGGCGAGCTCGACCATCGCGGTCTCTTCGACCACGGTCCAGTGGAGGCCGCCGCGGCCGGCGAAGATGCCTGTCTCCTTCTCGACCAGGATCCAGGGGCCATAGCCGTGGTCAGACCAGTGGGCGCGGTCGCCCTCGACCAGCTCGTCGAGGGCGGCCGAGTTGAAGGGCGGGAGGGGGGAGGGACGGAGCCAGCGCTCGACCTCCGGCCTGGTGAAGTGGGCGTGGTAGAGGGCGCGGTCCGAGGGGGTCGGCGGGCGGAGGAGGAGGCGCCGGGTCTGCCGCTCCTCGCCGCCCATCTCAGCCCCGGTCGCTGCGGGGGAGGCGTGGGTCGCCGTCGCCCTGCGGCGGTACCTCTTCGGCGGTTCCCTCGAAGTCGTAGTCGCGGCTGGGCCGCTGATCCTCCCCGCGCGGCGGCGTCCCGAACGGGCTCGGCCCGCCGCCGGTGGTCATCCCGACCACCGCGAAGCGGCCGATCGTGAACCGCTTCAGCAGTCGCCGGGTGATCGCCCGGGTCGGCGGTAGCAGCAGGAAGACCCCGAAGACGTCGGTGATGAAGCCCGGGGTCAGCAGCAGGGTGCCCCCGACGATGATCAGCGCCCCGTCAGCCACCTCGCGGCCGGGGAACCGTCGCCCCGCCAATGCCTCGTTGAAGCGCCGCCACGCCCCGCGGCCCTCGTGTTTCAGCAGCCAGGAGCCGAGCAGCGCGTCGGCCAGTAGCAGGAACAGCGTCGGCCCCACGCCGATCAGCTGCCCGACCTGGATGATCACGTAGAGCTCCGCGATCGGGACGACGATGAAGAGGATGACGAGGAGAAGCGGCATCGACTGAAGCCTAGGGACCGGGGTCAGGCGGCTTTGGCGGACTTGCCCGCCGCCGCCTCGAGCTCGGCCAGCGATTCGCTCAACCCGTTGCTGACCACGTCGATGTCCTCCATGCAGTCGTAGTCGGCGAGCAGGCCGAACCCGACCTTGCCGTTGTAGCTCATGATCGCCACCGCAAGGCAGTGGTTCTGCGGCAGGAAGGCGACCGGGTAGACCTCCTCCATTTCCCTGCCGAGGACGTAGAGCGGCACCTGCGGACCGGGCACGTTGGTGACGATGAGGTTGAAGAGGCGGGTCGAGAAGTTGATCCGCGAGGCTTGGGCGAGGATCGTCGGCGGCGCGAAGTCGTTGAAGCGGGAGATCACTTCGGCGCCGAGCGCCTGCTTGGAGCGCTTCAGCCCGGCCATCGCGTCGCTGATCGTGCGCAGCCGCCGCACCGGGTCCTCGATGTAGACCGGCAGCGGCCCTCGCATCAGGGCGATCCGGTTGCCGAGGTTGCCGCGCTCGTCCTCGCTGCGGATCGAGACCGGGACCAGCGCCCGCAGCTCCAGCCCCTCGGTGCGGACGCCCCGGCCGTGCAGCCACCTGCGCAGCGCGCCCGTCACCACCGCGAGGACGACGTCGTTGACGGTGCCGCCGAAGGTGTCCTTGATCCCTTTGAAGGTGGCGAGCTCCGAGCGGGACCAGACGTAGCGTCGGTGCGGCCCGATCCCTTCGTTCAGCGGCACGTCCGGGGCCGGGTCGGCGAAGGCGCTGACGATCTCGCCGACGCCCTCCAGCCCCTCGACCACCTTGCGCGCCGTCGTCTCCGGGTTGCGGACGAAGTCGACCGCGCGCTCGGCCAGCTTCACCGGCGCCGCCACCGCGTCGGCGATCCCGCGGGCGACCAGCTCGGTCGTCCCCGGTTCGGGCTGCGGCACCCAGTCGTCCTCCAGCTCCATCGGCTTCGCCTCGCGCTCGAGATCGAAGAGCACGGTGCCGATGTCGACGCCGGAGACGCCGTCGACCATCGCGTGGTGGGTCTTGGTCAGGATCGCGAAGCGGTTGCGCTCCAGGTTCTGCGCCAGCCACAGCTCCCAGAGCGGCTTCGAGCGGTCGAGCTGCTGGGAGAAGACCCGCCCGGCCAGCTGTTTCAGCTGCTCCTCGCCGCCCGGTTCGGGCAGCGCGGTGTGGCGGATGTGGTAGGTGAGGTTGAAGTTGACGTCGTCGGCCCAGAGCGGGCGGCCGGCCTCCAGCGGCGGCACCACCAGCTTCTGGCGGAAGCGCGGAACCAGCGGCAGGCGGCTGCGGACGTGTTCGACCAGGTCGGTGTACTTCGGCGGCGGCCCCTCGAAGATCAGGATCGCGCCGACGTGCATGTGGCTGCTCGAGCTCTCGTTGGTCAGGAACGAGGCGTCGACAGCGGTGAGCCGATCGAGGTGGCGTCCGGAAGTTGCCATTGCCGCAAGGCTACTTATGCCCGAGTTTGCGGGCGCTCAAGCCTTGTACCCTGAAGGAATGCCTGCCACCCTCACGGGCCCCAAACGGGTGCTGCTCGCTGCCCCGCGCGGCTACTGCGCCGGGGTCGACCGCGCCGTGCAGACGGTCGAGCGCGCGCTCGAGCTCCACGGCGCCCCCGTCTACGTCCGCAAGGAGATCGTCCACAACAAGCACGTGGTCGAAGAGCTGGCCAAGCGGGGGGCGATCTTCGTCGAGGAGGAGACCGAGGTGCCGGAGGGCGCGATCGTCGTCTTCTCCGCTCACGGCGTTGCCCCCAGCGTGCACGAGAACGCCGCCGCCCGCCAGTTGCAGACGATCGACGCCACCTGCCCGCTGGTGACCAAGGTCCACGTCTCCGCCCGCCGCTTCGCCGCCCAGGGATACACGATCATCATGGTCGGCCACGAGGGCCACGAGGAGGTCGAAGGGACGACCGGCGAGGCGCCCGACAGCATCGTCTTGATCGAAACCGCCGACGAGGTCGATGCCCTCCAGGTCCCGGACCCGAACAAAGTCGCCTTCATCACCCAGACCACGCTCTCGGTCGACGAGACCGCCGAGGTGATCGCCGCCCTGCGCGCCAAGTTCCCCGGCATCGTCGCCAGCAAGTCCGACGACATCTGTTACGCGACCACCAACCGCCAGATCGCCGTCAAGCAGCTGGCCCGCGAGTGCGACCTGGTCCTCGTGATCGGCTCGACCAACTCCTCCAACTCCAACCGCCTGGTCGAGGTCGCGCGCGAACACGGCGCCGCCTCCCACCTGATCGACAACCACACCCAGGTGCAGGAGGAGTGGCTGCAGGGAGTGGAGACGGTCGGGATCACCTCCGGCGCCTCCGCCCCCGAGGAGCTGGTCGAGAGGCTCGTCTCCTTCTTCCGCGACCGCGGCGCCGAGGACGTCTCCGAGCTGCGGACCGTCCACGAGGACGTCCGCTTCATGCTCCCGAAGGAGATCCGCGACGAGGTCGCAGCCCGGGTCTGATCCTCAGGGGACGCCTGGGGCGAAGCTGAGCGACCAGATCTTCGTCCCCGGCGACGGCCGCAGGACGAGGCTGTGGGCCTCGTGGCGCGGGTGCTCGGCGAGGGTGCGGAGGCCGGGTGAGGGATCGGCGGGGATGGTGGTCCACTCGCCGTCGATCTCTACCTCCAGCTCACCCTCTCCCTCGACCGTGGCGAAGGCGCCGCCGGCCTGGTAGTCGAGCGCCAGGTCTTCGCCGTCCTCGCCGGCCACCCAGGGCCGTTGCCAGGAGCCGCCGGGGAAGTGCTCGGGGGTGGGGGGGATGACGCGGGCGCCGGGGCCGTCGGTGGCGCGCAGCGGCGCCATCGGCTCGGGCAGCTCCTGCAGCGCGTCGATCTCCCGCAGCTCGGCCTGGATTGCTTCCTCGGTCGCCCGGTATTCGCCCTCTCCGAAGTGGGCCCAGGAGAGCGAGCCGCCGAGGCTCCAGAGGAAGAGGCTGGGCCAGCCCTCGCAGCCGTAGGCGGCCCAGAGCTCGTGGTCGGCGTCGATCGCGACCGGGAACTCGATGCCGTGTTCGCGCAGGCCGGCGGCGACGTTCTCCGGCTCGGCGGCGAAGGGGAAGCGGGGCGCCTGCACCCCGATCACGCTGAGGCCGGCCTCGCGGTAGCGGCGGTGCCACTCGGCCAGGTAGGGGAGGGTGCGGACGCTGTTCAGCTGCCCGTATTCGATGAAGTGGACCAGGGCCGGCCCGCCGGCGGTCAGGGCCGGCATCGACTCCGGTTCGGCGCCGACCCAGGCGAGGCCGGGCGGCAGGTCGGGGGCGGCGATGTTGTCTCGTCCAGGGCGCATTTAGGGAGCGTTGAAGCGGGACAGTATCCTGGCCGCGTGTCAGGGCTCGCGACATTCCTGCTGCCGGCGCTGCCGCTGCTCGGCCTGCTGCTGACCCTGCTGCTCGGCCACTACCCCGGCTGCGAGGCGATCGTCCGTCTCTCCGAGCGGATCGCTGCTGCCCGCCCCCGCACCCGCGACGCCGACCGCCGCCCGGCCCTGCCGAAGCCGCCCCGTGCGTTCGCGCCCGCCGGCGGCCTCCTGATCGCCCTCGGGCTCGCCCAGCGCCCGCCGCCGCTCGCCGCCTGACGACAAGCGAACGGAAACGCGCGGCCGCGCCGCGCACGGCAGAAGGAGCGAACGTGAACCCGAGAACTGCAGCGATCGGCGCTGTCCTGGCCGTGGTCGCCGTCGTCCTGCTGATCATCCTCAGCGGCGGCAGCAGCAATTCGAGCAAGACCACGGATGCGGGCAAGGTGCCGACGATCGTCGTTGACAAGCAGGGACACCCCGTCGGGGGCGTCCAAGAACTCGTCTACAACAAGGGAGACCGGATCCACTTCAAGGTCAAGGTGCCCTTCGAAGAAGAGGTCCACCTCCACGGCTACGACGTCGCCAAGGAGGTCCCGAAGGGCGGCGGCACCGTCACCTACGACCTCCCGGCCGAACTCGAAGGAGAGTTCGAGGCCGAGCTCGAGGGCCGCGCGGAACAGATCGTCGCGCTCAAGGTCGAACCTTGAGCTTCATTCCCTTCGCGCACGCGCTTGCATCCAGGCAGGATCTCCCGATCCCTGCCTGGCTGTTCGCGTGGGCGGCCTCGATCGTCCTCATCGTCTCCTTCTTCGCCCTCTCGGCGGCCTGGCGGGAACCGAAACTCGAGGACGAGCACCGCCGGCCGTTTGGGGAGGGCCTCTCCGGAGTGCTCCTCGGGCTGCCGCTGCAGATCGCCTGCGGCGCCGTCGGCGTCTTCCTCCTCGGCGTCGCCGTCTACGCCGGCCTCGAAGGCACCGAAGCCCCGGATCGCAACTTCGCCCTCACCTTCCTCTTCATCACCTGCTGGCTCGGCTTCCCGTTCTTCTCCGCGGTCTTCGGCGACCTCTTCCGCCCCTTCAATCCCTGGCGGGCGATCGGCCGCGCCGTCGGCGCCGGTTTCGCCGCGATCGCCCGCCAGCGCCCGGCCCACCTGCCCTACCCCGAGAAGCTAGGCCGCTGGCCGGCCGCAATCGGCCTGCTCGGTGTCGTCTGGCTCGAGGTCATCTACGGAGCCGGCGGGATCGGGATCGAACCGCACGCCACCGCCGTCGCCGCCCTCGTCTACAGCGCCTACACGCTGGCGATGATGGCCGTCTTCGGCGTCGAGACCTGGTGCGAACGCGGCGAGGTCTTCTCCGTCTATTTCGGGATGTTCGGCCGGCTCGGGATCTTCGGCAGCAGCGAAGGGCGGCTGCAGCGGCGTCGCTTCCTCTCGGCGACGACCAGCTGGGCGACGATCCCCGGCTCGGTCGCGGTCGTCATCGCCTCGATCGCCAGCACCAGCTTCGACGGCGGCCAGGAGGGGGCGTTCAAGGCGCCGCTCGAATCGGTCGTCGGCTGGTTTGCCGACGCCGGCCTCGGACCGGCCGGCGCACTGCGCTGGGGGGAGACGCTGTTCATGCTCGCCTGCTTCGCCGGCGTCGGCCTCGTCTACCTGCTCGGGGTGCGGGGGATGCGCACCGTCCCCGGCGCCCCCTCACTCGCCAAGCTCCGCGTCGGCTTCGGCCACACCCTGATCCCGATCGCCCTCGCCTACCTCGTCGCCCACTACTTCAGCTTCTTCGTCTTCCAGGAGCAGGCCCAGTTCGGCTTCCTCCTCTCCGACCCGCTCGGCACCGGCACCACCGACCTCTTCGGCACCGCC
>Ga0070683_100000523_pt1 | contig 26938 bp, 28 predicted proteins | sample KBSC713LmetaG_FD_64662 | JGI IMG/M metagenome (GOLD analysis project Ga0070683, IMG submission 64662) | Corn rhizosphere microbial communities from Kellogg Biological Station, Michigan, USA - KBS C7.1-3L metaG | ecosystem: Host-associated > Plants > Roots > Rhizosphere ... | reverse complement strand
TCGATCGAGGGCCAGCTCGCGTCCCGGCAGCAGCTTCTGTCCTCGATCAAGAGCCAGATCGTGCAGATTCAGGCCGCGGAACAAGCCCGGCAGGCGCAGCTCGCGGCGCAGGCTCGCGCCCGACTCGCCTCGACCGGGGCGACCGTGCTCAATGCGAGCGCGGGGGCGGTCACCTCGCCGCAGCCCGCACCGGTGTACGCGCCGCCTCCGTCCAAGTACGGCGGCGTGGTCGGGATCGCGATGCAGTACCTCGGGACGCCCTACGTCTACGGCGGAGCGAGCCCGAGCGGGTTCGACTGCTCGGGCTTCGTGATGTACGTCTTCAACCAGATCGGTGTCTCGCTTCCGCACAACGCGGCCGCGCAGTACGGATACGGGATGCCCGTCTCGCGCGATCAGCTCCAGGCCGGCGACCTCGTGTTCTTCAACGGGCTCGGGCACGTTGGGATCTACATCGGCGGCGGGCAGTTCATCCACTCGCCCCATACCGGCGACGTCGTGAAGATCTCGAGCCTGACCGGCTGGTACTCGTCGACCTACGTCGGCGCCAGGCGTCTCTAGCCGTAGAGCTCGGCCAGCTCCGCGCCGAAGTGCGCCTCGCAGACGCGGCGTTTCAGCTTGAGCGTGGGGGTGACCTCGTTCTGCTCGGCTGAGAAGTCGCGCGGGAGAATCGTGTAGCGGCGGATCTGCTCGAAGGACGCCAGCCCGGCGTTGATCTTCTCGACCGCCTCCTCGACGAGCGTGCTTGCCTCGTCCGGAGCGCGGAGCTTGGCCACCTCCTCGTCGTCGAGCGTGATCAGCGCGACGAGGTAGGGTCGCCGGTCGCCGACGACGAGTGCCTGCGAGACGACGGGCACGGTCTTGAGCAGGTTCTCGAGGTTCTGCGGCGAGACGTTCTTCCCGCCCGCGGTCACGATCAGGTCCTTCTTGCGGTCGGTGACGATCAGGAACCCGTCCTCGTCGAGCGTGCCGACGTCTCCCGTGTGGAGCCAGCCGTCCCCCGGGAGCGCGGCCCGCGTGGCGGCTTCGTCGTCGAGGTAGCCCGCGAAGACGGTCGGCCCCCCGATCAGGATCTCGCCGTCGTCGGCCAACTCGACCTCGATGCCCGGGATCGCGAGCCCGACGGTGCCGAACTTGTAGTGCGTCGGGCGGTTCACGGTTGCGGCGCTCGTCTCTTCGGTCTGCCCGTAGCCCTCGAGGATCAGGATGTCGAGCGCGTGGAAGAACTCGGCGATCTCCTGCGCGAGCGGCGCGCCACCGGAGATCGCGGCCCGCAGGCGCCCGCCGAGCCGCTCCTTCACCTTCGAGTAGACCAGCCGGTCGGCCAGTCGGTGCTTGACGGCGAGCCTGCGCGGGATCGGCTCGCGGCGCTGCCGGCGCCGGCTGACCTCCGTGCCGACGCCGAGCGCCCAGTCGACCAGGCGCCCTTTGACCCCGGTGGCGGCCGCGAAGTTGGCCGACACTGCCGTGTGCACCTTCTCGAGCACGCGCGGCACGGTCGGGAAGACCGTCGGCCGCACCTGGGGCATCACCTCTCCGATCCGCCGCGGGTCGGCGAGGAACGCGATCGTGTAGCCCATGTGCGCACCGAGCAGGTGCATCAGCCGCCCGAAGTTGTGCGTGAGCGGCAGGTAGAGGAGCATCACGTCGGTCGGCAGGAAGAACGCCTCGATCTCGTCGATCGTCCCGACCATGTCGTAGTAGTTGCGGTTGAGGATCATGCAGCCCTTCGCGGGGCCGGTCGTCCCGGACGTGTAGATCAGCGTGTACAGGTCGTCGTCGCCGATCTCGGCCCGCGCCCGGTCGACCGCGCCGGGGCTCTGCTCGGCGTACTCGCGACCCAGCGCTCGGAGCTCGTCGAGCCGCTCGCGCACGAGGACGTGCTCGAGCTCGACCGCGCCGATCTTCTCGCGCAGCTCGGCATCGACGAGGCAGCCGACGACCTTCGCGTGCTCGAGCACGTACGCGCAGTCGGCGGGAGTGCTCGACGGATAGACCGGAGCTGCGACGACGCCGATGTGCGCGAGCGCGAAGTCGAAGAGCGCCCACTCGATGCCGTTCCGCGCGAGGATTCCGAACGCGTCGCCCTTCTGGAGCCCCATCGCCAGCAACCCGTTAGCGAGCTCCTGCACGATCCGGTCGGCGTCGCTCCACGAAACCTCTCGCCAAGCGCCCTCTTCCTCGACGAGGTAGGCCGGATTCGTGCGGTTCTCGGCGAGTGCCTCCTGCCAGAGCGACCAGATCGTGCGCATCTGTAGGAATCCTAGGGGGAGGAAAAGGCCGGTCCAAGTACAATTCGATCTCTCCATGCGGACGATCTGGAACGGCTCCATCAGCTTCGGCCTGGTCAACATCCCGGTCGGGCTTGCGCTCGCCACGAAGCCGGCGGCGCGGCAATCCGACGTCTCGTTCCGCACGCTCCACCGCGAGTGTCTGACGCCGATCAAGCAGAAGCGCTGGTGTCCGACCCACGAGCGCGAGGTCGAGCGGGACGAGCTCGTCAAGGGCTGGGAGGTCTCGAAAGGCGAGTTCGTCGTCGTCGAGGAGGCCGATCTCGAGGCGATCATGGAGATCGACGACTCGAAGGCGATCACGATCACGCGGTTCGTGGACGCGTCCGACGTCGACCCGGTCTACTTCGACCGCACCTACTACCTCGCCCCGCCTCGCGAGACGGCTGCGCAGCGGCCCTACGTGCTGCTGCTGCGCGCGATGCAGGAGACGGGCAAGGCGGCGCTGGGCCGTTTCGTACGCCAGGGCTCGGAGCATCTCTGCCTGATCCGCCCGAAGGGCGACGCGCTCGCGCTCGAGACGATGTTCCTCGCCGAGGACGTGAACTCGCAGGCCGAGATCGAGGAGGCGGTGAGCGAGAGCACCGTCAAGGAGCCGGAGCTCGACCTAGCGCGACAGGTGATCGACAGCCTCGTCGGCGACTTCGACCCGGCCGAGCTGACGAGCGAGTACCGCCAGAACCTGCGTCAGATGCTCGAGGCCAAGCTCGACGGCCAGGAGCTGAAGAAGCCCGAGGTGGTCGAGCAGGAGACGCCGGTCGTCGACCTCATGGAGGCGCTCAAGCGGAGCGTCGAAGAGGTGCGCGAGACGAAGCCGGCGCCGAAGAAGGCGGCGCGCAAGCCAGCCGCGCGCAAGAAAGTCGCGAAGAGCGCCTAGCTAGTCGCTACGACGCGAGGGCCTGCGGAGGTGTCTGCGAGCCCAGCGCCGCGAGCTGTGCTTGGAAGAGGGTCTTGTCGATCTTGCCCTGGTAGATCGGGACGCCTTCCTCCATGCAGACGCGGATCACGTCCACGCGGTCGATCCCCATCTCCTTCGACAGCTCTTCCGGCGTCAGGTGGTTCGCCATTCCACTCCTCCTTTGAGCACGAAAAAACCCGACCGCTTTCGGGCGCGTCGGGCTCGGGTGTCCACTTGGTATGTCACGCGGAGCTCAAACACCCCGCGCGTCGGAAACAATCACGTCTCGAACTGTACTCGCGCCTGCCGACGGTGGCAATCGTCAACTAGACCGGGTTCGGGAGGTCGATGAACTCCCACTCGAGGTCGAAGTGCTCCGCGAGCCGCTCCGCGAGCGCCTTGATTCCGGTCCGCTCCGTCGCGTAATGCCCGGCCGCGACGAAGTGGATCCCGAGCTCGCGAGCCGTGTGCAGGCTGGGCTCCGCGGGCTCGCCCGTCAGGAACAGGTCGTAGCCCTCGCGGGCGGCGTCGGCCAGGTAGCGCGCGGCTCCGCCGGTGATGACGGCCGCTCGCTCGATCCGCTCCGGACCGTGAGCGAACACAACGGGATCGCTGCCCAGATACTCGCGGACCCTCGCGGCGAACTCGTCGGCGGAGACGGGCTCCGTCAGCGGGCCGCCGAAGCCGATCCCGCCGAACTGCTCCGAGGGCTCGATCCCGAGCTCGCGCGCGATCAGGGCGTTGTTGCCGAGCTCCGGGTGCGCGTCGAGAGCCAGGTGGTACGCGGCGAGCGTGATCTCTGCGTCGAAAAGCGTCTTCAGCCGGCGGCGCATAGCGTCGTCGATCACGCGGGAGTCGCGGTCCCAAAGGATGCCGTGATGGACCAGGAGCATCTGTGCTCCCGCGGCTGCAGTGCGTTCGAAGAGCTCGAGCGACGACGAGACGCCGCACGCGATCCGGTCGACCTCGGCCGCGCCTGCAACCTGCATGCCCATCGGCCCGTAGTCCGGATACGCATCGAGATCGAGCAACTCGCTAGCGAAGTCGAGGATCTCGTCCCGGTCGGCCACTGGCCGGCCGATTCTAGGCTGGTGTCGGAGCTTCGAACGGAATGTCCGTGGCTTCCTCCTTTCCACGCGACGACAGGAACTCGACCCGGTTGGCGACGACCTCGATCGAAGTCCGCTTGTTGCCGTCCGAGTCTTCCCACGAGCTGCTCCGCAGGCGCCCATCGATGCCGACCTTGCGCCCCTTCGCCAGAAACTGGGCGCAGACCTCCGCCTGCTTGTTCCAGGTCGAGATGCGCACGAAGTCCGCCTCGTCCTTGCCGGGCCGGTCGACCGCGAGCAGGAAGCTCGCGACCTGTAGCTCCTCGCCGACCTCCCGGAGCTCGACGTCGGTGGCGAGATTGCCGATCAGCGTGACGACGTTCACGCGCTTACCTCCTCTGTTGACTGTGGAGGCAACGCTACCGGGAAAAATGTGGCGGCACTGTGTCAAACACGTGCCGCCTTGCAATCGGGGTGCCCAGATTTGAACTGGGGACCTCTCCGACCCGAACGGAGCGCGCTACCAGGCTGCGCCACACCCCGAGAAGGTCACAGGTTAGCTCAGATGCCCGGGGTATCCTCCACGGCGATGGCCGACCGAATTCGGATCGCCTGCGTGCAGCTGACGAGCGGCCGAGACAAGGCCGCGAACCTCGAGAAAACCGAGCGCCTCGTCGCGCAGGCAGCCTCTACGGGCGCGGACGTCGTGGCACTCCCCGAGAAATGGAACGTGATCGGCCCGCCCGACGTTCTTCACGAAACGGCCGAGACGATCGAGGACGGCGAGTCGGTCGCGGCCATGCGGACCTGGTCGCGCGCACACGGCGTGACGCTCATCGGCGGCTCCATCACCGAGCGGCGCGACGGCCGCGAGAAGCTCTCCAACACTTGCCTTGTCTTCGACTCCGAGGGCGAGCTCGCGTCGTTCTACCGGAAGATCCACCTCTTCGACGTCGAGGTCGGCGGGCTGACGTACCGCGAGTCCGAGGCGGAGGAGCACGGGGAGGAGCCGGTCGTGACCGAGGTCGAGGGCTGGCCGGTCGGTCTGACGATCTGCTACGACCTCCGCTTCCCGGAGCTGTACCGCGTGCTCGCGCTCGAAGGCGCCCTGCTCGCGACGGTGCCGGCGCACTTCACCCTCTTCACCGGCAAGGACCACTGGCACATGCTCCTGCGCGCGCGGGCGGTCGAGAACGGGTTCTACGTGGCGGCGCCGGCGCAGGTGGGCGAGACCGGGATCGGGCGGCCGAGCTACGGCCGCACGCTGATCGTCGACCCGTGGGGCACGGTGCTTGCTCAGGCGCCGGACGAGGAGACGGTGATCTCCGCCGAGCTCGACCGCGCCTGGCTCGAGGAGGTGCGGCGGCGGTTGCCGTCGCTGTCCCAGCGGCGCCCGGAGGCGTACCGCTGGCCTACGCCGGCATAGACGCGGCCTGGGAGGAGCGCCTCCCAAGCCTGGTCGAGGAGTGCGCCGCGCAGTGGGACCTCGAGCTCGAGTCGCCGTTCGAAGGCGGGTTCGTCTCGCACGTCGTTCCTGCCGGCGACGTCGTCCTGAAGATCCAGTGGCCGCATCGCGAAAGCGATCACGAGGCCGATGCGCTCGAGCTCTGGCAAGGCGACGGCGCCATCCGGCTGCTCGCCCGGGACGATGAACGCCACGCGCTGCTGCTCGAGCGCTGCCGGCCTGGAGATCACCTTGGAGATCGGGCGCTCGACGTTCTCGTCGACCTCCTGCCTCGGTTGTGGAAGCCCGCGGGGGAGCCGTTCACCTCGCTGGCCGAAGAGGCCGCCTGGTGGGTGAGCAACATCCGCACCGACTGGGAGCAAGCCGGAAAGCCGATCGAGGAAGCGCTCATCGACGCGGCGACCTCCATGCTCGAGGAGTTGGCCCCCACGCAGGGAGAGCAGGTCCTCGTGCACCAGGATCTGCACCCGGACAACGTGCTCGCCGCCGAGCGAGAGCCCTGGCTCGTGATCGATCCGAAGCCGCTCGTAGGCGAGCGCGAGTTCGCCCTCGCATCCATCATTCGCGCCTCGGAGCTGGGTCACAGCAAGAGCGCGGTCATCCGGAGGCTCGACCGTTTGACGAGCGAACTGGGGCTCGACCGCGAGCGTGCGCGAGGCTGGGCGATCGGGCAGACGATCGCCTGGGCCGGCTACGGCGATTTCCACGCCGTACATGCCGAGACCGCACGCTGGTTGGTAGAAGCAAAGCGATGACGCTCAAGGCAGTCCTCTTCGACGTCGACTTCACGCTCGCCAAGCCGGGCCCAGACCTCGGGCCCGAGGGCTACCAGGCGCTCGGGCGGCGGTTCGGGCTCGAGCTCGACCCCGAGCGATATGCGGACGCACGCGCAGCAGCGGTCTCCGCGGTCGAGCGGCATCCGGAGCTCGATCACGACGAGGAGGTCTGGGTGCTGTTCACGGAACGGATCATCCGCGGGATGGGCGGCGACTCGGAACGCGCCTACGAGTGCGCGGTCGAGATGACTCGCGCCTGGGAGCACGCGGAGAACTTCGAGCTCTACGAGGATGCGCTGCCGGTGCTCGAGGCGCTTCGCGAGCACGGGCTCAAGCTCGGGCTGGTCTCGAACACGGGCCGCGACCTGGCCGCGTTCGTCGCGCACCATGCGCTGGGCGTGGACTCCGCCGTCGGGTCCGGCTCGCACGGGAAGACGAAGCCGCACCCGGCGATCTTCCTCGCGGCCCTCGACGAGCTCGACGTGGACGCCGAAGAGGCAGCGATGGTCGGCGACTCGCCGGAGGACGACATCGCAGGCGCCCGCGCGCTCGGGATGCGTGCATTTCTCGTCGACCGCGAGAATCGCTTCCCCGAGGCGGTCGGGCGGCTTCCAGATTTGCTGGCGCTGCCCGCGGCTCTCGGCCTGGCCCCGACCAGTTAGCCGCGCGCCGCGAGCACGGGCGCCCAGGACGTGATCGGCGAGACCTCGCCGTCGCGCCCGTTCAGCGCCCGATAGCCAAGCGCATGCTCGGCCTGCATCATCTTGTGCACCTGGGTCGTGCCTTCGTAGATGATCGGCGCCCGCGCGTTCCGGAAGTAGCGCTCGATCCCGTACTCGGCCGAGTAGCCGTATGCCCCGTGAACCTGGATCGCGAGATGCGCCGCGCGGAACGCCGACTCGGTCGCGTGCCACTTCGCGAGTGACGTCTCCCGGGTGTTCCGCTTGCCCTCGTTCTTGAGCCACGCCGCCTGCATGACGAGCAGCTTCGACGTCTCGTACCCGAGCACCATCTCGGCGATCATGTCCTGCACGAACTGGTACTTGCCGATCGGCTCGCCGAACGTCTGCCGCTCGCGCGCGTACTCGACCGACCGCTCGAGGCAGGCGCGGATCACGCCGCAGGCCCCGGCCGCGACCGTGAAACGGCCCTGGTCGAGCCCGTACATCGCGATCTCGAAGCCCTGGCCCTCCTCGCCGATGAGATTCTCGGCCGGCACTTCGACGTTCTCGAAGAAGAGCTCGCCCGTCGAGCCCGCCCATACGCCGAGCTTGTGCTCCGTGTCCGCGGCGGTGAACCCAGGCATGCCCTTCTCGAGCACGAACGCCGAGATGCCCTTGTGCTTCGCGGACGGGTCAGTCTTCGCGAAGACGAGCGCGTGGTCGGCGACGGTCGCGTACGAGATCCAGTTCTTCGAGCCGTTGAGGACGTAGACGTCGCCGTCGCGTCGTGCCGTCGACTTCATCGCCGCGACGTCCGATCCCGCCGCCGGCTCGGTCAGCCCGAAGCACGCGAGCTTCTCGCCGCGGGCCTGCGGCGCGAGCCAGCGCTGCTTCTGCTCCTCGTCGGCGTAGCGCAGAAGCGCGAGCGAGTTGAGGCCGACGTGAACCGAGATGAGCGTGCGGAAGGCCGCCTCGCCGCGCTCGATCTCCTCGCACGACAGCGCTTCGGCCACGAAGTCGAGGCCCGAACCGCCGTACTCCTCCGGGATGACGATCCCGAGCAGGCCGAGCTCGGCCATGCCCTCGATGATCCCCAGGTCGAGGTGATGGTTGATGTCGTTCTCGATTGCGTTGGGCAGGACGCGCTCGTCGACGAAGTCGCGAACGGTCTGCTGAATCAGGCGCTGTTCGTCTGTCAGCTCGAAGTCCATCCGCGTGAGTCTATGGATACCATCGACCCGCGGGCCGAACACCGATGGCGATCGCCGAAGAGCCCACCGTAAGCGGCATCTCGTTCGCCCTGACCGACGAGCAGAGCGACCTGCGGGCGCTGGCGCACGAGTTCGCCGCCAAGGAGATCCGCCCCGTCGCGGCCGAGCACGACGAGCACCAGACGCACCCCGCCGGCGTGATCGCGAAGGCGCACGAGGTCGGCCTGATGAACGTCCACGTCCCGCAGGAGCTCGGCGGGCCGGGCCTGTCCGTGTTCGACGGGATCCTGATCGGCGAGGAGCTGTCCTGGGGCTGCGCGGGGATCGCGGTCTCGCTCGTTGCGAACACGCTCGGCTCGGCGCCCGTCCTGCTCGCGGGCACCGACGAGCAGAAGCGGACGTGGCTCAACCCGCTGCTCGAGGAACCGCTCCTCTGCTCGTTCGCGCTGACCGAGCCGAACGCGGGCTCCGACGTGTCCGGCATCGAGACGACCGCCGAGCGACACGGCGACGAGTACGTGCTCAACGGGTCGAAGATGTTCATCTCGAACGCGGGACACGCGGCGTGGATCGTCGTCTTCGCGTCGACGGACAAGAGCGAGGGCCAGCGCGGGCTGTCCGCGTTCGTCGTCCCGGCCGACACGGCCGGGCTCGTCGTCGAGAAGCACCTGGACAAGATGGGCCAGCGTGCGACCGACACGTCGGCGCTCGCGCTCCAGGACGCGAAGGTTCCGGCTGCGAACCGGCTCGGCGAGGAGGGCGACGGCTTCAAGATCGCGATGCGAACGCTCGACCACACGCGTCCGGGCACGGCGATCGGCGCCGTCGGCGTCGCGCGGGCCGCGTACGAGCACTCGGTCGCGTACTCGCGCGAGCGCGTCCAGTTCGGTCAGCCGATCGCGATGAACCAGGGCGTGAACTTCCTGATCGCGGACATGGCCGCCGAGATCGAGGCCGCGCGGCTGCTCACGTGGCAGGCCGCCTGGCTGCTCGACCAGGGCAAGCGCGCGACGCTCCAGTCGGCGTTCGCGAAGCGCTTCGCGTCGGACGTGGCGATGAAGGTCACGACCGACGCGGTGCAGATCTTCGGCGGCTACGGGTACATGAAGGAGTACCCGGTGGAGAAGCTGATGCGCGACGCGAAGCTCTTCCAGATCTACGAGGGCACGTCGCAGATCCAGCGGCTCGTGATCGCCCGGGAAATCTTCTTTCCAAGGGACTAAAAACCGCCTGCGGCGTCTATACACTGGTCAACTTGTCGGTTCGGGTAGCACACCTTCCCCGCGACCGCCGACGTCGGCGTGCGCGTGTACGCCTCCTCTGGCAATGGAGCCTCCTGGTGGCGGCCCTCGCCGTGATCGGCGCGGTCGTCCTGGGGCTCGCGTTCGCCGGCTCGCCCCAGAAGCTGCCCGCCGGGTCCGAGATCGCGGGGGTGGACGTATCCGGTCTGACAGCGGGCCAGGCCCGGTCGCTGCTCGAAAAGCGGTCGGATGAGCTCGCGAGCGTCCCGGTCGTCTTCACGGCCCCGGGAAAGCGCTGGCGCGTGAAGCCGAGCGCGGTCGTCCTCGACGTCGACTGGGGCGCGGCGGTCGAGGCGGCGCAGAAGCAGGGCGAAGGGTTCGGGCCGTTTCGCGGGCTGAAGCGGCTGGGCGTGCGCGTCTTCGGCGGCGAGGTCGTCCCGACGAGTCGGGTCTACCAGTCGCGGGTGGACACCTACATGGGGCGGTTCGCGCGCGGGGTCGACGAGGCCAGCGTCGAGCCGTCACTCGTGCTCCATGGGTCGGAGCCCGAGATCGTCGCGGGCCGGAACGGACGCGTGCTCGATCGCGCGGCGGCCGAGAAGGTTTTCGTGCAGGCCCTGACGGCGCTCGCCCGCAGGCCGGTCGCCGTGCCGCTGAAGGTCGACCACACGCAGCTCACGGCGAAGGACCTCGTCGGGGCGAAGGTCAAGGCCGAGGCCGCGCTGTCCGGCCCCGTCGACGTCTCCTATGGGGCAGGCGGCTGGCATCTGACCGTGGCGAAGATCAAGCGGCTCCTCGAGCTTCCGAGCAGCGGGGACACCGAGCTGCGCCTGGAGGGCCCGCGGGCCGAACACTTCTTCGCGAACCTCAAGAAGCGCGTCGACCATCCGCCGAAGGACGCTGCCTTCGCAGTCGGTGCCCGCAACGTCGTCCGCGTCGTCCCCGCAGAGCCCGGCATCACGATCGACATGCAGGCAACGACCCGCAACCTGATGGCGGCTCTGCTCTCGCCGACGAGCCGCAAAGCGGACCTAGCGGTCACCACGGCTGCGCCCGAGCGGACGACCGGCGACGCGCGCGCGATGGGCATCACGGGGCTCGTCGGCGCCTACGAGACGTTCTACGGCGGCGTGGCGAACCGCATCCACAACGTGCAACTCGTCGCGCACCTGATCGACAACCACTTCATCGCGCCCGACGAGGAGTTCTCGTTCAACGCCACGACCGGCGAGCGCTCGGAGGCGAAGGGCTTTCTCGAGGCGCCCGTGATCATCAACGGCGAGCTCAAGACCGGGCTCGGCGGGGGGGTCTGCCAGGTCTCGACGACGACGTTCAACGCCGCGTACGAGGCCGGTCTGCCGATCACCGACCGGACGAATCACGCGCTCTACATCAGCCACTACCCCCAGGGCCGCGACGCGACCGTCAACTACCCCGACACCGACCTCAAGTTCGTCAACGACACCGGGCATTGGCTCTGGCTGCGCACGTTCGTCAGCTCGTCATCGCTGACCGTCGCGCTCTACGGCACGCCGCAGCACCGAAGGGTCGAGAGCGAGGTCTCGCCGCTCGTCGTCACCGGCCAGCCGCCGGTCAAGCGCGTGCCCGACCCGAACCTGACCGTCGGGACGACCGCGCTCGAGGAGTCGGGCTCGCCGTCCCGCTCGACGAGCGTGAGGCGGAAGGTGTTCAACTCGGGCGGGAAGCTGCTCTACGACCACACGTGGTACTCCGCCTACTCCGCGGAGCCGCGCGTGATCCGGTACGGGACGAAGCCGAAGGAAGAGCCGCCTCCGCCACCGCCGCCGAAGAAGAAGAACCCGCCGCCACCGCCGCCACCAGGGCCACCACCACCGCCGCAGCCGCCGCCGCCTCCGGGCCCGAACGGCTAGCTCTCGGCTTCGGCGATCGCCTCGGCGAGCCAGGCGGGCACGCGCGTCGGACGGTGGTCCCCGACGGAGACGCATGCGTGCGTCGTCCAGCCGTCTGCGACCTGCGTGCCGTCCCGCTCGACCGAGTAGTCGAAGCGAAAGCGTGCGCCGCGCACGTCCCCGCAGTGGGCGCGGATCGTGAGGCGGTCGTCGAAGCGGGCTGCGTCGGAGTAGCGGGCATAGGCCTCGAGCGTCAGTGCGTCGACGCCTTCTTCCCGGAGCTCCGCGTAGCCGCCCCGGAAGCGCCGCAGGTACTCGATCCGCGTCACCTCGAACCAGACGAGATACGCGGCGTGGTGCGCCACGCCCTGCGCATCGGTCTCGGCGAAGCGCACGGTCACCTCGTTCGCGAACTTGAACTCGGTCATGCGCGCGTAGCATCGCAGCGGTGTCCGTGGAACGTCTCGCCGAGCTGATCCGGGAGCGCGGCCCCTGCGTCGTCCTCACGGGCGCGGGTGTCTCGACCGAGAGCGGCATCCCGGACTTCCGCTCGCCGACCGGAATCTGGGCGGACGTCGACCCGATGGAGTACGGGTCGCTCCGCGCCTTCCAGGCCGACCCGGAGAAGGTCTGGAGCTTCTACGCGCAGCGGATCGAGCTGCTGACCGCCGCGGAGCCGAACGACGCGCACTACGCGCTCGCCGAGCTCGAGCGGCGCGGCTTCGTGAGCGCGGTCGTGACGCAGAACATCGATCTCCTCCACACACGCGCGGGCAGCCGCGAGGTGGTCGAGGTGCACGGCTCGATCCGGACCGCCTCGTGCCCGGCCTGCGGCGCCTCCCATCCGCTCGACGAGTCGCTGCTCCCACTTCCACGCTGTGCGCATTGCGGCGCTGTGCTCAAGCCGGACGTCGTCTTCTTCGGCGAGCTCCTGCCGCGCGCCGCGATCGACCGCGCATACGAGCTTGCGCGCGGCACGCGCTTGCTGCTCGTCGTCGGCTCGAGCCTCGAGGTCTATCCGGTCGCGGAGCTGCCGCTCGAGACGGTTCGGTCCGGCGGCTCGGTCGCGATCGTCAACCGCGGCCCGACGGCGCTCGACGGCCGGGCCGTGCTGCGGATCGACGGGTCGGCGGGGGAGACACTGCGGAAGGTTGCTCTCGAACTGGCTTGACTTCGAGCGGGCCGAGGTATAGACCGGTCGCCGGGAGAACCCCTCCTGAAGGGAGAGAAGGGAGGAACAGCATGAAGAAAGCCTTTGCGGGAGGACTGGCCGTGGTCGCCGTCCTCCTCATCGGCACGTTCGCAGGGAGTGCGCGTGCGTTCGAGGGAGGCAACCTCGACTGCAGCGAGGCGTTCTCGCTCTGCGCCGAGCCGGAGAGCTCGATCGGCTACGACGGCGAGTACACCGGGCACGACGAGCCGTCGCTGCTCTTCTACTCGAATCGGGCCGGCTCGGGGAACTCGAGCGCGTACGACCTGACGCTGCCCGAAGAGTCGCGCGTGATGCCGAATCAGGCGGGCACCGGCGGGACCTGGAACTTCCAGCTCCGCCCTGCGTTCTGGGTCGGGATGGCGCTCTGCGACAACCAGTCGGCGCCGGAGTACACACATGAGGCCTGTACGCCGGACAGCGACACGAACATCAAGGATGGCTCGGATCCCAACGCCGACGACTACATCGGCAAGCACGCGGGGACCGCGTTCCTCGAGCTGCAGTTCTATCCCCCGGGTTGGGCACCGTGGCCGCCCGGCGTGAGCTGCGACGCCCACCAGTGGTGTGCGGCGATGGCGATCTTCAGCCTGAACAACGACTACAACCACAACATCCCGAACAACTCCGACTGCTTGAGCACGGTCGGGATCGAGCCGGCGAACTTCGCGTTCATCACGCTCTCGGGAACGCCGCATGCGCCGCCGAGCCCGCTAGAGGCGACCGCGGACACCTTCACGCCGCATTCGTCCTCTGACCTGTTCATGAACGGAGGCGATCGGCTGCGGATCGACATCCACGACTCGTCGGCCGGACTGGTCACGGTGGTCCATGACCTCTCGAGCGGCCAGGTCGGGTCGATGACCGCGAGCGTCGACAACGGGTTCGCGCAGGTCAACTACGAGCCCGACCCGGCGTCGTGCTCGCAGAGCCCCTACGCGTTCCACCCCATGTACGCGACCTCAAGCGAGCACACGCGGGTTCCGTGGGCGGCGCACTCGTACAACGTGGCCTTCTCGGACGAGATCGGACACTTCCAGTACTGCGCGACGATCCCCGTCGAGGGCGGCGACTGCGCCGACCCGGGTGCGGACGACGACGATTCCGCGTGCTTCAGCGCCGCGTTCTCGCTGCTCGTCCCGGTCGGAGGCTGTCTCGCGAGCAACACGCATTTCGACGGAACGAGCTACCTGCCCGACTGGCCGGGGACGAACCCGAACCGAGGGCAGGATGCGAAATACCACCCGCGCTCGGTCGAGTTCACGAGCCCCGTGTTCAACGGCACGCAGAACTACTCGCGGATCGCGTTCGAAGCAGACATGCCGCGTATCGAGGCGGCCGACTTCGGTGGCAACTGCAACCGGTCGACGGGTGAGAACTGCACCAACCCGCCGCCGGGCGCGCAGTTCTATCCGATCTACACGACCGCCAAGCACGGCAACGACTGCGTCTGGCACCTCGGCGGCCCGTACCTGCAGAACACGACGAACACGTTCGGCGGAAACTCGACCGCCGAGTACGGCCCGCTCCTCCAGAGCGTCTATCCGGGCAACGGCTTCGTGCCGCTGTTCCGCTACAACAACTTCCGCCAGGTGTTGGATAACAACCCCTGCCGGACCTAGGAAAAGAACGGATCGATCAAGAGGGGCGTCCTCCGGGGCGCCCCTCTTCTTGCGCTCCGGCCTCTAGGCCGCGGCTCGCCTGAGCGGTCGCTCGTCGAGAACCTGCCGGCAGGACGAGCACTGCTTGCGCTCGACCTCGTACGGGATCCCGCCGCGCTGACCCAGAACGTGGGTCGTGACCGTCTTGTGGCGATGTGCTTTCGTGGGTCTCACTCGGGCCACTGCTTTCAGGCTAGAGGGGGCATCGGGCGTTCGTGTGCCTCTCACCTTCGAGACGAAACCCCTTGCCGATTGTTGGCTCGCAAAAGTTAGAAGTTGGTGAAAGGCGGTAAGGTGGGGCCGATGGCCTCGCAGGCGAACAAGGACAAGGACATCCTGACCAGGTTGGCCGATCGCGGGGAGCAGGTCGTCGGGCGGATCACGGATCTTCCCGGCGCGAAGGCGATCATGGACTCGACGACGTCGCTCGGCAAGCGGCTCGACGAGACGCAGAAGCGCCTGCGCAGCATCGACCCGCTCGAAAAGCGCGTCACGGCGCTCGAGAAGCGCGTCGGGCAGCTCGAGGGCAAGGGCACGACGAAGCGCGCTCCCGCGAAGCGGACGGTCAAGGCCGCGCCGAAGGCGACCAAGAAACCGGCGGCCGCACGCAAGCCGCCATCGCCACCGGCCTAGGGAACGCGCAGGCGAAGCGCCCGCGGGACGACCTCGAAGGTCGCCGGCGTCGTGCCCGGCTGCTCGCCGTCGAGCTCGACCGGGAGCGGGATCGGAGCGTCGATGGAAACCCGTGAGCCGCGCAGGAGCTCCGCCTTCGGGTGGGGCAGGTGCGTGCCGCGGTAGATCTTCGGCAGTGTCATGACGAGGTCGCGCTTCGTGACGTCGCCGATCAGGAGCACGTCGAAGAGGCCGTCGTCGGGCTCGGCGTCGGGCGTCATCTTCATGCCCCCGGCGAGGAAGCGCCCGTTGGCGACCATCACGTCGTACATGGGGCCGCTCCGCTCCTCGCCGTCGACTGCCACGGTGAGCTGGACGTTCTTCCAGCGGGCGAAGACGGCGACCGTGCTCCACGCGTACGACGCCTTCCCGCCGAGTGCCTTGCCGGTCTCGTTCACGCGTTTCGCGACGGCGCCGCTCATGCCCGCACTGGCGATGTTCGCGAACCACTGCGTCGCTTCCGGACCGGACCATGAGTGATAGGTCGCGCGTCCGAGGTCGATCTGGCGCGTCGTGTTCCCCGTTGCGACGTCGAGTGCGCCCTCGAGCGAGTGCGGGATGTCGAACGTGCGGACGAAATCGCCCCCGGTGCCGCGGTGGATGATCGCGAGCTCGACGTCGTCGACCCCGGCGATCCCGTTCACGACCTCGTTCACCGTGCCGTCGCCGCCGACGGCCACGATCAGCCGGGCTCCGCCGACGGCGGCTTCGCGGGCGAGCTCCGCCAGATGCTCGGGCCGTTCGGAGAGAAACGCGTCGCCGGTCAGTCCGCGGTCTGCCGCGCGGCGTGCGATCTCGGGCCAGCGCTTTCCGGTCGCGCCTCCGTCGGAGGCGGGGTTGACGAGGAATGCGGTCTTGGTCAGGACGTGACCGTCGTCAGCGCGACGCGGGTCATGCGGTCGACGGCGGCCTGGAGGTCTTCGTCGGTGATGCGCGTGAACGCGCCGCCGACCACGATGTCGCTGACGGTCAAGAGACATCCGGCCTGCACCTTGCGGAGAGCTCCGAGGGTGAAGATGACCGCAGCCTCCATCTCGACCGCGAGCACCCCACGCGACGACCAGCGCTCGTGCCGCCCCTCGTCCGGGTCGTAGAACGTGTCCGACGACGCGATCGCGCCGACCCTCATCGGCTGGTCGAGCTCCTTCGCCGCGTGGACGGCGCCGTGCACGAGCTCCCAGTCCGCCGTCGGGCAGTGCGGGTCGCCGCCGACGTAGTGGCGCGCTGTGCCGTCGGCCGGGACCGCGGTCAGCGCGACGATCAGGTCGCCGAGCTCGAGGTCCTGCTGAAGGCCGCCGCACGTGCCGACGCGCAGGAAGCGCTTGACGCCGAGCTGGACGAGCTCCTCCATGACGATCGCCGCGGTCGGGCAGCCCATGCCGGTCGCCTGCACCGACACTGGACGCCCCTGGTACTCGCCCGTGTAACCGAGCAGCCCGCGCTCGCCGTTCCGCTGAACGGGGTTGTCGAGGTACGTCTCCGCGATGTACTTCGCGCGCAGCGGGTCTCCGGGAAGCAGGCAGGCCTCCGCGTAGTCGCCCGGCTCGGCTCGGACGTGAATCGGCACGTCGGCAGCTTATTGGGATGATTCCCGCCCATGCTGATCGATCCGACTCTCGAGCAGATGCTGGCCTACTGCGCGGGCGATCCCGTCGAGCGCGTCTTCCTCGAGGATGCTGCCCGGCGAGGCCACTCGCGATTCCGGGCGGTGCTCGGGGACGGCGGCGTCGAGGGGCTCTGTTACTTCGGCGCCAACGTCGTCCCGTCCGGTCACGGGTGCTGGGATTTCGCCGACGACGCGGCGAACGTCGCGACGCGGATGATCATCGGCCAGGAGGAGGCGGTGACCGAGCTCTGGAGCTCGGCGCAGCACCTGATGCCGCGCCCGCGGGAGGATCGCCCGGGTCAACCGGTCTACGTTCTCGACGAGGCGCCCGAGCCGTGCGGCAGCGGGCTCCGCGCGGCGACCTTCCACGACCTCGATCTGCTCGTGCCGGCCTGCGCGCTGACGCACGAGGAGGAGCTCGGCGTCGACCCCCTGCGGCGCGACCCGGTCGGCTTTCGGCGCCGCACGGCCGCGCAGATCGAGGAGGGCCGCTCCTGGCTCTGGGTCGAGAACGGGACGATCCTGTTCAAGGCCGAGGCGTCCGCGTGGACGCCGAGCGCCGTCCAGCTCCAGCAGGTGTGGGTCGATCCGGAGGCACGGCGCATGGGCAACGCCACGCGCGGGCTCAGCGATCTCTGCCGGCTCCTGCTCGAGTGGACGCCGACGGTCTGTCTCTTCGTCCGCCCGGAGAACGGACCGGCGCTCGGTCTGTACGAGAAGATCGGCATGCGCCAGGAAGGCACCTATCGCAGCGTGCTTTTCTGACCTCGTCTCGGTCGCTACCGTTCGCGCATGGAGCCGCGCGCGTTCAGGAAGGCTGTCGAGGCCGACATTCGCGAGCACGAGCTGATCGCGCCCGAGGGCTCGGTCACGTGTCTCGTCTCGGGCGGCGCGGACTCGACCTGCCTCTGGCACGTGCTGCGGGAGCTCGGCTACGTCGTCTCCGCACTCCATGTGAACCACGGCCTGCGCGGCCGCGAGTCCGACGAGGACGCCGAGTTCTGCCGTGACGTGCTCGGCGCCGAGGTCGTCGACGGACACGGAGGCAGCACCGAGGACGAGTGGCGGGCCATTCGCTACTCGTTCGCAACCGACCGGCTGCGGGCGACGGGCCACACCGCGTCCGATCAGGTGGAGACCGTCCTCTATCGCATCGTCGCGAGCGGCGCGCCCGGCAAGATCGACTGGCGCCGCGTCGACGGCGTCGTCCGGCCGCTCCTCAACCGCTGGCGCGAGGAGACCGAGGCGTACTGCCTCGCGGAGAGCCTCGACTTCCGGCGCGACAGCTCGAACCCGGGAACGAAGCGCGGCCTGATCCGCGACGAGATCCTGCCGCTCCTGCGCCGCCTGCACCCGGCCGCGGAGGGCAACCTCCTCCGGCTCGCCGACCGCAAGACGGCCCCGCCGGAGCTCGTCGAGCTCCTCGACTCGATCGACGGCTCGGCCCGCCTCGACCTCGGCGGCGGGCGCCAGATCGTCCGCGAGTACGACCGCGCGTGGCTCGAGCGGTCTCCGGTCGCACTCGACGGCGAGGTCCGCTGGGGGCATTGGAGGATCACGGCGGAGGAAAAGGGGCTTAAGGTACGCGGGTGGCGTCCGGGCGATCATCTGGCAGGCCGTAGGAAGAAGATCCAGGACGTGTTCGTCGACGCGAAGGTCCCCCGGTCGGAGCGAGAGGCTTGGCCCCTGGTCGTGCGCGGCGACGAGGTCGTCGCCGTGCCGGGAATCGTCGAGGCCGTCGGCGTGGAGGCGGTGCGTGACCCAGACTGAGCTGGCCAGCGCGATCGCGGAGGTCCTCGTCGACGAGGAGTCGCTCCGCGCGCGGGTCGCCGAGCTCGGCGAGGAGATCTCGACCGACTACGCGGGCCGCGACCTCCTGCTCGTCGGCGTGCTCAAGGGCGCCGTCTTCTTCATGGCCGACCTCATGCGCCAGCTGAGCGTCCCCTGCGAGGTCGACTTCATGGCCATCTCGAGCTACGGCGCGGCCAGCGACTCGTCGGGCGTCGTCCGCATCCTCAAGGACCTCGACATCCCGATCGAGAACCGCCATGTCCTCGTCGTCGAGGACATCATCGACTCGGGGCTGACGCTTTCCTACCTGATGCGGAACCTGAGAGCGCGCCGTCCGGCCACGCTCGAAGTGTGCGCGCTGCTCACGAAACCCGAGCGCCGCGAGATCGACGTCCCCGTCCGCTACGTCGGTTTCGAGATCCCGAATCGATTCGTGGTTGGGTACGGGCTCGATTTTGCCGAGAGGTACAGAAACCTGCCGTACGTCGGCGTCCTGCAGGAAGACGTGGGCGCAGGTGTAACGAGCCCCTAAGGCATCGCTCGTCGATGCCGATTCAGGACGCACGGCCTTCGGTCGTGCGTCCGTCGGAAATTGACCGGTCGAATCCAACCGAATCCTTACAACTACCGCCCCTAGGAAACCGCTTCGGGGGGTCGGTACGAACTATTAACGCTGCTACTGTGCTACGAGACCGCCTGCTATGAACCGATTTTTCCGCTCCGGACTTCTCCCGCTGATCTTGATCGTGCTCGTCGTGTACCTGGCGAGCACGCAGTTGATGAACGGGAGCAAGAACGAGAAGAAGCTGACGCTCTCGCAGTTCCAGACGGAGGTTCAGGGCGGCCAGGTCGACAAGGCTGTCTTCAACCCGAACAAGCAGTCGATCAGCTTCGAGCTCTCGAACGGGACCAAGGGGAGCGTGCACTACCCGAGCGCCCAGTCGACGCCTCAGCTGGAGAAGCTCCTGCAGGAGAACCACGTCGACTACGACTCGAAGGGCGTCGGCTCGTCGGCGTGGTGGTCGATCCTGACCGGGCTCCTGCCGTTCGTGCTCCTGTTCGGCTTCTGGATCTTCCTCATGAACCAGGTGCAGGGCGGAGGCTCGAAGGTGATGAGCTTCGGCAAGTCGCGTGCGAAGCGGATGACGCCGGACTCGCCGAAGATCGGCTTCAAGGACGTGGCCGGAGTGGACGAGGCGGTCGAAGAGCTCCAGGAGATCAAGGAGTTCCTCGAGAACCCGAAGAAGTTCCAGGCGCTCGGCGCGCGGATCCCGAAGGGCGTGCTGCTCTACGGGCCGCCCGGAACCGGGAAGACGCTCCTCGCGCGCGCGGTCGCGGGCGAGGCCGGCGTGCCGTTCTTCTCGATCTCCGGCTCGGACTTCGTTGAGATGTTCGTCGGCGTCGGCGCGTCGCGCGTGCGCGACCTGTTCGAGCAGGCGAAGCAGGCGTCGCCGTGCATCGTCTTCATGGACGAGATCGACGCGGTCGGGCGCCACCGCGGGGCCGGCCTCGGCGGCGGCCACGACGAGCGCGAGCAGACGCTGAACCAGCTCCTCGTCGAGATGGACGGGTTCGAGCTGAAGGACAACATCATTCTCATCGCGGCCACCAACCGGCCCGACATCCTCGACCCGGCGCTGCTGCGCCCTGGACGTTTCGACCGCCAGATCGTCGTCGACCGGCCCGATCGCATCGGCCGCCGCAAGATCCTCGAGGTGCACGCGAAAGGCAAGCCGCTGAACGAGGAGATCGAGCTCGACACGCTCGCAGCGGGCACGCCCGGGTTCACCGGCGCCGACCTCGCGAACCTCGTCAACGAGGCAGCGCTCCTCGCAGCGCGCCGCGGCAGGAAGACGATCGGCCAGGAGGAGCTCGAGGAAGGGATCATGCGCGTGATCGCCGGCCCCGAGAAGAAGACGCGTCTGCTCTCGGAGGAGGAGCGGAAAATCACCGCGTACCACGAGATGGGCCACGCGATGGTCGGCCACTACACCGACCACGACGCCGAGGTCCACAAGATTTCGATCATCAGCCGCGGCCAGGCGCTCGGCTACACGATCTCGCTCCCGCGCGAGGATCGCTACCTGACGACGAAGCGGTCGCTCATGGACGAGCTCGCAGCGATGCTGGGCGGGCGCGCAGCCGAGGAGCTCGTGTTCGATGAGGTCACGACCGGCGCGGCGAACGACATCGAGAAGGTCACGCACACGGCGAAGCAGATGATCATGCGCTACGGGATGAGCGACAAGCTCGGCCCGCGCGTCCTCGGGCGGAACCAGGACCTGCCGTTCCTGGGCCGCGAGATGGCATCTGAGCCCGACTACTCCGAGGAGATTGCCCGCGAGATCGACGACGAGATCCGCCGCGTGATCGAGGAGGCTCACACGCGCGCCCGCGAGGTGCTCGAACAGCACATGGACGAGCTACACCGGCTCTCCGCGATCCTCGTCGAGCGCGAGACGATCGACAAGGATCAGTTCCTCCGGCTGCTCGACGGCGCATCCGAGGAAGAGGTCTTCCCGGACGAGTCGGCCGAGGAAGAGCCGGCCCCGCCGAAGGCGGACGAGCGGCGCAAGCGGCTCCCGAAGCCGAAGCCGTTCCCGCTTCCGGGCCAGGCCATGCAGCCGCCGGATCCAGAAGGCGCGAAAGGCTAGAGCCGGCATAGGGCGTGGCCGCGCCCGTTGCTTGAGACGTGAGCGAGCGACGTACGGCCTATCTGCTGCTGTTCGCGATGGCCGTCTGCTTCGGCGGGACCTGGCCGGCGGGCAAGCTCGCGGTCGAGGACGTCACGCCTTTTACCGTCGCGGCGACGCGGTTCACGCTCGCGACGATCCTGCTCGCGTTCTGGGCGGCCCGTCGCGGCGGGCTGAAACGGCCGGGCCGGAGCGACATTCCACTCGTGCTCGCGCTCGGCGCGACCGCGGTCGCCGGCTACAACGCGCTCTTCCTGTACGGGCTCGAGCTGGCGCCTGCCTCGGACGGCGCGATCATCGTCCCGGGCCTTGCTCCGGTTTTCTCGATGCTGATCGCCTGGCTCGTGCTCGATGAGCGGATCGGCGGCCGAGGGCTCGCCGGCCTCCTGCTGGCGTTCGCCGGGGTGACGGCGGTCATCCAGCCGAGCGGCGGTGTCGATGGTGACCGCGTGCTCGGCGCACTGCTCTTCGTCGCGGGTGCGGCCTGCTGGGGCGTGTACTCGGTGCTCGGCAAGAGCGCAACCGCGCGTTTCGGCGCGGTCACGGCCACGCTCTACGCGACTGCGACCGGCGCGCTCATGCTGCTCCCGTTCAGCATCGGCGAGTCAGGCTGGTCGAAGCTCGCGGGCGGCGACGCCGCGGCCTGGGGCTCGATCGTGTACCTGGCCGTCTTCGGGACCGTTCTCGCGTTCGTGTTCTTCTACGAGGGCGTGAGCCGGATCGGCCCCTCGCGGGCGACGGCATTCGCACTCCTCGTCCCGATCTTCGGTGTTCTCGGCTCTGTGCTCGTGCTCGGGGAGTCGATCGGCGCCGGCACGCTCGTCGGCGGCATCGCGATCCTCGCCGGGCTCTGGCTCGTCCAGAAGCCGGCGCCTGTGAAGGAAGCTCCACCGAAAGGCGAGCTCGTCCCGGACTAGGCTCCGCGGTGCGATGAGCGGCGCCATCGAAGAGCGGCTCGCGCGCCCGTCGGTGATGGGCGTGGTCAACGTGACCCCGGATTCGTTCTCGGACGGAGGCGTCAACTTCCGGGCCGAGGACGCCGTCGCCTCGGCGCGCCGCATGGTCGAGGAGGGCGCCGCGATCGTGGACGTCGGCGGCGAGTCGACGCGCCCGGGCTCGGAGAGCGTCTCCGCCGAGGAAGAGCTGCGCCGCGTCGGGCCGGTGCTCGAGCAGCTCGAGGGCGTTCCGGTTTCGATCGACACCGCGAAGGCCGAGGTTGCGCGGCGCGCGATCGAGCTCGGAGCCGAGCTCGTGAACGACGTGACCGCGCTGCGAGGCGATCCCGAGCTGGCGGAGGTCGTCGCCTCGTCGGGCGCGTTCCTGTGCCTGATGCACATGCAGGGCGAGCCGCGGACGATGCAGGACCGCCCGACCTACGAGGACGTGGCCGCCGAGGTCGCGTCGTTCCTCGAGGAGCGCCTCGCGTTCGCAGTCGGCGCGGGGATTCCCGAAGAGCGCATCTGCCTCGATCCCGGCTTCGGCTTCGGCAAGACGGTCGAGCAGAACTTCGAGCTTCTCGGCCGACTCGACAGGGTCGTCGCGCTCGGGCGGCCCGTGCTCGTGGGCCTCTCGCGCAAACGCTCGCTCGGCCGGATCCTCGGCGACCCGGACGCGACCACGGGGCCGCTGTCCGCCAGCCTGGCGGCAGCCGTCGAGGCCTACGAGCGAGGCGCCGCGATCTTCCGCGTGCACGACGTTCGCGAGCACGTCGAGGCACTGACTGTCGCCGCAGCGGTCCCGCGATGATCCTCGAGCTCGAAGGCCTCGCCGTCTTCGGCCGGCACGGCGTGCTCGAGGAGGAGCGGCGCGACGGGCAGGAGTTCCTCTACGACATCCGGATGGACGTCGGCGACGCCGGCGCGTCGGACCGGATCGAGGACGCGGTCGACTACCGCATGGTCGCCGACTGTGTGCGCGAGGTCTCGGCGAGCCGGGACTTCAACCTGATCGAGGCGCTCGCGAGCGCCGTCGCCGACGCGCTGATCGAGCGATTCCCGTTGAGCTCGGTGCGCGTGCGTGTGACCAAGACGAGCCCGGCGGGCGTCGGCGCCCGCCATGCGATCGTCAGTGTCGAGCGGGCTTCGCGTTGACGACCGAGACGGAGAGCACGTACCTGTTCCCGGCCGGGTGCCGGGAGGCGTTGGCGTTGCCGCCCGCGTAAGCCGCCTCGGCGTAGAAGTAGGCGCCGCCGCCGCTCGTGTTCCGCACCCGCAGGCGGTCGCGCTTCGTCCCGGATCGCTCCGAGAGCCCGCGCGAGTCTCGTTTTCGGGCGCGTCCGGTCTCGAGCACGCTCGTCGTCTTCGGCCCCCAGAGTGCCAGGTCCGCGTCGCCGTCGATCGGCGCCAAGGCCACCGAGGCCGCCTTGCCGCGCGGGATCCAGAAGCGGTACACGTCGCGCGGGTCGTCGCCACGGTCGAGCCGTGCGGAGATGCTCCCGGTCTTGTGTCCCGCGAACGTCAACGGCGCCGCCGCGCGGTGCAGGATCCCGCCCGGCTTGATGTACGAGACGTCCTCGTTCGGCTCCTGGGGATCTCGCGGGGGCGGGCCCGTGGCGAGCGCTGCCGGAATGTCGAGCCGCCCGAAGCCCGAGAACGGGTCGAACCCCGGCGTCCACGTGTCCTGGGCGGACGCGCGCATGATGTCGAACACCTGCGACGCGTCGAGGTCGGGGCTCACCGTCCAGACCCAGTCCGCGGCGGCTGCGACCATCGGCGACGCGAAGCTCGTCCCGTCGAACTGGTCGTAGTTGTCCGGCGGATGGAGCGAGGTCGGAACCGCGACCCAGATCCGCTCGCCCGGTGCCGACAGGTCGACGTGCGGCGAGCCGGTCGAGAAGAACGACGGGACGCCGGTCGAGTCGAGGGAACCGACGGTCAGGACGTGGGGGAGACCGGCCGGATACTCGGGCGGGTTGCCGTTCTGGCGGCTGTTCCCCGCGGCGGCGACGATGAGGACGCCCGCGGCCTGTGTGACTGCGACCATGCGGTCGATCAGCGGGTTGCGGATCTCGGAGCCGAGGCTGAGGTTGACGACGCCGGGCCCGAGGCGGATCGCCGCGTCGAGGCCGTGGATGACGTCCCCGGCGGTGATCCCGAGCCCGGTCGGGCTCGCGTCCCAGAGGTAGAGGTTCGCCTGCGGATAGACGCCCACGACGCCGAGGTTGTTCCTGGGCGCGGCGGCGACGGACGCGACCGCGGTCCCGTGCTCCTCGTTCTGGCCGGACGTGCTCTGGCGGTTGAGCGGCGTCGTCGACGGGCGGCCGGCGAATTCCTCGTGCGTAAGGTCGACGCCGGTGTCGATGATCGTCAGCGGCTTGCCCGGCCCGGGCGGGACCGCGCCGTCCGAGTGGACGAACGGGATCCACCAGTCGGTTCCCTCGGCCGGTGGCGCTTGCAGCCTCGTTATCGGCTGGTCGGGCGTGGCCTCGCTGACGAGACCCGAGCGCAGCAGGCCGGGAAGAACCTGCAGCGCCGAGCGCGTCGGCACGCGCCAGATCGGCAGCGAGGACGCGATCTTGACGCCGCCCGCCTTCCTCAGCGCCGGCCCCGCGCCGGGCTTCGCCAGGACGAGCCCGTCCCGGTAGGGCGCGAGCTGGTGCGCGAGGGCGCTTCCCGCGAGCGCCGTGGACGGCACGGCGAACGCGAGAGCACCGAACACGAAGATGACCCCGAAACGCTTCAAGCGGCGAAGATAGCAGCGGTGGCGAAAACTGCTTTCGTCGGTATCGGCTCCAATCTCGGAGACCGTGAGGAGAACCTGCGCCGCGCGATCGAGCTGCTGGGGGCAGAAGAGGGCATCGAGGTCACAGCCGTCTCCGAGCTTCGGGAGACGGAGCCGGTCGGGCCTGTGAAGCAGGGGCCGTTCCTGAACGGCGCCGTCCGGATCGAGACCGATCTCTCGCCACAGGAGCTGCTCGAGCGCCTCCTTGCCGTCGAGCAGCGGCTCGGGCGCGTGCGCACGCAGCGCTGGGGCCCGCGCACGATCGACCTCGACCTCCTGCTGTACGGCGATCTGTACGTCGACGAGCCTGGGCTGACCGTCCCGCACCCGCGGCTCCACGAGCGCCGTTTCGCGCTCGAGCCGCTCGCAGACCTGGCTCCCAGCCTCGAAATACCGGGGAAAGGCCCGATTTCCGCTTTGCTCGCGGAGCTAGAATGACGGCATGTCGAACATCGACGAGCTCGACGAGTTCGAGGCGGAGCTCGAGCTCCGGCTGAAGCGCGAATACTCCGACGTCTTCGAGCTGTTCCGGTTCTGCGTGCTGACGCAGGACGCGACGTATCTCTGCAACAAGCTCGACCTCAACTACTCGCCGCAGCCCAGCTACCCGTTCTACCACCTGAAGATGGAGGACGTCTGGGTCTGGGACAAGAACCGCCCGACGAGACTGATCCCGCGGGCGGAGATCTACACGTCCAGCGACGTCACGGTCGAGGAGCTGCGCGGAGAGGGCGGCGGGCCGAAGCTGACCGCCGAGGCGCTCGCGGAACGGATCGGCGAACCGCTCGCCGGCGAAGACGAGCTCTAACCGGTCAGCGACATAGTCGTCTAAATGGACGACATGCCGCGACGGGTGTGGCTCTCACTCGTGATGCTGGCGACCGGGGCAGCGCTGATGGTGGTTGCCCAGCTCGCCGGCGCGGCGCGTGACCGGACCGGCGGGATCTTCAGGGTCGGGACGACCGGCGCCTCGGTCCAGATCGACCCGCAGCTCTCGTACGTCTCGACCGGCTGGTGGCTCGAGTACGCGACCGCGGCGAAGCTGTACAACTATCGGCCCGGCGGCAAGCTCGTCCCGGAGGTCGCCTCGAGCTTCAAGGTCTCGCAGGACGGCCGGAAGTACACCTTCTTCATCCGCAAGGGCTTCAGGTTCAGCGACGGCACGCGCGTCACGCCGGCCAGCTTCACGTATGCGATCGACCGCGTCGCGAACCACGACCTCGGCTCACCCGGCGCTCAGTTCATCACCAACTCGAGCGACGGGGGTGTCGACATCGCCGGCGCGCTGGTCGTGAACGAGGGCAACGGGACCCGGGTCACCGGCGCGCAGGCGCGCGGCAACAAGCTCGTCATCAAGCTGAACCGGGCGAGTGGGAAGCTCATTTCGGTCCTGACGCTTCCGTTCTTCCAGGCGACCTCGAGGAAGCTTGCGCTCGACCGCGAGGTCGTCAGCGTGACGAGCATGAACGACCTACCCACCGCCGGGCCCTACGCGTTCACGCTCAACGATCCGAACAGGCTGACGTCACTCCGCCGCAACCCGTACTGGAAGCGCGGCCCCGGGCGGACGGCAGCGCGAAATCTCGTCGGCGTCGACCTGCAGTGGAACCTCGACGAGCGGGCCGCGTTCGAGCTGGTCAACGCGAACCAGTTGGACGAGGGGCCGTTGCCGGCCTCGGAGGTCGAGAGCGTCGCCAGGCGATACGGCGTCAACCGAACGAGGTTCTGGGCGAAACCGGTGGGCTGCCTGGGCTGGATCGCGTTGAACACGAGGGAGGGGCTCTTCAAGGACAACCCGTCTCTGCGACAAGCCGTGAACTGGGCGATCGACCGCACCGACTTCCTCGCGAACGCGAGCCCTTACTCGATGACCCCCTGGACGCATCTGATTCCCCCCGGCTTTCCCGGTTCGATCACGAAGCCGGCCCTCCAGCCGTACGGAGCACGAGCGGACATGAACAAGGCGCGTCAGATCGCCGCCGGCCACTATGGGGACGGGCACGTCGTGCTGGCGTACCGAGCAGGCGGCCCACCTAACCCGAGAGTGGCGGTTGTGCGGCGCAATCTCACGGATCTCGGCCTGGACGTGACCCTGGCGCCCTTCTTCGATTATCCACCCCC
>Ga0070683_100000522_pt1 | contig 26962 bp, 26 predicted proteins | sample KBSC713LmetaG_FD_64662 | JGI IMG/M metagenome (GOLD analysis project Ga0070683, IMG submission 64662) | Corn rhizosphere microbial communities from Kellogg Biological Station, Michigan, USA - KBS C7.1-3L metaG | ecosystem: Host-associated > Plants > Roots > Rhizosphere ... | reverse complement strand
GGCCCCGCCCTGAGCCTCTCCGTTCTTGTTCGACTCGAACCAGTTGACCCGCTCCCAGCCGGCCTTCTCGCCGAGGACGGCGTCCAGCTCGGCCAGCCGGGGCCACACGGCCGAGCGGCGCAGAGGACGGGCCGCCGACCACTCCTGGAACGGATAGACGATGTCGTAGTAGCGGGCGTACGCGTCGATCGCCTTGGCCGTCGCCCAGGAGCGGCTGGCCGCGTGCCCGCCGAACCGGCGGATGTCCATCGTGGACATGTCGAACTCGGGCGTGCCGTCGACGATCCACTCGGCGATCGTCTTGCCCACCCCGCCGGCCGCCGCCAGCCCGTGCACGCAGAAGCCGGCGGCCACCCAGAAGCCGTCGAGCGCGGTCTGGCCGAGCAGGAACTCGCCGTCCGGGGTGAACGCCTCCGGCCCGTGCACGACGCGGGCGATCTCCTGGAGGGCGGGGACCCGGCGACGGGCGTTGCCCCAGGACTCGGCGAACTTGTCGAGGTTCGGCGGATACAGGGTTCGCGGGGTGGCCAGCGGGGCCGAGCCGTCTTCGGGCCAGGCCGTGTCGGGGTTGCGGATGTAGCCGCCGACGAGCAGTGCGTCGTCGTCGGCCCCGCGGAAGTAGACGATGTGGTCGGGGTCCCGGACGGTCGGCAGGTCCATCGTGGACGTTCCCGGAGTGACTGGCTGCGACACCACGTACTGGTGGCGAATCGGGACAATCGGGATGTCGACTTCGGCCAGCCGGCCGACGTATCCGGCCGCCGCCCCGGCCGCGTTCACGACCACGTCGGTGCGGATCGTGCCCTGGTCGGTGTGGACCGCGCGGACGCGGCCGCCGCTCACCTCGAACCCGGTCACGGTCACGCCGGTGACGATGCGCGTACCGAGTGCGGTCGCGCCGGCCGCCAGCGCCTGGGCCAGCGGGGCCGGCTCGAGGTAGCCGTCGCCGGGCAGCCAGCCGGCGGCCAGGACGTCGTCGACCGCGAGGAGCGGCAGCCGCTCGGCCGTCTCGGCCCCGGAGAGCAGGTCCAGCTGCAGCCCGTACGTGGTCGCCGCGCTCGCCTGCCGGCGCAGCTCTTCGACCCGCTCGGGGGTGGTGGCCAGCCGCAGCCCGCCGACGCCCCGCCAGCCGGGATCCAGCCCGGTACGGTCGCGCAGCTCGGCGTAGAGGCTCGATGAGTACATGATCATGCGGGTCTGGCTGATGGTGGAGCGCAGCTGGCCGACGAAGCCGGCCGAGTGCCAGGTGGTGCCCTCGGTCAGTGCGTGCTGCTCGACGAGCACGACGTCGGTCCAGCCGAGCCGGGCCAAGTGGTAGGCCACGCTGCAGCCGGCGACGCCGCCGCCGATCACCACGGCCGGTGCGGAGTCTGGGAGCACACGCCAGTCCTACCATCGCCCGCGGCGGCGCAAAAGGTCTGGCGTGATACCTCAGGGCCTGCGCAATCCGTCGGCAAGCCACCGGTGACGGTGTGGAAAATGCTGGTTCAGGCACTTGACGCCATGGATTCGCGGGAACACACTATGGCCCACTACCGGGCCCGCAAAGGTGCGGAACCAGCGAAATAAGCGGCGAAGGGCGCTGCCAATGGATTCGGTGCCGTCGGTTGCGGACCTGCTTGAGCGGGTGCCGTCCTGGATCGGCCACGCCGTGACCTGGCAGCGGCTCGAGGGCGGACTGTCGCACCACATCTACCGAGTCGATGTCGACGGCACGGCCTACGTGCTGCGTGTGCTCGAACCGGCCGTTTCCGCGGCCGGCCTGGGTGTCCCGCCCGCCCAGGAGGTCGCCAACACGGTCATCGCCGCGCGGACCGGGGTCGGCCCGCGCGTCCTCGAGGTGCTGCCGGACGTGCCGGCGATCGTGCTGGAGTTCCTGCCCGGGCGCACGCTCGGCAACGACGACGTGCGACAGGCCGACACCATCCCGGCGATCGCGGCCGCCTGCCGGCGGCTGCACGGCGGGGACCTCTTCGACAACGACTTCGACATCTTCGCCAAGCGCGAGGAACTGCTCGACGTCTGCGCCCGGCATGACCTCCAGCTGCCCGACGGCTACCTCGCCTACGACGCAACGGTCCGGGAAATCCGGACCGCGCTCGCGGCGGCGCCACTGCCGTCCGTGCCTTGCCACAACGACCTTTTGGCCGAGAACTTCATCGCCGATGCGAACGGGGTGCGCATCGTCGACTACCAGCTCTCGGGCAACAACGACCCGGCTTTCGAACTGGGAAACATCGGGGCCGAGGCCGACTTCGACCCGGACCGGGTCGCGCTGCTCGCCGACGCGTACTTCGGCGAGTCCCTGACAGCCGCGCTGCTTGCCCGGGTCCGGCTGTATCTCCTGGCGTCCAACGTGACCTGGACGCTCTGGTTCACCGTCCATAAAGGGCTGCTCAGTGGACAGTCCACGGTGGACTTCGACTACGGCGCGGAGGCGGCCGACAAATGGGGCCAGGCGCGGCGCGACCTGGATGACCCCGGGCTCGGCGGGCTCCTCGACGCGGTCGGGATGCAACACCATACCCCCACCTAGAACCTGCAGGAGGCGCCGTGTCGGCACCGATTCAGAGCGACGACGAACGACTACTCGCTCAACTCGGATACAAGCAGGAGCTCCGCCGCAAGTGGAGCGGCTTCTCCAACTTTGCCATCTCGTTCTCGATCATCTCGATTCTCGCCGGCTGCTTCACCACGTTTGGCCAAGCGTGGATGAACGGCGGACCGATCGCCATCTCCTGGGGCTGGCCGCTGATCTCGGCCTTCATCCTGATCATCGGCTTCTGCATGTCGGAACTCGTCTCGGCGTTCCCGACGGCGGGTGGCATCTACTACTGGGCGTCCCGGCTCGGGCGGCCGGTGCACGGCTGGTTCACCGGCTGGCTCAACCTGGTCGGGCTCGTTGCGGTCACCGCGTCGGTCGACTACGGCTGCGCGACGTTTGCCAGCCTGGTGCTCGACGCGTATTCGTCGTGGGACTCGACCAACCTCTACCTGACGTTCCTGCTCTTCGTGATCATCCTGGCCCTGCACGTCGCCATCAACATCTGGGGCCACAACATCATCGACGTCCTGCAGAACGTCTCCGTCTGGTGGCACGTCTTCGGCGCGTCGGCAGTCGTGCTGATCCTGGTCTTCGTGCCGGACAAGCACCAGAGCCTGGAGTTCGTGTTCACCCAGCGCTTCAACAACTCCGGCTACTCGGACAACCTGTACTGGTTCCTGGTGCTGCCCTTCGGCTTCCTGCTCACCCAGTACACGATCACCGGGTTTGATGCTTGTGCCCATGTGTCCGAGGAGACGCTCGGCGCGGCCAAGTCGGCCGCCCGCGGCCTCTGGCAGTCGATCTTCTATTCGGCGATCGGCGGCTGGATCCTGCTGCTCGCGTTCCTGTTCGCGGCGACGGACGTGGACGCGATCACCAAGGCGGGTGGCTTCTCCGGGGCCATCTTCGAGACCGCGTTGAGCCCGTTCTTCTTCAAGGCGGTCATCCTGATCTCCACGATCGGCCAGTTCTTCTGCGGGATGAGCTGCGTGACCAGCATGTCCCGGATGACCTATGCGTTCAGCCGCGACCGGGCGGTGCCCGGCTGGCGCCTGTGGTCCAAAGTGGACCGCAACGGCACGCCGGTCAACGCCATCATCGGTGCGTCGGTGGCCGGCGCGGTCCTCACGCTTCCGGCGCTCTACAAGAGCCCGGCCGGCGTGCCGACCGCGTTCTACGCCGTCGTCTCGGTCGCCGTCATCGGCCTCTACCTGGCCTTCATGATCCCGATCTACCTGCGGCTGCGAGCCGGCGACAACTTCAAGCCGGGGCCGTGGACGCTCGGCTCCAAGTACAAGGTGCTGGGCTGGATCGCGGTTGTCGAGATCATCGTGATCTCGATCTACTTCATCCTGCCGTTCGTGCCCAGCGGCATCCCCTTCCGGAGCGACTTCAGCTGGCTTTCGGTGAACTACGCACCCCTCGCGGTGATCGTCGTCATCGGCGGCGCGGCGATCTGGTGGAACGTGTCGGCGAAGAACTGGTTCACCGGCCCGCGTCGCACGATCGACGAGCCCATGGCGCAGGACACGGCGCAATAAGGGTCGGCCATGATATTCGGATGAGACGGGGCGCGGTGGTTTCGGAGGGGTCGGACGTCCTGTGGCGTCCGGTCCGCGGTGGAAATGCCTTCGAGATCACCGTGGCCCGGCTCGCCCAGGCCATCAGGCTCGGCTTGGTGGTGGTCGGTGAGCGCCTGCCGCCCGAGCGCGAATTGGCCGAGCGGCTGCAGGTCAGCCGGGTGACCCTGCGCGAGGCCATCGCCGCGCTGCGGGAAGCCGGCCTGCTTGAGTCGCGGCGCGGCCGGTCGGGCGGGACGTTCGTGGTGCGCGCCGGGGAGTTCACCGGGCACGCGAGCGTCAAGTCGCCGGCATCCGACGCGACCACGCTCGCCCGCGAGATGGGTGGCGCCCTGCACGACGCGCTCGACTTCCGTCGGGTGCTCGAGCCGGGCGCCGCCGTGCTCGCCGCGCTGCGCTCGCTCTCCGCCGGCGACCGGGCCAACCTGGTCGGCTGCCTGACCGCGTCCCGGGATCGGGCGCCGGAGACCCGGCGGGTCAACGACTCGCGCCTGCACCTGGCCATCGCCGCGGCCAGCGGCTCGACCTCGGTGGCCGCCGCCATCGCCGACGTCCAGCTGCGCCTCGACCGGCTCCTCGCCGCCATCCCGGTTATCCGGCGCAATCTCGACCACTCCGACGCCCAGCACACCGCCATCGTCGAGGCGATTCTGGCCGGCGATCCGGCTCTGGCGCGGGCGGCGATGGAGGAACACTGTGACGGCACCGCCGCGCTGTTGCGCGGACTGCTTGGCTACCCGGCTGCCTCCCCGACCACCCGCCCCTAGCCGGAACTTCGTCCTGAGCCTTATGGTATACGAGTAGACCTTTAGGAGAGCCCATGGCCGCCCCGTTGACGCTCGAGCGCCTGCGCGTCGCCGTCGCCGAGCACGACATCGACACCGTGGTCGTCGCCATCACCGACATGCAGGGCCGGCTGCAGGGCAAACGGTTCTATGCGCCGCACTTCCTCGACGAGGTCGTGCAGCACGGCACCGAGGGCTGCAACTATCTGCTGGCGGTCGACGTCGAGATGAACACCGTCGACGGCTACGCGATGTCGTCCTGGGCGCGGGGCTACGGGGACTTCGCGATGATTCCGGATCTCGGCACGCTGAGACGGGTGCCCTGGCACAAGGGCACGGCCATGGTCCTGGCCGACCTGACCTGGCTCGACGGGCACGAGCCGGTGCTCGCCTCACCGCGGCAGATCCTGCAGGCCCAGCTGGCGCGGCTGGCCGAGGTCGGCTTCCGGGCCTACGCCGGCACCGAGCTCGAGTTCATCGCCTACCGCAACAGCTATGAAGACGCCTACCGGCGCGGCTACAACGACCTCACCCCGGCCAACGTGTTCAACGCCGACTACTCGCTGCTGCAGACCGCCCGCATCGAGCCGCTGTTGCGGCGCATCCGCAACGAGATGGCCGGCGCCGGGCTCACCCCGGAGAGCGCCAAGGGCGAGTGCAACCTTGGCCAGCACGAGATCGCCTTCCGCTACGACAACGCCCTGGCCTGTGCCGATCACCATGTGATCTACAAAAACGGGGCCAAGGAGATCGCCGCTCAGGAGGGCATGTCGCTGACCTTCATGGCCAAGCCCAACCAGCGCGAGGGCAACTCCTGCCACATCCACTTCTCGCTGCGCGGGGTCGCCGACGGCCACCCGGCCGGGGCCGGTGACGGGCCGGCCGGCATCTCGCCGGTGATGGGCCACGCGATGGCCGGGCTGCTGGCCACGATGCGCGAGTTCACGCTCATGTACGCGCCCAACATCAACTCCTACAAGCGCTACCAGGTCGGCTCGTTTGCCCCGACCGCGGTGCGCTGGGGCGAGGACAACCGCACCTGCTCGCTGCGCGTGGTCGGGCATGGGCCGTCGCTACGGGTGGAAAACCGGGTGCCGGGGGCCGACGTGAACCCGTACCTCGCGATCGCCGCGATGGTGGCCGGAGCCGTGCACGGCATCACCCACGAGCTGACGCTCGAGGACGTGTACGCCGGCAACGCCTACGAGGATCCCGCGGCCCCACATGTGCCGGGCACGCTGCGCGACGCGTTGGTGCTGTGGGAGGAGAGCGAACTCGCGCGGCAGGCGTTCGGCGCCGAGGTGGTCGAGCACTACGCCAACAACGCGCGGGTCGAGCTGGCCGCGTTTGACGCCGCGGTCACCGACTGGGAGCGGCTGCGGGGCTTCGAGAGGTTGTAGGGAGACAGTTGACGTGCATGACGTGATCAGCCCGGTCACCGAGGAGGTCGTGGCGACCGTGCCGGCCACCTCGGCCGAGGAGACCGACGCGGCCATCGCCCGCTCGCGGGCCGCGTTCGAGCGCTGGCGGGTGGTGTCGCCGGGGGATCGGGCCCGGCTGCTGCGCCGCTTCGCGACCGTGGTCGACGAGCACATCGAGGAGCTCGCCGGCCTCGAGGTGCGCAACTCCGGGCACACCATCGGCAACGCCCGATGGGAGGCGGGCAACGTCCGCGACGTCCTCAACTACTACAGCGCCGCGCCGGAGCGGATGACCGGCCGGCAGATCCCGGTGCCCGGCGGCATGGATGTGACGTTCTACGAGCCGCTCGGCGTGGTGAGCGTCATCGTGCCGTGGAACTTCCCGATGCCGATCGCCGGCTGGGGCTTCGCCCCGGCGCTCGCGGCCGGCAACACGGTCGTGCTCAAGCCGGCCGAGCTGACCCCGATGACCGCGATGCGCCTGGCCGAGTTGGCTCTGGAGGCCGGGCTGCCGGAGGACGTGTTCACCGTGCTGCCCGGCAAGGGCTCGGTCGTCGGCCAGCGCTTCGTCGCCCACCCGGATGTGCGCAAGGTGTGCTTCACCGGCTCGACCGAGGTCGGCAAGTCGATCATGGCCGGCTGCGCCGACCAGGTGAAGCGGGTGACGCTCGAGCTCGGCGGCAAGAGCGCCAACGTCGTCTTCGCCGACGCCGACCTGGCCAAGGCGGCCGCCGCCGCACCGTACGCGGTCTTCGACAACGCCGGGCAGGACTGCTGTGCGCGGTCGCGGATCCTGGTCGAGGCGTCGGCCTACGACGAGTTCATGGCGCTGCTGGAGCCGGCCGTCACCGGCTTTCGCTGCGAGGACCCGGCCCGCGAGACCGCCGAGATGGGCCCGCTCATCTCCGCCCAGCAGCGCGACCTGGTTGCGTCCTATGTGGACGCCGCCGATGTGGCGTTCCGCGGTTCGGTCCCGGCCGGTCCCGGCTACTGGTTCCCGCCGACCGTCCTCGCCGCCACGTCGACGCAGGACCCGCACTGGCGCGAGGAGATCTTCGGCCCGGTCGTGTCGGTGCTGCCGTTCGCCGACGAGGCCGAGGCGATCCGGCTGGCCAACGACACCGAATACGGGCTGTCCGGCTCGATCTGGACGCGCGACCTGGGCCGTGGCATCCGCGTCGCCCGGGGCGTGGAAACCGGCAACCTCAGCGTCAACTCCAACTCGTCGGTGCGCTACTGGACGCCGTTCGGCGGCATGAAGCAGTCCGGCCTGGGCCGGGAGCTCGGCCCCGACGCCGTCGCCGCGTTCACCGACGTCAAAAACGTCTTCTTCAGCACGGAGGAATGAATGGACCGTCTCGAAGGCCGGGTCGCGGTCATCACCGGCGCGGGCAGCGGCATCGGGCTCGCCACCGCGCGGCGCTTCGCGGCCGAGGGGGCCAAGGTCGTGGCCGTCGACCTCAACGCGGACGCCGGCAAGGCGGCCGCGGACGAGGTCGGCGGCGACTTCGTGGCCTGCGACGTAGCCGACGAGGGGTCGGTGCGGGAAATGTTCGAGGGGGTGGCGGCACGGCACGGCCAGGTCGACATCGCCTTCAACAACGCCGGGATCTCGCCGCCGGACGACGACTCCATCCTGGAGACCGGTCTCGAGGCCTGGGAGCGGGTGTTGCGGGTCAACACGACGAGCGTGTACCTGTGCTGCAAGTACGCGATCCCGATCATGCAGGCGCAAGGCAAGGGTTCGATCATCAACACCGCCAGCTTCGTCGCGCTGATGGGCGCGGCGACCTCGCAGATCGCCTACACGGCGAGCAAGGGCGGCGTCCTGGCGATGACTCGCGAGCTCGGCGTGCAGTTCGCCCGCGAGGGCATCCGGGTCAACGCGCTGTGCCCGGGGCCCGTCGCCACCCCGTTGCTGCTGGAGCTCTTCGCCAAGGACCCCGAACGGGCCGCGCGCCGGCTCGTGCACGTCCCGATGGGCCGCTTCGGCAACCCGGAGGAGATCGCCGCCGCGGTCGCGTTCCTGGCCAGTGACGACGCGTCGTTCATGACCGCCTCGACGTTCGTGGTCGACGGCGGCATCACCGGGGCATACGTGACGCCGCTCTAGGGCTGATGCGACGCGCCGGCGACGCCGCTGCGCGGCCCGGCGGAAAGACGGCGGTCAAGGCGCGCTGCAGCGCGACGAGGAGGATTCATGAGACGTCCGTTGATTGGCATTACCGCCTACGTCGAGCCGGCCCGGTGGAGTGTGTGGGACACGCGGGCGGTGCTCATCCCCGAGTCGTACGTGCGGATGGTGCACGACGCCGGTGGCCGGGCGGTGGTCGTGCCGCCGCTCGACGAGGACGCTTCCGACCTGATCCGCCGCCTCGACGGGGTCGTACTGGCCGGCGGCGCCGACGTCGAGCCGGCCCGTTACGGCGCCGCGGCCCATCCGCGTACCGTGACGCGGCCCGATCGCGACGCCGGCGAGCTGGCCGTCGCGCGGGCCGCGGTCGAGCTGGACCGGCCCGTCCTCGGCGTGTGCCGGGGCATGGAGCTGCTGGCCGTCGCGTACGGCGGCACGCTGCACCAGCACCTGCCCGACCTGCTCGGCAACGAGCGACACCAGCCGGCGCCCGGCGTGCAGGGCGGGCATCAGGCGCACTTCCTGGCCGGCTCGCGAGTGGCCAAGATCTTCGGCCCGACGACCGACGTGAACTCCTACCACCACCAGGCCATCGACGACCCGGGCCGGCTGAGCGTGACCGGCTGGGCCGACGACGACGTGATCGAGGCGGTCGAGGATCCGTCCCGGCGCTTCGTCGTCGGCGTGCAGTGGCACCCGGAGGCGCAGAGCGACGTTCGCCCGTTCGCCGCGCTGGTGGAGGCCGCATAGAGGGGTACCGTTGGGCCGGTGAAGTACGGCCACCCGGAGTGGTGCGCGCGGGGCCACCATTGCGGCCTCGGCGAGCACCGCAGCCTGCCCGTGGTGGCCGAGCTGGACAGTGTCGGGCGCGTCGTGCTGACGCGGGTGCTCGGCCGGGACGGCCGGGAGCGGATGGAGATCACCGGCTCGGCCTACCTGTCCCGATCCGAGTCGATCGCCCGGCGCCAGCTGCAGGACACGCTGACCGGCCTGGTGAGCGTGCTGCAAAAAGCCGCCGCCGTCTGACAGCCAAGGGACGTCGGCTGTCTAGGCGGTCTCCGCCGAGGTGCGGTGTTCCTCCGGCGGCCGATAGGCCTCCCGCTCGTCCGAGTCGCGCAGGATCGCTTCCGCCTGGGCTTCCGGGTCGGCGCTGCCGGCCCGCCGCTCCTCCGGCAACAGGTCGGCCCGGTTCTCCACCCGTGGATCATCACTCATGGCTGGCCTGTTACCCAGTCCGGTGTCTGGAATCACGCTGGACCATTCCCGTGTCGGGCGTCGACGATCGAAGCCATGGGGAAGGTGTACGAGGGGATCGACGGTCGGCTGCGCAGCTTCATCGAGGCGCAGCCGGTGTACTTCGTGGCGACGGCGCCGAGCGGCGACGAGGGGCACGTAAACCTCTCGCCGAAGGGCATGTCCGGCACGCTGGCCGTGCTCGGCGCGCAGCGGGTCGCCTACCTGGACTACTTCGGCAGCGGCGCGGAGACCATCGCGCACCTGCGGCAAAACGGCCGGATCGTGGTGATGTTCTGCGCGTTCACCGGCCCGCCCAAGATTTTGCGCCTGCACGGCCGGGGCGAGGCCGTGCTGGCGGCCGACCCACGCTTCGAGGCGCTGTGGAACGCGTTCGACGGGCCGGAGCGGCACGCCGTCCGCGCGATCATCGACGTCGAGGTGACCCGGGTCAGTGACTCGTGCGGCTACGCGGTACCGCTGATGGATCACCTTGGCGATCGTGACCTGCTGACCCGCTCGCACAGCCGGCGGGACGAGGCGGCGCTGGCCGAGTATGCGGTGACGAAGAACCGCAGGAGCATCGACGGCCTGCCGGCGCTCGCCGGTTAGGGTTATACGTATGACGGTCCGCGCAGCGCTCACCCCGGGAACCCTCTCGCCGTGGCGGCAAGTGCCCGCCAGCATTCCGCGCCCGGAATACGTCGGCAAGAAGGCCCCGAAGCGCCACCGCGGCTCTGACGTGCAGACCCCGGAGATCATCGAGAAGATGCGGGTGGCCGGTCGGCTCGCGGCTCAGGCGACCCAGCTGGCCGGCGAGCACGCCAAGCCCGGCGTAACCACCGACGAGATCGACCGGGTCGTGCACGAGTTCCTCTGCGACCACGGCGCCTACCCGTCGACGCTCGGCTACAAGGCCTTCCCGAAGTCCTGCTGCACCTCGCTCAACGAGGTGATCTGTCACGGCATCCCGGACTCGACGGTGATCGAGGACGGCGACATCCTCAACGTCGACGTCACCGGCTACATCAACGGGGTGCACGGCGACACCAACGCGACGTTCTGCGTCGGCGACGTGTCGGAGGAGGCGCGGCTGCTGGTCGAGCGCACCCACGAGGCGATGATGCGCGGCATCCGCGCGGTCGCGCCGGGCCGCCCGATCAACGCCATCGGCCGGGTGATCGAGGCCTACGCCAAGCGCTTCGGCTACGGCGTCGTGCGCGACTTCACCGGGCACGGCATCGGCGAGGTGTTCCACTCCGGGCTCTACGTCCCGCATTACGACAATCCGCGGCTCACGGTCGTGATGGAGCCGGGCATGACGTTCACGATCGAGCCGATGATCACGCTCGGCACCCACGACTACCAGATATGGCGCGACGGTTGGACAGTGGTCACCAAGGATCGCAAGTGGACGGCTCAGTTCGAGCACACGATCGTGGTGACCGACGATGGCTACGAAATCCTGACGCTGCCGTAGGCGACAACTCCGGGACTGCTCGCCCCGAAGTTGTCGGCCCGCCGGCTCAGCGACCGGGACGGACCGTCGGACCGGCCCAGATAATGCGGCACATGATGGGCTCCCCCTCTCCCGGATGGTGCAGCTGTGGCGTGGCGAGTTCTACGGTCCGCCGTCAAGAGAGGATTCGGGGCTGGGCGCCCGATCGATGGCACGACTTCGGGAGAACATTCTCAAGCGGCTCCCGGCGGGCATGAATGAAGCCGGCGACCACGGGGGAGGACGCCGGCTTCACCTCAAGGATATGCGCTCTGACCGGCCTTGACTGCCCTCCGATCGGGTGCCGTTCGCTGGCCGGACCAACTGGGTGGATCCGTCAACCGGAGGAGAGCTGACCGGGGAACGCGGTGGTCGATGGGGTGGTACCGGCCGCCTTCCGGAACGCGGTTCCGCGCGTCGCGCAGTCGATCAATGCATCCAGGGCGACCTTGCGTTCGTCGCCGGTCGTGTCCGGCAGGGCCAGCCGCCAGATCGCCGCGCAGCGGTCCTCGAGGGTCTGCGCGAGCTTGAGCGCGCCGGCCTGGTCGGTGACCGGGAACGGCAGGGCGTAGACCGCCTGGGCTGCCGGTACGGCGACGCCCTTGCTGGTCAGCCGGACGATGAGCGCGTCTCGGCGGCCGCGGTGGGCCAGCTCAGCCGCTTGGGCCAGCGCGACGTCGCCGCCCGCATGGGCGCCGACCACCCCATATCCGAAGATCGCCGCGTGCTCGGCCTCCAGTGCGGCGGCCAGCCGGTCGTCCGCCGCCGTCATCGCAGTGCTTCCTGGTGGCTGGCCCGGCAGGCGGCGATCGAGCCGAGCAGGGCGGCGCGGTAGGACGGCCCCTCGAGGCAGGCCTTCTCGGCGTCCTTCTGGGCGTCCTTTTCGGCGGCGAGCAGTTTCTGGACGGTCGAGGGCGCCGACTCCGCCGACGCCGAGGCCGACGGGCTCGGCGGCGAGATCCCGATCTCGCGTGCCAACGCCCGTACGTGGGCGCGATGATCGTCACGCAGCGGAGTCAATCGCGCACTGAGCGACGACTCGGCCGCGATGGCCGCGTCGTACTGGTCGGCCAGGGCGACGGTCGCGGTCAGAAAGGGCAGCAGGGGATCCGGCGGCGGGGTCGCGTCGGGGCCGGGGCCGCCGCTGTCGCACCCGGCGAGCCCGCCCAAAGCGGCCGTGGCCAGGCCCGTCGTGGCCCAGCCGGCGGCCGCGAGCACCGCCCGACGCGACGTCGGGGCGGCCCGCGAGGATCCGTCGGCTGCCATTCGCACGCGCACAGTGAACACTATTGACGCTCACCGTGGCCGCCTGTCGGTGGACGTACCGTCAAATCGGAGCGCCGCGGGCCGCGTCGGCATCACATCGCGTTACGCTTGCTGCCCAAGCCGCCCGCGCGCAAGCGTTGGCGGCGACCAGTGCTTGGCCGGTTTTGTCTGACGAAAGGTGCCGATCATGTCGCAGCAACGCGGTCGCGCGCGCGATGCTGTGGCTCGGCCGCCTATGGATCGGCCGGCTCCGATCTCGGCTCAGCAGAAGACGCGCGTGCGGGAGGTCATCGAGCCGGCGCTCACCGCCGCCGGTTACGACCTCGAGGATCTCATCATCCAGCGGGTGGGCCGTCGCCACCTGCTGCGCATCGCGGTCGACAGCGATCACGGCGTCAACCTGGACAAGATCGCCGACCTGTCCCGGGAGATCTCGGCGCGGCTGGACGCCGCCGAGGCCGACGGCGACGAGCTCATCGCCGGTGAATACGAGCTTGAGGTCGGCTCGCGGGGCGTCGACCGACCGCTCACCGAACCACGGCACTGGCGGCGCAACATCGGCCGGCTGGTGCAGGTCAAGGCCGGCGAGCGGCAGCTCACCGCCCGCATCACCGCCGTCGACGACTCCGGCGTGGTGCTGGAAGAGGGTCGTTTCGCATTCGCCGAGCTGGGCCCGGGCCGGATCCAGGTCGAGCTCAAGCGGATCGCGGAAGCCGACGATCTGGACGATGACGACGATGGAGAGGACGAGGAGTGAATATCGACCTCGCGGCCCTCCGCGCGCTGGAACGAGAGCGGGAGATCCCGTTCGAGACCATCCTCGCGGCGATCGAGACCGCGCTGCTGACCGCCTACCGGCATACCGAGGGCGCCAACCCGCACGCCCGCGTGGAGATCGACCGGCGCACCGGCGCCGCCACCGTGCTCGCTCAGGAACTCGACGGCGACGGCACGATCCTGCGCGAGTACGACGACACCCCGCACGACTTCGGCCGGATCGCGGCCATGACGGCCAAGCAGGTCATCCTGCAGCGGCTGCGCGAAGCGACCGACGAGGCCCACTTCGGCGAATACGTGGGGCGCGACGGTGACCTGGTCACCGGCGTGATCCAGGCGCACGAGGCACGGACCGAGAAGGGCATCGTGACCGTCGACCTCGGCAAGATCGAGGCGATGCTGCCGACCTCGGAGCAGGTGCCGGGGGAGCGCTACGAGCACGGCCAGCGGATCAAGTGCATCGTCGTGCACGTGGTGAAGGGCTTCCGCGGCCCCCAGGTCACCCTGTCGCGGTCGCACCCCAACCTGGTCAAACGGCTCTTCGCGCTCGAGGTTCCGGAGATCGCCGACGGGACGGTGGAGATCGCCGCCATCGCGCGCGAGGCCGGGCACCGCACCAAGATCGCGGTGCGCTCGACGGTGCCCGGCGTCAACGCCAAAGGCGCCTGCATCGGGCCGATGGGCCAGCGGGTCCGCGCGGTGATGAGCGAGCTGCACGGCGAGAAGATCGACATCATCGACTGGTCGGAAGAGCCGGCGCAGTTCGTCGGCAACGCGCTGTCGCCGGCCAAGGCGCTGAAGGTCGAGGTCGTGGACGCGGCCAACCGGGCCGCGCGGGTGACCGTGCCGGACTTCCAGCTGTCGCTGGCGATCGGCCGGGAGGGGCAGAATGCCCGGCTCGCGGCCCGGCTGACCGGTTGGCGCATCGACATCAAGCCGGACACCGCTACCTCCGGGGACAGCGCCGGTCAAGGGGCCGAAGACGTGGATCACGTCGGTGGCCCGGGCGCGGCGCGCGCGGAGAGTGCGGGGTAGACTGCTCCGTGGTACGTCACACGCCTCCGATTCGCACGTGCATCGGCTGTCGGAAACGTGTGCCAGCCTCCGAGTTGCTGCGGCTCGTCGCGATCGACCTCGGCACTGACCAGTTCAGTGTCGTTCCCGATCCGGCACGCAGACGGCCGGGTCGGGGAGCGCACCTGCATCCTGATCCGGCTTGCCTCGCGCTTGCGGAGCGCCGGCGCGCCTTCGGGCGGGCATTGCGCATCGCCGGTGTCCCTGACACCGGCCCGGTGGCCGAGGCGCTGCCGCAGTAAGACGGAACCGCCGATGGTGGGAGCATCGAGCCCCGCCCGGACCGCAAGGTAGGACGACCGACATGAGCACACGATGAAGTCCCTGCAATGACCAGGCTTCAAGTGCACGACTGAGGCTGCGCGGAAACTGCCGCGACAGCCTCGAGGTGAGGAGTGTAGTGGCAGGCAAGGCCCGCGTACACGAGCTGGCGAAAGAGCTCGGGGTCGAAAGCAAGACTGTGCTCGCCAAGCTGCAAGAGCTTGGTGAATACGTGAAGTCGGCATCCAGCACGGTTGAGGCGCCTGTGGCGCGCCGGCTGCGTGCGACATTCGAATCAGGCGGCGCCGCGACGATCGCGTCCGCCGCACCCATGGCATCAGCCGCGCCCGCGGCTCCGGCTCCGGCGACCCCTCGTCCGGCTTCGGGTGGATCCGCCGCCAAGCCGGCTCCGCCGAGGCGGCCGTCGTCGGGCGGGGCAGAGAAGCGTTCGCCGGTTCCCGGCCCTCCGCGGCCGACGCCGCCCTCACCGGTGGTCAAGCCGACGAGCGCCCACGACATCGAGGTGGCCGCCGCCGAGGCGCGCGCCACCGCGCTGAAGGCTGAGCAAGAGGCGGCGATGAAGGCCGCCCAGCAGGCTCGCCAGCGCGAGACCACCCGGCGAGAGCCGGCGGCGGGCGGCAACGCCCCGGCGCCCGGCCCGCGTCCGGGTCCCGCGCCGGCCCCGTCGACGCCCGGCTCCGGCCCGGCGGCCGGCGGCAGTCACGGCGCGCCGCGTCCCGGCCAGGGCCCGCGCCCCGGTGGCAGCCGGCCGCCGTCGCGCTCGCCCGGCAACAACCCGTTCGGCGTCGGTGGCGGCAGTGCTCGCCCGCCGGCCGGTGGCGGCTCGGCTGGTCCGCGGCCCAATCCGGCGGCGATGCCGCCGCGGCCCAACCCGGCATCGATGGGTGGCCCACGGCCTAACCCGTCCCAGATGCCGACCCAGCGTCCGGGCCGCCCGGGAGGTGGCCCAGGTGATCGGGGTGGCCGTCCGGGTGGTCCCGGTGGTGGCGGTGGCGGCTTCCGTAGCGGCGGTCCCGGTGGTGGCGGCGGTGGCCGTCCCGGCGGTCCCGGCGGCGGTGGTGGTGGCGGTGGCGGCTTCCGTAGCGGCGGTCCCGGTGGTGGCGGCGGTGGCGGTGGCTACCGCGGTGGCCCCGGCGGCGGCGGTGGCGGCGGTGGCGGTGGCTACCGTGGCGGCCCCGGCGGCGGCGGTGGCGCACCCGGTGCCGGCGTCGGTGGCGGTGGCCGTCCCGGCGGCGGCGGTGGCCGCGGCCGTGGAGGCGGCGCGGCCGGCGCGTTCGGCCGTCCAGGCGGCCGGCCGACCCGTGGCCGCAAGTCCAAGAAGCAGCGGCGTCAAGAGTTCGACAACCTGTCGGCGCCGACGATGGGCTCGGGCGCCCCGCGCGGCCAGGGCCAGGTCGTTCGGCTTCCGCGCGGCGCCTCGCTGTCGGACTTCGCCGATCGCATCAACGCCAACCCGGGCTCGCTCGTCCAGGAGATGTTCAACCTCGGCGAGATGGTGACCGCGACGCAGTCGTGCACCGACGAGACGCTGCTGCTGCTCGGCGAGCACCTCGGCTTCGATGTGCAGATCGTCAGCCCCGAGGACGAGGACCGCGAGCTGCTGGCCCGCTTCGACATCGACCTCGACGCCGACATCGACGAGGACCGGCTGGTCACGCGGCCGCCGGTGGTGACCGTCATGGGTCACGTCGATCACGGTAAGACGAAGCTGCTCGACGCGATCCGCCAGACCAACATGGTCGCGGCCGAGGCCGGTGGCATCACCCAGCACATCGGTGCCTACCAGGTGCAGGTCGACCACGACGGTGACGAGCGAGCGATCACCTTTATCGACACCCCGGGTCACGAGGCATTCACTGCCATGCGGGCCCGTGGTGCCCAGGCGACGGACATCGTCGTGCTGGTGGTTGCGGCCGACGACGGCGTCATGCCCCAGACGATCGAGGCGTTGAACCACGCCCAGGCGGCCGACGTGCCGATCGTGGTCGCGGTCAACAAGATCGACAAGGACGACGCCAACCCGGAGAAGGTGCGCCAGCAGCTCACCGAATACGGGCTGGTCGCCGAGGAATACGGCGGCGACACGATGTTCGTGAACATCTCCGCGAAGAGCCGTCTCAACATCGACGGGCTCCTCGAGGCGGTGCTCCTGACGGCCGACGCATCGCTTGACCTGCGCGCGCCGATCGACGGTCCCGCCCAGGGCATCGCGATCGAAGCGCACCTCGACCGCGGCCGGGGTCCGGTCGCGACCGTGCTGGTGCAGAAGGGCACGCTCAACGTCGGCGACGCCATCGTGGCCGGCCGGGCGCACGGTCGTGTCCGCGCGATGCTCGACGAGAACTGGCGTCCGGTTGCCGCGGCGGGTCCGGCCCGCCCGGTGCTGGTGCTCGGTCTGACCGCGGTGCCCGGTGCCGGCGACACGTTCCTCGCCGCCGACGACGACCGCACGGCACGGCAGATCGCCGAGCAGCGGCAGGCCCGTCAGCGTGCCGCCGAGATGGCGGTCCGCGGCCGGCGCAAGTCGCTTGACGACCTGTTCGAGCAGCTCAAGGAGGGCGAGAAGACAACGCTCACCCTCATCCTCAAGGGCGACGTGTCCGGTTCGGTCGAGGCCCTCGAGGATGCACTCGTCAAGATCGTCATCTCCGACGAGGTTCAGCTCAAGATCATCCACCGGGGTGTCGGCGCCGTCACGCAGGACGACGTCAACCTGGCCAGCGCGTCCGATGCGATCATCATCGGGTTCAACGTGCGGGCCGAGGGGCGCACCCGGGATCTGGCCGACCGCGAAGGCGTGGAGATCCGTTACTACACGGTCATCTACCAGGCCATCGAGGAGATCGAGTCGGCTCTCAAGGGGATGCTCAAGCCGATCTACGAGGAGGTCGAGCTCGGCTCGGCGGAGGTCCGCGAGGTCTTCCGCTCGTCGCGCTTCGGCAATATCGCGGGTTGCATCGTCCGGTCGGGGCTCATCCGGCGCAACGCCAAGGCGCGGCTCATCCGCGACGGGGCGGTCGTGTCGGACAACCTCACGATCGCCGGCCTGCGCCGGTTCAAGGACGACGCGACCGAGGTCCGCGAGGGCTTCGAGTGCGGTATCACGCTCGGCAACTACAACGACATCGCGATCGGCGACGTGATCGAGACGTTCGAGATGCGTGAGAAGCCGCGCACCTAGATCGGCGCGGCTCTGAGCGGGCGCGTGGCCTTCGGGTCGCGCGCCCGTTTTTGCATGGCCGAACGGTGGCCGACGAGCGTACCGTCGATGGCGTTATGAACATCACATGGTGGTCGATCGAAGCGCGCGACGGATACTTCTCCGCGCACGCCTGGCAGAACGCATTCGGGCAGTCGCTCGTGGAGGCTGCCATCACCAACGGCGCCGTGGAGTGGCACTGGAGCGAGGCCACCTTCGGCGTGGTGTTCGAGGTCGGGTTCGCTGACGACGAGGCTTGGTATCGGTTCCGTCAGCTGCCGCTGGTTGTCGCGGCGCTCGACGCCGTGCCGGCCGAGCTGCTCTACGTCTACCCGGGCCGCGGTGGCACCGCCGGCGCCGGGCAGCGACGCCATCCCCGGCCGATCATCGGCGCGGGCGGGGCCGAGTTGCCGGTCGAGCCGCCGCCGTTGATCGTCGCCCGCCCGGAGATCCTTGAGCGGGCGGTCGCCTAGTCTGTCGCCGTGTACACAGGCACCGCGGTGTTCGACGTTCTTCTGCCGGGCGACTCTCGTACGCTGAAAATCAAACGCTCCTATGTGCGGCCGATCGTCGCCGCGTTGCGGAAATTTGAGGTCGCCGCGGCCGAGGTCGGGTCCCTGGACCTCCATGGCCGAGCCGAGATCGGGATCGCCGTGGTCGCCGCGACGGCCGCCCACGTCGGCCAGGTCCTCGACACGTGCGAGCGGGCGGTGGCCGGCCGCCCGGAGATCGAATTGCTGTCGGTCAAACGCCGGCTACGGGGCGACGACGACTAGCGGGCGACCCCGCGGGTCTCTGAGCGGCTGGGCGAGCCTGGCGCGGGTACTGTCGGATCGTTGGTCAACGACCGGCCGCGGGGCTCGCCGGACGACATAGATGCGCCGGATGTTGCCCGAGGCGACCGGTGAGGTCTTACTGGCTGCGGAGGTGGACGAGATGACGGACCCGGCTCGGGTGCGCCGACACGCCGAACGCGTGAAGGAGTTGGTCGCTTCGGTACTGCGGACTCAGGTAAAAGATCCGCGGGTCGGCATGATCACGATCACTGACGCGCGCATCACCGGCGATCTCCGCGAGGCCACCGTGTTCTATACCGTGCTCGGCGACTCCGCGGCGCAGGCCGGCACGGCCGCCGCCCTCGAGAGCGCCAAGGGACTGCTGCGCAGCACCGTCGGCAAGGCCCTCGGCCTGCGCCACTCGCCGACCCTGGCGTTCGTGCTCGACGACGTGACCGAGCACGCCGAGCACATCGACGAGCTGCTCGCGGCCGCGCGGGCCTCGGACGCCGAGGTGCAGCGGATCGCGGCCGGCGCGCGCTACGCCGGCGACCCCCAGCCCTACAAGGTCGCCGACGAGGAGGCTGACGACGAGGTCGTTGCCGGCCGGGACCGGCGTTGAGCGAAGGTTTACGACAGCAGCCCTCCGAGGGGGAATGGGCATCGGCGGTGGCGGCCCTGCGCGGGCTGCCACCCCGCGCCAGCGTGCTCCTGGCCTGCCACCTGAACCCCGACGGCGACGCGCTGGGCAGCATGCTCGGCGTCGCCCTCGGACTGCGCCGGATCGCCGGTGAGCTGGGCATCGCCCGGCTGCAGGCGACCTACCCCGGCCGGTCCGCGCTGCCCGAGCCGTTCCGGCGGCTACCGGGGCTCGACCTGCTGACCCCGCCGGCCGACACCGACCCGGCGCCGGACGCGATGCTCGCCTTCGACGTGGCCAGCATCGAGCGGCTCGGCGAGCTGGCCGAGCGGCTGACCGGGGCGCCGGTCAGCATCGTGCTCGACCACCACGCGTCCAACACGAGCTTCGGCAAGATCAACCTGGTCGACCCGGTCGCGGCGGCCACGTCGGTCCTCTCCGACGGCCTGCTGCACCGCCTGGGCGTGCCGCTGGACGCCCAGATCGCCGAGTGCCTGTACGTGGCCCTGGCCACCGACACCGGCTCGTTCAAGTTCGACTCGACAACGCCCGGCGTGCACGACCTGGCCGCCCGGCTGCTGGCCACCGGCATCCCGGTCGGGGAGATCTCGCGTCGGCTTTTTGACAGCCGTCCCTTCGGAGCCGTCCGGCTCTTCGGGGAAGCGATGGGCCGGGCCCGGCTCGAACCGGACGGGGTCGGGTTCGTCTGGACGTACGCGACGCTCGACGACCTGCACCGCTTCCAGCAGCGCCCGGCCGTCCTCGAGGCATTGATCGACGCCGTCCGCTGCGTCGAGGAGGCCGACGTATCCTGCGTGGTCAAGCAGGTTGCCGAGCGGGAATGGACGGTCTCGCTGCGCAGCAAGGGCGCGGTCGACGTGAGCGCGATCGCGGTGGCCCTCGGCGGCGGCGGGCACAAGTTCGCGGCCGGCTTCACCGGGCGCGGGAGCGTGGACGACGTCGTGGCGGCGATCCGCGGGCGCCTGCCAAGACCCGCCCGTTAGGTGGACCCGCGGCCCACTATGCGGGAAATCGGCGCTCGACACCCTGACTGAACGTTAACTTAGAAGTCGGTCTCCAAGTTGACTTCACCTGGTCGGCCTGGCTCCCGTTCGTGCACCGCTCTCCGGTGACCCCGGCACTCGCGGCAAGCGCGGACCACCAAGTTGATGTTTTCTCATGGGGAGACCCTGGTCATGTCCGAGCAGCCCAAGCCGCAGCCCAAGCCCGAGCGTCCCGAGAAGGACAAGCGCGTCGAAGGTGCCCGCGCCGCTCTGCAGATGTCGATGGACCGACGTTACTGACGTAAGTAGCGTTCAGCGCCGCCGTTCCTTACGATCGGCCGGTGACCACTGACCTCGACGCACCATCTCTGCGCCGGGTGGCAGCGCTCGCCTTTCCAGCCCTCATCGTGCTGGCCGCCGAGCCGCTGTACGTCCTGGTCGACACCGCTGTCGTCGGCCACCTCGGCCGCACCCCGCTTGCCGCCCTCGCCGTGGGCGGCTCGATCATGTCGTTCGCCGCATGGCTTGGCACGGTGCTCGCATACGGAACGACCGGTCGCGCGGCCCGCCGCTTCGGAGCCGGCCAGCGCGCCGAGGCCGTCGCCGAAGGCGTCCAGGCCTCCTGGCTGGCGCTGATCGCCGGAGTCTTCCTGTTCCTCGTGCTCGAGATCGGCGCCGGGCCGCTCACCCGGGCCATCGCCAGCGGCGGCAACGCCGAGGTGGCCACCGCCGCCGCTCGCTGGCTGCACATCGCCGCATTCGGCGCCCCCGGGCTCATGCTGGCCACGGCCGGCAACGGCTGGCTCCGAGGCGTCCAGGACACTCGCCGACCCTTGTACTTCGTCCTCGGCGCCAACGTCCTGTCCGGGATCCTGTGCCCCGTTCTGGTGTACCCGCTCGGCTTTGGCCTGACCGGCTCGGCCATCGCCAACGCGGTCGCCCAGACCGTGTCCGGCCTGCTGTTCCTCGGTGCGCTGATCCACGAGCGGGTGTCGCTGCGCCCGCGGTTCGCGGTGATCGCGCGGCAGCTCGTGCTCGGCCGGGACCTGCTGGTCCGCGGCGCGGCGTTCCAGGCCTGCTTCCTGTCGGCGTCGGCGGTGGCTGCCCGGTTCGGCGCGGCGGCGCTGGCGGCCCACCAGATCGCTCTGCAGCTCTGGCTCTTCTGCTCGCTGGCCATGGACGCCGTGGCGATCGCCGCCCAGGCGCTGGTCGGGGCGGCACTCGGCGGCTCGCGGCCGGCCGCGGCGCGCTGGCTGGCCCGCCGGATCGGGCTGATCGGGCTGTTCTCCGGCATCGGCTTCGCGGTGCTGATCGCCGCGGCCCTGCCCATCCTCCAGCCGTGGTTCGGGGCCGACGACGAGGTGTTCGCGCAGGCGCAGATCGCCTGGTGGTGGTTCGTCGGGATGCAACCGATCGCCGGCGTCGTGTTCGCCCTCGACGGGGTACTGATCGGGGCGGGCGACGTCAAGTACATGCGAAATATGACGATCGTGGCGGGACTGTGCGGCTTCCTGCCGGCCGTCTGGCTGGCGTTGCTGCTGCACCTCGGGCTGGGGGGAGTGTGGGCCGGGCTGACGCTGTTCATCGTGCTCCGTTTCGTCGCGCTGGTGACGCGGCTACGGGGCGACCGATGGGCGGTCCTCGGTACCGCTTAGCCTCTGTGGTCGTGGCTACCTCGGGGTTGGTTGTCGTCGACAAGCCGGGCGGGATGACCTCGCACGACGTGGTGTCGCGGGTGCGCCGGCTGGCGCGCACGCGCCGGGTCGGGCACGGCGGCACGCTCGACCCGATGGCGACCGGCGTGCTGGTGATCGGGGTGGAGAAGGCGACGCGACTGCTCACGTACGTGATCGGCAGCACGAAGGAGTACCGGGCGACGATCCGGCTCGGGCAGTCCACGATCACGGACGACGCCGAGGGGGCGGTCGTGTCCACGGTGGACGCTTCCGGGGTATCCCCGGAGAACGTGAAGGCCGCTCTGGCCGCGCTGACCGGCGAGATCCTGCAGGTCCCCAGCGCGGTGTCGGCAATCAAGATCAACGGCGTGCGGTCGTACGCGCGGGTGCGTTCCGGCGAGGAGGTCGCGCTGGCGGCCCGGCCGGTGACCGTGTCGCGGCTGGACGTCCTCGAGATCCGCTCTTTGGGCGCGATCGTGGAAGCCGACGTCGATGTGGCCTGTTCGTCGGGGACGTACGTGCGAGCCCTGGCCCGGGACGCCGGCGTGGCCCTCGAGGTCGGCGGGCACCTCACGGCGCTGCGCCGGACCGCGGTGGGCGAGTTCCGGCTGGCCGAGGCGGTGCCCCTGGACGAACTGGCCGAACGGGACGATCCGGTGACGATGCCGCTGGCCGCGGCGGCGGCGCGCTCGTTCCAGCGCCGTGACGCGAGCGAGGACGAGGCGCGGGTGCTGTCGCACGGCGGGCCGCTGGGGGCGATCGGGGTCGAGGGGCCGTACGCGGTGTTCGCTCCGGACGGGACCGTGCTCGCGATCGTGCGGGAACGCGATGGCAAGGCCCGTCCGGAGGTCGTGCTAGTTCCGTGAAAGGCCGTGGGTGCGCGGCAGGCCGACAATAAGTACGACGCCGACCACCGTGTGCAGGCCCAGTAGCGCGGCCTTGGTCGTCGCGTCGACACCGTTGAGCGGGCCGAGGAGCGACACCGCCAATACCACGATGGCCAGAGCGGTCCAGATCACCCGGGCGTGCCGGGTGAACCGCTCGAGGAGCGCAAGCGCCGCCCAGCCGGCCAGCCCGGCCACGAGCGCGGTGGCCGCCACGGCGATCGGCCCGACCGTCTGCGTCGCGGCTTCCGGGCCGAGCCGCACCACAAGGTCGTGGCCGGGCACCGGGCCGAGCATCGCCCAGGCGATCAGCCCGCACACCGCGCTGACGACGATGAGCACTGCGCGGCGGCCGGCGCGGTTACGGATGCGCACGTCAAGTGTTGTCATGCATCCAGGAAACCGCCCGGTACCGGGCGGTCGGCAGAAGCGAACGTGGTCTCTTCGGCACGACATATGTCCCGCGTAATAGGCTCATTCCATGCAGCGGTGGCGGGGGGCACAGGCGGCGCCGAGCGGCTGGGGCCGGGCAGTCGTCACGATCGGTGTCTTCGACGGCGTCCACAAGGGACACCAGCAGATCATCGGCCACACCGTGAAGCGGGCCGGCGAGCTCGGGGTGCAGTCGGTCGTCGTGACGTTCGACCCGCACCCGTCGGAGGTCGTCCGGCCGGGGTCGCACCCGGCCGTGCTGACCGAGCCGGCGCGCAAGGCCGAGTTGATCGAGGGGCTCGGCGTCGACGTGCTGTGCGTCCAGCCGTTCACTGTCGACTTCTCCCGGCTCTCGGCCGAGGCGTTCGTCCACGACATGCTGGTCGAGCAGTTGCACGCCGCGCTGATCGTGGTGGGGGACAACTTCCGGTTCGGGCACAAGGCCGCCGGTGACGTCCCCCTCTTGCAGCGGCTCGGGCGCACGTTCGGCTTCGGGGTGCAGGGCGCGCCGCTCGTGGCCGACGACGGGACGGTGTTCTCTTCGACGTACATCCGCGCCTGTGTGGCGGCCGGCGACGTGGCGGTCGCCGCGCGCGCGCTCGGACGGCCGCACCGGCTCGACGGCGTGGTGGTGCGGGGCGACCGGCGCGGTCGTGAGCTCGGGTTCCCCACCGCCAACCTGCTGACCTCGACCTACGCGGCGGTGCCGGCCGACGGGGTCTACGCGGCGTGGCTGGTGCGGGGACGGCAGGAGCCGAAGATGGCGGCCGTGTCGATCGGGACGAACCCCACCTTTTCCGGCCCGGACCGGCGGGTCGAGGCCTACGTGCTGGACTTCGACGGCGACCTGTACGGCGAGCGGGTGTCCCTCGACTTCGTCGCCCACCTGCGGGAAATGCGCCGATACGACGGGGTGGAGCCGCTGATCAAGCAGATCGGCGAGGACGTCGCGCGGACACGAGAAGTCCTGATTGGTAGCTGAGTCTGCCGGTCTGTTAGCCTTGGGCGTACGCCGGGTTACCGGCGGGAGTTCGGCTGCCTGCACGACGCCGCGGGCGCCGGCACAATCCGTGAACGCAAAGGGAGAACATGGCGCTCGATTCCGCGCAGAAGACCGAGATCATTTCCAAGTACGCGACCGTCGAGGGCGACACCGGATCGCCCGAGGTGCAGGTCGCGATGCTGACCAAGCGGATCTCCGACCTGACCGAGCACCTCAAGGTGCACAAGCACGATCACCACAGCCGTCGCGGGCTGCTGCTGCTCGTCGGCCGCCGCCGCCGGCTGCTGAACTACCTGCAGCGCACCGACATCGCCCGCTACCGCTCGTTGATCGAGCGACTCGGGCTGCGGCGATAAGACTTCGTCTCCGGGGAGCGGCGCACCGCGTCGCTCCCCGGAACGTATAGAAAACCGAAACAACCGGCACCGCCGGGCCGAGCGCGGTCAGCGCACCGGTCCTCGGTAGTGGCTTCCGGGGCACCAGCAAGTGACGGCCCCCGGGCGCTTCGATCGAAGACCGGACGCCGACAAGCTCCGCCAGGGCCGTGCCACGACCCAAAGGAGCAACACGAACATGACCGAGCCAACCAATCTCGGTACCCAACATGCCAAGGCCGTGATCGACAACGGCACATTCGGCACCCGCGAGGTCGTCTTCTCGACCGGCCGGCTGGCCCGTCAGGCCGCCGGCTCCGCCATCGCCCAGCTGGGCGACACCGTCGTGCTGTCCGCGACGACCGCGGGCAAGCAGCCCAAGGACCAGTTCGACTTCTTCCCGCTGACCGTCGACGTCGAGGAGCGGATGTACTCGGCCGGGCGCATCCCCGGCTCGTTCTTCCGCCGCGAGGGCCGGCCCAGCGAGGACGCGATCCTGACCTGCCGGTTGATCGACCGGCCGCTGCGCCCGTCGTTCGTCAAGGGCCTGCGCAACGAGGTCCAGGTCGTCGAGACCGTGCTCGCGCTCGACCCGCAGCACCCCTACGACGTGGTGGCGATCAACGCCGCGTCGATGTCGACCAAGCTTTCCGGCCTGCCGTTCTCGGGCCCGATCGGGGCGACTCGAATGGCCCACATCGATGGGCAGTGGGTGGCCTTCCCGACCCACGAGGAGCTCACCCGCGCCACGTTCGACATGGTCGTGGCCGGCCGAGCGCTGCCGGACGGCGACGTCGCGATCATGATGGTCGAGGCCGAGGCCACCGAGCACACCGTCGCGCTGGTCGCGAGCGGCTCCCCGGCGCCGACCGAGGAGGTCGTCGCGAGCGGGCTCGAGGCGGCCAAGCCGGCCATCCGCGAGCTGTGCCGGGCGCAGAGCGAGCTGGCCACCGTCGCCGCCAAGCCGGTGACCGAGTTCCCGGTCTTCCTCGAATACCAGAGCGACGTCTACGACGCGGTCGCCGGCGCGTTCCGCGACGAGGTCGCCGAGGCGCTGCGCATCGCCGGCAAAGCCGAGCGCGAGGAGGCCCTCGACCGCATCAAGGAGGCTGCCTACCAGCGCCTCGGAGCCCAGTTCGAGGGGCGTGAGAAGGAGGTCGGCGGCGCGCTGCGCTCGCTGACCAAGGCCGAGGTGCGCGCCCGCGTGCTGCGCGACCAGGTCCGCATCGACGGCCGCGGGCTGCGCGACATCCGCCCGCTGACCGCCGAGGTGCAGGTGCTGCCGCGCGTGCACGGCTCGGCGCTCTTCGAGCGGGGCGAGACCCAGATCCTGGGCGTGACCACGCTCAACATGCTGCGCATGGAGCAGACCCTCGACACGCTGTCGCCCGACAAGTCCAAGCGCTACATGCACAACTACAACTTCCCGCCGTACTCGACCGGTGAGACCGGCCGCGTCGGCTCGCCGAAGCGGCGCGAGATCGGCCACGGCGCGCTCGCCGAGCGGGCCCTGATCCCGGTGCTGCCCAGCCGCGAGGAGTTCCCCTACGCGATCCGGCAGGTCTCCGAGGCGCTGGGCTCCAACGGCTCGACGAGCATGGGCTCCGTGTGTGCCTCGACGATGGCGCTGCTGTCGGCCGGTGTGCCGCTGAAGGCGCCGGTCGCCGGCATCGCGATGGGCCTCATCTCCGAGGAGGTCGACGGCAAGCTGTCGTTCGCGACGCTGACTGACATCCTCGGCGCCGAGGACGCCTACGGCGACATGGACTTCAAGGTCGCCGGCACCCGGGAGTTCGTGACCGCGCTGCAGCTGGACACCAAGCTCGACGGCATCCCGTCGGACGTGCTGGCCGGCGCCCTGCAGCAGGCCCACGACGCCCGTCAGGTGATCCTGGACGTGATGGCCGAGGCGATCGAGTCGCCGGCCGGCATGAGCCAGTACGCGCCGCGCGTCACCACCGTGAAGATCCCGGTCGACAAGATCGGCATGGTGATCGGGCCCAAGGGCCAGACCATCAACGCCATCCAGGACGAGACCGGGGCCGAGATCAGCATCGAGGACGACGGCACGATCTACGTCGGCGCGACCGACGGCCCGTCGGCCGAGGCCGCGGTGGAGCGGATCAACGCCATCGCCAACCCGACGATGCCGAAGGTCGGCGACAAGTTCCTCGGCACGGTCGTGAAGACGGCCGCGTTCGGCGCGTTCGTGTCGCTGCTGCCCGGCCGCGACGGCCTGCTGCACATCTCCAAGGTGGGCAACGGCAAGCGGGTCGAGCGGGTCGAGGACTTCCTCAACGTGGGCGACAAGGTCGAGGTGGAGATCGCCGAGATCGACGGCCGCGGGAAGATCTACCTCGACAAGAAGCGTCCCGAGGG